>Ga0335079_10008604_pt1 | contig 11634 bp, 8 predicted proteins | sample Lox_Sample_33_FD_206719 | JGI IMG/M metagenome (GOLD analysis project Ga0335079, IMG submission 206719) | Soil microbial communities from Loxahatchee National Wildlife Refuge, Florida, United States - Lox_Sample_3.3 | ecosystem: Environmental > Terrestrial > Soil > Wetlands | place: USA: Florida... | reverse complement strand
CTTCCACCGCCTCCTTGCGGTCCCATCGCGGGAGCCGGTGGAGGGGGCGGAGGCGCGCCCGGTTTCCCGAACATCTGGGTGAAGCCTCCGGGCCCGGAGGGTCCCCCGGAAGATGGGGCCTGCGGCATAGGCGCACTGAAGGGAGAGGGAGGCGATGCGAGCGGAACGCCGCCCTGGGGGCTTCCCGAACCGGCCTGAAAGAAACGGGTGAACTCGCCCGCGGGCTTCTCCTGCTGCGGCGCCGGCGGAATCGGATTGCCGCCGCCCGACTGAAACATGCGGGTGAATTCGCCGGGCTGGGAGACGCGCGGAGCTTCCGCCGGCCATTCACCCCGCGCCGGTGCATGCGGCAGCGGCGACTGGAACATGCGCGTGAACTCGCCCGCCCCGGCAGGCTCGGATGGCGATGCGGCGGCAACCGGCGGCGGTGGGGCGGCTTGGGGAACGGGCATCGCCGGCATCTGACCGGTTAGAGCGGGAGTTGCCGGCGCCTGGAATGACCTTGTGAACTCGCCCGCCGCGGCCTGCGGCGGTGCGGCAACAACGGGAGGAGGCGCGGGCATCGCCGCCATCTGCCCCGTTGGAGCGGGAGCGCCCGGCGCCTGGAACAACCTGGTGAATTCGCCCGGCGCGGATGCCGCCGCCGGCGCTGGCGATGGCGCGGCAGCAACGGGAGGCGGCGCCGCGGCCGGAGCTGCCGGGGGAGCCTGTGGCTCGCGCGCTTCCAAAAATGCCCGGCGCATGGTCGGCATCTCTATGGTGGCGGACAACTGCTCCGGCTCCGGCTTTGGCGTCTGCACAGGGGCCGGCGGAGGAGCGGGCACGGCTTCCGCGGCCGGCGGTACGTTCTGCTGGAACATGCGGGTGAACTCGCCCGGCTCCGGCGCGGCGGGAGCAACCGGCGCCGCCGGCGGCATCGTTGGAACTTTCCACATGCCCGCCCGCGTATACTGCGCCGCGTCTTCCACCGCCGCCCGCTCCTGGGCGGCCAGCCAATCCTCCAGGTGCAGGTAGGGAGGAGCTTCCGTTACCACGTATGTCGTGCCTTCGTTGTCTCCCACCTCAATCAACTTGGCCATGGCGCGCGCCGGGAGCGACCGCAGGCGCGCCAGCAGCGCTTGGTTTTCGGCACTGGCGCCGCCCGGCAGCAGGTGAACCAACACCTCGCGCGAGGTGCTCGTCTGCCGTCCCCGAAAACTCCTGCTCCCGCCCCCCGGCAGCGGATCGATCAGTTCATATTTGCTGTAAAACTCCATAGCCCGATGCCTCCGGCCAGGCTACCTTCAGCCTGCCCCGCTTTATGCCTTCCTCATGGTACATCGCGGCGCGCCGGGCGCAAGGTTTTTCGGCTCCAGGCGCGGTGGCCTGTGCTACAGTACCACCACGGGACTATGAAGCTGCTTTCGCGCGTGGTCTGGTCGGAGGGCATGTACCTGGGACCGCATCACTTCCAGGTGCAGAGCCGCTATTTCGAAGACTCCATTCAGTTTGCCACGTCCTCGCTCTGGTACGCCGCCTATGGTCTGGCGGGTGTACAACTGGATGCCGAAGCGCTCCACAATGGCACGGTTTCGCTCCTTCACGCCCGCGGGATTTTCCCCGACGGGCTGCCGTTCAACATGCCGGAAAGCGATCCTCTGCCGGCGCCGCGCCCGGTGGCCGATTACTTCCCGCCCACGCGCGATGCGGTGGTGGTGTCGGCCGCCATTCCGCCGCGCAAGCCCAACGGCTTCAACTGCGCGCTGGAGGTAAACGGCGTGGCCAACGGCGCGGAGGCGCGCTTCGTAGCCGAAGCACGCACCCTGCACGACGAGAACACCGGCGCCGACGAGCGCCCGGTGAACCTGGGCCGCAAAAATGTGCGGCTGGTGTTCGACACCGAAAGCTCCGCTGACCTGCTCACGCTGCCGCTGGCGCGAGTGGTGCGCGACGGCACGGGCCACTTCGTTTACGACCCGCTTTTCGTGCCGCCGGTGCTGGCCATCAGCGCCAGCCCGCGGCTGATGACGCTGGTGCAGCGGCTGATTGAAATTCTCGACGAGAAGAGCGTTACGGTGAGCCACGGCGCTTCCTCCAAAGCCGGTTCGCTCGAGTTCTCCACGCGGGAAATCGCCAATTTCTGGCTGCTGCACGCGGTGAATTCCGCGCTCTGCCCCTTGCGCCACCTGCTGGTTTCCAAGCGCGGCCATCCGGAAGAGCTTTACCTGGAACTGGCTAGGCTGGGCGGCGCGCTGTGCACCTTCGCGCTCGATTCGCATCCGCGCTCCCTGCCGGATTACGACCACCTGCGGCTGAGCGAATGCTTCGACGCGCTCGACCGCCACATTCGTGCGCACCTGGAGACCATCGTCCCCACCAACTGCCTGACCATTCCGCTGGCGCGCGCGGAAGACTATTTCTGGGAAGGCAATATCGCGGACCAGCGCTGCCTGGGCCGCGCGCGCTGGGTGCTGGCTATTCGCGCGCGCATGGGCGAAGCTGAGTTGATGGCGCGCGCACCGCAATTGATCAAAGTCTGCACGCCCCCGTTCGTCCGCCAGTTAGTGAAGCGCGCGCTGCCGGGAATGCAGCTCACGCACTTGCCGGTGCCTCCGCCGGCTATTGCGGCACGCGTCGAGACGCAGTATTTCGGCATCAGCCGCAACGGCCCCTGCTGGGATCACATGGTGCAGACGCGGCAGGTGGGGCTGTACGTCCCGGGCGAATTTCCCGAGCCGGAAGTCGAAATTCTGGTAGTGCTGGATAGTTAGCCATGACTCCTTCAAACGCACCTGGCAATGTGCGCCGTCCCGAAAACCTGGCGCTGATTTTCCAGGAAGTCCTGACCGCCATCGAGCGATTGCGCGCCAACCGGCAGGGGGTGACCGATGCCAACGCGTTTCGCCACCACACCCTCGACGCGCTGCGCAACGCCGCCAACCAGGCGCTGGCCGCTGGTTACAATGCCGACGACGTGAAGCTGGCGAGCTTCGCCTGGGTCGCGTTCCTGGATGAATCGGTGCTCAACTCGCAGAACCCGATCTTCGCCGACTGGCTGCGCAAGCCGCTGCAGGAGGAACTGTTCGGCACCCACGTGGCCGGCGAAACCTTTTTCCAGCACATGCAGCAAATGCTCGGCCGTCCCGACTCGCACGACCTGGCCGACCTGCTGGAGGTTCACTACCTCTGCATGGTGTTGGGATTCGGCGGCCGCTACAGCGCCGGCAATCGCGGCGAACTGGCGCAGGTGATGCAAATGACCGCCGAGAAGATCCGCCGCGTGCGCGGTGGGCTGGGACCGCTCTCTCCCTCCTGGATGCCGCCCGCCGAAACCGTGCGGACCGGCGCCGACCCGCTAGTGCGCAAGCTGGGCATTCTGGCGGCCATCTGCGCCGCGATAATGATTCTGGCGTTCATTGTTTATAAGGTGGTGCTGAGCAATGGAGTGGCGGCCGTGCACACAGCGGCCTTCTTCTTATCGCGGAGACGCGGAGGAGCGGAGATTAGAAAGGTTTTTCTCCGCGCCTCCGCTCCTCCGCGTCTCCGCGATGAAAGCACGCACGCAGCTGCCCGGGAGTCCTAACCATGCCGACCCTCTACATCATCCTCGCCGTCGCGCTGGTCGCCCTCATCGCTCTGGTGGTTTTCTATTTGCTACAGAAGAAGAAACAGGCCCGCGCGGCGGCCGCTTCCGCCGAAGATGCCGCTCCCGGCGGCGACGAGATTTCGTTGCTCATCCGCGAGGCCGAAACCAGGCTGGCTGGCGCCAAAATCGAAGGAGCGCGCGTATCCACCCTGCCCGTTTACCTTCTGATCGGCGATTCCGGCTGCGCCAAGACCTGCACCATGACGCACTCCGGCCTGGAACCGGAGCTGCTCGCGGGGCAGGTTTACCAGGCGGGCAACATCACTTCCACCCGCACTGCCAACATCTGGTTCTCGCGCCGGTCCGTTTTTCTGGAAGCCGGCGGAAAACTGCTCTCCGATACCGCCCGCTGGCAGCGGCTGGTGCAGAAACTGCAGCCCCGCGGATCGGTGGTGGGCAAGGGAGAGCAGGCGCCGCGCGCCGTAGTGGTGCTGTTCGACTGCGAAAATTTCACTAAGCCCGGCGCCGCCGATCAGGCGGTTGCCGCCGCGCGCACGCTGCGGGCGCGCCTGGGCGAAATCTGCCAGGCCATGGGCATCAACCTGCCCGTTTACGTCCTGTTCAGCAAGATGGACCGCGTGCCCTTCTTCACCGATTTCGTGCGCAATTTGTCCAATGAGGAAGCCACCCAGGTGCTCGGCATCGCCCTGCCCATGATCCTCAAGCGCAACGAAGGCGTGTACGGGGAAGAAGAAACGGCGCGCCTCACGGGCAATTTCGAATGGCTGTTCCGCTCGCTGGCGGATGCGCGGCCGGAATTCCTGGCGCGCGAGGGCGACGCCTCCAAGCTGCCCGGGGCATACGAATTTCCGCGCGAGTTCCGCAAAATCCGCGCCGCCGCGGTGCAGTTCATGGTGGACCTTTGCCGCCCCAGCCAGTTGAGCACCGGTCCGTTCCTGCGCGGCTTTTATTTCACCGGTGTGCGTCCGGTGGTGATCAACGAAGCGGCGCCGGTGGCGGCGGCCACGCCGCAGCAGCAGGGTGGCTACGGCGGCGTCTCCGGCGCCACGGGAATTTTCAGTGCCGGCGCGCGCCCGCAACCGCAGACGGCCGCGCCATCCCCGGCGGCGGTGTCGCGCAAAGTGCCGCAGTGGCTCTTCCTCAGCCATTTCTTCAACGATGTCCTATTGGCCGACCGAGCCGCCCTGGCCGCTTCCGGTTCCAGCGTGAAGACCAGCTCCACGCGTCGCTGGCTCTTTATCGCCGCTGCCGCTTTCTGCGTCATTTTGCTGGCTTGCTTCACGCTTTCGTTCTTCAACAACCGCGGGCTGGAAGGCCAGGTCCATGATGCCGCGCAGGGCTTCTCCGCCGGCGATGCCGCTTCCGCCGACCTGGCGCCGCTGCCCTCCCTGCAAAAGCTGGAAAGCCTGCGGCAGGCGATGGAGAAACTGGTGCTATGGCGCCGCGAGCATCCTCCGCTGGGCTATCGTTTTGGCCTCTACACCGGCGATGATCTCTACCCCGAGGCCCGCAGCCTCTATTTCCAGCGCTTCCAGCAGGTGCTGTTCGGGCAGACGCAGGCGGCCGACCTGCAATTCCTGCGCACCCTGCCCGTGACCGCCGGACCGGAGTACGGTCCCACCTACGATGCGCTAAAGGCCTACCTCATCACCACCACGCACCACGAAAAGAGCACCAGGGAATGTCTCACGCCGGTGCTGATGAAATGGTGGCTGAACGGCCGCACGGTCGATGCCGAACGCGCCTCGCTGGCCCAGAAGCAGTTCGATTTCTACGCCACCGAATTGCAGGAGGCGAATCCTTATTCCAGCCAGGCCGACAACCTCGCGGTGGATAAGGCGCGCGGCTATCTGGCGCAGTTCGCGGGCGAGGAGCGCGTCTACGCCTTCATGCTGGCGGAAGCCGGCAAGAGTAATCCGCCCATCGATTTCACTCGCCAGTTTCCCAACGCCGCGGGAATCGTGATGGATCCGCACATCGTTCCCGGCGCCTTCTCCAAGGGCGGCTGGAACTTCATGAAGGACGCCATCGCGCATGCCGACCGCTACTTCAACGGCGAGCAGTGGGTGCTGGGCGACCAGGCCACCGCCAATATCGACCGCGGCAAGCTGGCGCAGGACCTGCGCGCCCGCTACAACGCCGATTTCACCAGGGAGTGGCGCACGTATATTAAAGCGGCGACCGTGGCCCGCTATGCGGGTTTGAAGGACGCATCCGACAAGCTGATGCAGATTTCCGGCAACCAGTCGCCGCTGCTGGAACTGTTCGCCCTGGCTTCGCAGCACACCGCGGTGGACGACCCCAACGTGGCCAACCTGTTCCAGCCGGTGCAGGCCGTCGTGCCGCCCGCCGCCACCGATCGTTTCATTCAGCCGCCGAATCAGAATTACATGAACGCGCTGGTGCAGTTGCAGACCTCGCTCGAAGCTATCGCCAGCCAGCCGGGCACGGTGACCGACGCCGCCGCGGCGCCCACGCTTTCCAACGCGCAGCAGGCCATCGTCAATACGCGCCAGATGGCGCAGACGTTCCGCATCGATGCCGAGGGCCACATCGAAACCGCCGCGCAGAAACTGCTGGAAGACCCCATCACCAACGCCCAGGGACTGCTGCGCGCGCTCGGCCCGGCCGAGCTGAACGGCAAGGGTAAGGATCTGTGCGCGCAGATGCGCCCGCTCTTCGCCAAGTATCCTTTCAATGCTTCCAGCCAGGTGCAGGCTACGCTGCAGGACGTCAACGCCATTTTCAAACCCAAGGAAGGCGCGCTGTGGGCGTTTTACGACGCCAACTTGCAAAAGGTCCTCACCCGCCAGGGATCGCAGTTCGCTCCGGCTGGCTCGGCTGCCGGCATCACCATCAACTCGGCATTCGTCGGTTTCCTGAACCGCGCCGCGCAATTCACCGACATGGCCTACGCCAACAATTCTCCCGACCCGCACTTCAACTACACGGTGAAGCCGGTGATTTCGCCCGACACCGACAGCATCAAGCTGGCGATCGACGGCCAGACCGCCGATTTCAGCGCCGCTGCCGCCTCCAAGCAGTTCACCTGGCCGGGTGCCAGCCACGGCGTGCAACTGACCGTGAAATTCAAAGGCAGCACGCCTTACGAATACCCCAGCTACGACGGGCTGTGGGCGGTGTTCCAATTCGTCGGCGACGCCGACAAGCGCACCGGCTCGGTAATCGAAATGGCGTTGCGCGCCGGCAAGCAGGGACGCGCCGTGCTTTACAATGGGCAGCCGGTGATCGTGCGTTTCGACATTGCGGCCAACCCGCCGGTCTTCGATAAGGCGTATTTCGGCGGGCTGGCCTGTGTCGCGGAGGTCGCCAGGCCCTGATGCAGCTTCCGGCCCGCATCGGCAAGTACGAACTGCAGGAGTTCCTGGGCGGCGGCATGTCGCATGTCTATCGCGCCCAGGATACGGTGATCGGCCGCACGGTGGCCGTCAAGATCCTGACCGAAGCCGGCTGCCAGGATGCCGAAGCCAAAGCGCGCTTCCTGGCCGAAGCCCGCATGGCAGGCAACATCGCGCACGACAACGTCATCAGCATTTTCGATTTCGGCGAGGATGAGCAGCAGCGCCCCTTCATGGTGATGGAATTTCTAAAAGGCCAGGACCTGCGCCACGCCATCCGCAATGGGCAGACCGGTGATTTGCGCACCAAGCTAAAGATCGCGCTCCAGGTGGCGCGCGCGCTCCAATACATCCACGAACAGAAGATCGTCCACCGCGACATCAAGCCGGAAAACGTGCACATCAACCAGGCGGGCGTGGTGAAGCTGATGGATTTCGGCATTGCCAAATCCGAGGGCCTCGCCATGACGCGCGCCGGCTACGTGCTGGGCACGCCCTATTACATGGCGCCCGAGCAAGTCACCGGCCAGAACATCACCGCGCAGGTGGACGTGTACGCGTTTGGCGTAATGCTGTTCGAGTTGCTGTGCGGCGCCAAGCCGATTGACGGCGACACGGTGGAACGTATCTTCTACAGCATTCTCAATGAGCCGCTGAAGCTGGACCCTCTCTATCAGGCGGGAATACCGCAATCCGTGTGCGAGCTGGTGGCGCGGTGCACGGCCAAGAATCCGGCCGACCGCCCGCAAGGCTTCGCCCCGGTGTGCGCGGAAATCGAGCGGCTGATGGCGAACCCGGAGGCGCCCACCGTCTCGGTTGGGCCTCCGGCCGCTGCGTCAGCCGCGCCCGCACCGGCCAAAGCTGCCGCGCCACAGCAACCGGCATCGCCGCCGGGCGCGCGCCCCTCCTGGCTTGTCCCCGCCATCGCCGCACTGGCCGTCGTCATTCTCGCCGGCGGATATTTCGAGATGCGCCCCAAGCCGGCAGCGTCAGCCGAAAGCAAGGTCCCCGCCGCCGCGCCCGCGGCCGCCGCGTTGGCTCCGGCCATCTCCAGTTCCGCTGGCGACATGGTGCTGGTGCCGGCGGGCGATTTCGAATTCGGCAAGGACCGGCGGCACGCCACCCTGCCCGCCTTTTACATCGACAAGACTGAAGTCACCAACGCCGCCTACCGCGAATTCTGCAATGCCACCGGCCGCCCGCTGCCCGACAATTTCCCCAACGATCAACCCGCGCTTCCGGTGGTGAACGTGAGCATTCTGGACGCCCATGCCTTCGCCGCCTGGGCCGGCAAGCGCCTGCCCACCGGCAAGGAGTGGGAAAAGGCCGCGCGCGGCGGCGATGGCCGCAGCTATCCGTGGGGCAACGACCGCGATCCCTCGCGAGCCAATGTAGGCGCCAAATCTCTGCGCCCAGCCACCGACTTCCCCAATGGCGCCAGCCCCTCCGGCGCTTTGCAGATGCTGGGTAATGCCTGGGAACTGGTGGAGCAACTCGCGCAGCCGAGCCAGCAGGCGCTGGAGAACTTCCGCATCAGGCTGAAGCCGCCGCCCACCTCCGATGAACCCTGGTACATGATCCGCGGCGGCGGCTTCGACACGCCGCTGACCGATTCGCTTCTGTGGGACTCGACCACAGTCCCCGCCCGCTGGAGATCCGCGAACCTCGGCTTTCGGTGCGCGAAAGACGCGCACTAGCAGCGCTAATTCCCCGCCGGCTTCTCCACATGATCGATGACGATCACGTCCACCGGACCTTTTTGCGCCTTCAACTCCAGCCCCAACTGCTGCTTCACCGCTTCGAAGACGCTCGGACCCGACGTATCCGGATCTTCTCCATTGATCTTGCCGCCCTCGGGAAAGTTGGGCGGCAGCTCGCGCGTGAACTCCAGGTTGAAATCGTAATCGCCCGGCAGGTTGGTCAAATCGACTACCGGCAAATCCATCATCTGCGCCAAACGAAACGCAAAATAAGCCATGGGAGCTGAGGTCGCCTTCATTTTGATGTGCAGAAACTTCACCTGTGCCTGATCGATCCAGGGATCGCCGCCGTTGGCTTCGGGATGCGGCGTCAGCTTCGGCTCGCCTTTGCCCACCGTCAGGGCATACATCCGCATTTCCTTCTTTTCATGGTGAAATTTCAACTGCAGCCGGTCCGCCAGCAGGTTCATCAGCATCACGTGAAGCTCGTCGCCGCTCGACGGCTTCTCCGCCTTGGCCTCCATATCGAACCGGTCGGTATCCATCCACCCCGGGCCGCCCACGATCTGCTCGGCCTTGACGCGATAGGCCACCTGGATCATGAGCTTGATGGGACACTTGGTGGCTTCATAGCGCTGCCCGCCGGGCGCGGGACGGATTCCGACGACATCCCCTTGGCCGGCGCTCGGTTTCAGGGAAGCCACTTCGAATCGAAGATCCGGTGGAATTTTGCCGGGCGGTTGCGCGGCGAGCGGCGACGCAAGAAGAACCCAGACAGCAATGCGATGCATGGCCCCTCGATTATGTCACGCTGGACGTACGCCCAATTGTAGCGCCCGCCGGGCCGCGCGCCCCAACAAAGCCGAGAGTTCGAACTTCTGCAGGCGGTCTAAACTGCGGTCGTAGCGGTCGAGCGCCTTGGCCGCCGTTTCCAGGTAGCCAATCACGCGCGTGAAGGATTCGCCCCGCGCCTTGGCCGGCTTGGGGCCGGTGCGGCGCAGCAGTTCGGTAACGGCTTCCGCCAAACGGCGGCCGTGGGCCTGATGGAACGAAATTACCGTGCCATCGAGGCGAACGCCTTCCGCGCAGATATGCCCGCGAATAAGGCGGTATTCCTGCGAGCTGATGGGCACGGCTTCGAGCACGCGGAAAAACAGCGGCCCGAATTCTTTCAACCGGCGAATGTTGCGGTCCACGCTGCGGCGGCTCACCATCAAGTGTTTTTCGCAAAACTCCGCCCAGGTGCTCGTCAGGCCGGTGTACAATCGGCCGTCGCGGATGCGCCGCAGGGTTGCCACCTGCGCCGCCCGGGCCTCGCCGGCAGTCGCGGCGGGCACATCCGCGTACGTCTCTGGAACGCCCGTCCAGCGGCTCAGATCGAGGTTCGCCGGCGCGTCCTCGAGCTCCATCACTTCCAGTTCGGTCAACTCTGTTGGCATGCTTCCTCTACCTTCATGATCCCCCGGCGATCCAAGCGAGCGGCCCCGGTGCGGGGGGAGGGCGCACAGGCAAGTCTTTCGCCGGCCGCCGGTTAGGCTGTCAAAAATAAATCTCGATTATTTGAACCGCGCCCCTCGACCGGCGCAAGCACGCGCGCCCCCCATAGTGCATAATGGACGGCGGAGGCAATCCTCATGAGCGTGAAAGCGAAGGTGCGGCATTCAGGCGACGTCGCCATTGTGGAACTGGCGGGGCGGATTACACTGGGCGAAGGCTCCGGCCTGGTGCGCAATACCATCAAGGATCTGGTGGCGGCCGGCAGCCGGAAGGTTCTGATCAACCTGCACGACGTTACCTATATGGATAGCGCGGGCTTGGGCGAATTGGTCGGTTCTTATGCGACTATCACCAACCTGGGCGGCCAGATCAAGCTGCTGCATCCGCAGGGCAAAGTGAGCGACATGCTCACCGTAACCAAGCTCTACACGATCTTCAGTTCGTACACCGACGAAGGCGAAGCCTTGCGCAGCTACGAAGGCGGCGCCGCTACCGCCTGAAACCGGCCTGAAGAATGGCGGTACGTGCGCTATGCTCACGCTATGCGCACATTCACCGCTTTGTTCCTGGGCCTGGCGCTCGCCGCTGCCGTTTTCGCGCAGCCGCGCCAGGCCGTTCACCCCAAAGACTTCCCCGCCGGCGCCCCCTATAGCCCCGGCATACTGACTGACGGCATTCCGGCCGAATTCGAAGCCGAAATGAAGCAATGCATGAACCGCATCGGACTGGTGTTGAAGGAAGCCGGCATGGGCTTTGAAGATGTGGTCGCGGTGCAGGTCTTTCTCACCGATATGGACCTTTTCCCGCGCCTGAACGCCGTTTACACCACTTACTTCAAAGAGCCCCGGCCGGCACGCACAACCGTGGGAGTTGCCAGGCTGGTGGGTCCGGCTCATGTGGAGATCACCGTCACTGCTCACAAGCGGACGGCAGGCTATCTGGGACGCGATGCCCGGCCGGAGCAGCGGAAGAACGCGGTGGACGCTCCCCCGCAACACCCGGCCGACGGCCGGTAGCGGTACGTCTAGCCGTGCCATCGCTGGCCGCAGTCCCACTTTCTAAACTTCGGGAAGGATTCCCACCGAGTAGTGCTACGGGATTTACCTCGCAAACCGGGCTACTCGCCAAGTGTTTTATTTACAGGCCTATACGGGTTTGGATGTTGCTTTGCCAACGTGGGGAACTTCCACAACCCTACGCTCAGGCCTGACTCCGGCATCAGGCCTGACTCAGCTCAAGTAGTGCCAGACACCATTGGGATACCACATCCAAGGGGAGTTGACTGCCTGGCATGTATAACGAGTTGTTTGGCCTACGCAAAGATCCGTTTTCGCTGGCGCCGGATCCCTCCTTTCTCTTCCTCACCGACCAGCACCGCGAGGCCCTGAGCGGACTTACCTTTGCGATTCTCCAGCGCCGGGGATTTGCCGCGCTTACCGGCGAGGTGGGCACGGGCAAGACCACTTTGCTGGCCCGGATCCTTCGTTTCCTG
>Ga0335079_10008601_pt1 | contig 11637 bp, 10 predicted proteins | sample Lox_Sample_33_FD_206719 | JGI IMG/M metagenome (GOLD analysis project Ga0335079, IMG submission 206719) | Soil microbial communities from Loxahatchee National Wildlife Refuge, Florida, United States - Lox_Sample_3.3 | ecosystem: Environmental > Terrestrial > Soil > Wetlands | place: USA... | reverse complement strand
TTCGATGCCAAGTGCCAGGTTTTATACGCCCCACAGCACTAGGCTGATGGCGTCTAGCTTCACCTGATCAACGTCGGTTGCAAATATTTCTAATTCGCCGTTCAAAAATGCTTCCAGCGGATTGAATCTACCGTCAAAAATCGCAACCAATGTTTCCTCGGACGATCGCAATCGGACAACATGTGAAATATCCATGAAGTCCGACGTAATCTCTGTAATGCGACCGTCGCGAACGGGGAGATATTGCTTCCACCCCGTATTAAGTACCTCGATCAAAATTACAGGCTCCCAATCTCGCAAAATGCTCCTCAGCCGAGAATCGCCGTTAACCTTCGTGCGAAATTGCTCTAGTGTTTCTGGAAGAGGCAACGTTGATGACCGTGCGGACATGACTATGCCTTATGACGTCTTCCGAAATTGTGCGATTCGCCGCGACTTGGCTACGCTAACAGCGGCGGCACCCGACAAAAAGGTAATCAGGGTGAGCAACGGGAGTCTTGTTGAAATATGGTCCGCTGAACCAAGAAACGTTGCAATGCCAAGCATTAAAAGGATGGCGGCCAATACATAATAAAGACTGGTGGGTAAAAGGCTGCGAAACAAGTCTTTATCGATAGGTCGTTTGCGCAGCCGAATATGTGACGCAACGAAAGCACAGTAGACCAAGCAATAAAGGCCGGCGCACACCTGAGCGACGTTTTGCGCAGCGTCGAAGTAGATCTCCAATATCGAGGACAGCAGGCACAGGCCGCACAGCAACAGAACGCTCGCGGAAGGTACGCCTTTAGAATTGAGCACCGAAAGGCGCTTATTGAGCCACCCAAAGAATGATCGGTCTCGGGCCAGGATGTAAAGCAGCCGGGAAGCGCCAATGACTCCTGCATTTAGTATGGTTAGCAACGCCAAAAATGACAGGCACCGCGTCAACAGGAATCCATAGTGGGGAAACAGCCGCCCGCCAAGCAATACCTGCGGTACCGTGGATCGCAGCAAATCGGAGCTTGGCAAGGCCACTTTCAGAGCCAACGCAAATAATAGGTACGTTATCGCAAGTGTCACAATGGCGATGACCATGCTTATCGGAATAAACCATCGCGACGCTTCGGGCGACTTGGCTGTCGGCGTCACCCATTCGAAACCAATAAATATAAAAAAGCTGATACCAATGGAAGACATAAATGATGCTTGCGGGGCACTTGGCGCGTACGCAAGCGCCGTGTCGAATCTCGTCATGGCAACCCAGGATAGTGCAATGGTCCCGGCCACAAGCGCAAAGCAAATAAGCACCTGCAAAAGGTGCGGCAGTTCGCGTCCTGTGATGTTCAGGTAGCCCAGAAAGCAAATCATAGCGAACGTCGCCAGGGCGCGCGCATGCGGTGCGGTGCCCGGCCACCAGGCATCGCAGAACACCTTGATCTCAATACCCGCAAAAAGGATAACGACCAACAGCGACAGGTAAGTAAAAAAGAGACTGAACTCGTCCCCGAATGCGCGTTTCAGGTAAGTGCGAATTCCGGGCGCTGATGGAAAGCGACTGGCCATTTCTCCGACAGCGAGTGCTACAGCTATGCATAAAGTTGCCGCGATGGCAATCGCCAAGCCTGTGTAGCGAACAGAATTGGCTCCGGCGATAACTCCAAGAACCAAATAACAAGAAGCCCCGAACATCATGCCGGCGCTTACGGCCACGTATTCCAGTAAGTCGACCGCTGTTTGATTTTGGGTTGCAGAAAAAACCATGATGAGATTTAGCCCATGCGGTTGTTCTGGTCCTAACAGGCACCATACCGTGCCGCCACATACCAAACGCTAACAGATTGGTTACAGATCGCTTACAAGTCGGATCTGGACAGATGTAAGCAATCTGTAACCGAACCGTATGCCATCCGTAATGCGCTTTGCGGCAGATTATTGACCAGACCCGGCAAAACCGCCGGTGGCCGCAACGGCACAACATCTGGAGGCGCATGTTTTTTCACATCCCACAACCCCATCTTAATCCCCGGCGTAGGTTGGAAACGGCTAAGTCCGGTCCTGATGTCTGCCGTCCTGATCACGGCGCGGTTCTCTATGCTTTCATCGAGAGCCGATTTGGCGCTACTCAATTGGTAGATTCCCGTCAGTTCGCGGATCTCAGGCCGTTCGGGCTGAGGTCTTTTCCCATGCAGCTTGCAGGCGCACAGGGCTCGGGTGAAATGGCCTTGCGGGCCCCCAGAAAGAAAATATCGGCTCAACGCAACTCTCAAATTTGCACCGGTGCCGATTCACTCTGGCGGTCAGAAATAGCAGTATCCGTCCGCGACCGCATCCACATATCTAGACACTGCTTGACCCGGTCTCGCTTGTCGGAAACCACCGCGATCTTTCGGGGAGAAATTGCCTCGGCGAGTTATCATGCTTAAACGCGCGCAAGGTAACGCCACGAGTCGACTCAATCCGACGCTACGCCGGCTGCTCACGCTGCTACGAATGGACCATGCGTGGGACTATGCCGACGGAGTCTGGCTCGTGGACGCGGACGGCAGGCATTTCCTCGACTGCTACGCTCAATACGGAGTGCTGGCCCTTGGACACAACGCGCCCAAAGTAATCGAAACGGCACGCACGGCGCTGGACAGTAGCGAACCGGCCATGGTTCAGCCTTTTCGAGCCTGTCATGCCGAAGCTCTCGCCCGGGCGCTTACGGAAATTGCACCGGGAAATTTATCCCGCGGCGTATTCACAACTTCGGGCGCGGAAGCCGTTGAGGCAGCGATCAAACTGGTCCGCGGACGTACCGGCCGATCCATCATTCTGGCTGCAACCGGCTCCTTTCACGGGAAGACCATGGGCGCTCTGGCGCTCACCGGACAGCGGCAATACTCCGAGCCATTTGGTCCACCGTTGCCCGGTGTTGAGTTTATAGAGTTCGGTGACGCGGACGCGCTCGAGGATCGATTAAGCCGCGACGCAGACAAAATTGCGGCCTTTTTTCTTGAACCCATACAGGGGGAGCGCGGGGTTCATCTTCCACCAGCCGGATATCTAAAGCGCGTGCGACGTCTGTGTTTGCAGCACAGCGTAGCACTGGTCCTGGACGAAATTCAAACGGGTCTGGGCCGGACTGGGCGACTTTTCGCCTGTGAATACGATGGGATCGAGCCTGACGTGTTGTTGCTGGGAAAAGCACTTGGTGGCGGTTTATTCCCGCTCAGTGGCTGCTTCAGCTCGCCCGCGTTTTGGGATGAGCAGTTCTCGCTACTGCACTCGTCCACGTTTGCAAACAATAATGTCGCGTGCCGAGTCGGTTTGACCGTACTGGAAATACTGACGAGTAATGGGTTTTGCGCAGAAGTGCGCCGTAAGGGCGCGACGCTGTTGGAGCGTCTGAATCAGATGGCCACCCGCTACCCGCAGATTATTGCCGCCGTGCGCGGACGCGGGCTCATGAGCGCTATCGAGTTGCGTTCCCCCACAGAACGACAGGGCACGTTCTTGTCCTTTTTTGCGAATCAGGGGCTATACAGCTATGCCGTGGCGGCAACGCTCGCCGAATTGGGTTCGGTCCTGGTGCTTCCAACCCTTGGGAATTCCGACGTCATTCGAATAACGCCTCCGCTCATCATCTCGGACCAAGAATTGAAGATTGCGCTCGATGCGATGGATGGAGTTTTCCAGGCGCTGCAGCACGACACGACCAGCACCATCCTGGGGGCAATCGGTGCGTTTGACGGCTACCCCCTTGCAGTCGACACTGCATGTCCGGGCCCCGCGCCGCTACTGCGCGCCCGTGTGCCCAAAGACGCACCGAAACCGCAGTACGCATGGCTGGCTCACTACACCCGCCCTGAGGATGTTGCAGTCACCAACCCGTCGCTTCGCGGCTTCAGTAATGAGGTTTTGCGGAAGGTGTGCGACTACACCAGCGCGTTCGCTCCAGGGGTTGTCATGCGTGCCCCGACTGTTCATTCAGCTACTGGCGAGAGTGTCGACGGGCTCATCTTGGCACTGCCGATCCTGCCTGAGGAAATGGCGCTGCGCGGCCTGCGCGAGATCAGCCGGGATATCAACAGGGCAGTCGATCTGGCGGCAAGTTTGGGAGTACGCGTTGTCGGTCTCGGCGGGCATACCGCTCCCTACAGCCGACGCGGACTTTCAGCTTGCGGACGGGGACCTTCAATTACGACCGGCAATGTGCTTACCGCAGGAATGGCGGTAAAAGCGACCCTGGCCGCAGCGGAAGCGCGGCATATTCGCCTGAGCCACGTTAGCGCAGCCGTAGTCGGCGCGCGCGGGTCGGTCGGCAGCCTTTGTGCGCGTCTGCTCGCGCGCGAGCAGCTCCGGCGCCTTATTTTGGTGGGTAACCCGAGCCGGACAGTCGCGGGGCTGCAAACCTTGGCCGATGAACTTAGAACCACACTGCCCGCGATTGAAATTGCCAACGACACCTCGGTACTCAAAGACTGCCAAGTCATTTTATCGGCGACAGCCGCCGCCCGACCAGCGCTGGAAGCCGCATCGCTTGCGCCAGGCACTATCATCTGCGACGTGGCCAAACCGCCCGACACTTCAGCGGCAATTCGGGCTCGCCATGACCTTTTCGTTTTTGATGGCGGTCACGTGGCGTTACCGGATTCCAGACTCAAGTTTGGAGTCGGAAATCTTAATAACTTACCCACCGGCGTCACACTCGCCTGCTTGGCGGAAACTATCCTGTTGGCCTTGTCGGGCGAGACCCGTGATTTTGGTGTCGGCTACAACGTGTCGTTGGCAGAGGTGGATCATATGCTCGCCCTCGCCAGTCATCACGGTTTCCATCTCGCTTTACCGCGAGCCACGTGTGAATGCCCACCCGCCCACGGCCTGCCCCTTGTCTTGGGCGCAGCCTGAGGAACCGCAATGAGCGCTGCCGCTGTCCCAAATCAAGCAACTTCCTGGTGGATGCGGGCCGAACACATTGCCATAGTCATAATTTTCGTGGCTCTGGCCCTTGCGCACCTGAAGGACATCTCTTGGGGCCGGTTTATCTGCGCGTTTTTGCTCATCGATCTGATCGGCTATCTGCCAGGGGCAGTGGCATCTCGCAGATCCCGCGGCAAACCGATTGCGCCCATTTACTATCTGCTCTACAACCTAACCCATAACTATGTCGTTGCAGGTGCCGCAGTCGTACTTTGGGTGCTCGCCGCCGGGGGCCCGGAATGGGCGATGGTGGCCGTGCCGATTCATCTATCCGGCGATCGCGGCCTGCTGGGCAATTTTTCGAAACCTTTGTGGCTGCCTTTTGAGCCGTGCAGCCCAGCCGGGGCTACGCGAGATAAGCAATGAGCATCGCTCCTCAACCATACGACTACGACATCATCATAGTCGGTGCCGGCGTCGGCGGCACGGCTTGCGCTCTGGCTCTTGTCCACGACCGCCAATTACGCGTGCTGCTTATCGAACGGCATGCAGGGCCCGGCAACATCAATCGCGGTGAAAGCCTGCTGCCTCCGGTGACCGCACTGCTTCGGCGATGGGGCGCATTGGAACGTTGCTACGCAGCGGGGGCGCGCCCGGTAAAAACGATGCAATTTTTTCATTTTCGCAAAGGCCTACTGCTGGATTTTCCGCTCGCTTTGCCCAAGGTGACTGATCCTTATCTCGTTCTGCCACATCCCCAGATCGAGTGCGCATTTGTTGAGTCGGCGGTAGCAACGGGGCGCGTTGAGATGCGCTATGCGACGCGTGTGTTGTCCCTGATCAAGGAAGACGGTCGCGTTCAAGGAGTCCTGGTCCAAGGCAGCGACGGAAAAGAACAGCGGCTGAACTGCCGCGTAGTGATCGGCGCTGACGGCGCGAAGTCCGTCGTCAGAACAGGACTGGGAATCGACGTGTACCGCGCCCCCTATAACCATAGTCTATTCATTGTGGACATAGACCGGCCCATCGGCATGCCTGATGTCCTGCGTACCGAAATGCACCCCGATGGCGGCGTGCTGGTGGTTCCAGGTGTCAATCGTCTCGGCCTTGCTGCTGTGATTCGAAGTGAGCACGAGCACCTATTTCGTTCCGGTGCAATAGAAGAAAAGTTCTCGCACATCGAGCACCGCTCCCCACTGTTAACTGGGCGTCGCCCGGTGGCCGCGGGGGCACACCTATATAAACTGTGGCGCGCGCACGCGCCGCGTTACTCGGCATACGGAGCAGTGTTGCTCGGCGACGCGATCCATGTCATCAATCCAGTAATGGCCCAGGGGATGACGATGGCGATAGAGGACGCCGCAGCACTTGCCCGGTACCTGGGCACGGCCCTCGAGGCCAGGGCCACGGCCGCGGAAATCGACACGTGCTTCGCTTCCTACGAACGGGAGCGGCGCCCCTACAATGCCGGGATTATTCGCAATTCGCACTGGTTGAGTCTGTTATTTGCTCTCGGCGGCCCGGTCGGCGACATCTTGCATCGCTGTGCATTTGCAATCGCCACGTCGCCGGCAGGATCCTTCATTCAAGATCGGATCTGGTCCTCCTTCGCAACGAGCCCGGAGCCTCAGTATGGCTAGCAATCAAGCTTCGCTCCCATGGATAATTTCGCGGCGGGATGACTTGCTCTGGTTTCAGGGCTCGGTCATAGCCGGGCTTTGTCTGCTCGCCTTTTTTGTTGCTACTCCATACCCCGATAGCGCGCACCTTTCGCCTAGCGACCCCGTTATTGTTGTTCTCTTTTTATGGGGAGTAATGTTCGACGGAACGCACGTTTGGGCCACTTACGTCCGCAGCTACCTTGCTCCGGACGCGAGTTCACGAGCGGGAATTCCCAAGTCTTGGTGGTGGCTGATTCTTGCAGTAGGTCCCGCTGTCGCACTCGCCGATGCTGTGCTTGCGTTGCAGGGCGCGCTATTCAGCTATTTTCTCCTTGGCGCCTACTTATGGGCCTATTGGCACCTGGTGCGGCAGCACTACGGCTTTCTCGTGCTGTACCGCAGGCGGTCCGGTGAAAACAGCCGGAGCGGTCAATCGCTCGACTCTTTCATGCTTTGGGTCGGCTGCCTTTACCCGTTTCTGCGCTTTTCCCTTAGCGAACCATACCTTGAAAGCGGCCTGCCGCAACTCGTTCCCGTTGTTCTGCTGCCGCAATTAAAATTAATTTTGGATTTGGCGTTCTGCGTAGCAATGGGAGCGGCCGTAATCCTCGCCGTCTCTGGCCGGTATGAGCAGTTTCGCCCGGGACCAAAGCACCTGCTGCTGACGCTTGTGATCCTATTTCACGTGCTGGTCTTCACCCTCCTCTCTCATTTGCTCACAATTCTCGCGACACTCACCATTTTCCACAACCTCCAATACCACCGGATTGTTTGGCAATACGAGGCGGGCCGTGGACGGCGTCCGTTGGGCGGTCTCGTCCCCTACCTTGCGAGCGGATTGATGCTCGGCCTGGTCTGGTATGGGCTACGAGTTCCCGCCGTGGTCGCCCTGACCAACGCAACGGCCCGCAACGTGGTGCTCGGGCTGTGCTGGGGGATCGCGTTTCACCATTACCTGGTTGACGCCAGGATCTGGCGCGTGCGTCGAACTCCTGCTGTGGCGCAGGCGCTTGATGCCAGTGTGGTTCAGCGCTAATGCCAATTCACCGACCGATGCATTATCACCAGCGGTTATGCCGTTGCTCGTAGGCGCTCATGACCCGAATAGCCCTGTCCAGCCGAGTATCTGAAGGGGCTTGGCAAAAGTACGCTGCCATTCTTCGCCACGATGGAGCAGGTCGTGTCGCTCGCGATGATTAATATGAAATTGCCCCGAAGCGACGTATCTGCCGCGGCGCTGATTGATCATCCATCCGGCTTTCTTACGCTTTCCTCCAGCAATCAGCACTTCACGGTACCGGGAATCAGCGGATTCATTTCCTTTAGGGAACAGGGGCGCCATCTGATTGCACTGGGTGGAGTCCAGGCGCTCGAGTCACAGCAGGGGGTTTTGCTCGATCATTTACTCGAGTTTGCGTCTAGCCGTCGGCGTCACGTGCTTGTTGTTCAATTGCGCGCTGAGCAGGTCCCGCTGTTTCGCGATCGCGGATTCTCGATCAACCAGCTGGGTACCAGCTTCGGCCTTTCGCTTGCAAACTTCACGCTCCGCGGCACCAGAAAAATGCAGCTTCGTAACAAAATCAGTCATGCCCGAACCTCTGGCCTGAAGGTCGTTGAGTTTGGCGTGGATTGGCCCCGTAACCCAGCGTCGTACGCCGAGTTGCATGCAGTCAGTGGCGCGTGGCTGCGGGCCAAGCGCAAGAAGGAGCTTGATTTCATGATTGGCGAAATCGGTCAGCCAGAGGACCGGCGGCGGCGGATTTTTGCGGCGGTAGATCCGTCTGAACGGTGCGTGGCATTCATTACCTACGTTCCCTCGTGGGGACGCACGCCGGGGTACCTGCACGATTTAAGTCGCCGGCTACCTTCCGCGACGCCCGGTGCCCTAGAGCTCTGTAATGCACGGGCGATCGAGGTCATGATCGGTGAGCGCGTGCCGTATCTGCATTTTGGCTTCACGCCCTTCGTAGTGGGAGGCCCTGAGTTTCCGGGTGCGAACCGCTTGGCCGCCTGGGCAATGCCACTAATGTACCGATATGGGAGTGCCATCTATCCGGCGGCGAGCCAGGCGCACTATAAGCTCAAGTGGACGCCGGACATTATTGAGCGCGAATACCTGGCCGCCAGTCCGTTATCGGTGCGCGCGGTCTTTGATCTTCTCCTTCTGACTCGATCTCTATAAGCTGCGATGACCACCGAGTACAAACCGCGCGCGATGGTCATCGTCAATCCGGCGTCTGCCGGCGGCGCCACCCGCCGACGTTGGGAGCGTATAGCCCGATCGATTCGAAACGCAATTGGTCCCTTCGAGCACGCCTTCACGAACGGACCGTTGCACGCGACTAGACTCGCCAACCGCGCGCTTCGGGACGGCTTTGAGATGATTGTGGCTGTAGGCGGGGATGGCACCTTAAACGAGGTCGCGTGCGGCTTCTTTGAGGATGGTCGTGCAGTAGCGCCCGCGGCGGTTCTGGGTATTGTCGCACAAGGCACAGGCTGCGACTTTGCCAGGACTCTCGGCGCACCCGGCCTTGATGAGGCCTGCGCGCAACTGCGTGGCGGCGAGAGCCGGCCCATTGATGTCGGTCACGCCAGTTTCATCGATCACGATGGAAAGACTGTGGAGAGAGTCTTTCTCAACGTTGCCTCGTTTGGCTGTAGCGGACGAGTCGCCCGCGTGATGAGCCCAGCGCTCAAGCGCACGAGCGGTTCATTGGCTTTTGTCCTGGCAACACTCCGGAGCTTGCTCGTCTATCGCGATCAAACGGTCTCAATACAATTTGACGACGAATTGGCACACGAATTTTCAATTACCAACTGCGCTTTTTGCAACGGACGGTATTTCGGTGGCGGCATGAACGTAGCCCCGCAGGCCCTCATCGATGACGGGAAATTTGATGTGACACTATGGACAGGTTTCGGTCTGCTGGATTTTATCCGCAAGCAACGGTCCCTATACAGCGGCGCCCATATCCAGGAAGCGGGCACCCAAGTCTTCCGAGCCAGCCAGGCGCGCGCCACCAGCCCTTCTCATGTGCTGCTGGAACTCGACGGCGAAAGTGTTGGCCGCTTGCCCGCCCGACTAAGACTTCTCCCGCAGTCGCTACGGGTAAAGATGAAATGAGTCTCCGCAGTCCCACGCAGCGTTGCAGTCGCAAGGAAGTCAAGCTTATGGCGGCACATTTCCATAATGCACACGCCGCCCGGAAATCAAGATGATCGAATCCCCTATTTGGGGCGAGATTTCGCGCGTGCAATACCAGAGTTGCCCGCAGGGAAGCATTCGCGTCGACGTCGCCATTGTGGGCGGCGGTGTCACGGGGCTGTCGACCGCTTATCACCTGCTGTTACGTTATCCGACTCTGCGCGTAGTCGTATTAGAGGCCGCGAACGTGGGTTCCGGTGCCTCGTGTCGCAGCACAGGGATGTTGGGACCCGGGGTGGGTCAGAACCTGCTTGGATTGATCAGGCGCCATGGCAATCTCGGCGCAGAGGCCCTCTATAGAGAGACGCTGCGCGCCGTGGCAATGGTGCGCGACCTTGTCGCGACAGAGCATATCGATTGCGACCTGTTTTTGACTGGACAGATTCATTGGGCGCGTTCCACCGCCGGTCGCCGGCGCCTTTCTGCCGAGGCGGACTGGCTTAACGCCCGCGGATTCTACGTTGAGTTGCTGGATGACAACAGCCTGGCGGAACATATACGCCTGCCTGTCACAACGGGCAATCGAAATGGCGGGCCAGCGGCGCTTCGGCTGCGCGTCGCGGGGATCGTGCACCCCGGAAAGCTGATCGCCGGAATGGCCAAGGCAGCGATAGATCGCGGCGCTTGCATTTATGAACACAGCCCGGTGTCCGCTTTGACCGGCTATGCAGACGACGGCAAGGTGCGCGTGTCGCTGGCGGGTGGCGGAGAAGTGCTTGCCGACCAAGCGGTCCTCGCCACGGCCGGCTACACGTCTAATCTAGGGTGGCTTCGCCGCCGCATTATACCGCTGCAATTGCAGGCGCTCGCTACCGAGCCGATCCCTTCCACCTTGCTGGCAAACATTGGTTGGTCTGGTCGCGAAGGCATCGTGGAGGCGCGCCGAATATTCAATTACTTTCGCTTATCGAGCAACAATTGCCTCATTTTCGGTGGCGGCGCGCCACGGTCCTGCCTCGACCCAAGCGCCGGCATCGAAAGTATTCCGGCCAGCGCACTGACAGATCTGCGGCACCGTCTCTTTTCAACTTTTCCAGATCTGGCATGCGAAGGAATCCGAATCTCGCATGGCTGGACCGGCACCATCGGCTATGTTTTGGATGGATTGCCGGCCATCGGCAGGTGTTCCGAAGCTCCAAGCATTGTGCACGCCGTCGGGTGGTGCGGACACGGTCTTGCTCTCGGCATAGCCGCGGGCGACTGGATTACCGACCTATTGGCTCGCAATGACGTCGCCACCGCGTGTGACCTCGGGCTTGCCTGGTTTCGCGACGATCCGCCCCAGTTACCGTGCCGGCCGCTGCATAGCCTCGCGGTCCGAGCGGCAGTCGCCGCTCTGCGAGTCATGGATTACATCGCATGAGCGCGTTGGTGTGGATGCAAAGACTCGTGACCAGCCCCCGCTGGCGCGTCACGGTACTGGTATTGGCCTTCGCAACTGCAGTTCCAGCGGGACGCGCGACTGTGGACCTGTACGCCAACCTGCGGTCTGATCTCGAAGCACTCCTGCCGGCCGATTCCCCGGCGGTTCGCGGTGCCCAGACGTTGCGTAAGCGTATGGAAGGCTCTCAGCATCTGGGAATCGTAATACGGGGCAGGAGTAGTGGCCCGCCGCTGGCGTTTGCGACCGAGTTGGGCGACCGCATTCGGGCGTACTCGGCAACGCGACCCGATCTCATACTCAGTGTCCGTACCGACGTGGGCGCCGAGCGGCGATTCGTACGTGAATATGGCTCACTTTATATTCCACTCAAAGATATTCGCCGGTTGAATGAGCAAATAGCCGCGCTAATTGCATTCCGGCAAAGTGGTGCGTTATCGCTGTTCCCTTCGCTTGAAACCGATGCGAATCCTGAAGCGGCCTTCTCGGTTCTGCGCGACCGCACCAAG
>Ga0335079_10008599_pt1 | contig 11638 bp, 7 predicted proteins | sample Lox_Sample_33_FD_206719 | JGI IMG/M metagenome (GOLD analysis project Ga0335079, IMG submission 206719) | Soil microbial communities from Loxahatchee National Wildlife Refuge, Florida, United States - Lox_Sample_3.3 | ecosystem: Environmental > Terrestrial > Soil > Wetlands | place: USA: Florida... | reverse complement strand
GTTTAAGAACAACGTCCGGGGGTCGGCATCGTTCGGCAATTCCACGCGGCCCCGCACGCGAAAGGCGCGGACTTTCTTCATCTGGAGGTCGAAGCCAAACAATTCTTCGCCCGCCGTGACCTCGATGGGCGCCGCCTTTTCGTAATCCGCGACGCCTGGATAGTACAGAAGCGGATACACCTCCTGCTCCGGCGGCCCGATTTGAATTCCCATACCCATGTGGTGATGACGAGCCTGGTCCCAGTTCGCGCACAGAAGGTAGGTGCCCGAGTGCAGGCCCGGGATCCGGAACTCCCCAAGGTCGTTGGTAAAGCGCACCGGGCCAGGTACCGGCACCAGCGGAGGGCCCTCTCGGACCGTGGGTTGTTGCAGCAGTGTCACTGGGGTATCGGCCAAGGGTTCGCCATCCTCGTCAGAGATCCTTCCCGAGATCACGGCCTGCGGGGCCATCGTGACCAGGATGTCATCGACTGTTTTGCCCGGCGCCAGCGTCAGGAGAACCGCACCTTGAAACCAGTCGCGGCTGCCTGCGGCGTTGACGTACCCATTGCGTTGCACAGCCAGGCGATACTGGCCAGGATCAACCTGGTCCAGACGAAATCGGCCATCGGCCTCGGAAACCGCGAGGTAGCTCAGTTGCGACATCGGCTCGTTCCGCTCCAGGATGACCCGAGCCTTGCCGAGGGGCTCGCCAGAAGTTCGGATAACACGCCCCTGGACACTGCTGGTAGCGCTCATGAGGGCTATCCTACCGCCGTAGCCGTACGCCGTGAGCGTGGCTGACGGCCGGCAGGTCTCGCATCTCATCGCGCTATTCGCGCTGCTGGCGGCGTTCTGGGCATCGACCTGTCGGTCGGCTCGATCGCCGGTCGTGCCGGGATGATTGCCGGCGCGCTCACCGATCACGGCGTCGTGCCCGGTGCTCTTCGGCGTAATTCTGTATTTCGGCACAACACGGGCTTTCCCAGCCTCTTGTTAGGATCGTTCCCGCACGTACCGGCCCCAATCTGGCTGATGCTGTGGTTCGCCGGCTATGGCGCGTTTGCGGCCGCCCGCACTCCATCGCGCTTTTCGTCGAATCGGCGCCTGACTCTGCCGCTACAGGTTCCGGGCTGCGTAGCGGCACATCGCCAGGCCGTCTATCAGGTTGAAGGGGAACTGGCCGGTGGTGTAGTGCCCACACGGCAGGGCGAAGATTTCGTGGCGCAGGCCAAGTTCGCGGAAATTGCGGAGCACTTCCTGCGAATACTCCGGCAGAAACGTGCTGTCGTGGCGAGCCCAGATGAGCAGGCTCTTGAGCTCTCGCCCCTGCAGCCGCTGGAGATATCCGGCAGGGCTGATCACCTTCCAATAATTGCGAAGTTCCTCGAGTGTGATCCGGTCCGCGAAGCCTTCCCGCACGTTCCGGGTCGAGAGCCCATTCCATACCACGTCCGAGAAATTCATCGAAACGTGATTGAAGATACCTGTCTTGATACGCGGATCGTGCGCCGTGGCAATGAAGGCGACACAGGAGCCCAGGCTCGTGCCGAGGATCCCGATGCGCCGGTAGCCTTGCTGCTCGAGCCAGTCGAGGCACGCGCGCGTGTCGATCACCGACTGGCGGTTGGCGTGAATGGTGCGGCCCACGTTGCTCGAGACGTGATAGTCGGCACGCTGCGTCTCCGGCGGACGGCGTTCGGCATGGTACGCCATGGTCATGCGGAGAGCGCTGATGCCGAAACGGTTGAGCAGTTTCGCCAGCCCCACATGGCCGTCGGGTCCGGAATTCCACTGGGGCAGCACCACGAGGGCGCGCCCCTGGTCCTTGGGCGCCGGAAACCAGAGCGCCGGAACGGTATTGTTCTCCCCGTAGCGGGTCGGAACCGGGCTGGTGAAGGTCAATTGGCCGTCCTGGAGGCGGAAATCCGTGGGCGGCTGGTAAGCAAAAAACCGGTCGGACTGGTCGAGCGCTTCCGCCACGAAGCGCGCGACACAGTCCCGGGCGTTCCCGTTGGCATCCGGAGGGCACCAGGGATACCCGACCGAGTGCAGCCAATCGGTGCCCCAGTCGAACGGCCTGACGACGCGGTTTGTGTCACGCGTGGCGAGTTTACGCTCCCAGCGGTCGATCCAACGAGCGTAGAGTCCCGTCATTCTGTGAGATTTTTTAGTGTAGCAGACTGAAAAAAGCCCCGCGCCAGCAGATGGACTGACGCGGGGCGGTTGAAGTAGCCCAGAGGAGGCAACGCACCGAAGCCTATACCCTCATCAAAGAACCCACTCCCCGATTTTGCAAATTCCGTGCCACTGCTAAATAATTGATTCCAAAGTCCAACGCTCGGTGGATCTACAGGATTCCGTAGGCCCGGCTACGGATTTCGGAAATTCAACGGGTCGGTTCACCCCGGAAGGCGCGATACAATCGGCTCAATGAGCGTCGCGCCAGCCCAAGCGGGCCAGGGACCAGGGGGTGGGCCGGCAGGGGTTGGAAAGGCGCTGGCCGGATTTCTGTTGTCCGGGTTTCTTCAGGCGTTGCTCGGCGCGGTACTGCTCGCCTGGGGATATCATCGCGATCCGCCCCACTTTACCGAGGCCGGCAATTATTTCCTCAGCCTGGCGGCGGGAATTGTGGCCGCTTCCGCAGTGGCGAAGCGGCTGATGGGGCGGCGCGGGCTTTCGTTTCTCCTGGTGTTCGCCTGCGCGCTCTCGACCCTGGCACTCTCCTATCTGGCCTTGGTCGGACCGCCCGTGTCGGAGTGGTGGGGGGTGGGTGGGTTTCTGGTGCTGGGAATTGGCGCGGGACTGTTGAACATGGCCCTGTTTCATGCGATTTCGCCCGGCTACCAGGCGGATCCGGCGGGAACCACGAACAAGGGCGGTATCTGGTACGGGCTGGGCTGTCTCACGGCCACTTTGCTGGTGGCCGGCACCTTCAATGCGTATAGCGTACCGACAATCCTGCTCTGCATGGCCCTGGTGCCCGGGATCTACTCGGCGATCTATGTCAGGAGCCGTTATGTGGCGCCTCCGGAGGCCAGCCAGCCCACTCTCCGGCAGGCGCTCCACGATTTTCGGAGCCCCGGGGCCATCCTGTTCGCCTTGCTCCTGTTCTTGCAGTTCGGTAATGAGTGGTCGATCGGAGGCTGGCTGCCGATTCTGCTGTGCCGGCGCGTGGGACTCAGCCCCGAGGCGGCGCTCCGGACGCTGGCCCTCTACTGGGCCTGCCTGGCGGGAGGGCGCCTGGGAGCGGTCGCCATCCTGCCGCGCGTGCGGCATCGACGGTTGCTGATGGGCAGCGGATTGGCGGCGGCATTCGGCTGCCTGATTCTGTATGCCACCGGGGATGCCTTCGGCGCAGCCAGTGGGGCGTTCTTTCTCGGGACCGGATTCGCCAGCGTGTATCCTCTGGTAGCCGAAGCGATTGGGCGACGGTTTCCTCACTACCACCCGGGCTTCTTCAATGGGATCTTCTCACTGGCATTAATGGGCGGGCTTCTCGCCCCGGCCACACTGGGTTACCTGGCCGCGGCCCTGGGGGTGGGGGTGGTGATCGGCATCCCGCTGGTGGGAACCTTTATGGTAATGCTGCTGATCCTGCTAATCTGGCTGGAATCGAAGGTGACTGGAAGTTGAGGAAGGCAGGGGTCGGGGTTTGGGGCTTGGGGATTGGGGGATTCGCCCGGCTCGCTTGCGTGTTCCCGTTCGCCGTGTTTGGAGCCTCGCTTCCGCAGAACATCGAGCGGGTCCTGGGCACCGAGCCTGCGGCGCGGACTGCCTATTGGGGGATCCAGATTGTGGATCTGGCGAGCGGGAAGACGTTGTTTGAACGGAATGCCGATCACTTTTTCATTCCCGCCTCGAATACCAAGCTGCTGACCACGGCCCTGGCGCTCGCGCGGCTGGGGCCCGATTTTACGTTTCAGACTCGCGTGCTGGCCGACGGATTGCCCGATTCCCTCGGGACCATCCACGGCGGTTTGCGGCTGGTGGGCGGCGGCGATCCGAATCTGTCGTCGCGACCCATTCCCTACCGCAAGGGGGCGGTCACCGGCAATCCGCTGACCGCCATCGAAGATCTGGCCGACCAGATCGTGGCGCATGGGGTGAAACGGGTCGAAGGGGGCATTGTCGGCGACGATACCTGGTATGTCTGGCAGCCTTATGCCACGGGCTGGGCAATCGAAGATCCGGAGTCGGACGATGGTCCGCCGGTGTCGGCTCTGACGGTCCACGACAACGCCTTCACACTCAATGTCCGGCCCGGAGCGCGTGAGGGCGATGTTGCGGTGCTGTCTCTAACTCCGCCGATCGAGTTTTACGGGTTCGACAATCGCGTTCGCACGGTGTCGGCCGCAGGGGAGCGGCGAATCGAATTTTCGCGCATTCCCGGCAGTTTGGAGGCGCATCTTTGGGGCACAATTCCGTTGCGCGATGCGGGCCAGGACCTGGTGCTCGGCATCGAAGACCCGGCCCGGTATGCGGCCATTGCCCTGAGCCGCGCGCTGGAGGATCGCGGGGTTGTGGTCACCGGTCCCGCGGCTGCGCGCCACCAGTTTCCCGGCGAAGTCGCGGATCTGACTCGCGCCGCGGAGGGGACCACATTCTCCGGGACGGAACTGGCGCGGCGCATCTCGGCGCCCCTGCTGGAGGATCTGCGGATCACCAATAAGGTCAGCCAGAACCTGCACGCCGAACTGGCGCTGCGCGCGGTGGCGCGGGCGCGGCGGAACATCGGAAGCTTCGAGGCCGGGTTTGAGGAGTTGAAGGCGTTCCTGGCGGAGGCGGGGATCGAGCCGGATGCCTACTCGATTCACGATGGATCGGGACTGGCGCGGCTCAATCTCGTGACCCCGGCGGCGGTGGTTCAACTGTTGCGGTACATGTACACGTCGCAGGCCCGCGAGAACTGGATTTCGCTGCTGCCGGTGGGGGGACAGGACGGAACGCTCAGCCTGCGATTCGGGAACGGGCCGGTCTCCGGGCGCATCCACGCCAAAACGGGATCGCTCTCGCACGTCAGCGCTCTCTCCGGTTACGTGCACCGGATCAACGGGGAGTGGGTGGCGTTTGCAATCCTGGTGAACAACTACAACAACCGGTCGGCCGAAGTGCGTGGCGTAATGGACCGGATTTGTAATCTAATATTGGAATAGGGGGAGCGGCGGCTCTCCATCATCGAAGATTATGCCGATTTACGAATACAGTTGCCAGGATTGCGGGACCAGGTTTGAGAAGCTGGTAAGGCGCGCGTCGGACGTGCCCGAGATCGAATGCCCGTCTTGCGGAAAGAAGCATTTGCAGCAGGAGCTGTCCACCTTTGCGGCGCATGCCAACGGCGGCACGAAGGCGCAGGAGATGCCAGCCTGTCCCAGCGGAAGGTGCAGCAATCCCGGGATGTGCGGCATGAATTAACTGAGTCCGCCGCCCAAAATCGTCTCCACAAACGCACGGTCCACCGGCCAATAGCCGATGACCGTGGTGCCTTGGCTTCGAAAGGTTCCCGAAACCAGGACACCCGAGAGGTCGGAGGGGCTGGGTTTCTGGTGCTCCCGCTCGATCATTTGGCGGAGCGTAAGGGTCGCGCTGGAGAGTTGGGAGGCCACCATCACGGCGTCTTCATTCGTCCGGCAGCGAACTTCGAGCTTGGCGGCGAGATGACTGCCTTCCGGCGCGAAGGACAGCGTCAGGCGATCGGCCTTGTCCATGCCGCGGGCGAACATCTTGGTCCCGCTGGGCAGATTCTCCTCCGATTTCAGGAGCGTTCCCGGTATGAGAAGCCAGATCGGCGCGTTGGGCACATCCGCCGGAGGGCCCGAAGGGTTGACTGTCAGGTCGGTCACGGCGGCGTCGTCCCGGCTGACCGCCAGGGCCATCAAGCCGGATTGCAGCGGGAAGAACGAGATCCGCCGCTCCGGAGTGCTGCCGGCCATCCGGCAGACCGCGCGGAGACAATTTCCCCCGCCCTCGATCGCGTAGGTGCGCAGGCTCTTCCAGTCGAAGCGCCCTTTGACCATCATGTACTTGCCCGCCGGCGCGAACGATACCAGGGCCGAATCGAGGTCCTCGCGGTAATCGAAGTTGATTTTCTGGGCAAAATTCTGGTAATCCGGATCCTCGCCGGCTTTGGTGCCTTCCAGCATCTGGAGAATGCCGGCGCTGCGCAGTTCGGCGAAATCGATGTAAAGAATGACCGAGTCCTGCTGAGGCATGCGCTTGAGGAGCATGCCGGTGGTGATGGGCCGGGCCCGATACCAGGCCGCAGCCCATATCGACGTGCCGCACACCGCAACCACAATCAGAAGCAGGAGCCAGCCGCGGTACCTCGGGTTCACACTCCGAGTATCACACAGCTACCGGCACGGCGGCGCTGGCCCCCATCCGCTCGAGCCGCGATTCCGTCCAGAGCCGCAGATATGGCTCGAGATCGCGCATCGTTTGCCGGAAACCGTCCAGGGTGAGGGACTGAGCGCCATCGCTGACGGCCTTCTCGGGGCAGGGGTGGACCTCGAGGATCAGCCCATCGGCGCCGATCGCGACTCCGGCCCGCGAGACGGCGGGAACCAGGCTGCGTTTTCCGGTCGCATGGCTGGGATCCAGAATGACCGGCAGGTGCGTCAACTCATCCAGCACCGGGATCGCGGCAATATCGCAGGTATTCCGCGTCGCGGTCTCAAAGGTGCGGATACCGCGTTCGCAGAGGATCACATTCGGATTCCCGTGGGCCACGATGTATTCCGCGGACATGAGCAACTCCTTGATGGTGGAACTCATGCCGCGCTTCAGGAGCACCGGGCGGCCGCATCCGCCCAAGGATTTCAATAGCGCGAAGTTCTGCATGTTCCGCGCGCCCACCTGCATGCAGTCGGCATACTCGGCCACCAGGTCGACATCGCGATCGCTCATGATCTCGGTCACGATGGCGAGCCCGGTTGCCTGGCGCGCTTTGCGAAGCAGTTTGAGGCCTTCGAGTTCGAGGCCCTGGAAGTCGTAGGGAGACGTGCGGGGCTTGAAGGCGCCGCCGCGCAGGGCGCGGGCTCCGGCGATGGCTACGGCTTCAGCCGTCTCCATGATCTGTTTTTCACTCTCCACCGAACATGGGCCGGCCATCACGACGAACTCCGAGCCGCCGATTTCGATGCCGTTCACCTTGATGACGGAGTGCTCCTTTTTGAACTCGCGGCTGACGAATTTGTACGGCGCCGAAATGCGCACCGCCCGTTCTACTCCCGGCGTGGCTTCGAGCGATTCCAGGCACGCCGTGACATCACCCACGCCGACAACTCCGATGACTACCCGCTCCTCGCCCTCGATGGAATGGACCTTATACCCGAATTCGCGGATGCGCTCGCAGACGTGCTCGATCTCCTCGCGTGTCGCGTGCGGCCGCATCGAAATGATCATTGCGAAATCCCTCCAGAAAATAAAAAAGCCCACTCTCGCGAGTGGGTTGGTCGAACTGACTTACGAATGCCCGTTTGCGCCAACGCCACTCACCGGAACCGGCAATCCAGCCGGAACCGGTACGTAAACGAATTCGCAAACGCCAACAGCATCCTGCTAAACAGTGTACACCAAAGCCCCTCGGAAATTCAATCAATGTTCTGTAAATATCGAGGTTTCAGCCCACCACCTATAATAGGTGTATCTGCCCTCGTCAGGGGGAGGAGCATCCGGCACCTGCGGCTTGCGTCAGAACGCCTTTCCCGGCGCCAAGCATCCAGCGCCAGCATCGCGAGCCCTGATTTCCGGTTTATAATCGGGTTTCGGGATCCCCATTTCATCTCCTTCGGAGGAGACATGCCGCGACGCATCCTGGCAATTGCCGTACTGTTTACCGGCTGGGCGGGAGCTCAGGAATTCCGGTCCACCCTGACGGGAAAAGTGACTGACCCTTCCGGAGCCGTGGTGCCCAACGTGGAAGTGATCGCTACCAAGGTTGACACCAACAGCCGCTTCGAGACGAAGACCAACGCCGATGGACTCTACACGATCCCGTTTCTGCAGCCCGGCGAATATCAGCTCACCGCCGAAGCCAACGGCTTCAAGAAGTTCGTCCAGTCCGGCATTCAAATCGGCAGCGACCTGCGAGTGGCGCAAGACGTGGTGCTCCAGATCGGCGCCAGCACGGAATCCGTGACCGTAACCGCCGACGTTGCGCAACTGGAAAGCGTATCGGCATCCGCCGGACAGGTGATCACCACCCGCGAAGTGGAGAGCCTGCCGGTGAACGGCCGCGCACCGATGGACCTGGCGGTACTCGGTTATGGCGTGGTGAACACCGGAACGCGCGACCAGAACCGCCCCTTCGAAAACAGCGGATTCTCCACCTTCGCGATGGGCGGCGCAGCCACCGGCGCCAACGCGGCGCTGCTCGATGGCGTACCGAATGTCGGCACGCTGGGAGAGGCTTCGACCCGCATCTCCTTCAGCCCGCCGGTGGATTCCGTGGTGGACGTGAAGGTGGAGGCATTTAACGTGGACGCCTCCTACGGCGGGTTCGGCGGCGGCACGGTCGAAGTGACCACCAAGGGCGGCACCAACGAACTGCACGGATCGGCTTCGGAGTTCAACCAGATTTCGAACCTCGCGGGGACCCCGTTCTTCACCAACGCGGCTGGCGGAAAGAAACCACCATACCGCCAGAATTTGTGGGGCATGACGGTGGGAGGGCCGATCTGGATTCCAAAGGTGATCAACGGCAAGGACAAGCTGTTCTTCTTTTTCGCGTATGAGGGATTTGCCGATGCGTATGCCACTCCCACCTATTTCACCGTGCCTACCGCGGCCGAGATCGGAGGCGATTTCTCGCACCTGCTCTCGCTGAACAGCAGTTCCAAGAATTACACGTTGTATGATCCCAACAGCGCGGTCTTAAACGGCAGCACCATCACGCGGACGCCGTTCCCCGGCAACATTGTTCCTTCCAACCGCCTGAACCCCATCGCCACGACCTTCCTGAAGGATTACATGCCCGCGCCCAACGCCCCGGGCGTCTACGACGACACCAATAACTTCTATTCGCCGGAAAATACCATCGACCGCTACCATTCGTTTTCCGGCCGCGGCGATGTGAACCTCAGCACCCGGAACAAACTCAGCGTCATCGGCCGCCAGAGCTACTGGTGCCAGACCGGCCCGAACGACATCGTGGAAAATCTGGCGTACGAGCAGCATCCCATCTGCCGCGACCTCTGGGGCGGCATGATCGACGACGTGCACTCGTTCTCGCCGACCTTCTTCGGAGACTTGCGGCTGGGCTTCAACCGCTACGACCAATACTCCTTCCAGCCGAGCGCCGGCTACGATTCCACCAAGCTCGGATTTCCCTCTTACATCAACACCTATTCCGTCCACCAGATGTTCCCGCTGTTCACCTTCTCCGACGGCTACGCCGGAAATGCGGCGACATCGTCTTATTACATCAATCAGCCCTACTCCACATATCAGATCTTCAACAGCTTCACCAAGGTGATCGGCGCCCACACCTTCAAGTTCGGCGGGCAGGCGCTGCTGCAGGACTTCACCAATCTCAACTGGTTGAATTCCTCCGGCGGATTCACCTTCGACACGGGATCGTGGGTAAAGGCGTCCAGCACCGCGACCAGCCCCACGCTGGGCGGCTCCATGGCCCAGTTCCTGCTCGGTCTTCCCACCAGCGGCTCGCTCGATATCTATTCCCCGGCCAAGGACGATTCCTGGTACATCGATTTCTTCGCCAATGACGACTGGCATGTGAGGCCCAATGTGACCATCAACGTGGGCCTGCGCTGGGAGCACGATGGTCCGACCGTGGAGAGCCACAACCGCCAGATCGTGGGCTTCGATCCGACAGCAGCCAACCAGGTCTCGGCCGCCGCGGCTGCGGCGTATGCCAAGAATCCGCAGAGCCTGCTGCCGGTCAGTTCCTATTCGGCGACCGGCGGAGTGATCTTCGCCACACCGGGCCAGCGGGGTTCGTACCATACCTCGAACACCGAATTTGCGCCGCGCGTGGGAATCAGCTGGACGCCGGCTGCCCTCCACAACAAGACCGTTATCCGGGGCGGGATGGGCTTTTTCTACTACAACCTCGGCGTCCTGACCAGCCAGCAGCCCGGATTCAGCATCCAGAATCAGTACGTCGCTACCACGAACAGCTACCTGACACCGGCGACCACGCTGAGCAACCCCTTTCCGAACGGCATTCAGCAGCCCGCTGGATCGGCCGCCGGAGTGAACACCTATCTGGGTAACAGCATCACCTTTTACAACCCGCAGATGGCGAATCAATACAGCCTCCGCTGGACCTTTGACGTGCAGCAGCAGTTGACGCCCAACACGGTGCTGGAGGTGGGCTACATCGGCAACCACTCCGTCCACCTTCCCAGCAGCTACAGCCTGACGTCGCTGCCGGTTCAGTACCTGAGCACGTCGCCGTTCCGCGACAATGCCACCATCAATGCGCTCGCGGCAGTGGTGCCGAACCCCCTCTCCGGGCTGCTTCCGGGCACCAGTTTGAGTGGCAGCACGGCCGCGCTTTCGACCGTGATCCGCCCCTTACCCGAGTTCTCAGGTGTCACCGAATCCACGCTCACCAATGGCGGCTCGTATTACGACTCCTTGAATGTCAAACTGCAGAAGCGCTTTTCGAAGGGCCTGGTGCTGGTGCTGAATTACGATCATTCGCGCCTGATGGAGCGGGTGAGCTATCTGAATGGCGGCTCCTATGCGTTAGAAAAGCGCGTCTCTACTTACGACCGGCCGAACAGCCTGGTGATCAGCGAGACCTACGAACTTCCGGTCGGCAGGGGAAAGGCTCTCGGAAACAGGATGAATCCGGTGCTCGACGCGGTGGTAGGCGGCTGGTCACTCTCCACGATCTATTCGTTCCACAGCGGAGCTCCGCTCTCCTGGGGTAATCTGATTTACCTGGGCGCGCCGTTGAACTACAACGCGGAAAACGTGAGCCACTCGTTCGATACCGCAGCCTTCAATACGGTGTCGAGCCAGCAGCTCTCGCAGAATTTCCGCTATTTTCCGTCGCAGTTCAATAATCTGCGTGTGGACCACACGAACAACGTCGACCTGACGCTGACCAAGACCTTCAAGATTCGCGAACGGGTGCGGATCCAGTTCCGCGCCGAGTCGTTCAACCTGTGCAACAAGCCGCTGTTTGGCGCGGCCAACCTTACCGCGACCAGCTCCAGCTTCAGCGCCATCACCACCCAGACCAACAACCCGCGCTACATCCAGTTCGGATTGCGGGTGACGTTCTAAAGCGCGGTATCGCGGTACTACCGGTCCCGATCCGATAACATTCGATTCTTCGTATCCATAATCGAGTAACGTCTTTTACAGGACGTTAGGGCAGGCAGGGTGAACCTGATTGGAACGATCAGGCACGAGCGTCCGCTCTTCGAGACTTCATGAACTGCCGGCTGCTGCAGGCCTGTTCCCGCCCTGCGACTCAGAAGAATCGGAAGAGGATCGAACCATGCCGGCACACCTTCACGCCGCCCCGGGCTGCAACCAGAAGAGCGGTTGCCCCTGCAGCACCACCACCTGCGCTCACCCGGCCTGCCTCAAAGGCGGACCTCTGCTGGATTGCCAGGAGATGCTCGACGGCCGATTTTACTGTTTCCACCGCGACTACGACGGCACCGACGTCCTGCCGGAC
>Ga0335079_10008598_pt1 | contig 11638 bp, 9 predicted proteins | sample Lox_Sample_33_FD_206719 | JGI IMG/M metagenome (GOLD analysis project Ga0335079, IMG submission 206719) | Soil microbial communities from Loxahatchee National Wildlife Refuge, Florida, United States - Lox_Sample_3.3 | ecosystem: Environmental > Terrestrial > Soil > Wetlands | place: USA: Florida... | reverse complement strand
TCTACAATTCCCGCTGTGCCCACTGCCACACCCTCGACCAGTCAGCTCAGGCACCTCTGGTGTCACTTTACGACAAGACCGACCTGCTGCCGAACATATACAACTCCCCACATCCCAAGGTAAAAATTACATTCGTTCAGTTGGGCTATTTGCAGGCATTCATGACCGCCTATTTCAGCGGGCAACAGATCTTTTAAACAGGTTCAGGGTTCAAGGTTTTCCCATCAGCCTTCAGTCTTCCCTCCTGTTTTCACTTTCATCACCTGCTTGAACCAGAGCAACAGGTCGAGGAGGGCGAAGGTGACCGCCTGCATCGTGTATCGCGTCGGGGGGTATTTGGGATTCTCATGGGGGGTGTGCGCGCCGCTGTCGCTGGTGATCTTGTAGACCAGTTCGGCAAACCGGTCGATTATCTTGTATCGTTCCACATGACCTTTTTCGGAGAGGCTCTTGTAGCAGGCGATGACGTTTATTTCCCCGTCCACGTACTGGGACGGGACCAGGGTTTTGTCCGCCCTGTTCAGGGCGATATAGATCTTTTCCTGGACGCGGCGCAGGCAGATGAGATTGTTCTTGATGACCGTGGGGTCATCGCTCTGCATGGTCCGCAGGCAGCTCACCAGTTCCTGTTCCGCCTCCACTCCCAGATAATCGCTCAATCCGTCGAATACATCCCGGTACTGTCCGACAATTTTTATCCATTCAAGGTTCTGCGCCTCGGCAATCAGGAAGGAGAGCATCTCCTTTTCGTCTCGCCCCTTGGAATATACCCGGATGGTGCCGGCATAGAGCTCCTTCAGGTTCCTGTACTGGTCGGTCTCGCCGGTCAGGACAACGGTCGGGAGATGGGGGGCCTTTTCATTGAAGTATTTGAGGGCCGCGATGAGGAAGCTGTTGTCCGGAACTTCCTGCCTCTTCTCCTTCAGGCACTTCACATCCAGGATAAGGCCGGCCGCCATTCTTCCCTTCCCGTCGAACAGCTCTTTCCCCTCTTCCAGGCTCCGGCTATGGAGCAGGCGGATGTTCAGGCGCTGGGCGTCACGGTGGAGGGATTCCACGTAGGGGGTGGAGTCGTCGATGATCAGTATGGTCAATGGTATTGAACGGGAAGTCGTCATCATATGCCTCGTTTCGGTAGCGTGATCCTGAAATGGAGCGGATTTTCGTCGCGTATTATCTCGAATGTCCCGTGGTGCGCCTCTATTACCTTGCCCACCCAGGCCCCGCCGAGCCCTTCTCCCGGGCTTTCCTTGCTCTTCCTGCCGAACGAGAGGAAATCAACGGCATCCAGGTTCGCCGGAAAGGGTTTCCCGTTGTTCGTGTAGTCGATGATGATATTTTTCCGGTTTTCACCTATGACAAAATTCAACTCCGCCCCCCGGAGCGATTCGGGGAAGGCATGGACCTCGGCGTTTCTGATGAGATTATTGATCGCCTCGACGAACGATTCCTTGTGCATTCTGATCGTCAGCTGCTCATCCCCGGAAAGACTGATCCTGATCTTCCCGGAATAGAGGGGGATGATCTCCTCTGCGAAGATTCCGAAGATCCTCTGTTCCCGGTAATCTTCCCTGTCTATCTGCTGGGTCACCAGTTTTCTGGTGTTGTCGAGAATGTCACTTATCTGGTTCAGGCCTGTCACCGCTTTCTGCAAGGCCTCAGCCACTGTCTCCGCGGAACCGTCGAGACGTTTTGCCAGGACCTTTCCCAACAGCCCGTTTTCCTCCAGAAAGTCGATGACGGCATTAAGCGGTGATTTTACGATCTGGATGTTCGGTTTCACATTATGGTTCAGGTGTCTCAGGATACTGAACTCGGCCTCCTGCTTCTCTTCAAGGATTTTGAGATGATACAGTCTCGACATATGATCGATCAAGGCTTCGATTGCTATACATATTATTATGCCGCACACTATCAGAAACGAGGTCAATATCACACCGTATCTGTTATAAACAATTAAGGACACGGGGATCAACAGAATAGCCAGGAGGATGTTACTCAGCAGCCTGTACTTGGGGGTCTTGAAATAACTCCAGAGATAGGCCGCTATTACAATTATTATCAGATCGCTGATAAAATTGATGATTGATGGAGCGTAATAAAACCTGTTCCTTATCAGAGCGAAATGGACTCTTAACAAAATTAGAATAATATAAGCCAGGATATGTTCAAGCAACAGGCTCTGTTTGAGAAAATAAATGAATAACGCAATCGACGCGCCGATGATGATATTCGAGGTTAATATTTTTTTGTTTGGTAAATAGATCATGCAGATTAAGCCGTTCAAGAGAAAGATGCTCTACACCCAGAGAGCTGTCGGGGTAGTATGCATGCCGGATTATAAACTTGTTTAGGGGAATTTGGAAGCATATATTACTCCGGCAATCAAACATCACAACCCTTATGCAGGGGCACTGCGCGCCGTGTCCCGATTGGGCGAGGCAAGCCTGGCCCCTGCAATTGAGATGTTTAATTGCCTCCGTAATAAATCATCCCATCCGGCTGTTCGGGCTTTCATTAAATTTATAAAGAACCTTAAGAAATGTAACGCAATCTTTAAATAAGAGTAACCTGACGACAACATTCATCTGCTATAAATCACACGTCAGGTGGACGATCAATTCCCTAGTGGATGAAATTCACTCCAACTCCCCATACGGAACAGCGTACATTCACTCGAAAAGCTCAAACAGCCGGAAAAAACATATTCCCGTTTTTGTAATGTGGGAAAGGATGGTGAACAACGTGGCATGCCCGAAATGCAAGGCGAAAGTCGGTATCGTGAATCAACAGCTCGCGACCCGGAGCGGAACGTCATTCGGTGTCCTGTGCTATATCTGCGGCTGCTGGATCCAGGGATATCCGGGACATGAGGAGAGGGTGCTCATACCGCTGGAAGCACCGGTAATGGCGCCATAGCAGAGAGAAACCGCATGCTTGAGATTGCCCGTGAGGAGGGGTGAGAACATGAGCGCAAAAACAATCCTGATAATCGAAGATGAAAAGGACCTGGCTGAACTGCTCGCTTTCAACCTGAAGAACGAAGGCTATCACCCCATCATCGCCCTGGATGGGTTATCCGGCCTGGAGGCCGCCCGCAGGAACTCTCCCGACCTGGTCCTGCTCGACCTGATGCTCCCCGGCATGCTGGGTATGGAGGTATGCAAGATCCTCAGGAAGGATCCGAAAACCGCTATTATTCCGGTCATAATGCTGACGGCCAAAAGCGAGGAAATCGACCAGGTGGTCGGCTTCGAGATAGGGGCGGACGATTATATGGCAAAACCGTTTTCCACCAGGATCCTGCTGCTCCGGATCAGAGCGGTGTTGCAGCGTACTTGTTTGCCAAGGGTTGAAGGCAAGGTCAACAAGATCGGCCCTCTCACCATAGATACGGACCGGCATCTGGTTGTTATCGGTGATGAAGAGATAGAGCTCACCCCCATAGAATACAATCTTTTCATCACCCTTGCCGAAAAACTGGGGAAGGTGCACAGCAGGGAAGATCTGTTGCGGATCGTCTGGGGCTATACCTATACCGGTGACACGCGCACGGTCAATACCTATATAACCAAGCTCCGCGCCAAACTGGGGGTGGCCGGTGATCTGATAAAAACGGTGCGCGGCTTCGGCTATAAACTGGCGGAACAATGACCATCTCCGAGGGTCCCATGGGGAATCGCTATCGTATCTTCGTCCTTGTCCTGATTATGGGGGGACTCGTTGTCTCTCTCCTCTCCGGGACCGATATATGCACCTTCGGCGGCTGCACGGAGGCCCACAAGTACCGCCTGCTCGGCTTCTCCTTCGTCCCGCTCGGCATCGCCTTCTTCGTCCTTGCCGGCCTGCTCGTCTCATTTTTAAACCGGTTCCCCGGCGCACCTTTTCTGTTCAACCTCCTCCTGGCAGGGGCATCAGGCGGCGAGATCAACATGATCCTGTTCCAGAAAAACGTCATAGGCGCCTGGTGCCCCCTCTGTCTCGCGGCCGCGGCCATCGTCTATATCCTTGCGATCTGCCAGATCGGCGGATACCTCTTGTACCGTCAGGAGAAATACCAGATGAATCTGAAGACATTCGGCAAACCACTGCTCTTGTTTGCCACCGCCATGGTCGGTTTTGCCCTGACTTTTACGGGGATCGCCAAGGAGGAAGCCTCGGCGAGTCAGCTTAACCTCTATCTGGGAAAGCCGGACAGCAAATTGGAGGTCTACTTCTTTTCCGACTGGCTCTGCCCGTTTTGCGCCGGGGTGGACGGGGTGATGGGATCCGTTTACCCTTCTTTGTCAAAGAAGGCGAGGATCCTGTTCGTCGACAAGATCATCCATCAGGAGTCTTTGAACTTCGTGCCGTACGACCTCTCCTTTGCGGTAAACGAGAAGGCGAAATACCTGCAGTTGCGAAAGCTGCTTTTCAACGTGGCGCGGAAGACGGAAAACCCCTCCTATGAGGAGATTAAGGCCGCCATAACCCCTCTGGCCGTCACTTACAAACAGCTCAGCTTCATGGACGTCACCCAGGAGATGGTAGAGTTTCAGAGGCTCGCCGAAGAGTTCAAGGTCACCTCAACGCCGACGCTGGTCATCCGGAATGCAAAAACCGGCAAGGTGCTGACCCTGGCCGGCAATGGCCAGATCACCCAGGAAGGGGTCTCGAAGGCGGTGAAAGAGCTGGAGTAAGTTTCCGCTTTGTATCCGGATTCATGGGGAGCGTAATAAGTCTATAGCAGAAAAGATACAAAAATTCAGTTGAAAGAATGCGGCCGAAAAGGAATATTTATCAAACTTTTATATATCCTTAATATAATCGAAATAATCCAACGCTATAATTCGCCGCAATTGAACTGAAGGAAAAGTGGAATCTTATTTCGGGAACTTGTCGACCTCTCCGTAGGGACCGGAAAACCCGCTACGGAAAAACCCTCCTAGCGGGCTTTTGATATTTTGCAACCTAGATCGTTTTCGCCAAACCCATCGCAAGGTGGGGACGGAAAGCCACGGGTCCGCCTCGGACAGCCGGGTTGCCTTTCTCTTATAGAGAGAGTCCCCGGCTTTTTTTGTTTAGTGGCTGTCCGAGCCTGTATCACGTTTGGAGAAATCGCCCGCAGAACGAGAGGAGAAGGGATAAGAGGTTGGGTCGCCGGGAAGTCGACATTAAATAAAAGGAGATCACCATGGGTTACATGTCTCGATTTTGTATTCGGATCCTTGCTTTATGCTTGTTTTGCATGCTGGCCGGCTGTGGTGGCAATTCCGAAAAGAGTGGGGCGACAAGTGCGGGAGTCGTTGAAAGGTCCGGAATTGCCCGTGACAACAACCCGCAGGTCAGTGACGCGGATTTTGCCGCAGCGGTGGAGGGAAACACCGATTTTGCATTTAAGGCCTTTCCCCTGCTCGACCCGGGCAACGGAACCAATACGGTCTTCTCTCCCTACAGCATCACTCAGGCATTTGCCCTGGCAGCGGCCGGCGCCAATGGGAGCACTTTGAGCGGGATCGCGGAAGCCCTCTCTTTTACGCTTCCCCAGGATCGTCTCAACCCCGCGTTCAACAAACTGGATCTTCTTCTCGCAGCCGAGACCTCGGGCGCAGTCCAGGGTAATGCCGTTCAATTGCCGCAGCTCAATATCGTCAACGCTCTCTGGGCACAGGAGGGTTTTTCCATTCTCCCGGCATATCTGGATACCATTCAACTGAATTACGGCGCCGGTCTGCACATGCTCGACTTTAGCAATGCCACGGAAGAGTCGAGGATGGCCATAAATTCCTGGATCGAAGAACAGACAAACAGCCGGATACAGGATATGCTTCCGAAAGGTTCCATTTCTTCCAACACCCGGGCGGTTCTGACCAATGCCATATGGTTCAAGGCAAACTGGGCATCCCAGTTCTCAGCGGCAAACACGTTCGATCGGCCCTTCAACGGACATGACGGTTTGTCTTCAAACGTGCCGTTCATGCACCAGACGCTGACGTTGCCCTATGCCCAAAGCGCCGGTTGTCAGGCGTTTGATGTCCCTTATGAGGACGGCAAGCTGTCGATGCTGGTGCTTATGCCCGCAGCCGGGACCTTTGACACGTTTCTCTCCACCCTCACACCGGCCAAGCTGAAAGATATCACAAACGTCCTGGCCAATCGCCGCATCGCGCTTGCCCTGCCGAAATTTACCTTCAACACGGGGCCGGACTTGGGATCGGCCTTGAAGACACTTGGCATGACCGATGCTTTTGATCCGTACAAGGCGGACTTTTCCGGTATTGACGGACGCCGCGACCTCTCCATTGACGCTGTTGTCCACAAGGCCTTCATCAGCGTCAGCGAGGAAGGAACGGAAGCCGCTGCCGCAACCGGTATTATTGTGATAGCCACGAGTTTCCCCGGCCCATCGTTGCCGCTGACCGTCGATCATCCCTTCATTTTCCTGATTCGCGACCGGCAGACCGGATTGATCCTTTTCATGGGGAAGGTTGTCTCCCTGTAGGCGCTTGAAAGTTATTACTCAGGCAGTTAAACTTATCAACTGTAGGGGCTAGGCTTGCCTCGCCCCTGCATAAGGGTTGTAATGTTTAATTGTCGGAGTAATTATGACTGGATCAGCAATATTCCCCAAACTTTTATGGTTTCTTAATATGATTGAAATAATCTTACGCTATAGTTGGCCGCAATTGAATTGAAGGAATAGTGGAATCTAAATTCGGTTACTTTGCCGACCTCTATGGAGGGACCGGAAAGCCCGCTACGGAAGAATCTTCGTAGCGGGCTTTTGTTTTTTTTCAACCTAGATTATCTATCGCCAAACCCATCGCAAGGTGGGGACGGAAAGCCACGGGTCCGCTTCGGACAGCCGGGTTGCCTTTCTCTAAGGAGGAAGCTCCCGGCTTTTTTGTTTTTGTGGGTATTCGATCTCAACTCAGAAAGGAGGCAAGAAGGAAATGTCCTGACAGTCAAATCCCCCCGATGAGAACAAACACCCTTTGCGGCTATGCCATTTAACCTGTGTGGTTACGAAATAGAGGGGATATCTGTCTGGGACCAAACAAATCTACCAGCAAAGAAAATGAACCTTCAGCAAACACTACAACAGTAAACAAAAGAAGAAAAGGAGAATTGCTAATGAAAAGAATAACTCTGCGCAATACTATGGCGGCTTTGCTCCTCACGATGCTGATGGCCGTGTCGGCATCTGCTGCCCCCTGGAAGTTCGGCGTCATGGCGGACACCCAGTGGATAAGCCAGACTTCAGGGGTTGTCACCGACGACAGCCGGGCTCCCAACTCGGTCCCGGTCGATATCATCAGGGCACTGAACCAGCAGTTCATCAACAATGGGGTAAAGTTTGTTGTCCAGGTAGGTGACCTGTGCGACAACGGCGCCATTGCCGGCGAGGACGGCAGGGCCTTATTTGCCCAGGACCTCTACAATGCCGGGATCGGCTTCTTCCCGTTTCGCGGCAACCATGATTCATCGGTGGCCGCTGCCAACGAATTCCTGCGTATCTATCCCCAGACCCAGATCGGCTCAATGAACTCAACCCCGATAGACATCTTTAACTCAACCATCACCGGCCTAAACCAGACTCTGCCGACCGTTTCCGGCTTGCCGTTCACCATGGGCTTCAACTTCAGCAGTCCCAACACCTCCAACTCATCTTTAGCCGCCAGCGACCTGACCGGCTTGAGCTATTCCTTCGATTTCAATAATAATGGAACCGGGAATACCGTCCGTATACTGCTGCTTGACGGCCAGGCCGCCGCCGGCACCGACAACGTGACTCCCGGCATCGATCCCCAGCAACCCTGGATCACCTCCCAGCTTCAGAACCGCCCCGCAGGCAGCCACGCCTTCGTTATGAGCCACAAGGGTCTGATTACCGAGAATCACGTGGACGTGCTCTTCGGTAGCTACCCTTACGCTGACCCCATCGGACAGAACGCCTTCTTCAGTAGTCTGATGAACAACGGGGTACGTTACTATATCAATGGGCACGACCATATGCATGACCGGTCGCGCATCAACAGCCCCGATGGCGCCTCCTACGTCAACCAGCTTCTCTGCGCGTCTGACAGTTCCAAGTTCTATACCCCAGGCAACCCGCTGGCGCAAAACAACGACATCCTTTACGATACATCCGCGTATACCGGCATCAGCGGTCCCCGTCAGACGATCATCGCCCAGGAACTTTACCATATCGGCTACTATATATTCACAGTTGATGGCCCGAGGGTTACAGTGGATTACTATTCCGCCCCCACTGCGAATGTGCCCAACGGCTGCTCCGGCTCCAAATGCGAACACCTGATCACTAGCACGGCCCCTCCTGCCTTCAACCCCCAGTTCGTCAAAGCAGAGACCTTCGGTTACAGCTTGAACGGCCATGAATACCTGGTACCCCAAGGCGCGTCCTACACCTCTGTAAATGAAACCTATGTCGGCACCACTTCTAGCACCACTGCCAAGATCCTCTCCGGCACCAATGGCAGCACACTTCAGGACTACAGCACCCGCCCGCTGACCAAGGCGGTTGACACCGGTTGGGCCGACAGGGGAAGAGACACCATCAGCGATGTCCTCTCTCTCTGGGGAATGAATGATCTCTACGCCGCCAATACCGATACCTTTACACTTTCCATGACCTACGATCCTAAGGCTGCGGCAGACGTGGATCACAAAAGGCAGGGCATCGTCGTTGGTTTGTTTACCAAGGATATGAACGGTAAGTGGGTGAAGGCGGTGGACAAAAATATCGGTGGCAAAGAGAAGTTAGTTATTGGCCCGTGGAAAAAGGCATACGGGCTCGGCACTTACGGGGTTGATCCCAAGACACACAGCGTCTGGGCAGTAATCAACTACACCGGTGACTTTGCCATCCGCCGACAGCACGATCGTAGCCATAGCAGCCCGGAACAATCCGAGCGACTTTCAACTCGGTAATGTCAACGCAGCGCCCATTCCTTTCCGGCCGCCGCCTGGCTGCTGCTCTCCGGCCTGATGGGGCTGGTCGGTTTCCGTAGAAAACCGAAGGCTTAATAGTGGGGGAATGACCGTGTAGACTTTGTCTCCCGGCCTGTTTAGCATGATAATGTATTGATATTTAGCCTGCCGGGTTCAAGCCCGGCAGGCGACTTCAAACTTCGTCATTAATAACAACTTCAAGAGGATGAATCGTGAAATTAATGTCCAAAATAGCAACCGGTATTGTTTCTTTCGGTCTGATCATTTCCTCCTATAATATTTCAATTGCGGATTGTGTCTATAATGACACCAACTACATTGAACGGGCTCGAACATGCCAATCCGGACACCAATACCAATGTGAAGATGGGACCTGGACCGATATGAACACTGACTGCCCGGACGAGCAGACTATACAATCCTACGATACTTCCGTGTGTGCCTGCACGAATGATGAAGAACATAATTGCAACTCTTCCGGGCAGCACTGCAGTTCCTCAAAAGAATACGGCAGATGTATTAGTAAATGTGTTGATTGAATAGTAATTGGTGAATCCACTTAATGTAACTGAATTATGATCATAGTTAACCTTATGCCAAATGACTCGGCTCGGATCTGGGGGATTAGCAATATGATTAAAACTGTTATTGGTAAATTTATTATGGGAATATTATCATCGGCTCTGCTTCTATTTATCATGGCAAACATATGTCATGCCTTCGATCCGGCAGGTTTTCAGCACATGAAGACGACAGGCCCCCATCAATGTGTGGACTGTGATCTCTCCGGTATGAATATCGAAGGGTGGGAGATGGATGACGCCATCCTGAGGGATTCCGATTTGCGGCGCGCCAATCTTAAACAAGTGGAGTTTGAACTTGCTGACCTAAGCGGAGCGGATTTCCGGGAAGCAAATGTATTCCGTGTGGTTTTCAGCCGCGCAAATCTGAGCAGGGCGAATCTGAGCAAACAAAATCTGAGTGTCACGACTATTAACGATGTGAATCTCACTGGCGCTAATCTGAGTGAGGCGAATCTTACTGAAGGGTTCCTGCAAGGGGTGAACCTGAGCGGTGCAAATTTGCATCTGGCTGTATGTAGCCATTTAATCCTGAGGCAGGCGGATCTCACTAATGCGGACCTTAGCGGCGCAAATCTTGAGAATGCGGACCTGAATGGCGCTAATCTGAAGGGCGCAAACCTGAAAGGCGCGAATCTGAGCAGCGCAATCTGGATAGATGGTCGCAAGTGCAAAGCCGGTTCAGTGGGAGAGTGCAGGTGAATCACAATTTTAGAACCGAAAAGGAGGGCAACTTAAATAAACGATATGAGTTTTCAAAACGGTATGTACACACTTTAGCTGAATCTGGTCAACATTTAACCCCAGGTCAGCATGAATAACAGGTTTTCTAACAGGGAGAACAGGAGATGAAACTAAGCAGAATAAACTTGCTCAAGAATCTTTTACTTGTCGCGCTCATCGCGGCGACCATGGTTTTATCGGCAGGAGCCGCCCAGGCTGCATACACCATCGATTACACCATTGGCAACGAACAGAATACCTTGGTCTCTTATGACCCGAACGGCGATAAAGCCCTTCACGGATCGAATCTGTCCGTAACGGGAGTTACCGGCCAAGGAACCCCCAGCAATAACGGTGTAACTTTACCGATCACCTCTGGGAATCTAACTTTCCAGACAGGCGCACTGACCAGCTATTCGAACAACACCTGGATTTTCGGCACCCCCGGTTCATTTACGTTAACCGGGGCAATACAGTCTAATCCATCGACCACTCTCGTTTCCGGGCACTTCACTTCAGCCAGTATCACAGCTATCGATTTGCAAGCAGGAAGTTTCAAATTCAATATCTTTGGCGCAGGCCTTGAAGACTTCGACAACAGGAGCGTTTACAACTATTTCGGCGTCCCAGATAGTTACACCTGCACCAATGCGTTAGCCTTGACTTTTACTGCGAATATCGCCGGCAACGGAGGTTTTACCAGCAGCACAATTACCAGTGGCACTCTGGTTGACTCACCGACCCCCACTCCCATCCCGGCCGCCGCCTGGCTGCTTGGTTCAGGACTTATGGGTCTGGTCGGCATCAGGAGAAGAACAGGGAAGTAAAGAGAAAGATTGCCCTGAAAGATCAAGACCCGCCACTAAGGCAAATTGTATTAAAAATATGGGGCACACGATCCGCTTCAGGGAATGGTCCCGGGCTAGGGTTACGACTCCGGCCCGGGATAACAAATTGGTGAAGAATTTCAAATCAGACATGAGCACGATTAGGCGTGCCCGAATGCGCACAATCTATAATCCAGGGAGAAAAGGAGAAGGAAAATGAAAAAAACAATTTTGGCACTCTTGGCAACGATGCTTCTGGCAGCAGCAGGTAACGCTAACGCGGCGCTCTTCATCAGCCAGGTTTACGGCGGTGGCGGGGCTACGAGCACTAACCCGCTCTACACCAACGACTGGGTCGAGTTGTATAACAACGGCTCAACGGCAATCAACCTGACCGGTTACAGCCTGCAGTATGCTGCAGCCACCAACACCACCTCCTTCGGGTCATCCAACAGTCAAGCCTTGTCGGGAACCATCGCGGCAAATAGTTACTTCTTGGTGGAGGAAGGGCGCGGTTCCGGTCTTACCGGCACCGCCGCCGATCCGAGTTATAAT
>Ga0335079_10008595_pt1 | contig 11639 bp, 9 predicted proteins | sample Lox_Sample_33_FD_206719 | JGI IMG/M metagenome (GOLD analysis project Ga0335079, IMG submission 206719) | Soil microbial communities from Loxahatchee National Wildlife Refuge, Florida, United States - Lox_Sample_3.3 | ecosystem: Environmental > Terrestrial > Soil > Wetlands | place: USA: Florida... | reverse complement strand
GGGCCGGCCGCACCCCGCTCGACAACTCCTCCGGCAAACGCAAGGGCAAAGCCAAGTCCAAGAAGGGCAACCGGTACCTCGGCGGCCTGCTCGGCGAGACCGCCGTCGCGGCCGGCAAGACCCAGACCCGCGAAGGCGCCCGCTACCGGCGGCTGGCCCGCCGCCGCGGCAAGGCCAAAGCCCAGGTCGCCCTCGGCAACACCCAGCTGAAGGTCTACCACGCCCCGCTGTCCAGCCCCGGCACCCGCTACCACGACCTCGGCCCGGACTACCACGACCGGCAGGCCAGCACCCGCCGGCAGATCGCCCACCACGTCGGCAAGCTCGGCGCCCTCGGCTTCGAGGTCACCCTCTGCCGCCTCCCCGAACCCGAACCCGAACCCGATCCCGGCCAGGCAGACAGCCACCAGGCCGCCTGACCACCAGCCCACATCACCACCACCGGCGGGCCAAAAAAAGAGCCGGCTCCGCCGGCGCTGCCGCGCGCCCAGCTTGGGTCCCTTTTTCGGGTCGGCGTGGCGCTGGAGGAGGCGGCGGGGGACGGGCCCCGGAAGATCGCCGGGCTGCTGGGGCATCCGCCTTCGACGGTGCGGGGCAGGCAGGCGGCGCCGTCCGTCTCTGCAAGCGTGCCCCTCGGGGGAGCAGTCAGCGGGATCAGCCGGGGGCGTGGAAGATCCCGAGCCGTGAGGATCGATCAGGTAGGAACACAGCACGTCCGACAGCAGTTCGGCATCGCCGTTCATGTAGGCGGCTGAGAATCCGGGACCGCCCGCAAATATCAGCGCCGGCCTGCCGCTTCCGATGATCTCGTAACTGGCAGCCCGCCCGGCAGCCCGATCTGCGTCATGCTCTCCGCCCCCATTCTGGTCACTGAGGCTGATACCACGCTGCACCCAGCCGCCCAGTCGATCGGCTACGCTATGCCGGGCACACGCTCGCTCACCAGCCTGGATAGCGACCGTCATCGCGGCAGATGCGGGCGATCTCGGTAGCGGATAGCCATGCATAGTTATGTTCTCTGGATCGACCGACCGTCATGCTGATACGACGGTTGGCAGTCGATGACAACACGGTGAACCACGATCTGGACGCACACTGAGCCGCCGTCAGGCGTGCTTCGAGTGCAACGGCTCGGACCTCCTCCGGCATGCCTACCAGGCTGATCTGCGCGGGTTCAGGTCGCATACCCGACTTTGCGGGACGTGCGGCCGACGTGGCCGCCGCTTCGCTGACCGGGCTGCGGTCAGGGCCGAGCGTCCTGCTTGCCGCTTGCCAGCGCATGAGCGTGGCAGGCGACATTGCCCGGCCACGTTCGACCTGTCAGGCCGCGTTGCGGACAAGGGATGGCAGCGTCGTCGGCTACCGGGCAGGCTGGTCCGGTGGTCAGCGTTTCTGCCCCGCAATGGCTACTGCACGGTGTTACCGTCAACGCATGGCATATCCGCTGACTGCGGCTCAGACGCACCTGGGTGAGCTCATCGCCAAGGCGCGGCAAAGCCACCGTCCGGTCACCATCAGCGAGGACGGCAGGCCGGTCGCCGCACTGATCAACATCGAGGACCTCGCCGACCTGGAGGATCGCGCGGCGCTCGCGGCGCACCTGGCGGACAAGACCGCCGGGCGAGACGGGATAGGCCTTGATGAACTGGATGCCGCGCTCGACCGGATCGATGCACAGACCTTGCCGTGAGCCTGACCGTCGTCTTCCGGGAGACGGCGCTTCACAACCTGGCCCGCATCCGCAGCGAGGACAAGGATCTGTTCGCCCGGACGCGCCGGGCCTTCTCCTTGCTGGCTGATCAGCCGTATCCAGAGGGTGCGGTCGCGTGGGGTGCCACAGGTGTCTACCGGCTGCACGCAGGCGACATCCGGATCTTGTACGAAGTCGATGACGAGGCGGCAACGCTGTGCATCATCAACATCGGGGTCATCTCCTGAAGCCGGTCGCACCGTGAAGCCATGCGTCCGGGCCAGGCGCGCTCCCATCTGCCAGGGCACGCGAATTCTCCCCGCTGGGGTGCCACATCAGGTGACCGGCCTTCCGCGGGCTGGCACTCGCATCGCCGCTGATCTGTATCGGATCGGCAGCTCCGTTGTTGAGTGCGGGAGTGCAGAATCGGGGTGGGAGCTATCGCGGCGATGGCGCCTGGCCCTCTCAACGAGTCGCGCCGTGGCCGTGGATCGGGGATATTGGTGCGGTGCCGTATGATCCGACCATCTACCTCGGCTCTGCTGCCCACTATCGCTACGGCCGCCCCGCGTATTCACCGCAGCTCGAGGCCGTCCTGACACAGGAGGCGAGTCTTGATGGGAACGGCCGGCTTCTGGATGTCGGCTGCGGCCCTGGCGTGCTTACCGTTCGCCTCGCTCATCTGTTCGAGCAAGCGCTCGGCCTGGACCCTGACGCCAGCATGCTTGCGGAGGGGCGTCGCGCAGCCGAGGAAAAACGAGTCATGAACATCCGGTGGGTCCAGGGCCTGGCCGAGGACCTGCCCGCGATCGCGCCAGGACCGTACAGGCTGGTGACCTTCGGCCAGTCTTTCCACTGGACCGACGAACAGCCAGTGGCCGAGACCGTCTACGACATGCTGGAGCCCGGCGGTGCGCTGGCACTCATCGTCCACACGATGACGGGGCGGCCCAGGCCACCAGACCCTGGAGTGCCTCCGATCCCCGACGACGAGGTCAGGGTGCTGGTGGAGAAGTATCTCGGATCTACCCGGCGCGCCGGCCAAGGCACCGCCCCGCAGCGAACTCACCGCTTCGAGGATGTGCTGGCCCGGACCCGCTTTGGTGTTCCGCAGCAGTTCTTCGTCCCAGGCATCCCCGATTTGCTGAGAAATAGCGAGAGCGTCCTGTCCGGCTACTTGTCCCTGTCGTCCTCGGCGCCACACCTGTTTGGTGATCGCTTCGACGACTTCGCCGGGGAGGTGCGGGCGCTGCTCGCGCACCGTTCGCCAGAGGGCATTTTCTGGGACTGGCCAGGTGACACCGAGGTGGTCATGGCCCGCAAGCCCGGCTGACAGAAGTGGGCAGTCTGAGCGGGGCCGACAGGGGAGCTGTGACGTTCGGCATCGGCACGGAGTCGGCGATCGGCGCGCTCCCGGTACGAACGACAAGGCTGAATTGACGATCGCCGCAACCATTAGCGACATACAGGCCAGCACATAAGTATGCGGACACGACACACAACGCCTGCTATTCGGCATTACGGCAAGTGAGGTGCTGTCGAGACGCGAGTGACGGTGGCATTTGACGCCATCTTCCACCGATCATCTCGGCCCGGTTGGTCGCACCTCCTGGCGCGACGTGTGGCATACCGTGTTTTCGCGAGTCGGCGGACCGGTTGGGCGCTCTTCCGGCTCGGCCGCTTGTCGCTCCGACATGCCTGCACGGTCCAACCGCGCTCCGCCTCCGGCTGATCGTCCCGGGGCACGCTCAACCGCCGAGACCTGGTGCTGCCTCCGCACCGCAGGGTCACTCGTAGAACTCTTCGACCGGCGGGTTAGGCGGATGACGTAGGCGGCCGATCAGTCCAGGAGTCGGCGCAGTTGACGAGCGATATATCGACCTCGTCGCCCCAAGGGAACAGGCGACCATCAGGACCCCGGGCGGCGGCCTCCCATTCCAGCGACGTTGGTAGCCGCTTGCCCTCGAAGCGAGCGAAGCCACCCAGATGTCGCTATCCGCGGACAGGGTAAGCAGGACCGGTAATCCCGCGGGCAGCACCCAGCCCGCAGCAGCCTCTCAGGGAGTGGCGGCGCGCCGCTTCGGCACCCGGGTGTCCGGGGGGTAGGCGGCGATCAGGAGCTTCATCAGTCTCGGGAACTGTGAGGTGAAGCGGCCCTCGCCCCAGCCCAGGCCCGGCTCATTGGCCATTGCCTGGCTCAGCACTCCGACGATCAGCGTCGAGACAAGATAGACGGCCTCGTCGGAGTCCGCCTCCGGGCCGAGTTGCCCGGCGGCGACGGCGTCGGTCATCGCGGCGCGCTCCAGGGCGATCATCTCCACACCGGGGGCGAAGGCTTCGGCTGAGGGCTCGAAGCTCGGAACAGGCCGCCAGAACATCAGCTGGGCAATCGCACGGTTGGCCAGCAACCAGCGTCCGCTGGCTTCCAGGCCGGAGATCAGTGCGTCCAGCCCGGGCTCAGCGGCGGACATGGCGTGGCGCATGATGGCGAGGTGTTCGGCCTGGCCCCGGCGGAAAAGCTCGTCGTAGACCGCAATCAACGAGGGGAAGTACCTGTAGAGCGAGGGGGGCTGGACGCCGAGGCGGCGGGCGATCTCGGCCAGGTTGAGGCCGTTGACTCCCTCCTCGGTCATGATGCCGGCGGCGATGTCGAGGATCTCTGCGATGGTCTCCTGGCGGTGCCGGGCCCGCCGGTCCGGTGGCCGGGCACTGTTCCCGGAAGTCCCGGGCTGGGCGGCTACCTCTTCGGTTGTCATGTTCATCAGCGTAGCAAATGTAACTCTTGACAGCTAAGGATAACGGCATTAGTTTCACTAGCAGCCGTACAGAGGGGGGAAGGCGATGCCGGCCAGCATGGGACGGTGGTGGCTGACTCGGGACAGCCGCCAGACCGTAATCCGCGCAAGCCCGGAACGGATCTATGGCTTGGTGTCCGATCTGCCCAGGATGGGTGAGTGGAGCCCGGAGTGCGAGCGGGTCGATTGGGTCGGCGGCACGACCGTCGCGACCGCGGGCGCTAGGTTCGTCGGTCACAACAGAGGCGGGCCGTTCCGCCTGATGCGCTGGTCGCGGCACGGCCGCATCCTGATAGCCGATCCCAGCCGGGAGTTTGTCTTCGTCACCGAGGAGGGCGGTCGCGAGTCCACCGTGTGGCTGTACCGCTTCGAGCCCGTCGAGGGGGGCACCCGCGTCACCGAGTCCTACGAGGTGCGGTGGATCCCGGCCTGGGCCCGGATGCTCGATATTCCCACCAACCGGCACCGCGAGCTGCACGAGGCCATGGGCCACACGCTCGGACAGCTCAAGACCGCCGCCGAAGCGCCAGCCGCCTGGCCAAGCCGCCATGACGAAGCCCGGCAAGCCGGCGGGCCGCCCAGCTCCTGATGACTGGCCTCGCGGTCCAGCGCCTGGAACAACCCGGAGGAGATCGACCTATGACTAGCAATCACGGCCCTGCGCCGAGCCCCATCGCGTTGCAACCCGGCGAAGGTGAGGCGCTCTGGTTCATGGACTTCCTGGCCACTATCAAGGCCTCCACCGAGGAAACGGGTGGCCGCGTCGCGGTCATCCACCACGCCGGCCCAAAGGGCTCAGGCTCACCGCTGCATGTGCACCGCCGCGAGACCGAGTGGTTCTACGTCCTCGACGGCGAGCTGACCGTCTGGGTCGGCGGCCAGGTGATCCGGGCACCAGCCGGATCATTCGTGTTCGGTCCCCAGGACACGCCGCACACCTTCACCGTCAGCTCAGCAGGCGGCGCTCACTTCTTGCTGGTTACCGAGCCGGCTGGCTTTGAGGGCTTCATGCGCACCTGCGCTGAGCCGGCCCAATCCCTCACGCTGCCACCGCCACCGAGTGCCCCACCCGACCCACGCCAAATGGCCGCCATCGCCGCCGAATACGGCATCGACATCCTCGGGCCGCCCGGCATCCCATCATGACGATGAAAGCAGCCCGAAGAAGAAGCAGCAGCACCGGCATCTGTGTCTGGACCGTCTGACCAACATCCATATGTGCAAGGGAGCAGCCATGTCGTAGGACCCAACGACGGCGAGCAGTCCGGCGGCGGGCCGATCCGGTGCCGTATCGTCGAGGACGGCTCCCACACCCAGCACCGCCTGGGCCTGATCGAGGCGGTCGTGCCGCCGGGCCCGGGCGGGCCGCCGCAGCACGTCCACCACGAGCATGACGAGATCTTCATCGTGACCGAGGGCAAGCTCCGATTCACCTCCGGAAACGACAGCGTCGATGTCGGAGCGGGGTCATGTGTCGCGGTCCCGCCGGGGACGCCGCACACCTTCGCCAATCCCTTCGACCAGCCAGCCAAATTCATCGGCACGCTCACTCCCGACCTGAATGTCGAGTACTTCCGTGACCTGGGGAGGCTCCCCGTCGATGGCAAGGGGCACCTCAACCCCGCCGACATCGGCCGGACCATGGCCAAATACGCCACCGAAGTGATCCGGTGACCTACGGCATGCAATTAAGCCTCGACTTGAGAACCCGCCGGTGAGCATCGCGTCGCGGATGGCGATTGGCTGCCAGCGCCGGAGCCACTTCCCCAGCGCGGACATGACGGCTAGTTCGGCCAGTTCGTCATACTGCGTACGCTCGTCAACCGGCCGGACCAGCCGCTCAGATCACAACTGCGCCAACGCGAACGCGCGCCGAGGCTCTCCGCCACGTTGAACGTTACCGGCCGCCGCCCGGGAGCATCCTCCCGCCTGGGAGACCGGGCCATGGTGTGTCTCGAGCCCTATGCTAAAGCTGAAGACAAGCCAGGACACGCCCGCATGATCCATTTAGGCGTTTCTCGACGACATATACTTGGCGATACTGCGTCCTCACCTATTAGGGCCCAACCCGGCTGCATTCCGTAACATGACGATTGCGGGCCCTGGAATAGCGCTAGACGGCGCACGGGCGGTTCACGGGCGGATTGGCTCAGGGCTGATTGCCAGGCCGGGGAATTGCGGATACAGCGGGACAACAATAAGGGTGCGCCCGGCGCTGGGCCTGCCGTAACCCCCAAAATGACCATGCCACAATGCTATACCCGACCGTCAGCCCGGGAGCCTGGCTCGCTGGTCGCAGCGGTCAGATATGAGAGCTGGCTGTTGGCGGAACCGGAATCGGGTTGAGCGGGTTGCCTTCCGAGATCGACGAACAGTTCTGCGGCGCCGGCAGACCGGCGAAGCGCTGCTTGATCCAGGCGATCGAGTTGACCAGCCAGATCGGGACACTCCAGATGTGGCTGAGCGTGTCGTACTGCTCGTAGTGGACCGTCGTGCCCTTCGCGCAGTAGTCGCGGGCGAGCGTGCGCACGTCGCCGGCGATCATCACGCCGTCGCCGGCGCCGATGCCGGGCTTGTCGCCCGGTGTGCCCTCGAGCTCACCATTGGCGCCTTGGCCGACGAACAGCGGGGCCGTCGGCGTACCGCCGGTGCCCATGATCAGCTTGTTGGCACACTCGACGTAGAGCGGCAGGCTCTCGGGAGTCGGGTACTCGGGGCTGAACAGGTCCTCCCACTTCAGGCCCGGGTACTGGCCGAGAACGTTGACGATAGACGCGGTCTGCATCTCGTGGAAGACCCTCGCGCCGTAGGCGCTGAGATACGGCGTGAAATCGACCTCGAACGCGCGCGCGATCCCGACGAGCGCCATCGCCATGATGCCGGACCAGAACCCGGTCCCCCCGACGTAGTGCAGGTTGTGCGCCGGATCGACGAGCACTCCGCCCATCGCCGCGCCGATCATGCGCGCGTTGACATCGGGCGCGTACGTCGGGGCGAGCTCGGCTGCCCACTCGGTGGCGATCGCACCGCCGGAGTATCCGAGCATCGCCACCTTCGCGTCGGGCGGGAGATCGACAGTCGTCGAGTTGAACGCGGCGCGGATCGAGTCGAGCGTGTTCATCCCGTACTCGGGGCCCGCGGCGAAGTCCGCCCTCTGGCCCTCGGTGTCGGGAATGTTGATCGTGTATCCGTCGGCGAGCAACGGGCCGAAGACCGCCGCCTCGACGTTGGGGATGACCCCGCCGAGCCTGAGTCCACCCGAGATCGCACACGAGGGCTCGTCGTTCCGGTTGAGCGAGTCGTAGGCGGACTGGTATGAGATCACCTTCTTCTCGTCGAACTGGATCAGCGGCTGGATGACCGAGGTGACGTTGACGGTCGGCTTGCCGGTCTGGCTGGTCGACCGGTAGAGCAGCTGCGTGGTTTCGAGCAACGTCGGGAAGACGAATATGTGGTAAGGAAAGCTGCGAGTCTGCAGCACCGTACCCGGCGCGATGCTCGCCAGCGGCGTGCTGCCGGTGTACGAGTAAAATGGATCATCTTTCGGCTGCAGCGCGGCCACGGCCATGCCGGGCGCGCCACTGCGATCGGGATGCCAACCTGGTTGCAGTGGTGCAGTCATAGCTTCCCCTAACTGTGGGCACTATGTTGCCCTCCGGAAAGACCCAATAATAGGGACTTTGCTGGGCGGACTTCAGATAATCGTGGGACAAAACCGCGATGGTGCGGGTGGTGGCATCCCGCGTTCCGGCCTGCATGCCCTGAACCCAGTTACTGCCCGGCACGAAATCCCACGCCTGAACCAGCCAGTGTGCTGCCTGGTCGGGCCAGCTCGCCGACAGGGGACGAGCGCGAATGGGGCCCGGGGAGCACCCGGGGAGCCCGCCCAGTTCTTGTCGACCAGTGACCGCCACCACCAACGACAAGGAGCCGTCGGGCGCGGAGAAGGAGGCCGGTGAGCGCCTTGTCGTGAGGGTTGCGGCCTGCCTCGGCACGCAGAAGCTGGCGCTCGGCTTCGGCGCCACCGACATCGTCGCCGAGCGCGGCCCCATCGGCTCCGGGCACGAACCCCAGCCAGCTGACACCCGGCAACGTCCACTTCACCCCCGGCGCCCGCACTGCGCCCGCACTGCCCGGCACGCGCACTCGATCGCCCAGACCCTCTATGTCACCGAAGCGCTCTATGTCACCGAAGGCGAAGGACTGGCCCAGGTCCGCGGCGAGGCCGTGATCAAGATCCGTCCCGGCGACGTGGTCAGCGTCGCCGGCAACGAGTGGCACTGGCACGGCGCCGCCCCCGACCGCCCCATTACCCACCTGTCCCTCACCGAAGGCGACACCGACTGGGGCGACCACGTCACCGACGCCGAATACGACAACGACTGAGCGGGCACTCCGGTCATCAACCGAACACGGGCAAGGCCGGGCGTCCACTCATCGGCATGGCCGGTGCGTCAGGCAACCCAGATCGAACCGTTCGTTCGGCACGCTCTCGCCGACGCCTTCGACGACACCGATAACCGCGCCGAACGGTGGCTCGACGCGGGGTTATCAAGAGTTCTCCGCGCCACCGGCAATCCTGACCACAGCCGAGCAGCAGGCCACCGAGGTGCTCCTGGCTGGGCGTTGCGTCGATCTTGCTGAGAGGACTGGCCAGCACCGTTTGCTATGCCGCACGGGCGCAGGCGCGAAGATCCATATTGATCCAGGCCACTGAGATAGGGTGCGCCTATTCCCTTGCCGCCGGAACGGATGTATCAGAAGGGAGTAGGGCCTCTCTAATTTGTTGGTAAAGCAGTTAGTTAATGACCTGGGGTGGAGGGTCCGATATGCCCGTTCCGCGACATTCTGTGGTGGTTCCGCATGTGCAACTGGCTGCGGAGGCCAGCAGTGGCGGGGTGACCGAGCTGCGGGTGCACGGGGTGGGCGGGTCGCCGCCGGACGCGATCCTCGGCGACCTAGCGCCCGAGCAGGTCAGCGGCGATGCGATCGCGGGTTTCTACCGCAGCTCGGCCCATCGCGCCGGGGTCGAAGACCGGGACACGCGCCGAGATGTGGACCGTCACGTCGAAGTCTTCTCCTGGGGCGGCCTGACTTCGCGGAGCAAGATCCGGGTGCTGTGGCTGGCCCTGCTGCCGTTCCTGTTCGCCAACCTGGGTGGCTGGATGTGCCCGCCCGGAACCCGCGCGTCGGCGTGGCGGTTCCGGCTGCACCGCTTGACGGCGGGGCTGTGCGCACTGGCGCTGACCGTGAATGCGGCCCTGATCGCGGTGATGATCAGCGCCGACGTCAATGCCTACCAGGTGCCGCGAGCCGGGCTCGCCGGCGATCAGTGGTGGCTGGCGCCGCTGCGGTGGAATTTCGTCGCCAAGCACCCAGCCCGCCAGGTCACGCTCGGGGTGCTAGTGGTGGTGCTGTTAGTGCTCGCGCTGCTCTGGGTGGCCAAAAGGTCGTGGCGCTACGAGCAGGTGCGCCCGCCGTACCGGTTGCAAAACGGCCAGCCGGACAAGCGCAGGAAAGCGGCGGACACACTCGTCAAGGGACTGGCCGACCAGGAATTCTGGGACGGCGAGGGTACGGTCCGCGTGCTCAGCTGGCTGCACGTCGCCGGGGTCGGCGGGTTCCTAGCCATCGTGCTCGGTGTCACGGCCCGGGCGCTCCGCGGCGGAGCGCCCGACGCCAGCCCCCTGGGCTGGGCCGGGATAGCGCTCGGCGCGGCCACGATCGTCCTCGCGGCCGGCTACCTCGTCCTGGACGCGCTCGATACGCCGTCCATGGCCCCCGGTCCGTCCGGCGGCACGCCTGTCCTGGGCGCCTTGGCCGAGAGACTCCGTGGCTTGGTGGTGTGGCTGCTGATTCCGGCGGGTGCTGGGCTGATCTGCTCGGGCTGGTTCGCCTGGGTGCAGCCGGCCGCGCATTCGGTCCGGACCGCGGGCCTGCCGGGGATGGCTGGGGTGACCCGATGGACCGTGCTGGCCATCGCCGTGGCGGTGGCGCTGGCCCTGATATCTATGCTGCTCGGCCTGCAGTACAGCCGGGGAACGCTGGCCGGCGGCCCCTGGGTCACCCTGATGCTCGGGTTCGGCTCGCTGAATATCTTGCTGCTGGGCGCGGAAATCTGGGTGGCCCACCTGGTGGGCCCGGTAACCAGCGACGCTGCCACGGCGCTGTCCGCCCAACCCGGCCAGATCTACCTCCCCTATATGATCACGTCCGGGGTACCGCTGCTGGTTTGGGCGACGCTGCTGGTCATCGCCGTGTTCGGGGCGGTCGAGGCGGTCCGCTGGTGGCGGGCCGGCAAGCTGCCCACGGACATGGCTGATGAGTACGAGAACGATGCGTCGGCATTCTGGGCTCCGCTGGCGGCGCGGCTGAAGGTTTGGTACTTGTCCGGGCTGACTCCGTTCCGGCCGCCCGGCGACACGACCAGGAAAAAGGACGACGACAAGAAGTGGCAGCCGGAGATCGCCCGGGTGCAGTTCCTCGCGCGCGCCCCACATGACACGACCTGGCTGCTGTGGGCCCTCATCTGCGGGCAGCTGGTCATGGCCGTGTGCGTGTGGCAACTGCACCTCCGGCCGCCCGTGCTCATCCGCAACATCGGCATCGCCCTGGCTGGCCTGGTGCTGCCCGCGCTGGCCGCGTTCCTGTACTCGGCCTGGAGCGATCCCACCAAGCGGCGCGCGATCGGGGAGCTCTGGGACGTGGGCACGTTCTGGCCGCGGTCCTACCATCCGCTGTCGCCGCCCTGCTACACCGAGCGGGCCGTACCTGACCTGCAGCGCCGGATGTGGTGGCTGCACGACAACGGCGGCCGGGTCGTCCTAGTCGCGCACAGCCAGGGCGCGGTGCTCGCTACCGCGGCGCTAGTACAGGTGGACTGCCGTCCCAGAGATGACAAGCCAGCCCTGATCACGTTCGGCTCTCCCGTGGGCAAGCTCTACAGCTGGGGTTTCCCAGCTTACTTCGACACTGCGCTCCTTAGGCCGCTGGTGTTCGGCAGCGACGGCGGACCGGCGGACGGCTGGCGCAACTTCTACTACCCGACTGATCCCATCGGCGGGTCAGTGGCCGGTGGCCTGCCCGAACCCGTGCAGGAACAGGTGGATATCGAGTTCCTCGACCCGGCCGACTGCTACTACGTCTACGGGCAG
>Ga0335079_10008594_pt1 | contig 11640 bp, 10 predicted proteins | sample Lox_Sample_33_FD_206719 | JGI IMG/M metagenome (GOLD analysis project Ga0335079, IMG submission 206719) | Soil microbial communities from Loxahatchee National Wildlife Refuge, Florida, United States - Lox_Sample_3.3 | ecosystem: Environmental > Terrestrial > Soil > Wetlands | place: USA... | reverse complement strand
CGTAGGGCCGAGCCGTAGTCGATCCCCGCGCGCGAGCGCGGGTTTCTGTCGGGGGCTCCCTCCAGGGTCGCGGTGTTCAACGCCGCTACCTGAAGGGAGCCATGGGGGATGCTGACTGAGGAGGACGATGTGGAGATTCACGCGCTCGCGCGTCGTGGCTGGACGGTGTCCGCGATCGCCCGGCACACGGGCAGGGATCGCAAGACGGTTCGCAAGTACTTGGCCGAGCCGGACGTGGTGCGGGTGTCGGCGCCGAGCTGTGTGGAGCCGTATCGCGGGTACCTGGAAGCGCGGTTCGCCGAGGACGCGCACGTGTTCGCGAGCGTGTTGTTCGAGGAGCTTGTGCCGTTGGGGTTCGATCGCTCCTACCCGACGCTGGTGCGGGAGATCCGACAGCTCGGGCTACGGCCGGTGTGCGAGTGCTGTCAGGCCGGGACGGTGAAGCTGACGGTCGGGCTCGAGCACGAGCCGGGCGAGGAGCTGCAGCTGGACTGGCTCGAGCTCTCGGAGACGCCGTGGGGCGCTAAGGCGTACGTGCTGGTCGGCGCGCTGTCGCACTCGGGCCGCCTGCGCGGCTGCTTCTCGGAGGGCGAGAGCTTCCCGCACCTGGCCGGCGCGCTGGACGGGGTGCTGCGCCGGCTGGGCGGCACGACCCGTTCGTGGCGGACCGACAGGATGGCGACGTTCGTCTATCCGGGCAGCGACCGGCTGCGGCCCGAGGCCGCGGCGCTGGCAAAGCATTACGGCGTTCAGGTGGCGGTGTGCCCGGCGAACCGTCCGCAGCGCAAGGGGGTCGTGGAGCGCGCGATCGACTATGTCACCCAGTCGTGGTGGCGCTCGGCGCCGGTGAGCACGCCGGCGCACGCACAGGCCGATCTGGATCGCTGGAGCGTGGCTGTGTCCGATCGCCGCCGCCGCGGCCGCAGCACCGTGGGCGAGCTGGCGGCCGGCGAGCCGCTGCTAGTGCTGCCGGAGCTGCCGTTCCCCGCGGAGTACCGGGAGCAGCGGGTCGTCTCACGCGAGGCGTTGGTCGAGTTCGAGTCAAACCGCTACAGCGTCCCGCCCGCCCACGCCGGCGCGACGGTCGAGGTCCGCGCCCGGCTCGGCGAGCTGCACCTGGAGATCTACACGCCGGCCGGGCATCGAATCGCCCGGCACCGTCGCGCGCTGCCGGGCGTGGGGCAGACGGTCCGCACCGAGGAGCACGCCCGGGCGCTGGAGCGGGCGGTGCTCGAGCAGTTCACGACCAGCAGGCCGTGTTCGCGCAAGCCGAACCGGCCGCCCGGCGAACGAGCCCAAGCGGAAGCGGCGCGTCTGCGCGGGGAGCAGTCCGGCAGCGGGGGCGTGGTCGTCGATCTGGAGGCCTACGCACGGATCGCGAGGGTGGCCGGGCGATGACCGAGTACCTCCACAGCCACAACGTCGTGATCGACCCCGCGCAGGGCACCGAGCTGGCCGACGGCACCTGGGCGCAAGAGGTGACCTTGGTGCTCCTCGACGCGCCCGGGCCCGGATGCCGGCGGCCGGTCGCGCTCACGCTCACCCCCGAGCAGGCGCGCGAGCTCGGCTTCGAGCTGCTCGCCGCCGCCGAACACGCCCAACGAACAACCACACCACCCGAAGGAGACGATCAGTGATGACCGATCACGTCTACCACCAGCTGCGCGAGCAGCTCGCTTACCTGAAGCTCGGAGCGGTCGCCGAGCAGCTCGCCGCCGCGCTGCAGGCCGCCGAGACTGACAAGCCGTCATACACCCGGTTCCTGCACGACCTGCTCGGCGTTGAGATCACCGCGACCGAGCAACGCCGCCTCGACGGGCGGATGCGGTTCGCGAGCTTCCCACAGCACAAGACGCTCGAGCAGTTCGACTACGACGCGCAACCCGGGCTGGACCGCCGGCTCGTCGAGGAGCTCGCGACGCTGCGGTTCATCGAGGAGAAGGCCAACGTGCTGCTGATCGGCCCGCCCGGCGTCGGCAAGACGATGCTCGCCACAGCCCTAGGCCTCAAGGCCGTGCACGCCGGCTACCGCGTCTACTACACCACCGCCGCCGACCTCGTCGCCCGCACCACCCGCGCCGCGCTCGAAGGCCGCTGGCAGACCACGATGCGATTCTGGAACGGACCATCCGCCCTTGTGATTGACGAGCTTGGCTACCTGCCGATGCCCGGCGAGGCCGCCAGCCATCTCTTCCAGGTGATCAGCCGCCGCTACCAGCACGGCAGCGTGATCCTGACGACCAACCGGGGGATCGCGCAATGGGGCGAGATCTTCGAAGACACCACCGTCGCCGCCGCGATCCTCGACCGCCTACTGCACCACGCCACCGTGCTGCAGATCGACGGGGACAGCTACCGCATGCGCGGCCACCGCGCCCGCCTCAAGCAGCTCCGCGACGCCGTCGCCGCCGACCCACAGCACAAGCCATGAACACCGCCCCCTCGCCCGCGCCCGCCGCCGTGCCCGCACGCGCTCGTCAGCTCGCCGGCCGCCTATCCGCCCTGCTCGATCAGGACGTCGAGATCGTCAAACGACTCAATGACGCCCACCATCGCCTCGCTAACGCCAACCAACAGCTCGCCGAACCCGCGCCCGGCCAGCGCGGCCTCCACCACCAGATCCACCACGCGTTCTGCACCTACCAGGACGCCGCCGAGCAACGCCGCCAACTCGCCGTCGACGTCGGCGAGATCGCTCAACAGCTAACCGACGCGCTCACCGCAGCCGGCTGGACCGCACAACAAGCCCGACGCGCGAACGTGCACCAGCTCGCCGAACCGAACCCAGCTGCGTCCGACACCACCGAGCGGCACGCCAGGGGTGGGGAATTTCGGTGATCGACAATGGGGATTTCTCGTCATCGTTGACAGAGCACCCACGGCGGGCGATCAGGTGTGTTGCGACCACGGTCTTGCCCCAGCCAGGGGGTCCGCACAGGACTCCGACGTCGTGCTGGATGAGCGCCCGGGCAGCGGAGTGCTGTGAGCCGTTCAGCTCACCGGAAAATCCGAGCTCGACCGTCTCGCCAGCGACGCGTTCGTCGCGTAGGTCAAGCTGGACGCCGAGCTCCCCCACCAGGGAGGCGACGTCGGCTAGGCAGCCACGGGGGAGCGCCAGGTAGCCGTCAAGATCTTCGAAGCATCCGATTACGCGAGGCGTGCGCGCGACCGAGAGCCGCATCCGCTGGAGCTCGGCAAACATCGGGTTCGAGAACGTCGCGACTCGTCTGATCGCGTGAGCGAGCGTCCGGGGAAGCTTCGTACGATCGATGTAGACGCGATCCGTCAACGTGGCGTCGATCGACTCGGGCAGTCGAGTCTCGCTGAGTCGCTCTCGGAGGGTGCGCGGCGGTCGCCACGGTGGGTCGCTGCGATCCGCGGCCGGACGTACAGCCAGGGCTCCGTCCTCGTCGCTACCGGCGATCAACTCAGTAAGACGGTCCGGCGTGATCTTGGAGATCGACGCGAGGTAGGACCACTGATCGCGATGCGGCTCGAGCCTCTCGTCGAGAAATTCGGTGTTGCCAACTTTGCGGGCGGCGCGTTGCAGGGGTAGCGCAATAAGGTTTCCGAATCCGCCGCTCGGAAGGACATCCTGGCTTGGGAACAGGCGATCGTAGGAGTCGATGCCGAGCGCCGCACCCAGAGCCATGGTGGCCGTGAGGATGGTGAAGCCGAGCCGTCGCGCTTCGGCGGCTGGGACCGGGGCGGTGAAGATGAACCAAACATGGGCGCCATTGCCGGACCTGGATCGCTCGATTGCCGGTTGGAGGCCAAGCGAGCGAGACGTCCGGATTAGCGCTTGCACGTCGGTGCGCCATGAGCCGCGGTCAAGATCGATCGCGAGCAGCCAGCAACGGTCGTCGGGAAGCAAGGGATAGATACCGCGCCCGTGAAGATGGGCCAGGAGCTGACGGTCGTCGAGCGTAACGAACGCTGCATTGCCACATTCGCCGCAGCGCACCTTGGGCTTGCCGCAGACGCCGCGTTGCCACTCGTTCGCGCACCGCGGTGAGTAGCCAGATCGACTGCGGGCGTGGTTCTCCCAGCGGACGGCGAAGACGTCCTCGCGGCCACGGAACAGATCGCGAAAGAGCCGGAGTTTGGACGCCGGTGTCCAGCTATTGCTATCCGCACCGGTCGCGATGCGTGAGCCCCGGCGGCCGTCCAACTCGGCCAGGCGTGACGCGGCGAGCTCTCGCCGACGATCAAGCTCGGCGAGCTCCTGCCGGGCCGCTTCGATCTCGGTGTCGAGGGTGTCGAGGTCGAAGGCGATGCCGCCATTCTGAATTTCGTCCCGGTCTGGTCGGGTTCGCTCAGAGGATGAGGTAGTCACGCACCCAACGGTGAAGCTCGGGATCGTCGAACAGCAGCGTGAGGAGGCCCGCTTCGAACTCCTTGCCCAGCTCCGCGATCCGGGTGAACAGCTGCGAGTCGCGAGCTTCCTCCACACCGAGGGCGCTCAGCTGCTTGCGCTGGTCGCTGTCATCGAGGATGGCGAGGAATTCGTCATACGCGTTCAGCGCCCGAACGCCCGGGTCGGGAGCGCCGTGATCGAGGAAGGCATCCGCGATCCGGTCGAGTGGAGGAACCGACATCCGCTCGTCCAGGTAGTCGAGCATGTCAGCGGCGGGGTAGCGGTAGCAGCCGAGTACGGGCAAGAGTCCGCCGGCGAACAAAGCCTGACGGGACAGGCGAAGCTTGGCGTTGCGCAGACCCCAGCCTTCGCCTTTCCGAACTCGCATCTTGCTCTCGAAATCGACCGCGATTGTTCGCCAGTAGCGAACGAGGTCATTGAGGAGGAACCGAGGAGGCCTGTAGTCCTTCACATTGGCGGCTAGGTAGCCGTCGATCAGCGACGTTCGTGCTCCCGCATGAACGTCCGCGCCGCAGACCGCCACCGACTCGAGAATAAACAGCATCCGGCGGGTGAGATTCGCGTTGGTGTCCTCGTCTCGCCCGATCTTTTCGTGGAGATCATCGAGCGCGACCGGCTTGCCGAAAATGTCTTCGACGCCGGGCGGGCGGCCGCCGAGAATTCGAGCAACCTGGTCGACCGACGGTCGGGCGCCGTCTCGCATGGAGGCCTCGAATACGACCATGAAGTCGTCATCGCTTTCGCTGGTGATCTCGTGTCGGCCCCACGACCCGGTTAGGACAACGGTCGCGTCTTCATCGACCTCGACCGATTCGAATCTCTCGCGGCGCTCGCGCAGGCGACGGTTTGTCTCGGCCCGCGCGGCCATGATGTGAGGGAAGGGCTGGCGCGTCGTCGCCTCAAGTCCGGAGACTCCCCGGTCGGTACTCACACTTGTTCGCTGGCTTGCGCCGCGCCAGGCACTGCGAACGCCGTCGTCTTCATCTGCGCCGCCCAGCGGTCAGGTGGCCGCGCCTCGAGAATCCACGGCACGTCGCGGCAGCGGTTCAAGACCTCGGCGAACAGCCTCTCGTCGTCTTCGGTAAGGGGCACATGATGCGCGTTGTCGAGGAGCTGAGATGCACGTGTCGTAGGCGTGCACGGAAGCGATCAAGCAGCTCGTGCGCCGCGTCCATCGTCGGGTCGACTGCGCGAACGTGCGCCACGTCGAGACAGAAGCCTGCGTCGGGCAAGGCCTCAAAGAACTTCTCCATCTCATCGGCGACGCGCGCGGTGAACTTCCGGTCGTCCATGTTCTCCAAGACGAGCCTGGTACCGAGTGCGCGGTACCGGCCGACGTCCGAGAGCGTGTCCGGGTGAGCCACGACCGACCTCACCCACAGAGGCAGCCCAGCCAGCATCCCAATGGTTGCTGCCTCATCCGGGGCGCGGTTCTTGGCCGGTGCCTGGACGGCCACATAACGAAACGGCATCCGAGGGTTGGCCCGCAAATATGCGAGTAGTCCCGGAAGCTCATCACCGGACAGCGCGGAGAGTTCGACGGCGAAGGTCGAGATTCGGCACGCGTCGGCGACCAGCCGAGGCCAATCGCCCCTCGCTGAGGCAAACACGCCCGTCGAGATTCCCATGGGATGGTGCGCTGCCAGAGGGCGCGCCGCGGCGAAGGTCGCGTCATCGGCGGTCGTGCTCACGGCTCTACGGTACCGGCCGTGCCCGACGTGATGAGGAGCCGGCTCTGAGGGCCTGGGTGGCGATCGTCGTAAGCCCGCTCGGCGATATTTGATGGTTCAGCCTGTCCCAGGCTGGCGCCGTCGCCAGGCGGAGATTTGTCAAACGTGGCGTCAAACGAAACCGGATCGAACGAGCCGGATCTCAGCGTCATCAGAGGGCTCCCTCGGCTCCGAAATCCCTGCATTCATCGGGATTTGATGGCATCAGCTCGTACCGCCCGAACGACCCAAAGCTGGCTCATAACCCGAAGGTCGCGGGTTCGAATCCCACCCCCGCTATAGAACAAGATCCCTGGAGATCCAGGGCTCTTCTTAGGCCTGATTCCGGGTCCGGGAAGTTTTGTCCCGGGATTCTGTCTCGGAAGAATGGGGCCAGCCGTCGCGCAGGCGGCCTCGCCCGGGGTGTGTGGAGTCTGGGCGCTTATGCGGCGGCGTTCCGTTCGCAGACAGGACAGTCCGCGGCGACGCGGCTGCGCTCCACGAACAGCTCGAGTCCAACCGCGCCAGAGCAGCCATACGCCGGACCTTCCCCCTGGTATCGGACCCTGTGCCCCAAAGTGCGCCCATGCTCACGGGTGCGAGCCCTCGAGCCGGCGGGAGACCTCAAGCTGATCGACGCTGGGACGCTCTGCAGGAGCGGGTCCGTGCGCACGATCGCCGACGGTCAGGCGCGTTCTCGGGCTTCGCAGGCGGCGACCACGTCGTCCCGAGGACGACGGAGCGAATCGACTCCACCGGCAAACCGCATCATCGAGCGCAGCCGGTCAACAAGCTGATTCGCAAGCTCGTCCTCGCCAGGCCGACGATCCACCGAACAACACTCGACACCGCTCTCACGGTTAGTCATATCCGAGCACGTGAAGGTCCACCGGCTCGTCAGGATCGGGACGCGGGAACTCACTGTCAGTCATGGCAAGCCCGGGTATCGCGACCATTCGGCGCCGTGCCGAGAAGGCCGACCGTCACTTTACGTCCGAGCCGCTCGCGAGGATTCGGCGCGTGATTGCCCTGCACGCCCTCTGGTCGCGCGACGCGGACGTGTGCGTGTGGGGGGAGCAGTCCCCGCTGCCGGGTCGGGCGCGCCCTCGGCCGCGGCGCCCGCCGGCCACGCCCGGGCCGAGCCGGCACCCGTTCGCCTGCCGGAGCGCTCTGATCGTTGACGCCCTCGAGCGGCTGGGGGCGTCCCCTGCGGCCCGCGCGACCGCCAGCAGGCTCGTGCTGCGCCTACCCTCAACGGATCTCGGACCGCAGGCATCGCCGCACCTGCTTCGGGGCGTGGAGGAGGATCGCACCGCAGACGAGGGCCCGAAGCTGGCGTCGTGGGAGGTCGAGGTGATCCGGCTGACGCCAGCCGACGCCACCGAGTTGATGCTCGGCCTGGCTTCTCAAGCCCCCGCCGGTATCGCCGTCGGTGACTCGCTGCGCTACCTGGCCGAGGTGTGCAAGCTAGCCCTCGAGCTGCTTGCCCGCGGGCGGCTGCGGCCGGTCCTCGAGCGTCGCGGCGAGCGCTGGCTCGGGGCCTGGCGCCCGGTCACCGACCAGGCCGACGACGACGCCCGCGTCCAGCTGCTCGTGCGCTTGATGCCCCCGCTGCTCCGCGCCGAGGCCTCGCCGTGGGACATCCGGCCCCGGGCGCTGCTGGGTGACTTCCTGGCCGCAGCCGTCGACGCGGGCGCGCGTCAGTTGTTGGGCGGGCAGTTGCAAGCCGCAGCCGATCAGCAGCCGGCAATCCCGCGGGTGTTCGCGGCCTGGCTGGAGGCGCTTGTTGGCGACGAGCCAACGGTCCGCGGCGATCAGTGGGAGCTTGCGAGGCTGGCCGAGGAGATCGAGGAGTGGTGGGTCTCCGGACAGAGCTATGAGGCGGGACGGATGTTCCGGACCTGCTTCCGGCTGGTCGCTCCTGGGGACCACGAGGACGCCTCAAACGAGAACAAGGACCCGCCGTCCGGTGCCGATCCTGGCGCACAGTCGATGGCGCTCGTCAAGGTCGGCGCCGCCGACCGCGACGCGGATGGCCGCGCCGCCGACCTCGATCCCGATGTCTGGCGTGTCGAGTTTCTGCTCCAGCACAAGGAAGACCCGAGCGTGCTCGTACCAGCCGCGGAGGTATGGGAGCACGGCGAGCGGCTGGAGGCGCTCGGGAGGATGCTCGAGAACCCGCAGGAGCGGCTGCTCGGCGGGCTCGGGCACGCGCTGAGGCTGTGGCCCGAGCTCGCGCCTGCACTCGAGCAGCCAGCACCGGCCGAGGCCGAGCTCACCGGCGAGCAGGCGTACCGCTTCCTCCGCGAGGGCGTCCCGCTGCTCGAACAGGCCGGTTTCGGGGTCCTGACGCCGCCGTGGTGGCGGCAACGACCGGGGCTCAAGCTCAGCGTCCAGCCCGAGCAGGAGTGGGGCGAGGGTTCTGGGCTGTTCGGCGTCGACGGCCTGTGCGCGTACGAGTGGCGTGTCGCCATCGGAGACACGTTGCTGACGCTGTCGGAGCTGGAGGCGCTCGCGGACCTGAAGCTCCCGCTGGTCAAGGCACGCGGGCGGTGGATCGCGCTGCGCACCGAGGACGTCGAGATGGCCTTGCGGTTCTTCAGGGGCCGGCGCGCCGCCGGACGAGCGAGCGCGGCGGAGTTGCTGCACGACGGACTCGCCGTCAAAGCGGGCCAGGCGGACGAGCTCCCGGAGGTCGAGATCGAGGCTGCGGGATGGCTCGGCGAGCTGTTGGCAGCGAACGGTGATCGGCGGCTCGTGGATGTGCCGGCGCCGTCGGAGTTTGTCGGCGAGCTACGTCCATACCAGCGGCGTGGCCTCGCGTGGCTCTCGTTCATGTCGAGCCTTGGTCTCGGCGCCTGTCTGGCGGATGACATGGGGCTCGGGAAGACGCCGCAGACGCTCGCGCTCCTGCTCGCCGAGCGCGAGGCTTTGGCCGGCGGAAAGCCGGAGCGCTCGGGTCGCAGGCGCAAGCGGCTCGGGCCGACGCTGCTCATCTGTCCCGTCTCGGTCGTCGGGAACTGGCGGCGCGAGGCGACACGATTCGCGCCGAGCCTTGAGGTGCATGTCCACTACGGGCGCGAGCGGCTCAGGGGGAAGTCGTTCGCCCACGCGGCCGCCCGCAGCGACCTGGTGATCACCACGTACGCGCTGGCACTGCGTGACCGGGACGCGCTCGCGCAACTCGAGTGGGAGCGCGTGGTGCTCGACGAGGCGCAGCACATCAAGACGCGGGAGGCCAAGCAGACCCGCGCGATCCGTGCCCTGCGCGCCCGTCACCGCCTCGCGCTGACGGGAACCCCGGTCGAGAACCGGCTGGCTGAGCTGCACTCGATCATGGACTTCCTCAACCCCGGCTTGCTGGGCTCGGCCCAGGGCTTCCGCGAGCAGTTCGCCACGCCGATCGAGTGCTGGCGAGACGGCGCGGCGGCCAACCGGCTGCGCCGCATCACCGCCCCGTTCATCCTTCGGCGCCTGAAGACCGACCGGGAGATCGTCCCCGATCTGCCGGACAAGATCGAGATGCGTGTCGACTGTCACCTGACCGGCGAGCAGGCAACGCTCTACCGGGCGGTGGTCGACGAGATGCTCGAGCAGATCGAGCATCTCGACGGGATCGCGCGAGCGGGAATCGTGCTCCGAGCGTTGATGAAGCTCAAGCAGGTGTGCAACCACCCGGCTCACGTGCTCAAGGATCGCTCCCACCTGAACGGGCGCTCCGGCAAGCTCGCGCGGCTCGAGGAGATCCTCGCCGAGGCGGTCGCCGAGGGAGACAAGGCGCTTTGTTTCACGCAGTTCGCCGAGTTCGGGCACCAGCTTCGCGTTCACCTCCAGGAACGACTCGGCCAGGAGGTCCTGTTCCTGCACGGCGGCACACCGAGGCCCGCGCGCGACCAGATGGTGGAGCGGTTCCAGTCGCCCGACGGGCCGTCGCTGTTTGTGCTGTCGCTGAAGGCCGGCAGGGTCGGCCTCAATCTCACCGCGGCGAACCACGTGATCCACTTCGACCGCTGGTGGAACCCGGCGGTCGAGGACCAGGCGACCGACCGCGCGTTCCGGATCGGACAGCGCAAGAACGTCCAGGTCCGCAAGCTGACCTGCGTCGGAACCCTCGAGGAGCGGATCGATCAGCTGATCGCGCAGAAGCGGGAGCTTGCTGAGCAGATCGTGGGCTCGGGCGAGGCGTGGCTGACCGAACTGGACGCGACGCAGCTGCGCGAGCTGGTCGCGCTCGGTACGGACGCGATGGTGGCCGCATGAACCCGCCAGGCTCCGAGACTCGTCTCGGAGCGGTGGCGCGCCCGCTGCCGGCCGCGGGTGGGGTCGCGCTCCAGGCAGCGGATGACCTCGGGCGCACCTGGTGGTCGCGGCGCTTCATCGATCTGCTCGAGTCATTCGGGCTGGGGTCGCGGCTCGATCGCGGGCGGGAGTACGCGCGAGCCGGCCAGGTGCTCGAGCTCGATGTGGAGCCGGGCATCGCGCTGGCGAAGGTGCAGGGCACCCGGTTCACGCCGTACCGGGTGCGGATCCGCCCGTCGGCGTTCTCGGAGCACCAGTGGAGACGGGCGGAGAAGGCGATCGCCGCGCGGGCGCTGACGCTCGCGCGACTGCTCGCCGGCGAGATGCCCGACGACATCGAGGACGTGCTCGCTGAGGCGAAGCTCTCGCTGCTGCCCCACGCGTACGGCGAGCTGCGTGCTAGCTGTGATTGCCCAGACGAGGCCAATCCGTGCAAGCACACCGCAGCCGTTTACTACGTGCTGGCCGAGCGCTTCGACACCGATCCGTTCGCGCTCTTCACGCTACGCGGACGAACACGGGAGGAGTTGCTCGGCGCACTGCGGGCCCGTCGCGCGAGGGCGACCGGCAAAAGCGCGCTGCGCAGCGCCGTTCCCGTCAGCGAACGCGAGGCGGGCGGCGGTGACGGTGCGCGGCCGCTCCCCGATCTGGTCGACCGTTTCTGGCGGGCGGGCCCCGAGCTGGCCGAGCTGCACGTCAGTCCGCTCGCGGGCGAATCGCCGGACGCGCTGGTGCGCCGGCTCGGTCCACTCGGGCCCGGCGCGGGCGGGGACGAGGTCGCAGAGGTGCTCGCCGCGGCGTACAGGCGGCTCGCAGCCGCGGCCGAGCGTCGCGCGCTCACCGGCTGAGCGGTCTCCCAGTTCACCATGGCTCCATGTCTGCTCAACATCTGTCGAGAGCCTCGCGGATCGGCCCACCCAACTGAATCTGCGGCATGTCGCGTGGCGGATCGATCGCTGCGCGACGCGCAACCGAGGGCTTCAGACCGAGCTCGTCGAGCAGCTCGAGCAAACAGCCGGGACGCTCCTCCGAGTTGACCTCCACCTCGAACCCGCCGGTCCGCCACGATGAGACTCATCAACAGCTCGGACATCTCCCCAGCGCGGCTGTCAAGCAGGCGAGTAGATCAGCGGCGCGGTGCGGCATGCGGTCTCCCGGCGTCGTGATGTGACGCCCGACTCGGTCGGCGCTCGCGTCGGCGAGACGGGCAAGTCACGGCATCGAGCGCGTTGGAGGCGCCGGCGACGGTGTTCA
>Ga0335079_10008593_pt1 | contig 11642 bp, 7 predicted proteins | sample Lox_Sample_33_FD_206719 | JGI IMG/M metagenome (GOLD analysis project Ga0335079, IMG submission 206719) | Soil microbial communities from Loxahatchee National Wildlife Refuge, Florida, United States - Lox_Sample_3.3 | ecosystem: Environmental > Terrestrial > Soil > Wetlands | place: USA: Florida... | reverse complement strand
GACATCGCTCCGCTGATTCCGGAAATCTCCGACGGCATGGCCGGCGCGGTTTCCTACGGCACCGCGCGCAGCGTGCACTTGAATTTCAACGAAGAGGAAATCCTGGGCAAGACCGGCACCTGCTCGCGCGCCGGCACCCGGTTCGGCTGGTTCGCCTCCTACGCCAACACCGACGTTGGCCGCATCGTGGTCGTAGTCTTCCTCCAGGGTGGACGCCCGACCTTCGGCCCCAAAGCGGCGGAAGTAGCCGGCCGCATGTACCGCGGCTTGTACGATCACAACTTCTTTGCCGATAAGCCGCTGGTTCCCGCCGACACGGCTACCACCGCCAAACCCGAAGACACCGTTCACTAGCGCCGACGCTTAGGGCGTTATTTTGAATATCGATCCCATTCCGTAGGCGCCCTCACGCTCGGTTGTGCCGTATAAAGCTCCTGACTTGTCGCGAATCAGACCGGCTAAAGGTACCCAGCCATCCGAATTGGCATAGAAACTGTGCAATTGGGTAAACGTTCTGGTTTTCACATTGAACTTAAAGACGGTTCCAGCGTTGTCGCTCTTCTTGGCGCCGCCCATGGTCGTGCCATAGATGTTGCCTGACGGGTCCACCAGCAGAGGTGAGGCTGGCAGGTCCCCATTGGGAGCGCCGGTGAAGCTGTAGAGGACGGTCAATTCGCCCTCAACCGTCATTCTAAAGATCGTTCCCCGGCCATGTCGGCCACCATTGCGCGTTGTTCCGTAGAGTTTGCCCCCAGGGCCCCATACCAAGCTGGCCTCCGGCAGTTCACCGTCTCCGGGGTATCCCGCGAACGCGTGAAGCACCGTGAAGTTTCCGTTCACATCCAGTTTGAATATGGTTCCGCATCCGTAGCCTGGGTCACACGCCGGATCCCCGCCGTCTTCGGTTGTCCCGTAGAGATTGCCGGCTGCGTCCCCGGCGAGCCCCCTTGGATATTTCCCGTCGGTCCCCCCGGTGAAGTTGTACAGGACGGTTTCATTGCCAATCGGATCGACTTTGAAGACTGTCCCGTAGCCCAAGGTTCCCCCAGCGGACGTTGTGCCGTAAAGATTCCCAGCCGCATCGCGCACCAATGCACCGGTGGGGTGGGTGCCGTCGCTTGTGGTAGAGCCGAAGTTGTAGAGCATGGTGAATGTGCCGTCAGGAGCGAGCTTGAACACCGTGCCGCAGCCCAGGCCGCCGCATGGGCCTGTGCTGCTTCCTCCCTCGTAAGCGCTGCCGTAGAGGTTGCCGGAGCGGTCGGCTATCAGCGCCGCCAGGGGATGTATGCCTTCCGAGTCGGCGAAGGTGTGAAGAAACGTGACGCTGCCATTCACGTCCAACCTGAATATGCTGCGCCAATTCACCCCGTAGAAGTTTCCGGCCGCATCCTTGATCAACCCTGCGGTCGGACCGAAGACAGTGCCGTCCTCCTGGTGGAAAGAGTAAATCACCTTATAAGTCTGGGCCGATACCAACTGGGCCGCCAGCAGGATGGCTGCCAGCACAAGCGGCCATGCAAGCGGCACTTGGCCTGCGGAGCAAGCGCTCCGAATATTTCTTGCGAAGTTTTTCATGGAGATTTCCTTGATGAACGATGAGTTCTAGCTTCCAGGATTGCTTTGGTTCTGGTCCCGCCTGGCGCGTCCAAACTACTGCCAGCAATAGGCACAAGCAATGACGCTCGTCACGGGTAGCGGTGATGGGGCCGCAACCATGCCCTTAGTCAGCTGGGTTCTTTCCCGGTCATTTCTTGATCAAATTCGTGTGGCTGGCCACGCACTGCCACTTGCCATTGCTGAACAGCCAGGTGTCGGTGAAGCGGCCGTAATGCTCGAAGGGCTTTTTCTTGTAAGTTCCCTTGGTGTGGTAGGTGCCGGTGACGATGGCCACGTTGGGGTAGGAATACACCTTAACGTCGTCATTGACGATGAGGGTGGCGCGATAATCCGGGTCCTGCAGGTCGGCCAGAAACTGCGCTTTGTTCATGACGGTGCCGTCGTAGTCGGTGTAGACAAAAGTGCTGGGCACGAGATCGTCAAGAGCCCGGGCATCATGATGCAATTGGGCGCGGTTCCAGGCATTCTCAAGCGCAATCAACTTGCTGGCATCGGCGTCCGCATCGTTTGCGCCGGCCACCGGGACTAGCAGGAGCGCGGCCAAGGCAACTGCCAGGAACTTCATAGGTATTCTCATAGATCTGCTATCGCCTGTCGCAAACTTCCGCATCCATAATAATGTATTCGCCGGCGTCATCCTGAATCGTCACCGGCTCGACACGGCGCGGAAACTGGTATCCTGAAATTCCGAACGGTGATCGGACCCGTAGCTCAAGTGGATAGAGCACTGCGCTTCGAACGCAGGGGTTGGGAGTTCAAGTCTCTCCGGGTCCGCCAGTTGCCCTTACCGCTCCTCGCTCGAACCATTCCCCTCGCTTGACGCCATGCGCAGCCCGAAGTTAGAGTGCCGTTGGCCCTGGATTCTCTGACTCCTATGCCAGCTTCCAGTCGCAAAAAGAAGTCCGCTGCCCACTCAACCCAGGCCCTGGCTGATCTCCTGCTCTCCAGCACCCTGCTCGAGAGCATTCCGGACGCTATTGTTGCCGTGGATTCGCAAGGCAAGATCATCCAGACCAACACGCAGACCGAGCAGCTGTTCGGCTACACCCGCAAACAGCTTCTCGGACAGAAAATCGAGATGCTGGTGCCTGAACGCTACCGGCGGCAGCACCATCAGCACCGCGATGGTTTCGTCGCGGCTCCGAAGATCCGGCGCATGGGCCAGGGGTTGGATCTCTACGGTCGCAAACGCAACGGCTCAGAATTTCCTGTCGAAATCAGCCTCAGTCCTGTCGCCACCGCCGACGGGACATTGGTTTTGAGCGCGATTCGCGACATCAGCGACCGCAAGAAAATTGAAGAAGAGTTGCGCCGGGCCCATCAGGAACTGGACCGTAGGATGACACAGCAACTTGGCGAATACCGCTCCCGGCTGGCGTCAATTGTCGATTCCTCCGAAGACGCCATCATCGGCAAGAACCTTGACGGCACCATCATGACCTGGAACAAGGGGGCCGAGCGCATCTACGGTTATACCGCGGAAGAAATGATCGGCAAGAACATCAGCATCATTGTCCCGAAAGACCGGCCGGACGAGTTGCCTTCGATTCTGGAGCAGATTGCACGCGGACAAAGTATCGAGCACTACGAATCTACCCGCGTCACCAAAGACGGCAGGCACCTGAATGTCTCAATTTCGATCTCTCCCATTCGCGGTCCATCGGGGGAAATTACCGGAGCGTCGGCCATCGCTCGCGACATGACCGCGCAAAAAAAGTCCGAAGAGCACCTGCGCCGCTCGCAAAAAATGGAGGCGGTCGGCCGGCTGGCGGGCGGAGTGGCCCACGACTTCAACAATATTCTGAGCATTATCAACGCCTGCATCGAGCTACTGAACGACCGGATCGCGCCAGGTTCGGAGCCGGTGCAATACATCGACAACATCCGCAAAGCCGCCCAGCGCGGTGCTTCCCTCACGCGTCAATTGCTTGCCTTCAGCCGTAAACAGGTCATCCAGCCCCAGATCCTCGACCTCAACGAGCGATTGCACGATATCGGCAAGCTCCTGCGCCCGCTGATGGGCGATGACGTGGAAATTCTTATCGTCCCCAAAGCAAGCTCGGCGCTGGTGGAAATGGACCCCGGTCAGCTTGACCAGGTCATTGTGAATCTCGCTGTGAACGCAAGGGATGCGATGCCTCACGGCGGCAAGTTCATTCTCGAGACCAATGTTGTGGATCTGGATGAGGAGTTCGCAGCGCAGTATCAGTCCTTGAAGCCAGGAAAACACGTTCTGCTGTCGGTCAGTGACAACGGGGGAGGGATGGACAGCGAGACCGCGTCGCGGATATTCGAACCATTCTTCACGACGAAGGAGACCGGGAAGGGAACCGGACTCGGCCTCGCCACGGTCTACGGCATCGTGAAACAAAGCGATGGACATGTCCAGGTCTACAGCGAGGTGGGGCACGGAACCAGCTTCAAGATCTACATCCCCTCCGCCGACCACAAACTAGACGCGCAAACCCACGCCGCCGCGGAGGCCATCGCTCCCAAGCGTCACGGGATCACCATCCTTCTGGTCGAAGACGACGACATCATGCGCAGCCTGACACGGCAGATGCTGGCCGAACACGGTTACACCGTGCTCGAAGCCAGCGACGGCAAGATCGGGCTGGAACTGGCGGCATCCCATCCTCACATTGATCTCGTGTTGAGCGACGTCGTAATGCGGGGAATGAGCGGACCGGAAATGGTCAAGCGCCTCGACCAGTCGCATCCCAATACCAAAGTCGTGTACATGTCGGGTTACACCGGGGAACTGATGACGGAACACGACGGCTGGAAGCGTGGTGCTCCCCTGCTGGAGAAACCCTTCACCCGGCCCGCCCTGCTGGACATCATCCACACCACCCTGGGCTGAATTCCTTCTCTTTAAATCTCTGCGACGCGAAATCTCTGCGACGCGCTTCGGTAACACCCGATGTGACCGGTGCGTGGGCTCTGGGTGATGGGGATCACACAGCACTGTGCGAAATAACCCACTTCCTGCTTTCCCCGACCTGCACGTCGCCGCTTAATGCCCTTTATTTTCTGTAAGTTGACTCTGTCTGGCGCATTGGCATGGCGTTTGCCTTTTGTACTGGCAGGAGGCGGTCATGGCGGCTCAGAAGATGACGAAGAACAGCGGTAACGTAACGGTCGAAGAGATGATTTGCGATCTGCCCGCGGGCGTTTCGCGTGAACTGGAAGCTGTAGCACTGACCAACACGTATCCCACCGGTGCAGTTCTGTTCGCGGAAGGCCAGGCTCCGCGCGGAATCTTCGTGGTGCGCCGTGGCCGGATTAAGTTGTCGGTGTGCGGCCGCGATGGGAAGACGCTGATTCTGCGCCTCGCCGAAGCCGGCGAAGTTCTGGGTGTTGCCTCCGCGATTTCCAGCCGTGAGTATGAAGCCACGGCAGAGACGCAAGAGCCCAGCGAGATCAGTTTCATACGCCAGAACGACATGTTGCGCCTGATGCGCACCAACGGCGAATTTGCCTTGTGGGTAACGCAGCACCTCAGCCAGGACTACAGTTCCACTTGCCGCGAAATCCGTGACCTTATGCTCTCGGATTCTGCCACCGAGCGCCTGGCCCGCCTGCTGATGGCATGGCTGGACCGCAGCGCCACTTCCCGCCATCCGGGACAGATGAAGCTTGCGCTCACGCATGAAGAGATCGGCCAAATGATTGGCACATCGCGGGAAACCGTGACCCGGCTGTTTGCCGGATTTAAGCGGCAACACATCATCGAACAGAAAGGCGCGACGCTGGCAATCCCCAATCGAATCGCACTGGAATCCCTTATCACTGCCTAGGTTCCCAGCCTGGGTTAAACCTTGGTCTGCCATGAGATAACAGCGGGCGTTACCAGCACGGAGGGCAACGCCCGCCGCCCGTTTAGCGGTCAAAACCGTCAATTTCCTTGACAAGCGGATTCAGGCGTCATTAGATTACGCGGACTCCACAGGGGGGCTACCCCCGAAGCCTCCCCGTGGCCAATCGGTTCCACCGAAAAACAAATTTCGTAGCTCCAGCGCCCGCACGGCGGTTGCGTGAAACTCCGTGTCCGGCGCGCCTGGGAGCGGAGGATGAACTATGCGTACCTGGAAGTGTTGCGCGGTGCTTTTGCTCTGGCTGGGTTGCGTTCAGGCCTTTCCCCGGGATGGCCGCGACTTCGCCGGGTCGTACCGTCTTCTCAGCGCCGTCTCGCGCGGGGCCTCGGTCAATGTAACGATCAGCGTGAAACTCATGAACTACGGCGAGTCGGAAGTAAGCGGCGCCCGGCTCGTGCTCAAGGAAAACAACTCGCAGAGTAGTAGTCTCGGTGCGTTCAGCTCCACCGTTTCCCTGGCCAAACGCGGCCAGACCGAACTTCGCGGCAGCTTCGAGGTACCGCGCGAGCAATATGACCTTTGGCAAAAGGGCGCAACACCTTCCTTCGTGGTGAGCTACAAGGATGCTTCGGGTAGGCCCGTCGAGCGACGGGTTGAACTCGTGCGGATGCCGCCGGAGGTGCAGCAATGAAAACCTTCGTGCGCATTGCCGCTCTCGCCGTTTGTCTCATGCCAATCCTGCTCTTGGCGCAAGGGACCATTACCAGCTTCAGCGATGGCTTGCCTGCGAACCAGTTGGCGACGGCTGCCGGCCTTGGCGATCCAGAGGGCGTGGCGACCGATAGCCTGGGAAACATCTACATTGCGAACGTCGACGACAGCCGCGTCTACAAGGTCGATCCATCTGGCGTGTTGACCATCGTTGCCGGCACCGGTGTTTGTACCTTCGGCGGCGATGGCGGCCCCGCCCGTGACGCGAGCCTTTGCGGTCCCACCGGCGTTGCGGTTGACCCTGCGGGAAGCACGGTTTGGATTGCAGACTACTACAACAACCGTGTCCGCAAGGTAGATTCCACAGGCACCATTACCACCGTTGCCGGCAACGGAGTCTGCTGCAGCGTGAATGATGGCGGACCCGCAATCGCGGCGTGGTTATCGAATCCGGTTTCGGTTGCATTGGACAACAGCGGCAACCTGTTCATCGCCGACTACCAAAACAACCGCATCCGCAAGGTGGATTCGAGCGGAATCATCACCACGTTTGCGGGCAACGGCACGAGTAGCTGCTACGACACCGGGACCGGGCCGGCGACCCAGCACGGACTGTGTTCCCCGTGGGGACTGACGGTTGATTCGAGCGGCAACATTTACGCGACCTCAAGTAGAGACGACTACCTGCGCGAAATCGACAGCGGCGGAAACATAACGGTCGTTTTCTCCTCCGGAGGCTATGGTGTGGCGATTGACCTCGGCGGCAATATCTTGTCTGCGGTCCCCTTCGGCGTGATCATCGGTGCGAGCATCGTCTACGACGCTCAAGTGCTGCAGCTCAACGGAAGCGGTACCGTCCTGTCCGTGGTGGCCGGAGTCGAAGGCGCAAATGGCTTCAACGGGGATGGCAACGCTACCACGCACGATTTGTATTATCCGTACGACGTGGCGATTGACGGCTCGGGCGACGTGTTCATTGCAGACAGATCTAACCAGCGCATCCGCAAGGTGGATACCAGCAGCAACATGACCACCGTCGCTGGAAACGGAAACGCCGACACGCTTCGCATCGCGCCGAATGCGGCAGTCGCGGATTCCTTGGGCAACGTCTACTTCTCTAATAAGAACTACGTGGAAGAAATCAGCAGCGATGGCAGCACGGTGACCATCGTCGCGGGCAACGGAAATTCGGGGTTCAGCGGCGACGGCCCGGCCACGCAAAACTCCCTGTACTCGCCATTCAAGCTCGCCTTTGACAGCTCAGGGAATCTGTATATCGCCGACACGTCGAATCAACGAATTCGCAAAGTGGATACAGCCGGCAACATGACCACCGTGGCAGGGAACGGAGGCGCTGGTTTCAGCGGCGACGGTCCGGCTACCTCAAACAGCCTCAACTATCCGTACGGCGTTGCGGCGGACGCAAACGGCAACATCTACATTGCAGATACCAATAACAGCCGCATCCGCAAGGTGGATTCCTCCGGCAATATGACCACGGTGGCCGGTGTCGGGGCGCCCGGATTCAGCGGCGACGGCGGAGCCGCCACGTCCGCGGCACTTCGCAATCCGGAGTCGGTGGCGGTCGATCCTGGGGGCAACATCTACATCGCGGATGTAGGCAACAATCGCATTCGGAAGGTCGATACTCAGGGCCGGATCAGCACTGTCGTAGGCACTGGGGCTTGTTATCTCAGCAACGACGGCCCTGGTATAAGCGTGGCGCTGTGCAACCCAGAGGATGTCGCCGCGATCGGGTCAGGCGTTGTTGCCATCACTGATACAAACAACAACAGAATCCTGTTTCTCTACCCCAGCGGCGATGCTGCGACTGTGGCGGGCGACGGGGGCTACGGTTTCAGCGGGGACGGGGGTTCAGCTCTGATTGCCAACCTGGCCCAGCCGACGGGAGCCGGCGCGGATAATGCTGGAGACTTGTTTATCGCCGATAACAACAACTTTCGAATTCGCGAAGTTACCGGCGCCCCGCTGATTGAGCCGGCCGCCGATCTGGCCATCGTCAAGACGCCGGGTTCGACCACGGTGGATCCCGGTACCAACATCACCTACACGATCACCGTGACCAACAACGGTCCCCAGTCGGCATCCTCCGTTGTTGTTTCTGACGTTCTGCCCGGCGGAACCACGTTCGTTTCCTGCAACGCGTCCGGTGGCGGAACCTGCACGGGCTCAGGCAGCAACCAGTCGGTCACGTTCACCTCACTGGCAAACGGAGAAGTCGAGACCATCACCCTGGTTGTCTCTACCAACTCATCCCTGCCGGATGGCACCGTGATCCTGAATACTGCCAGCATCAGCTCCGCGGTGCATGACACAAACTCGGGGAACAATTCCTCGACTGCGGCGGTGACAGTGACCCGGCGCGCTGACCTCAACATCACGAGCAACGTCGCACCCAGCCCGGTGGACGCGGGCACGAACCTGACCTACACGCTGGTGGTCACCAATAATGGTCCGGATTCGGCCACTTCTACGGTGGTCAGTGACAGCGTGCCGCCGGTCTTGACCCTCGTTTCTTGTTCCTCCACTGCTGGTGGCGTGTGCGGCGGATCAGGAAACAATCTCACCATTACGTTCAGCTCTTTGCCGAGCAGCGGGTCCGCAACGATCACCCTGGTCGCCACGGTGGATCCCAATGCGACGGACAACAGCATGATCGGAAATACCGCGACGGTGACGTCGTCAGTGACCGATCCAAACCCGGCGGATAATGCTTCGTTCACCTCTGTGCTGGTTGTAAATCGGGCTGACCTCGGTATCAGGAAATCGGGGTCAACCAGGACCATCTCGGGTGGAACGGAGCTGACGTATACACTGGTGGTTCGGAACGGTGGTCCGCTGACCTCCAATGGCGTGGTTGTGACCGACCCGCTGCCAACCAACGTGGTGTTCCACAGCGTGCGTGAAACCCAGGGGAGTTGCAGCACGCCGCCGGTCGGCTCAAACGGGACAATCACGTGCAACCTCGGATCCATCGCCAACGGCGGCTCTGCGAGGATCAGTATTGTCGCCATGAAATCGGCGTCAACGCAGGGAACCAGCGTAACGAATACTGCCACCGTTACGGCGGCTACCTACGATCCGAGCCAACGGAACAACTCATCCTCTGTAACGAACACGGTAGCCGGCCACTGACCGGCTGCGCGTGTGGTACAAGGCAACAGAATGGGCCCGGAAAAATATCCGGGCCCATTTTCTTCGTTCAGATCGAATTAACCTCGATGCGGGCTACTTCTTGACTTCGTCCCGCTCGACGACGCCGTCCTTGATGTGCACCACGCGGTGCGCGTACTCCGCAATGTCATGCTCGTGAGTGACCAGCACGATGGTATTGCCTTCGGTCTGCAGGCGATCAAACAAAGCCATGATTTCGTTGCCGGTCTGTGAATCCAGGTTGCCGGTAGGTTCGTCTGCCAGGATGATCGACGGCCGGTTCACCAGCGCACGGGCAATCGCGACCCTTTGGCGCTGGCCTCCGGAGAGCTCGTTAGGTTTGTGCATCATGCGCGAGGCCATGCCCACCTCGTTCAACGCCTCTTTGGCGCGCGCGACGCGTTCTTCGGCCGGCACACCCGCATAGATCAGCGGCAATTCGACATTGTGCAAGGCAGTTGCCCGCGCCAGCAGATTGAAAGTCTGAAAAACGAACCCGATTTCCTTGTTGCGTATGCGCGCAAGTTCATCGTCATCCAGCTCGCTGACCAGCTGGCTGTTAAGCCAGTACTGACCTTTGCTGGGGGTATCGAGGCAGCCGATGAGGTTCATCAACGTGGACTTGCCGGAACCCGACGGGCCCATGATGGCAACATACTCGTTGCGCCGGATCTGCAGGTTGACCCCACGGAGCGCGTGCACTTGTTGCTCCGAGCCCATGTCATAGGTCTTCCACAGATCTACGGTGCTGATCATGCAGGAGTCGGGCGGCGCCGACACCTCGGGTTGCGAAATACTCAGGACTTCCGCCGTTGCCATCTTTTTCTCCTCGCCGTCTGGGGCCACCTGCCTGCTCCTGGTCTTGCTCCGCTGCGATCTCTCGCAGCCTCAGGCCGCGATCCCGGCGGACTCTCGTATTGGACGAAGCAGCCAGGCGAAAGTTACTAGCCGATCCCTCGCCTGACGGCCCAATCTAGCTGCCGTCCCCGCCGTATCTACGAACTTTCTTCCTCTTTCTTGGGCGCCGAGTTGTCTACTTTAATCCCCGCACCAGGGCGCAGTGTGCGAAGCACCTTGTAGCTGCCGGTAACGATCTCGTCGCCTTCCTTGAGCCCTTTCAAAACCTCAATATCGGTGGTACCGGTAATACCGGTTTCCACGGGAATGAACTCCGCTTTGCGGTTGCGGACCACAAACACGCCCTGGATCTCGGCTTTTTCCTTATCTTTGTCCTTCGATGCTTCCGCCTGTGGGGCTGCCGCTTGTACCGCTCCCTTTTCCCCGTTCTTGGGCTGCAGATCGGCAGCGGTCCGGATGGTCAAGGACTGAATGGGAATGGTCAGGACACTGCTTCGCGTTGCAGTGGTGATCTTGGCGGTCGCGGAAAGTCCCGGCCGCAAGTCGGGAGGGGGTTCTTGCAATGTCACAACCACCTTGAAATCTTTGGCCTCCTGACTGGCCGTGCTTTGCTGCGACGTAGAAACGCCGGTGGAGCGCACGATCGCGTTATTCCCGATTTCGGTGACTATTGCCTGAAAGCTCTTCTTCGGAATGGCGTCTACCGTTACCTGTGCGGTCTGTCCCATCCTGACGTTGACAATATCTGTCTCATCGACCTGAACTTCGGCGGTGATGATGGACATATCTGCAATCGTCATCAAAGTGCTGCCCGGAGAATTCTGGATTCCGATGACGACCGTTTCCCCTTCGCGAACCGGAAGGTTGGTGATCATGCCATCGAACGGCGCGGCGTACGTAGTCTTCTGCAGAACGTCGGCGGCATGGGTCAGATTGGCATGCGCTTGCGACACGTGGCGATCGGCGGAATCCTTCTGCGCTTTGGCCTGGGCCACCCGCGCGTTCGCCTGTGCCAACCCCGCCTCGGCAGTCTGCCAGAGTGCTCTCTGGCTGTCGTATTCAGATTTCGCGATCAGTGCGTCCTTGTACAGTCCCTGCGCGCGGGTCCAGTCGAGCCGTGCTTTTTCGACGTCAGACTTAGCTCGATTCAGGTCCGCGAGGGAGGTGTTCAAGGCTGCTTCGGCGGCCACTGCGTCGGTGCGCGCCGCTTCCACCGATGCCTGGGTCGCGTTCATGTCGGCTTCCGGCTGGACGTTTTCGAGTTGCGCCAGTAATTGTCCGCGCTTCACCCGGTCTCCTTCTTTCACATACAAGTGGGTGATCTTGCCAAATGCGTTGGCGCCGATATTGACGTAGGTCTTCGGCTTGATCTCTCCCGAGGCGCTTACGATGGAGGCTAGGTCAGCCCGCTTCGCCTTGTCGGTTTGAACCGTTACCGTGTTCTTATGACTCTGGTAAACGGTG
>Ga0335079_10008591_pt1 | contig 11644 bp, 13 predicted proteins | sample Lox_Sample_33_FD_206719 | JGI IMG/M metagenome (GOLD analysis project Ga0335079, IMG submission 206719) | Soil microbial communities from Loxahatchee National Wildlife Refuge, Florida, United States - Lox_Sample_3.3 | ecosystem: Environmental > Terrestrial > Soil > Wetlands | place: USA... | reverse complement strand
CGAGGCTCGCCGAGGTGACCGCAGCGCTCATGGTGGTGACCGGGGTCTTCTGGCGCTCGAGGTTCAAGTACGGGCAGCGGGGGTACCGCTTTGCGCTGCTCGAGGCAGGCCACCTCGTCCAGAACGCCGTGCTCGCCGCAGCCGACCTCGACCTCGCAGCTCTCCCGGTCGGCGGCTTCCACGATCGCAGGCTCGACGATCTCGTCGGTGCCGACAGCCTCGGCGAGGCGGCCCTGTACGCGCTCGTCCTTGGCGGGTCGCCGTGAGAGTCGGCGTCTGGCTCAGGCTCGCGCCCGTGCTCGTCGTGGCCGCCGCTCTGCTCGTCACGCTGTCGCCGGTGACGCCCCGCTCACGCATCCCTGCGACCGGTGCGGCTGCGGCGGGGGCAACGGCCGGACTCCTCCTCTACCTCGCCGTCGCGAGGCGGCGACCAGCTGTGAGGCCGGCTCGACGCGGCACGATCGAGGGCTGGGCTCTGCTCGCAGCGGCAGCGGCGGGAGAGGAGATCGTCTGGCGGCGGGTGGTGCTCGGCGAGCTCCTGTGGGCGGGGCCGGTGCCCGCGCTCGCAGCGAGCGCCCTCGGATTCGCCCTCGCCCACCGTGCGAGGCCCGGGCTTCATCTCGGCACCGGGGTCGCGTTCGGCGGCCTCTATCTGCTCACGGGCGCGCTCGCCGCGCCGATTGCAGCGCACTGGACCTACAACGTGTTCCTGCTCGGGCTCGCCGAGCGCACGTGGGCCCGAGCGGGAGTCCCGTGATCGCTGCCGAGCTTCGGGGGGTGACGAAGCGCTTCGGAGCGACCACCGCGCTCGACGGCGTATCGCTCGAGGTCCGGGAGGGTGAGACGCTCGCTCTGCTCGGTGCGAACGGCGCCGGCAAGTCGACCGCGCTCGCGGTACTGCTCGGCTTGCGCGCGCCCGACGCGGGCGAGGCGCGACTCTTCGGCGGCGATCCGCGGCGGCCCTCCTCGAGACGGCGCGTCGGGGTGGCGCTGCAGGAGGCGGCATTCCCCGCGACCCTACGCGTCCGCGAGGTCGTCGAGCTCGTGCGTGCTCACTACGAGCGCCCGGTGATCTCGGCAGCGCTGATCGAGCGCTTCGAGCTTGGACGGCTGGTATCACGCCAGGTCGGAGGCCTCTCCGGCGGTGAGCGCCGCCGGGTGGCGGTCGCCCTCGCGTTCGCCGGAAGCCCGCGCCTCGTCGTGCTCGACGAGCCGACCGCCGGTCTCGATCCCGAGGCGCGACACATGGTCGAGGAGGCGCTCGAGGCGCACGTCCGGAGCGGCGGCGCGCTCCTCCTGACCACCCACCGCCTCGAGGAGGTCGACGCCCTGGCAACGAGAGCCGTGGTGATGGGGGAGGGGCGGGTCATCGGCGAGAGAGCCGGCTCGTGAGGCTCGCGTGGGCACACGCGCGGGCGATGTTGCTCGAGCTCGTCCGGTATCCGGCGTACCTCGTTCCGACCCTGGTCCTGCCGGCGGTCTTCTTCCTCTTCTTCGTCGTTCCGGAATCCAGGGCCGATGCGACCGTGCGGATGGCAACCTTCGCCGGCTTCGCGGTGATCGGCGTGGCGTTCTTCCAGTTCGGCGTCGGCATCGCCGTCGATCGCGCCTCCCCGTGGGAGACGTACCTGAGGACGCTGCCTGTCGGACCCGGGGTGCGGCTTGCCGGTCGGGTCGCGTCCGCCGCGGCGTTCGCCTGTGCGGCGGCAGTACTGCTCGTCCTCATCGCGATCGCGACCACGGGTGCATCGCTGCCGGGCATGCGCTGGGCCGGCCTCGGAGTCGCCCTGTTCTTCGGCGCGATCCCGTTCGCGCTCCTCGGCGTCGCACTCGGCTACTGGGCGCCCGTGAAGGGGGCGCTCCCGATCGCGAACCTCCTCTACCTCGTCCTCGCCTATGCCGGTGGACTCTGGATCCGTCCCTCGAGGTTGCCGCACGCGGTTGACTCCGTCTCGCCGTTCCTCCCGACCCGGGCATTTGCAGACGCTCTCGTCGCCGCGGCGATCGGCAGCCGCGCCGACTGGGCTGCCTGGCTTACGCTCGGGGGGTTCGCCGTGCTCTTCGCGGGCTTCGCGGTCGCCGGGTACCGCCGCGACGAGGGGCGGCGGTTCTCGTGAGGCGTCGATGCACGAACATCCGGCACTCCCGTGTCGTACACTTCGAGCGCCTTGCAGCTCTGGCTCGAGCTCATCGTCGTTCTCGTCCTCCTGAAGATCCCGGTCGCATACGTCGGCTGGGTGCTCTGGTGGGCGATCAAGGCCGAGCCCGAGCTCGGCACCGAAGGAGGCACCGAGGGCGTCAACTGGCGGCCCTGGCGCCGCCCCCCGACGCCTTTGCCGGCGCGGCCCCATCTCGGCGCCGGCCCACGCGCCCGCGAGCGGGCTCGCGACGGGCGGCGGGTTCCTCGCACCGGAGGGATCGGGGCATGAGCCGTCCAGACGAAGGTTGGCCCATGGAAGCTGCCTCGACTGAGCCGACTGAAGCCGAGGTGCCGGTTTGGCCGGCGCCGGAGCGGATACTCATCGGGCGTCCGAAGGTGGCCCAGTGACCGGCCGCGATCGCCTCTCGATCGTCCTGCTCGTGGTCGCGCTGGTCGCGAGCGTCCTCGAGCTCTTCTTCCGGCCGTTCGGGGTCGCGCTGCCCGCACTGATCGTGACGATGGTGGCCGTCACGGTCAGCGACAGGTATCGGAGACTCGGCCTGTACACCACGGCAGCGATCACGATCTGCTTCCTGATCGGCAGCTCGTTCGCGGTCTGGGACTCGCGCCCGCTGTTCTAGAAGCGGCTGGGCCCGCAGGAACCTCGGGGCTGATACAAAACAGGGGATTGCAATGCATGACGTCGACGGCGTGAATGCCGGTTACGCGCGTCTGCTTCTCGACGAGTATCTCGACAACCCCGAGGCTGTTCCCGCCGAGTGGCGCGCCCTGTTCGAAGCTGGTGACTCGGCGGTCGTCCGGGACCTCCCGGGCCTCTCGAGGCTCCTCGAGCGGCTCCCCCGGGACGGCGCCGACGGCGGCAACGGCCACCTCACAGCCGTCACGTCCCTCCCGACCGCGGCGCAGCCACAGACGGTGCCCGCCGCGACGCAGGTTGCAGCGGCGCCCCGGCCCAGCGCCGAGGAGGCTGTCGAGGAGGAACTGCTCGGCGGGGTCGCCGCCGCGATGGCGCTCGTCAAGGCGCACCGTATGCACGGTCATCTCGCAGCGCATCTCGACCCGCTCGGCTCGGAGCCGGTCGGCGACCCGGCGCTCGACCCGCTCCGGCTCGAGCCGACCCTCACGCCCGAGCTCCAGGCGCGCATCCCGGCGTCGCTCCTCCGCGTCCACGTCGGCGGTGAGAGCCTCGCCGAGGCGCTCCCTCATCTCAACGAGACCTACTGCGGCTCGATGGCCTACGAGATCGAGCACATCTCGGAGCATCAGCAGCGCGTGTGGTTGCGCAAGGCGATCGAGTCATGGCGGTTCCGCACGCCCCTGGCCGCCGACGAGAAGCGCCGCCTCTACTCACGTCTCTGCGAGGTCGAGGGGATGGAACGCTACCTGCGCCGCTCCTTCCTCGGCCAGAAGCAGTTCTCGCTGGAGGGCATCGACGTGCTGATCCCGATGCTCGACGAGACGTTCGAGCTTGCGTCGGCCGCCGGCGCCCGCCAGGCGGTGCTCGGCATGGCGCACCGGGGTCGCCTCAACGTCCTCGCCCACACGATCGGGCTGCCCTACGAGCAGATCCTCAGGGAGTTCGAGGGCGAGCGGACGATCGAGGTCGTGGCTGCAGATGCCGAGGGTGGCACGGGCGACGTCAAGTACCACCTCGGCGCCGAAGGGGTCCGCTCAACCGCGAGCGGGACGATCACCGTGACCCTGGCCGCAAATCCGAGCCACCTCGAGGCTGTGAACCCCGTCGTCGAGGGCATGACCCGCGCCGACCAGACCGATCGCACCTCGCCCAACGGCGCCCACGACCCGACCGTGGCGCTCCCGATCCTCCTCCACGGCGACGCCGCGTTCGCCGGCCAGGGGATCGTCGCCGAGACCTTCAACCTGTACGCGCTCGAGGGGTACTCGACAGGCGGCACGCTGCACCTGATCACCAACAACCAGGTCGGCTTTACGACCGACCCGGCGCAGGGCCGGTCGACGAGGTACTCCTCAGACCTGGCGAAGGGCTTTGACACGCCGATCGTGCATGTCAACGCGGATGATCCGGAGGCGGCGATCTCCGCGGTCCGGCTGGCGCTCGCCTACCGCGCCAGATTCGGCCACGACATCGTGATCGACCTCGTCGGCTACCGGCGCTTCGGGCACAACGAGCAGGACGAGCCGGCCTACACGCAGCCGATCATGGCCGCCCAGATCGAGAGGCATCCGACGGTTCGTGAGCTCTACGGCGCCCGTCTCGTCGAGCAGGGGATCCTCAGCGAGGCCGAGGCCACGTCCGAGATCGAGTCGGTCGCAGCTCGCCTCCACGAGGCTCACGACCGGCTCCGGAGCTCTTTCGGCCAGGCGATTCCGGCCAAGTCCCACGACGAGGCCGTTCCCCCGGGCGGTGCCACTGCCGTCGACACGGGGGTTCGCGGCAAGCGGCTGCGCCGGTTCACCGAGCAGCTGATGAACGTGCCCGACGGGTTTACGATTCATCCCAAGCTCGAACGCCAGCTGGAGCGGCGGCTCACCGCGCTCGACGACGGGACAATCGACTGGGGCCACGCCGAGTCGCTCGCGTTCGCCTCTCTCCTCCGCGACGGCATCCCGGTCCGGCTCACGGGGCAGGACACCGAGCGCGGAACGTTCTCGCAGCGCCATCTCGTTCTCCATGACGCGGTCACGGGCGAGATCGAGATCCCGATGCAGCACCTGAAGAGTGCGTGCGCGTCGTTCGAGGTCTACAACTCCCCGCTCTCCGAGTACGCTTGCGTCGGCTTCGAGTACGGCTACTCGACCGCTGCGCCCGAGGCGCTCGTCCTGTGGGAGGCTCAATTCGGCGACTTCGCCAACGGCGCGCAGACCATCGTCGACCAGTTCATCTCGAGCGGCCTCGCCAAGTGGCGCCAGACCTCGCGCCTGACGCTCCTTCTGCCACATGGTTACGAGGGGAACGGGCCGGAGCATTCGAGCGCCCGTCTCGAGCGGTTCCTGCAGCTCGCCGCGCAGGAGAACATCAGGATCGCCAACTGCACGACATCGGCCCAGTACTTCCACCTGCTCCGGCGGCAGGCACTCGACCCGATCGCCCGCCCGCTCGTCGTGATGACGCCCAAGGGCCTGCTGCGGCTGAAGGATGCCTCGTCGAGCCTGGCGGAGCTCACGGACGGCTCGTTCCGCCCGATCCTCGACGCCGCCGTCGACGACAAGGCGACCATCCGCCGCCTCGTCTTCTGCACCGGCAAGATCTACTACGACATCGTCGGTCACGAGGCCGCCCGCGATTCGTTGGAGATCGCCGTCGCGCGCATCGAGCAGCTCTATCCCTTCCCGGTCGAGCCGGCCCGCTCGCTGATCGCGTCCTATCCCGCTCTCGACGAGATCGTGTGGGCTCAGGAGGAGCCGCAGAACATGGGTGCCTGGCGTTCCATTCGCCACCGGCTCGAGGAGGCCGCGGGCGGTGCGGCGGTTCGCTATGTCGGGCGGCCGTGGCGGGCGAGTACAGCCGAGGGATACCCGACCGCGCACTCCCTCGAGCAGGAGCGGATCGCGCTCGCGGTTCTCACCTGATCACCGAGCCCGGCGTCGCTTCAGCTCCCGCGAGAGGAGCCACATGCCGTGCCGCCTCGCGAGCAGAAGCACGCGCCGCTTCTGGCTCGGCGGCAGCCAGCGCCACATGCTCCACACGAGCATCGCCGACTGGGCGGCCTGCGAGCGACTCGCCCTCTTGCGCCTCTTCCTCGCCATCCCGGCATTCTCGCCGCGATGCCGCTATTTGTAAACCACTCGCTTTCCAGGCGTTAGACTGCCTCGAGCATGACGACCGACCAGGAGGAAGGAATGTCCGTCGACACAACGTCGATCTTCGCAACGGTGATCCAGGAGCACCTCGAGCTACGGCGGCGCAACGCCGCTCTGGAACACGAGATGCCGCTCGAGCGATACATGCCGGACGATCCGTTCGAGAATCATCCCCTCTTCAAGACCGAGGAGCAGGCGCGGATCGAGGACACGATGGACGGAATGCAGTCGATCGTCGACGAGCCGACATCGCTCGAATGGCCTGCCGTCGCCGAGGCGTTCCCCGAGGAGCCGACCGTCGCCGACGAGGAGTCCGAGCCGGCCTCGGACGAGGCTCTCTGGTCGCGCTCGCGCGACTTCGACTGGGGCGACTAGCTCCGCGAGAGCCCCGGGCTACGCTGTCGGTGTGCCCGAGCTGACCACGTCGGATCTGTACACGCCGACCGGCGACCAGCCTGGGGCGATCGAGTCCCTCTCCTCCGGACTGCTCGGCGGGGAGCGCTACCAGACGCTGCTCGGGGCGACCGGAACCGGGAAGACGGCGACGATGGCCTGGATCATCGAGAAGGTCGGGCGGCCGGCGCTCGTGATCGCCCACAACAAGACGCTCGCAGCGCAGCTCTGCAACGAGTTCAGGGAGTTCTTCCCCACGAACGCCGTCGAGTACTTCGTCTCCTACTACGACTACTACCAGCCCGAGGCGTACGTCCCCCAGGCCGACCTCTACATCGAGAAGGACAGCTCGCGGAACGACGACATCGACCGGCTCCGCCACGCGGCGACCTCGAGCCTGCTCTCGCGGCGTGACGTCGTGATCGTCGCCTCGGTCTCGTGCATCTACGGCCTCGGCTCTCCGGAGGAGTACGAGCAGCGAGTCGTCTTCCTGAACGTGGGTGCCGAGCAGGACCGAGACCTAATGCTGCGCAAGCTGGTGGATATCCAGTACGCGCGCAACGACACGATCCTCGGCCGTGGCCGTTTCCGCGTCAAGGGCGACGTGCTGGAGCTGCAGCCCGCCTACTCCGAGACCGCGTACCGGGTTTCGTTCTTCGGGGACGAGATCGAGGCGATCACCCACTTCGACCCGCTCACCGGCGAGGTGCTTTCGCGCCTCGACTCGGTCACCGTGTTCCCGGCGACGCAGTACGTCACCTCGAAGCCGACGGTCGAGCGGGCGGTCGTCGAGCTGCGCGACGAGCTCGCGGGTCAGGTGAAGAAGTTCGAGGCGGAGGGGCGGATGCTCGAGGCGCACCGGATCAGGCAGCGCACCGAGTACGACCTCGAGATGATGCAGGAGCTCGGCTTTTGCAACGGGATCGAGAACTACTCGCGGGTGCTCGACGGCCGCCCGCCCGGCTCGGCCCCGCACACGCTGCTCGACTACTTCCCCTCCGACTACGTCGTCTTCGTCGACGAGTCGCACCAGACGATCCCGCAGATCGGCGGTATGTACGAGGGGGACCGCTCTCGCAAGCAGACGCTCGTCGATTTCGGCTTCAGGCTCCCGTCCGCGCTCGACAACAGGCCGCTTCGCTTCGACGAGTTCCTGGCCAAGGTGCCCCAGCTCGTGATGGTCTCGGCGACCCCCGGCCCCTGGGAGCTCCGACATTCGACTCACGTCGCCGAGCAGCTGATCCGCCCGACCGGGATCGTCGATCCCGAGGTCGAGCTTCGCGGGACCCGGAACCAGATCGACGACCTTCTGAACGAGATCCGCCGCCGCGAGGAGCGCGACGAGCGCACACTCGTCACCACGCTCACGAAGAAGATGGCCGAGGACCTGACCGACTACCTGCTCGAGGCCGGTGTGCGGGCACGCTACCTCCACTCCGAGATCGACACCCTGGAGCGGATCCAGATCATCCGCGACCTCCGACTCGGCGAGTACGACGTCCTTGTCGGCGTGAACCTCCTGCGTGAGGGACTCGACCTTCCGGAGGTCTCGCTCGTGGCGATCCTCGACGCCGACAAGGAAGGCTTCCTACGCGGCCAGACCGCCCTGATCCAGACCATCGGCCGGGCTGCGCGCAACGTGAACGGCAAGGTCCTGATGTACGCCGACAAGCACACCGAGGCGATCCGGTTTGCCCTGGACGAGACGGGGCGCCGTCGCGCGAAGCAGCTCGCCTACAACGAGGAGCACGGGATCACCCCCGCATCCATCTCCAAGGGGGTCTCCGACATCGCCGAGTTTCTGGCGCTCGAGGCGCCGCATGTGCCGTCCAGGTCGCGCCGGTCGCGCAAGGTCGAGGGAATGGACCGGGGAGAGCTCGAGAAGCTCGTCGTCACGCTGGAGGAGGAGATGTTCACCGCCGCCGACGAGCTCCGCTTCGAGTACGCGGCCAAACTCCGCGACGAGATCAAGGAGCTTCGTCGAGAGCTGATGGCGTTCGACGAGGTGGCATCCTAGAGAACCTCCGCGCTCCGGTCGGCGCCCAGGCTCCTTCCCGCCACACGTGGGTCTCAACGGCGATCTCGGTTTCGTCGGCGCGGTGGACGAGGACGCCTTGGGCCTCATTGCGCCGCCGCGGCCTTGGTCGTCCGAGGCCGGGGGCCGTCGCAAGCACGCAGGTGTGTCCGTCGCCGCCGACGACCTCGAACTCCCGCCGCTCGGCGATCGTCGCCTGGTGGACGTGGCCGCCGAGGATCAGTTCGGCGCCGGCGCCGGCGAGCCTGTCGAGCAGCTTGCTTCGTCCCGACACCGGTCGCTTCCGACTCCGCCACGGCGCTCCCGCGAGCTGGTGGTGCAGCGCGACGACCCGCAACACACCGGGCTCCACGGAGCGAAGGCGAGTCTCCGCCCGCTCGAGATCACCGCTCAGTACCCGGCCGCGCTGGTGGCCCCACGGCGTGATCGAGCTGAGGCCCACCACGAGCAGCTCCGGCGAGGAATGGACGTCGTCGGTGCCCCAGTTCCGCTCGAATTCCCTGAGCGGATGCGTGAACCGGCCCGGCGGGAAGAGCGGGATGTCGTGGTTGCCGGGAACGACGAGGAGCGGAACGCCGAGTTCGTGCAGGTAACGCGCGGCGGCTTCGTGCTCGGACGGCCGGCAGCGGTGCGTGAGGTCACCGGTCGCGACCACGAGCGCGGGCCGAGCACTCTCGATGAGCGCGCCGACAGCCTGCTCGAGCACCGGGTCGTCAAGCCCGTTCCGCGCGCCGAAATGGAGGTCGGACACGTGGAGGATGCATGTTGACACCGTCGAAGCAGGCTACAGTGAGCGATATGAAGAACGAGGCCGGGAACGAGATCTTCGACGATCTCTATCTGGGGGTCCGGGCCGGGGGCGCGATGAGGAAGAAACGCCGCGGCGAGCTGCTGACGGCAGAGGAAGCCGAGGCGCTCAGCCACTGGCAGCGCCTGTCGGCCTGGCGCAAAGGCCTCGCGATCGGCGGCTTCACCGCCGGCACTTTCGGACTCGGTTTCACCCTCGGCGGCCTTGTCTTCGGCCGCTGGCGCAAGGCCTGACCCGGCCGCCCGGAGGCGGCCGAGTGTGCGACCGTCGTGCGTGCCGGGTGCTAGGGACGGGTCGCCGTGGCTGCGCGGGCGGAGCCGATCGTGACGTCCTGACACCAGGTGATCGTGTTCACGGCCGGAATGTCCGTCTCCTTCGCCCGAGTCACCAGGACGGCGATGCCGACCGCGCGCGCCTTACCCGGCTTGATCTTGAACCGCCTGAGCGCGGTCTTCGAGACCTTTGTACTCCACTTCTTTCCACCCTTGAAGAACGCCGGTCCCTCGAGAACAGGCACCGTGACCGGCTCGCCGGGCGGCACAGTCATTCCGAGCATCTGGGGTGTCTGGACGATGATGAAGCGGATGAGGGTGTCGCCGACAATCTTCGCGCCCTCGGGGTCGAACGGTCCGCGCACCGTGAGTGAGCCGTCCCTTCCGATCGGTAGTACATCGTCGAAGTTGGTGTTCGGCATGGTGTGCCTCCATGTGTTCGGGGATGTCACGTGGAAGCGGGCGCGGCGACGAGTGACCGGGCGAGCCCGGCGCCGACGACGTTCCCCTTCCTCTGGTAGAGCTCGAGCGCGGCATGTGCGGCCTCGTCGGCTTTCGCCTGCCGGTCCGCGAGCCGGAGTACCTCGGCCAGGTCGAGCAAGGCCTCGCCGTGATGCGAGAGTAGATCGGTCCGGGCGATGAGGTCGACCGCCTCCGCGGCAAGCCCCTCCGCCTCCTGGAACTCGCCCTGCCGGGCCAGGAGCTTCGAGCGGACCCCTCGCCAGATCGTCTGCGAGAGCAGGTCGTCGTGTGCGGCGGTCGCCTCGCTCACTCCGCAGTACAGATCGGCCTCGCCGTAGAGGCCCTGCGCGTACACCGCCTGAGCGAGCATGGCCGCGGTCGTCGAGAGCAGGCTCTTCTCGCCCATGTGCTCCAGCCGCTCGTAGCCCGTGCGGAGGAGATCCGCGGCGACGGCCGGCTCGCCGGCGAGCGTGTGCACGAGAGCCTCGTGGTGGTCGACCGCGGACTGCATCCGGCCGACGTCCGAGAGGATCCGGCTTCCCTCGCGGGTGAGCGCCCGCGCCTCGTCGAACTCGCCGACCATCGCGTGCAGAGCGGCGAGCGGGTTGAGAATGACAGCGACGGAGACCGGATCGCTCTCGACCTCGTCGCGAAATTCGTTGCACATCCGGATCGCCTCGGGCACGGGGGTCGGCCCTTCACACGCGGCCGAGGCGCGCCAGGTGAGGACCTTGAAGAGCGCACGTTGCTCGCCCGCAGCGCGGGCATGAACCGCGGCGCGCTTCCAGGCCTCGTCAGCGGCGGTGCACCGACCCTGGTTCCAGTCCACCCAAGCGCTGAGCGACGAAGCCCGACACTGGCCGAGGTCGTCCCCGTGCTGTTCGCACAGGAGCGATGCTTCCTGCGCCACCCGCTTTGCCTCCTGGAGGTCGCTCGCCTCGAAGTGCGCTCGGACGAACTGCTGCTCGACGCGGGCGCGGGCGTCGAGCAACGGATCGCCGGCTGCGCCCTCGAGGGCTTCGTCGAGGACATCGGCCGCGTCGGCGAACCTGCCGGCCTCGAACAGCGCCTCGCCGAGGTCCGGCAGCAGCTCGATCGCCTCGTCCACCGGGAGCAGAGACCGCGAACGCTCGAGCAGCGATACGGTCGCGGGCAGATCGGTATTGGCGAACGCCGCCAGCCCCGCTCGTCGCAGCATGCGGCCCGCACGGGCGGCGAGCTCGGGGTCGGGCTCGCCGAGCTCATGACGCAGCTCGTAGGCCTGCTCGAGGTGGAAGCCGATCACCGCATCGTCGGCGGAGGTTGTCTGGAGCCGCTCTGCCACGCGCTCGTGGAGCGAGGCGCGCATGCCCTTCGGGATGCTGTCGTAGGTGGCATCGCGGATGAGGGCGTGGTGGAAACGGAAGCCCTCCTCGGGCGATGCTGTGTCGGGATGGACGAGCCGCGCCCGAACGAGTCCAAGCAGGTGAGGATGGACGGACTCGCGCTCCTCCTCGGGCGTGAGGTCGAGCACGGTATCGAGGGTGAAGCTGCGTCCCGCGACCGAGGCGCGCTCGAGCGTCGCCCGCTCGCCGTGTGAGAGGCGGTCGAGCCGCTCGTGGACGACTCCCCGGATCGACCCGGGCATGTCTCCGGGAAGGCTCTGCTCGTCTGCGATCGCCGCGAGCTGCTCGACGAAGAGCGGGTTTCCCTCGGCCGCCCTGGCGATCTGAGGCCGAACTGCAGAGGGG
>Ga0335079_10008590_pt1 | contig 11644 bp, 9 predicted proteins | sample Lox_Sample_33_FD_206719 | JGI IMG/M metagenome (GOLD analysis project Ga0335079, IMG submission 206719) | Soil microbial communities from Loxahatchee National Wildlife Refuge, Florida, United States - Lox_Sample_3.3 | ecosystem: Environmental > Terrestrial > Soil > Wetlands | place: USA: Florida... | reverse complement strand
CACCCCGGTGCTCGGCCTGTACGCCGCCACGAATCCGGCCCGCAGCGGCCCCTACCTCTCGCGCGCGTGGTGCATCGATGCCTACCCCGAGGCGGCGCGCATCTTCCGCGGCGTCGAGCCCGAGGCGCTGCCCTGGGCCCACAAGATCGAGGAGCCCGGGGTCATGGAGCTCATCAGCGTCGATGCGGTCACGGAGCGGCTGGATGCCCTGCTCGCTCAGGGCGCGCCAGAGGCGGCAAACGTACAGTTGCCCGTGTAATTGAACTGCGGGTTGCCGTGAGCGTCGCGGCCGCTGTCGTTGACGGTCAGCAGGCAGCTCACCGCCGGCCCGCCAAGGTGACGCGTGAGGTAGACCGCCCCATGCCCGGTGCCGGCGGCCAGATCGTCCTCGAAGCGGAAGCGGTCGTCGTAGAGCATGACCGGCGCCGAGCCCGCCACCGTACCGGAGTACACTTGCCGGCCGGTGTTGGTGAGCATGTGGCGCGCGGAATCGATGCGTGTCGTGACCTGGTACAGCACGCGGCCGCGCAGATCGCCCTCGAGCTCCACGATCTGCGTGCTGATGCGGAGCGTCCCCTGTGCCGTTTGCTCTTCCGCATGCACCAGCGCGCTGTCGGCGCGATCGATGCCGTGCCCGCTCACCCGCACGGTGCGCGGGGCGGGCGCCTGGGCGCGGGCGCGGGGCAAGATGAGCGGTACGGATCCAAGCACGACGGTCAGGGCGCACCAGCGGATGGCGGTTTGCACGTTCACGGCGGACTCCTGTGTCTGCAGCCTCATGCTGCGCACTAACCTACGCCGCAGCGGCGGCGCAGGCGGGGCGTGGCCGCTGATGGCCACAAGTGGCCCACGCGGCCAGGCTCGCCGGCGGCGGGCGCCATGACCGCCCCGCAAGAGCGGCTCGAGTCCTGGAAGGCCATCGCGCGCTACCTCAGGCGCGGAGTGCGCACGGTGCGCCGCTGGGAGCAACAGGAAGGCATGCCGGTGCACCGGCATGCCCACCGCGATCGCGCCAGCGTGTTCGCGCTGCGCAGCGAGATCGACGCCTGGCGGGCGGCGCGCGTGGCACCGGCAGCGGCAAGGGTGCGCGCAGCCACGGCGCCGCAGGCCATCGCGGTGCTGGCGTTCGAGAACCTGAGTCCGGACCCGGCGAATGCCCACTTTGCCGCCGGGCTGACCGAGGAGATCACCAGCACGCTCTCGCAGATGGGCTCGTTGCGGGTCACCTCGCGCGCCTCGGTGCTCGCGCTCGGCACGGCGCGCGCGACGGCGCCAGCGCTCGCCCGGCGGCTGCGCACCCGCTACCTGCTTACCGGCAGCGTGCGCCGCCACGCCGGGCGCCTGCGCATCGCGGCGCAACTGGTGGACGGCCGCGCCGACACGCATGTCTGGGCCGACACATTCGAGGGCAAGCTGCAGGACGTGTTCGCGCTGCAGGAGCGCCTGGCGCGACAGATTGCCGCGGCACTGCGCTTGCGCCTCAGTGCGCGCGAGGACGAACGGCTCGCCGCGCGTCCGATCGCCAGCGTGGTCGCCTATGAGTGTTACCTGCACGCGCGGCAGCAGGGCTGGCGCTGGCGCCCGGCGAGCATCGACCGTGCCGTGCAGCTGCTCGGCCAGGCCCTCGAGAGCGCTCCCGACAGCGCGCCGCTGCACGCAGCGCTCGGCATGGCGTACCTGCAGTACCGCGAGTCCGGTCTCGACCTGAGCGAGCGGCCGCTCGAGCAGGCGCAGCGCTGTGCGGAGCAGCTGCGGGCCCTCGCGCCCGGGTCGGCGGCCGACCTGCGGCTGCGCGGCTGGCTCGGCTACGCACGGGGGCGGATCCAGGTCGCGGTGCGCGACCTCAGCGAGGCGCTGGCCGCGGAGCCCAACGATGCCGACACGCTGCTGCTGCTGTGCAACTGCTACATCATCTCCGGGCGCGTGCCGGCCGCGCGGCCGCTCCTGAAGCGCCTCGCGAGCGTCGATCCGCTGACGCCCGTCAGCCTGTGCATGCCTGGCTTCGCGGCCATCATGGAGGGCCGCTGCAGGCGTGCGCTGCAGCCCTACCGGCAGATGTACGAGTCCGACCCGGCAAATCCGCTGGCGCGGCTCTTCTACGCCTGGGTGCTGCTGCACAACGGCCGGCGCCGCGCGGCAGCCGCGCTGCTGCAGCGGGCCGGGGCCGAGGTGCGCCACAGCCTGCCCGGTTGGATCATGGGACAGCTGGCGCTGGCTCTCGGCGGACGCCTGCCGCCCGAGCCCGAGCCGCTCAGCCCGCACCTGCAGGCCGCGGCCGTGGCCACCGACCTGTATCCCCGTTTCCTCGCGCAGACCTACGCGCTCGCCGGGCAGAGCGCACCGGCGCTGCGCTGGCTCAAGGTGGCAATCGAGCGCGGCTTCATCAACTATCCCTACCTCGCCCGCCACGACCCCTGCTTCCGCCGGCTGCGTCGTGATGAGCGCTTCCGGCGGCTGCTCGGGCTGGCGCGGGCCCGCTGGCAGGCCTTCGAGGTCTGAAGATGCACCGGGTTGTGATTGCCGGGCCCGGGTTTGCTTAAATGGCCGCCAGCCACGCACAGGGCAGGTACGCGCATGCAAGACATCCTGGTCCCCGTTTCCCCGGGCGAGCTGCTCGACAAGATCACCATCCTGCGCATCAAGGTGGCCCGCATCCAGGAGGCTGCCAAGCTCGCCAACGTGAAACTGGAACTGGCGCTGCTGGAGAAGACCTGGAGCGATTCCGGCTGCGCCGCCGCCGGCGTGGGCGCGGATGAGCACGCCTTGCAGGCGGTCAACGAGCGGCTGTGGGACATCGAGGACCTGATCCGCGACAAGGAGGCGCGGCAGAGCTTCGACCGCGACTTCATCGAGCTCGCCCGCTCGGTCTACGTGTGCAACGATGAGCGCGCCGCCATCAAGAAGCGCATCAACCTGGCGCTCGGCTCGCGCCTGCTCGAGGAGAAGTCCTACAAGGCCTACCGCTGAGGAGGCGCTCAGCGGCGCAGGGTGTATTCGGCGCTGCAGTAGGGGCACTTGGCCCAGCCGCTGTCTTCGATCGGCAGGTACACGCGCGGGTGCGAGTTCCACAGGTACATCTGCGGCATCGGGCAGCACAGCGGCAGGTCCTCGGGGCCAACCTGATACTGGTTCTGGGCGTTCGGTTCGATGAGTGGCTTCGCGGTCACGGCCATGCGGTGTTACTCGCAGTCGCGGTGCCGGCGATTATAGCGGCTCCGCGGCCCGCTCAGGCGCACATGGTGGCATCCCACAGCGCCGTCACCGCCGCGCGCAGCTCCTTGAATTCCTCCGCGGGCACGAGCGCCTCCTGCCCCGCGAGCGCCAGGTGGTGCGCACGCGCGCGGTAGGCGCGGTAAGCGCCGGTGAGCGTGTCGACGTCCGCCTGAGGCACCAGGTCCGCCGAGGCCACCGACTCGAGCTGGCGGATCGTGTCGGCGAACAGCACCACGGGCGGGTAGTCACGCGCCCAGCGCAGCGCCCAGTACTGCGCCAGGAACTCGATGTCCGCCGTGCCGCCGGCGTCCTGCTTGAGGTCGAAGCGCTGCGCATCGCCGCGCGAGAGCTCGCGCCGCATGCGCTCGCGCATGGTGCGCACCTCGGTGCGCAGCGTGTCGCGCCGCACGCACTCGGCCAGCACCTGCAGGCGCACCGCCTCGAAGCGCGCCCGCAGCGCGCTCTGCCCGGCCACGGCGCGTGCATGCAGCAGCGCCTGGTGCTCCCAGGTCCAGGCCTCGCTGCGCTGGTACTCGGCGAAGGCCTCGATGTTGGTGACCAGCAGCCCGCCCTTGCCGCTCGGGCGCAGCCGCACGTCGACCTCGTACAGGCGCCCGGCGGCGGAGTGCATGGTGAGCAGGTGCACGATGCGCTGCGCCAGGCGCACGAAGAACAGCTGGTTGTCGATGGGCTTCTCGCCGCTGGTCTCCTGGCGCTCGCCGTGCGAGTCGTGCAGGAACACCAGGTCGAGGTCGGAGGAGTAGCCGAGCTCCATGCCGCCGAGCTTGCCGTAGCCGACGGCGCAGATGTTGACTGCACGCCGCTCGCTGCCCTCCCCGCACATGGGCACGCCGAACAGCGCGGTGATCTGGCGCCAGCCAAACTCGAGGGCGCGCTCGATGATGAGCTCGGCGAGGTCGGTGAGGCGGTCGCTCACCTGCATGAGTGGCAGCGTGCCGGTGAGGTCGGCGACCGCGATACGAAACAGCGCCGCGCGCTGGAACTGGCGCAGCGCCTCGACCTGCTGCTCGGGGTCCTCCTCGCGCAGCTGCTCGAGGCGGGCGCTGAGGTCGGCGGCGAGTGCGCCGCGTTCCGGGCGCTGCGACAGCAGCCGCTCGTCGATGAGCTCATCCAGCAGCAGCGGGTGCTCGGCGATCTGCGCGGCGAGGAAGTCGCCGTGCCGGCACAGCTCCACCAGCAGCGCGCGCGCCGCGCCGTTCTCGCGCAGCAGTGCGAAGTAGGCCGAGCGCTGGCCGATCGCCTCGATGATACGCAGTACGCGGCGCAGCACCGGCAGCTGGCTGGCGCTGCGCGCCACATCCGCCAGCAGCGCCGGCAGCAGCGCCTGCAGGCGCCGCCGGCCGGGCTCATCGAGCTTGCGCACCAGCGCGGAGGCGCGCAGCTCGAGCAGCAGCCGTGCCGCCTCGGCGCTGTCGGCAAAGCCGGCCGCCTGCAGCGCCGCCTCGAGGGCGGCGGTCTCGGCCTGCGTGTCCCAGAAGCGCCCGAGGTCGATGCGCACCGCGCCGGCGGCCGGTGCGCCGCCACCGAAGATCACCTGGCGGAAGTGGCCGCTGACCAGCGCGCGCTGCGCCTGCAGCTGCGCGCCGAGCGCCGCCCAGTCCGCGCAGCCCATGGCGCGCGCGATGCGCTCGCGCGCGAGCGCTTCGCCGGGCAGCTGGTGCGTCTGCGTGTCATTGAGCATCTGCAGGCGGTTCTCGAGGCGGCGCAGGTACAGGTATGCCTCGCGCAGCTGCGCGGCCCCCGGCAGCAGCCGCGCCTCGCCCAGCCGCTCGAGCGCCAGTAGCAGCGAGGGAGTCTGCAGGCGGCGGTCGCGGCCGCCGCGCGTCAGCTGCAGCGCCTGCACGATGAACTCGATCTCGCGGATGCCGCCGGGTCCGAGCTTGACGTGCTCGGCCAGCTCACGCCGCTCGACCTCGCGCTCGATCAGCGCCTTCATCTCGCGCAGGCTCTCGAACACGCCGTAGTCCAGGTAGCGCCGGTAGACGAAGGGGCGCACCGCGGCCGTCTCGACTTCGGCGTAGCGCTCGGCGCCAGTCACCGGGCGCGCCTTGACGTAGGCGTAACGCTCCCAGTCGCGGCCGTGACGCTGCAGGTAGTCCTCGAAGGCGGCGAAGCTGGCCACGAGCGGACCGGAGTCGCCGAAGGGGCGCAGCCGCAGGTCCACGCGCAGCACGAAGCCCTCGGCGGTGGTGCTGCCGAGGGAGCGCGCCAGCGTCTGACCGAGGCGGGTGAAGTACTCCTCGTTGCTGATCGGGCGCGCGCCGTCGGTGTCGCCGTGCTCGGGGAACAGGAGCACCAGGTCGACGTCGGAGGAGAAGTTGAGCTCGCCGCCGCCGAGCTTGCCCATGGCGACGATCACCAGGGGCTGCGGGAGGCCCTGCGCCGAGCGCGGCTCGCCGTAGCGCGCGCCGAGCTCGGCACGCGCCTGCGCGTAGGCGGTGGCGATCGCCGCGTCGGCGCACGCGGTGAGCTCGGCGAGGGTATCCTCGGTGCTGGCCCAGCCGGCAAGGTCGCGCCAGGCGATGCGCACGAACTCGTAGCGGCGCCAGTGGCGCAGGCGCGCCGCGAACTCCGCATCTTCGCCGGCGGCCGCGGCGGCGGCACGCCGCGCGTAGTCGGCACGCGTCAGGGGCTGCTTGAGCTCAGCGCCGGCCACCAGTTGCCTGAACAGCCGCGGGGCGCGCGCACAGGAATGCGCGACGAAGTCGCTCGCGGCGAACACCCCGGGAAGCGCATCGCGCACGCGCGCCGGGGCGGCGGCGAGCGCGGCGGCATTGTCGGCGTTGTCGAGCAGCGCCTCGCAGGCGCGCGCCAGATGGCCGGAGAGCTCGGGACTGATCCCCGCGGGCGGGGTCAGTTCCAGATGTTGCCCCCGAGGTCGTGGAAGGCCGCCGTATCCAGGCGGCGGCTCAGGCCGCGGAAGCGTGAGTCGGCCGCGTACACCTGGGCCCCGTCGGAGGCGTCGATCGAGCCCGCGTCTCCCTCGATCAGGCTGTTGTCGATGTGCACGTTGGCGTTGCGCACCAGCAGCCCGACGCCCGTGGCGGTGATGTGGCTGTTGGTGATGTGGATCTCGCAGCCGTCCTGGGCGCTCACCGCATCGCCATCAAACTCCAGGTTGCGGTTGTCGATGTGCAGCAGCCGTGCGCCCTGGCACACGATCGGCTCGCGCCGGCGCTCGATGGCGGCACTGGTGACGCCCGCATCGCGCAGGCGCGTGCGTGCGGCGTTCCCCTGGCCGGCAGGCGCGGCCGGCTTGATGCTGTAGCCGGGGCCGGACTGCGAGAGCGCGGCGCGCGCCGGCGTGGCCGCCTCGATCGAGTAGCCGGGGCCGGACTCGAGCACGTGGCCGCCGGGTGCGGCAGGTTCTGCGCTGGCGGCTTCGGCTTCGGCCGGTGCGGGAGCCGCCGCAGCCGCTGGCGCGGGCGCAGCTTCGGCCGCGGTGGCGCTCGCGGCGCTCACTTCGCGCGTATCGGCCGGCGCGGCGACGGGCGCGGCTGCAGCTGGCGTCTCGCTCGCGGTGCCGGCCACGACCTGGTCGGCGCGCACCAGGCGCATCTGGCCGCTGTCCTTCATGCGCACGGTGAAGGTGCGCGTCTTCTCGTCCGCCGCCACGATCTCGAGCGCGCTATTGCGCTCGAGCGCCGCGCGCGCCCAGCTCATCTGGTCCTGGTCTTCGCGTGCGCAGGCACCGAGCAGCAGCAAGCCGGCCGCGGCGAACGCCGCCAGCAGGCGTGATCCGAGCATGGCCATAGGAGCTCTCCCCATGATGCTATGACGATAGCGCCGGCCGGCGGCCCGGGGAAGTAGTCGCAGCAGCGCGACCTGCGCCTGCGGCGTAAAAAAAACAGGCCCCGGTGAAGGGGCCTGTAAGGATTGCGCGGAATAGGGGGTCTTGTTCCGCGGCTTTCGGGGTCCGGGCCGGCTGTGGGCCGGCCGCGCACCCTTAACTGTTATGTAAAGCCTATCGAGTGTCGGATGCGGAATCGATACCTCTTTAGAGAGGGTCGTTCCCGTTACCGTCGCTTACATGTCCATGCCGCCCATGCCGCCCGGAGGACCCGCATGGCTGTGCTCCTCATCCTTCGGAGCCTCGGCCACCATGACCTCCGTGGTCAGCAGCAGGCCCGCCACGGAGGCGGCGTTCTGCAGCGCCAGGCGCGTCACCTTGGTCGGGTCCAGGATGCCCGCGTCGAGCATGTCGCCGAACTCGGCCTTGGCAGCGTTATATCCGAACGCACCCTTGCCTTCCTTGACACGGTTGAGGATCACGGCCGCGTCCTCGCCGGCGTTGTCGACGATCTGGCGCAGCGGCTCCTCGATCGAGCGCGACAGGATGCGCACGCCGACCGTCTGGTCCTCGTTGGCACCCTCGAGCTTGTCCAGCGCACGCTGGGCGCGGATCAGCGCCACGCCGCCGCCGGGAACGACGCCCTCTTCGACCGCCGCACGCGTGGCGTGCAGTGCGTCCTCGACGCGCGCCTTCTTCTCCTTCATCTCGATCTCGGTGGCAGCACCGACCTTGATGACGGCGACGCCGCCGGAGAGCTTGGCGACGCGCTCCTGCAGCTTCTCCTTGTCGTAGTCGGAGGTGGCCTCCTCGGCCTGCTGACGGATCGACTCGATGCGCGCCTTGATGTCGGAGGGCTTGCCAGCGCCATCGATGATGGTGCTGTTCTCCTTCTCGACGATGACCTTCTTGGCCTCGCCCAGGTCGTTGATGGTCGCCTTCTCCAGCGACAGCCCGACCTCATCGGAGATCACGGTGCCGCCGGTGAGCGTGGCGATGTCCTGCAGCATGGCCTTGCGGCGATCGCCAAAGCCCGGGGCCTTGACGGAGGCAACCTTGAGGATGCCGCGGATGTTGTTGACCACCAGTGTGGCGAGCGCCTCGCCCTCGACGTCCTCGGCGATCACCAGCAGCGGGCGGCCCGACTTGGCGACGCCCTCGAGCAGCGGCAGCAGCTCGCGGATGTTGGAGATCTTCTTGTCGACCAGCAGGATCACCGGCTTCTCGAGCTCGGCGGTCTGGTTGGCCTGGTTGTTGATGAAATACGGCGACAGGTAGCCACGGTCGAACTGCATGCCCTCGACGACCTCGAGCTCGTTCTGCAGCCCGGAGCCTTCCTCGACCGTGATCACGCCTTCCTTGCCGACCTTCTCCATCGCCTCCGCGATGGTCTTGCCGATCGACTCGTCCGCGTTGGCGGAGATCGTGCCGACCTGCGCGATCGCCTTGGAGTCCTTGCAGGGCTTGGAGAGCTTCTTCAGCTCCTCGACCGCCGCAATGACACCCTTGTCGATGCCGCGCTTGATGTCCATCGGGTTGCGGCCCGAGGAGACGGCCTTGAGGCCCTCGCGGATGATCGCCTGGGCGAGCACGGTGGCGGTGGTGGTGCCGTCGCCGGCCTCGTCCGAGGTGTTGGACGCGACTTCCTTCACCATCTGCGCGCCCATGTTCTCGAACTTGTCCTTCAGCTCGATCTCCTTCGCCACCGAGACACCGTCCTTAGTGACGGTGGGGGCGCCGAAGCTCTTCTCGAGCACGGCATTGCGGCCCTTGGGGCCGAGCGTCGCCTTCACGGCGTTAGCGAGCACGTTGACGCCCCTGAACATGCGGGCGCGCGCGTCATCGCTGAAACGAACTTCTTTGGCAGCCATTGTCGTGATTCCTCGTTACTTGCCTTCGATCACGGCCATGACGTCCTCTTCACGCATGACCACGAGCTCTTCACCGTCGACCTTGACCTCATTCCCGCTGTACTTGCCGAAGAGGATCTTGTCGCCGACCTTGACATCGAGGGGACGGACGCTGCCGTCCTCGAGAATCTTTCCCTTGCCGACCGCTACGATCTTTCCCTGCATCGGCTTCTCGGCCGCAGTGTCGGGAATGACGATGCCACCCGGGGAGGTACGCTCCTCTTCCAGGCGCTTGACGATGACGCGGTCATGAAGAGGACGAATCTTCATGGTGAACGCTCCTTAAAAAGCTCTTGGTAAAAAGACTGGTTTTGGTGCCCGGGTAGCTATTAGCACTCCCCCCTGGCGGCTGCTAATGATAGGGGGCCAAATCGGGATTTCAAGTCCTGGAGAAACCGCAGGGTGTCCGGGAGAGACCCCGGGGCCCGGAACGGCGCCTTCCCCGAAAGATGAACTGCAGTTCCTGCCCTAAATCCAAGCTCTGGGCTATAAACGCCCGCCTGGACCTGGCCGTTCTTGCGTTAAGGTGTGGGGCCGTGAAAGCGTTTAGACATATTCTGGGTGGGCTGCTCCTCGGGCTTACCTTGGCTGCCTCCGCGGCCGCTCCTGCCGATCCGGCCGCGTCCAGCCTCGACTCCATCATGAAGGGCTCGCGGGGCCCCCAGTCGGACAGCTTCCTGCCCGTGGATGAGGCCTTCCGCTTCGACGCGCTGCCCAACGGGGGCGATGGCGTGCGGCTCAACTGGGAGATCGCCGACGGCTACTACCTCTATCGCGCCCGCATCAAGGTCTCCACCAGCGCCGCCGGCGTGCACCTCGGCGCCCCGCAGATGCCTGCCGGCCAGGTGAAGAATGATGAGTATTTCGGCCGCCAGGAGGTCTACCACCACGAGCTCAGCGCCACCGTGCCGGTGGCGCGCACCACCGCCGGCGCGCTCGAGCTGCCGCTGCAGGTGAGCTACCAGGGCTGCGCGGACGCGGGGCTTTGCTACCCGCCGCAGACCAAGACCGTGACGGTACGCCTAGGCGGCGGCGGCAGCGCCGGTGCTGCCCCGCCCGGTAGCGGCGCCGCGGTCGCCGGCGATGCGAACGACCAGAACTGGTTCGCCGCGCACCTGAAGAACGACAGTCCGCTGGTCATGATCGGGCTGTTCTACCTCGCCGGCCTCGCCCTCGCCTTCACCCCCTGCGTGCTGCCGATGGTGCCGATCCTCTCGGGGATCATCGCCGGCGGCGGCCACAAGGTCACCACCGCCCGCGCCTTCTCGCTCTCGCTGGCTTACGTGCTCGGCATGGCCCTGACCTACACGGCCGCCGGCATCGCCTGCGCCGCGGCCGGCAAGCAGGTGCAGGCACTCTTCCAGCAATGGTGGGTGCTGGCGCTGTTCGCGGCGCTGTTCGTGGCGCTGGCGCTGTCGATGTTCGGCCTGTTCACGCTGCAGATGCCGGTCGCCCTGCAGACGCGGCTCGCCGGCATCAGCGACCGCCAGAGCGCCGGCAGCTACGGCGGGGTGGCGGTCATGGGAGCCCTGTCCGCGCTGATCGTCACCACGTGCGTCGGTCCGGCGCTCGTCGGCGCGCTGCTCTTTATCAGCCAGACCGGCCAGCTGGTGCGTGGCGGAGCCGCGCTCTTCGCGATGAGCATCGGGATGGGCACGCCGCTGCTGCTGGTGGGCGCCTCGGCCGGCAAGCTGCTGCCCAAGGCCGGTCCGTGGATGGAGCTGGTGAAGAAGCTCTTCGGCGTGATGATGCTCGCGGTGGCCGTGTGGATGCTCGAGCGCATCGTGCCCGCGCGCCTGACGCTGCTGCTGTGGGCGATCCCCGCGCTCGCTCTGGCGGTGCTGCTGGTCTCGCAGCTGCACGGGCGCTCCGTGGCGAAGTTCGCGTTGCGCACGGCCGGTGCGCTCGCGGCCCTCTACGGGTTGATGCTGCTCACGGGTGCCGTGCTCGGGGGCACCGATCCCCTGGCGCCACTGCCGCTCTTCGCAGCGCGCGCCCACGAGCTGCAGTTCCGTCCCGTACACTCCCTCGCCGAGCTCGACCGCGAGGTCGCGCGCGCGCGCGCTCAGGGCAAGAGCGTGCTGCTGGACTTCTCGGCCGAGTGGTGCACCTCGTGCAAGGAGATGGAGCGCTACACGTTCACCGACCCGGGGGTGCAGCGGGCGCTGATCGGCACCGTGCTGCTGCGCGCGGATGTCACCGCCAACAACGAGGATGACCAGGCGCTGCTGAAGCGCTTCGGCATCTTCGGACCGCCCACGATCGCCTTCTACAGCCCGGACGGCACCGAGCGCTCTCAGTACCGGGTTGTCGGCTACATGAAGGCCGAGGCCTTTGCGGCGCGCACGCGCGCGGCGATCAATCCGACGACGTGAACGGCACGCCAAGCGCCGGCAGCCTCCTGCGCGGCGCGGGGCTGATCCTGCTGTGCGGCCTCGGGGGCTTCCTCGCCTACTGGTCGCTGCGCCCCCATACGCCTCTTTATCCGGTGAACCCGGCCTTCGCCCCGGGCGCGCCCCCGCCCCCGAGCGCGCGGGCCATCCCGCAGGAGCTGCCTGCGATGGCCCTTACGGGCCTCATGGGGGGCCAGGAGAGCCTGCGCGACTTCCGGGGGCACCTGCTGGTGGTCAACTTCTGGGCCACCTGGTGCGAGCCCTGTCGTCGTGAGATCCCCCTGTTGCAAAGAATCAGGGCCGAACATGCCCGTGAC
>Ga0335079_10008589_pt1 | contig 11645 bp, 8 predicted proteins | sample Lox_Sample_33_FD_206719 | JGI IMG/M metagenome (GOLD analysis project Ga0335079, IMG submission 206719) | Soil microbial communities from Loxahatchee National Wildlife Refuge, Florida, United States - Lox_Sample_3.3 | ecosystem: Environmental > Terrestrial > Soil > Wetlands | place: USA: Florida... | reverse complement strand
CGGAACTCGCCATTCCCACGGAGCCGCGTTCAAAATTAACCAACGACCACTCAGAACGGATTGTAAAACCGGGTCCACCCCACCCATCACCCCTTGGATCGCCTCCCTGAATCACAAAATCGGGAACAACACGGTGAAATGACAGACCATTGTAGAACCCCTGTTCGACAAGCTTGTAAAAGGCCAGCACGGTAAACGGCGCGTCCTCTTTGCGAAGCCGGATGGTGAAAGACCCCTTCGTCGTCCTGAAGGTAATCCGTTGGCCCGGCTTGATTGACTCGAGTGTTTTCCAATCGGCGTCCGGCCGCGCCGAAAACGTCGTGGTGCGAATAGACGTCCTGTATTCACTCCCGGTGATCTTCCGAAGCGAGTTGGCAGCACCGACGGCGACTGTGTGATTCAAATCGGAGAGCGACGCTTCCAGGAGGGCCACGGCTCCAGGGTCTCGCAACGCTGCAAATGTTCGCTGAATCGCCTGCATTGATTCCGCGTCCCGCGAGGATGCGAGCTGACGATAGACCGACATAAAGGTATTGGCAAGTTCTCTGCCATAACCTGCGTCATTGCAGAGTTTGGCGACGAAGGTGTCGGCGAACAGATCGGCAACGAGAGTTGTGATTGCAGGATCGTTTCTTGCGAGCGCGGATCTCATCCGATCAACGAGTATCATCGGGAGAGAATCAATGAAGGTGGTGTCGACACGCCCCGCCTGGAGGTTCGCCGGTTGGATCATCCTCTTCAGGAAATCCCACGCTGCCATCGCCACTCTCACAGAATCGTCCGCCAGATATCCCACGATCTCCCGCACATTCCCGGATGTGGAATGGTAACTTAGGGCTTCGAGATACTTCGCCCGCAAAACATTGTCAGCGACATGCTTTGCCAGAAACATTTTGATAGCGGGTAGTTCCTCGGGAAACATTCTGCCCAGGGTGACAATAGCTTCTCCTTGCACGAGGATCGCACCTTTTGAGGGCGTCGTCGCGAGGGTCTTGAGGGTCGCACGGAGCTTGTCTTTATACACGAACGAAGCAATACTGTTCTGATCGACCGACGCCAGGGCCATTAAGGAGGCGATCTTGACGTGATCGTTGGGGATTGAAAGATAGTCGGTAAGCGGCTCGATCAAACTCGGATCCTCTCCTGCCAGCGATGCAAAGGAGCGAGCGAGTTGAACCTGCACCCTCCAGTCAGGCGAATCTTTCTCTGATAGCAGGAACATTTTGAGCAGCCTCGGCGCCTCTTCCGATTTCGTCCGGCCAAGAAGCACAGCAAGATTGATTCGGACATTTGCGTCCTTGTCACTCATCAGATTAACGAGAAGGTATGCTCGTTTCGAAATTTCAACATCAAGAACACCGAGCGGCGAAGACCGCCAAAGCGCGTATAACGCGGCGGAGCGAGTCTCAGAATGGTTGTCTTTCAAGAGGTCGAAGCATAACCACACGCCGCGTTCCGACGTAATTTTACGCATTGCAAATCTCGCTATGCTGAGAGCCTGATCACGTTTTATTGCAATGTTCCTCGCCGATGGTATGTATGCGATGACCGCATCCAATCCGCCGGAATCTCCACATTTTCCCAGCGCTTCCAAAACCCTGGCGAGCACTTGCACGTCCTGGTCAGGAGTGAGAGTAGCAAGGAGTGCTTGTTCGGCAGACGCTGACCCGATTTGACCTAACGCAAACGCTGCAGCGGCCCGCACCTGTGTATTCCCATCCTGCAACAACGGTACCAATGCTCCGATAGTCGAAGTGTCCTGGAGATTTGCGAGCGCAACTGCCGCCCGAAAGCGGAGGTCCTTATCCTTGTTTTGCAGATACGCAAGAAGCTTCCCATCGCCAAGCGACCGATTGTCCTGCAACACCAGGATTTCCTTTTGCTCTTTGGAATAAGTCTGGGCCGTGAGCTTCGGAACGAACGGCAGAACCAGAACGATCGTAATAATTGTCTTTTGGGCAAATTTCATCGTTATCTCTTCCTCCGGATCAATCCCGGGATCATCATCGAAATGGAGCAACCTTTTGCGATTTTGGGATCATTGCTGACATACTTCATCGTTCAATATTCAACCGGGCAATTGTGCAGAAGGATCACACAACGGACAGTCACTCAGAGTCCAAAGAGCTTTCTCGCATTTACCGTCGTCACGTTGGCCACCTCGGACTCTGAAACGTTGAAGATCTCCGAGATTTTCTTTCCAATATGCACAATATTGGCTGGTTCATTTCTTTTCCCGCGCAAAGGTACCGGAGCCATATACGGCGAATCCGTTTCCAGTAGAATATGTTGGTATCCAATTTGGGTCAGTGGTGCCAAAACGGGAGAATTCTTAAACGTAACGATCCCCGGATACGATACAAAAAACCCTTTGCCGAAAAGGCCCAGAGCATCAGAGGCGGATCCGGTGAAACAATGAAATACTCCTCGAAGGGGTGCTCCTTCACGTTTTGCTTCGCTATTCGCATTTTTCCATCGTGGGTGGTCGAGTACCAATTGATCGACAATCTCCACCGTATCCTTCAACGATTCCCTCGTGTGCACAACAATAGGGAGATCCTTTCGAATAGCCAGAGCCATCAGCTCGTTGAAAGCGGCGATCTGTTGCTCACGAGGAGAAAAATCGTAGTGATAATCAAGACCAATTTCTCCGATAGCAACGACTTTCTGATGGTTTGCCATTGACTCAATTTCGGCCAGAAGCTTGTCGGTGACTCTGAGCGCTTCATGAGGATGGATTCCGACGCAAGCATAGATGAATTCATATCTCTCGGCCAATTCCAAACCCTCCCTGCTCGTCTTCTCGTTTGTCCCCGGCACTACGATGCGTTCCACTCCTGCATCGCGAGCGCGCGATATCACCTCGCCCAAATCGCGTCCAAAATCCTCTTTAAACAAATGTGCGTGTGAATCTATGTACATGGATCAATTCCGAACCACAAGGGGACTAGAAGAGGCCGTCGACCGTGAACGTGATTGTTCGGATAGGAGCTAAATTACCGATAAGCTCCACGTAGTGATAGTTGAACATATTGGTCACGCTCACACCAAGGCGCAGCGGCAGCTCTGCTGCAGACAAGTCGTAGAATGCCCTCAGATCTGCGACCTTGATAGGAACTCTCTCGTCTCCGTCGACAATCGGAGCAAAACGAACGAGCTGATCGTCAATCGCTTCAACTCTGCTCAAATACCGGTAATCGGCTTCGAGCGTCAATTGCTCAATACTTAATTGTAAAGTCCCATAAACGGTGTGGCGCGGACGGAACTTCAGTACTTCGCCCGTTGAAAGGTCCTTTGAATCAATGTAGGTGTAGCCAAGCTCGCCGCGGAGGACCCTTTCCACGAGATTGAATTTCAGGTCGAGTTCCGTTCCCCGGATCCTCGCTCTGGTGACATTGGCAAAGCGAATCGCTACGGGAGTCAATGTTGTGTCGACACCCGGCTCTATCAGGTCTCTGAAATCATTTTCGAACAAAGCCCAGTCAACGAACATTGCATCCGATATTGAATGCGAAATGCCAATCTCATAAGACACACTGCTCTCGGCGTGCAAATCGGGATTGGGCACGATATTCAACACGCTAACACCGGTACTTACGTCGGTATACAACTCGCTGATCGCGGGATAACGGAAGCCGGTCCCGAGCGACGCCCGCACCGATGTCTCCGAATCCATCGAGTAGACGAAACCCAGTTTCGGATTCAGTTGTGATCCGCTGTTCAGCACGGAGACCTTCTGCCAGTCAAACCTCGCACCGGCCGTCAGTTTCATGACGTCGTTCAAGGAGAATTCATCCTGTGCAAAGACGGCAGCACCAACGCCCGGATGCGTGCCGAAAAGATTCGAAGTTACCTTGTCGTAGTTGGCTGCCACGCCTGCCGTCAAGATGCTTGAGGTATTGACAACGTAGGTGGCTTGTGCTTCCGAATAAAATGAATGAGAGGCGGAAACATTGTTGACGCGACCGGAACTATCATCCTGCCAAAAATTGCCGTAATAAATTCCTTTCACATTGTAGAACAATCTGTCCGAGACAAACTCTTTGTAGGCAAAGCTCGCGTTTCCCCTGTTGGACCACACATTGCCGTTGAGCTGGGAATCGGCGGGTTTCGTCGCTTCGCGGAGACTCTTCCACCAGAAGAAATTTCCGTGCGTCCTCTGCATGAGATTCCCTACTACCGTCAGACTCTGAGTGGATGACAGGTCATAAATTGTTTTGACATAAAAGTCCCACCGGTGGTATGCGTCGTTTTCGCGATAGCTTTCATCGACACTCCGGGAGACGCTCAAGAGATAACGGAAGGCGCCAGTCCCATTGGAATAACTGAGGTAGCCGCCTGAATTAAAGCGCTGTCGAGACGACCAGTTCCACTCCGGATACCCAGGGTTGCTATACAGTCCTGAGTACAGTCGGAAACCGATCTGGGGTTTCTCCGGTATATCCTTCGTTATGACATTGATAACGCCGCCGAGCGCACTCGAACCGTAAAGAGCGGAACCGGCCCCCTTTACCACTTCAATCCGGGCAATCTGGAAGACGGGTATGGTCTCCCACGTTATTTCCCCTGTGTCGCCTGTAAGGTACGGCAGCCCGTCAAAAAGCAGAAGAACGCGTGTTCCCACACCCCTGCTGTAGCCACTTGAGCCCCGAATGTTCACCTGATCGTACATGAGATTCACACCCGGAACGTAACGTAACGCATCGTCGAGCGTCGTTGGTACGCGCAAGGAGAGGGCCTTTGCCGAGACAGTGGATATGCTCACGGGAACATCCTGCAAACTCTGTTCCCTACGGCTCGCAGTAACCACGACCTGCTGCGTTTCCACTTCCTGGGGACGCAGATGTACTTCAAGCACCGCAAGACTTTCAGGCCTGACCAGTATGTTCGGGATCGACATTCTCGCATAGCCTACCAAGGAGACTACTATTGTATGTTTCCCGATGGCAACATTTCGGATCTGAAATGACCCGCTTGTATCTGTCACCGCCCCCAAAAAAGTACCCTGGATAAGCACGTTCGCGCCTGCCAGAGGCTGTCTTGACTCAGCATCATCAACCTTTCCACGCACAACACCAGTTTGACTCCGAGCATTTGAAATGACTGCGAGCGACAAAGAAAGCATCAATATGACTGACCTCGACTTCAAAACGGTTGTGGCGGCGGGTTGTGAAAATCAACATTTATGTCAATGCCCGGCGTGACAAGCCCATCGAGCACCTGCACCCGCCTGGGCGAAGTGGAATCAGCGGGATCCTTTGCAAGGCCAACGACGCGCAACGTTCGAATCGTGTTGTAGTCAGGGCTGATATGTTGGATTACTCCGACGTACTTGTAGGTGCCTACTGGCAGAGAAAACGAGTATTGGACAGAGTCCGCGTAGAACGGCAAATTTTCAATGACCGATGGATAAAGAAAAATGGTGGGAGGGTTCGAAAAGAGACCGCTGATCACCAGACTCGAATCCAGTGGATAGACTTGCGACGCAAAAACCCACAAGTTCGCCAGGCTGTCGGGCGACGATGGCGTTCCAGGCCAGGTTCCTTTCGCGAAGTAGACCGTGCCGCTGATCCCTGGTTTAGGAGCTGGGGTTGGCGACAGACCGCCGTCGCAACTCATCCATACGATCGCACAGAGAGCTAAGATCCCTTTTGTCATGCCATTGTGCAAAAAGTAGCGATTCGCGATATGAAATGCAACGCAAAGAATTCCGTGACTTGATTCCGGTGGAAGAAGGCGACAACGGATTTTGGCGTTGGAAATGTTCGCTCCGTTCTGTATATTTATTTTCCAACTGTTCCTTTTGAAGCGACCAATGGTCCCCCGTATTTCAGCCATCAGTTATTCGCCGATGAGTTTGTCACTGCCCGAAGAACAATCAGCAAAACAGAATTACGTTCGTTCGTTATTCGACGGGATAGCGTCTCGATACGATCTCCTGAACCACCTGCTGAGCTTTGGATTCGATATCCTGTGGCGGAAAAAGGCAATTCGTCTGTTGCGCGGATATCATCCACGACTCATGTTGGACGTCGCAACCGGGACCTGTGAATTTGCTATCGAAGCCGCCGCATCGTTGGACGCCGAGGTTACAGGTGTTGACATCTCGACTCAGATGCTGAATATCGGAAGAGGGAAAGTCCGCCGTAAGGGTCTTGAACATCGTGTCAGACTTGATTTAGGTGCGGCGGAATCTTTGAACTTCAAGGCTGAGACATTTGACGCAGTGACCGTTGCATTTGGGGTAAGGAATTTTTCGGATTTCCGGCTCGGATTACGGGAAATGCGCAGGGTGTTAAGACCGGGCGGCGTTGCCCTTATCCTTGAGTTTTCCAAACCAAGGCAATACTTCTTCTCTCGGCTTTATAGCCTCTATTTTCACAGGGTTCTTCCAGTCATCGGCGGCCTCGTCTCGGGCAATCAAGATTCATATGAGTACTTGCCACAGTCCGTTGGGAACTTCCCTGACAGCACGGCATTTCTCGAAATCCTGCGTTCGATTGGTTTCTCAGCAACCGAAGAGCATCGGTTAACATTTGGAATTGCTACAATCTATCTTGCTATCAAAGCGGCTTCAGAATCACAGTGATTGAATCCTGCCATGCTTATTCGCATAGGTCATAGCCCGGACCCGGACGATGCATTCATGTTCTACGGACTGGCGTCGGGTCGGGTGAAACTCGAAGACACGACGATCGAGCACGTAATGGAAGATATTCAATCCTTGAATGTCCGGGCAATGAAAGGTGATCTCGAAGTTACCGCAATCTCCGCCCACGCGTATCCATTCGTGGCGGACAAATATTGGATTATGGCCACCGGCGCAAGCATGGGCGAACGTTATGGACCCGTGATTGTCTCTAAGAAATACAAAACGCTCGATGCACTGAAAGGCAAAAGAGTCGCCACGCCGGGAAAGCTGACGACGGCGAGTTTGCTCTTCAGGGTTTTCACTTCCGGAATCGACAATGTTGACATCCCGTTCGATCAAATCATGGATCGGATCGCACAGGACGAATTTGACGCGGGACTGTTAATCCACGAAGGGCAAATCACATACGCCGACCAGGGTTTTCAGAAGGTGCTCGACTTTGGGGAACTCTGGGCAGATAAATACGGTGACTTACCGTTGCCTCTCGGCATCGATATCGTTCGAAAAGACCTTGGTGAGAAGATCGCAAAAAGAATCTCTGACGGACTGAAAGCGAGCATTCATTACGGATACACCCATCAGGATGAGTCCGTCCCATATGCGCTGAAGTTCGGCCGTGGAATCAATCGGCATTTGGGCGAGCAATTTGTCAAGATGTACGTGAGCGAACTGACGGTCGACATGGGAGATCGAGGCAAACAATCACTCGACCTCCTGTTTCGGTTAGGAAGCCAGCACAATATTATTCCGACCGTCCCATCGATCCGATTATTCTGATGCTTGAGCCCTCATGATTGGTCTCTTCAAGATATTTGATGCCCACGTCCACTTCTACTCCAACTCCTATTTCAAATTCCTCGTGAAGCAGAAGCCGAACAGGGCCGATATCAGCACGGAGCTGAAGAATCTTGCGGCCAAGGGGCACGTCGAAATCCCCGGAGAAGACCCTGTTCAATTGGCAAAACGCTGGATCGATATTATCGACAAGTGGAAGCTTGAACGCCTGCTTTTGTTTGGGAGCATTCCAGGCGATGAGGATGCAGTAGTGAAAGCCGTCCAGGCTTTTCCTGGCCGTTTCACAGGAATGTTCGCTGTGGACCCCAACTCAAATGTGCTGATGGAGAACGCGGAAAAGCGATTGAAGGAAGACAAATTGCGGGGGATCTTATTGTATCCGTCCCTTTATCAGATCAGTGTCAACGATGAGTGGCTCTATCCTCTCTACAATCTCGTTCAGGAGTGCAAAGGGGTCGTCTTCTCCCATTTTGGCAAACTTATCATGCGGCCCCGCGATTTCGCCGGCGTGCCTACCATTGTCGACGAACAATTTGCAAATCCCAAGGACCTGGTGCCCGTGGCAAAGAGATTTCCGGGGATCCGGTTCATCGTGCCGAATTTCGGTGCGGGGAAGTTCGATGAACTCCTCGAAGTGGGAAAGACGTGTCCAAATGTCTATGTTGACACAGCGGGGTCGAATTCCTGGATTTCAACGCACGAATCCAAGCCGGATCTGCGCAGGGTTTTCCAGCGCTCGGTCGAGGTGTTCACGTCGAGCAGGATTCTCTTCGGTTCCGATTCCGGTATGCTTCCACGGGGGTACCGGTATGACATTGTCGATAACCAACTGAAGCTGCTTCAGGAGATGAGGATGCCTGTTCCGGACATCAAAAGGATATTCTACGAGAACGCAGCAGCAATCTTCGGAGCCTAATCCCGCGTAACATCCGATGTACGCGAAACAGCCCCGCGACCGCAAACAGGGACAGGGCTGTCCTTCATCCTGACAATGCTGCAATCCGTTATGCCGCAGCCCCTCGTTCCTCCACTTCTATGATCTCATAAAGCGTCGTTCGCTCCGCTGGGGAAAAACCCGCTTCTGCAATCAGCTCCTTGCATTCCTCGATATTCGTCTTGTTCACAAAATTTGCAGCGGCGTGCACATTCTCCTCGAGAAGGGTTCCGCCGAAATCATCTGCTCCAAAGTGCAACGCAATTTGGCCGATTTTCTTTCCCTCTGAGAACCAGGATGCCTGGATATGCGGAAAATTATCAAGATAGATTCTTGAGAAGGCGATCATCTGCAGATAACGCGTTGATGTAGCGTACCGAGGAATGATTTTTTCGAGAGGGGTGTTCCCCGGTTTGAAGGACCAGGGAACGAAAGCGGTGAATCCACCGGTCTCGTCCTGGAGCTTTCTGATTGCCTCAAGGTGATCGAGCACATCTTCGCTGGTCTCAAGGTGGCCGTACATCATAGTCGCGGTTGACTTGAAGCCAATTCGATGAGCATCGCGCATCACATTCAGCCAGTCTGCAGATGATCCTTTCTTACTGCTTATTTTCTTTTTGACATGGTCAGAGAGGATTTCCGCACCTCCCCCCGGGATAGAACGCAACCCTGCATCCCACAGTATCCTCAGCACCTGCGGCACTGTCTGGCCGGAGACATTCGCCATCCCGATTATCTCGGAGGTTGAGAAGAAATGAGGATAAATCTGTGGAACCTCTTCTATCGTCCTCTTGACCAATTCGACATAATACTCGAACGGCAAGGAAGGATTCACGCCACCCTGGAGAAGGACTGTCTTGACGCCCTTTGAAGCTGATTCTTTGAACTTCTGGATCATATGATCAACACTGTATGTGTATTCGCCCTCATCTCCAGGATGCCGATAGAATGCGCAAAAAATACAGTCGATGTTACACACATTGGAATAATTGGGATTTGTATCCGACACCCAGGTGACCCAGGGTTTCGGGTTCTTCTTGAACCGGATTTCGTTCGCGAGGTCTCCCAGATCAAGCAACTCGGCATTCTGCAGCACAAACAGACCTTCATCCTTCGTGATTCGGTCGCTTCTTCGTATCTTCGAAAAAATAGCTTCCAGTGTCATATCTTCGCTAAATGCTGATTTTGTAACCGGCTGCCTTCAAATCCTTCATGACGCTGAAACTTGCCTCCTCTAGCTTGACGACAATTGGACGTATCGTGACGCCCGGGATACCTTTCGGGAAATTCACATCCGTCATATGCAGTACACAGACGTGATTGTTTCCCAGCTTTCCGACAAAATGCCCGATTTCAAACATTGCATACGAAAGGTCATCCGAGTTAAGGATGAAAAACGCATATCGCACATCAGGTCGATCCTGCAACTTGTCGAGAGCGAGCATTTTTCCTCGCTCCCTGTCGAGTGACATTTCTTCCAGACCAAGCTCCTTGATAAATTGCGACAGTTGCTCGCGCAAAGGATCACCCTTCTCGCCAATCACGTAGACCCGCGTGCATCCTCCACTCTGCGGCGCAGCTGTCTGTGCCTGAGGTGCAACTTGCTGTGCGGGCGCGGGTTTCGGGGGTGGTCTCAATATTCTCGCGCCACCACCCGATTCAGAGCTCGTGGCGCCTGTGTTCGCGGGTTGAGCGGCGCTCGCAACAGGTGGGGCGGTTGCCAAATCTGGCGATGCCTGGAGTTTTTCAAACAGCTCCTTCATTGCATTCAATATCAGTTGGGCAGAGGCCTGGAAAAAAAACCCCCCGTTTTGGTCTGCGAGAATCTTATTCTTGTAAGGAAATCCAATCGGGCCGGCCTGTTCCAACGATTCAAGGCAGGCCTTTCGCCAGTCCAGATACTTGCTCTGCAGTCTGGCGTTGTATCCGGAGAATTCAAACCCTCCTTGTGGTGCAAGTTGAGCACCCGATGCAACGAGTTGTTCAATTTTTTTAAGGACGTCATTCATAATTGCTCACGGCAAGCCGGTAACCTCACTCGAGGTCAGCCTTGCTCCACTTCGACAGCAAGCAACAAAGATTGAAATACTTCAATCGCTTCCAATTCGCGTTCGCCCAGCTTATACGTGAAACAACGCAGGTACTCGCCGGCTTCATTGTTCGACAATCCTATGCGTTTGCCGTGGACTTCTCCAACAGTTTCCAGAGCATTCTCGGACGTCTCCAAGGAATTGCGGATTATTTCCGCGAGTTCTGCCCTCGACGGCTCGCCAAGCGTCTTCCGCGTTGCCCAGACTGCAAAAACGAAAGGAAGCTTCTGCCACTCGTACCATTCTGTCGCCAAATCATAACACAATTCAAACCCACTGAGTCCGAATTTGTTCGCCCTCAAGGCATCGTCGCCGATCAGCAAGACAGCATCAAATTCATCAAAGTCATTGACGCCTGCGTGCATACGCCGAAGATTCGCCCGGACGTCATATTTTTTTCTCAGGAGAACATTGAGTAACTGAACCGATGTCGCTGTGTCGTCCGTGATGCCGATTGTTTTGCCTTCGAGGTCCTTCCAGCCGTGGTTCGAGAACAACATAACACTCTTCACGTGGTCCCGCGTCGCGATACAATAAGGGACCAGATCGAACGAATCTCTGTCATTCAAATAGTCCATCAGAGAGAAGAGACCCGCAGCGATTTGTCCTTTGTTTGCCAATCCCCCCATTCTTCTTGGGGTGACAGGGAGTATTTTGAATTGGCGTTTCTCGAGCCTCTCATAAAAAGGGACCGAATTGAGGTATGGGATCTTGCCAACGATGTTATCTCCCTGAACGTTGAGCGGGTTGTAATACACATCCCGTTCCACCGCGATCTTCCCCGCGTCTTTGATGATCCTGATTAGCTGTTCTTTCGCTAAAGTCGCGGGGCTCACCGCGCCTGCGTCGTGGGCGATCCGTTCCCCACCCACCGTCCCATCCACGTCATCGGCGCCAAAGTTAAGAGCTATGGAAGCAACTTCTTCCGTAAGCATCACCCAATAGGCCTTAATGTGAGGGAAATTGTCGAGCATCAGGCGCGATACCGCAATCATTTTCAGGTCATCGACAGCCGACGTGAAATGATTACGAGGCTTGATACCGGTGTCGCCGGGTTGAAACGCAAGCGGAACGAACGATAAGAATCCTCCCGTTTCGTCCTGAAGCTCTCTCAGCAGCTTCATATGTTCCAGGCGTTCATCGATCGTTTCGATATGACCATAGAGGATCGTCG
>Ga0335079_10008588_pt1 | contig 11646 bp, 12 predicted proteins | sample Lox_Sample_33_FD_206719 | JGI IMG/M metagenome (GOLD analysis project Ga0335079, IMG submission 206719) | Soil microbial communities from Loxahatchee National Wildlife Refuge, Florida, United States - Lox_Sample_3.3 | ecosystem: Environmental > Terrestrial > Soil > Wetlands | place: USA... | reverse complement strand
CGGCCACGGCTACTGGCGATTCAGTCTGCCGAACCTCAAGCACTACGGCCTGCTCAGCATGCTGCACGAGGCGCGCACGGACATTTCGATGGCGCTGGGGTTGATATTCATCTTGATTGTCGGAGCGGGGGCGGCGTCGGTCGACGCTGCGCGGAAGGGAAAGCGCCGGGAAACGGCGGTTGCTGCCGGGCCACGCGCCGGTGGTCAATCTATTCCCGATAAGGAGCATCCGGGTCGATAGCGCGGTTGATCATCGCAACCAGCTCTCGTAATTGGCTGTGCGATAGCCTCCGCGGAAGGCGCTCGACGAGATCCTTTTTCTCGACCACGGAGATAAAGTGGGCTTTCGAAAAAGAAGGCTCCGGCAACCCAGGGCGCCTATTAGTGGGTGATGCTGCCTACTCCGCCGTGAAGTAGTCCACCGTCACCGGGCTCTCGAACAGGGAATAATCGCGGGTAACGACGGTGATGCCGCTTTCGGTGACGAAGTAGCGTTCCTTATCGGCTTCAGGGTCGAAGCCGATGACGGTGCCTTCGGGGATGTGCACGTCGCGGTCGATGATGGCGCGGCGGATACGGCAGTGCCGTCCTACATTGACGTGGGAAAAGATGATCGACGATTCCACGTCGGTATAGGAATTGATGCGCACGTCGGGCGAAAGTACGCTGGTGCGCACCATGCCGCCGGAGACGATGCAACCGGCGGAGACGACGGAATCAATGGCCACCCCCATGCGTCCGGGCTCGCCGAAGACGAACTTGGCCGGCGGATACTGCCGCTGGAAGGTGCGGATCGGCCAGGCCTTGTCGTAGAGGTTGAACACCGGCGAGACCGCCACCAGGTCCATATTGGCCTCGTAGAACGACTCCAGCGTGCCGACGTCGCGCCAGTAAAGCGCTTCCTTCTTGTTCTCATCCACGAAGTTGAAGGAGTAGACGTGGTATTCGGCAGCCATGCGCGGCAGAATGTCCTTGCCGAAGTCATGGGACGAGTTGGCGTCTTCGGCGTCCTTGAGCAGCACCGGGATAAGAACGTCAGTGTTGAACAAGTACACGCCCATGGAACCGGAGACCATGCGCGGGTTGTAGGGCGACCGGATGTCGGTGCGCTCGGGCTTTTCCTCGAAGCCGACGATGCGGCCGTCGCGGTTGATATCGACCACTCCGAAACGGTAAGTCTCGCTGGGATCGATGAGGATCGTGGCCAGCGTAACGTCGGCGCCGGAAGCCAGATGCTGGTCGAGCATCAGCCCGTAGTTCATCTTGTAGATGTGGTCACCGGAGAGGATGAGGACGTGCTTGGGCTGCTCCGCCCCGATGGAGTAGATGTTCTGATAGACGGCATCGGCGGTACCCAGATACCAGTTCTCGCTGACCCGCTTCATGGGCGGGAGAATCTCGATAAACTCGCCCAGGTCGCGGGCCACGATGTTCCAGCCTTCGCGGATGTGGCGGTTCAGCGATAGCGCTTTGTACTGGGTGAGGATATAAACGCGACGCAGGTCGGAGTTGATGCAGTTCGAGAGCGTGATGTCGATAATGCGGTAGTTGCCACCGAAGGTCACCGCCGGTTTGGCACGGTCGCGCGTCAGCGGATATAGACGTTCACCCGCGCCCCCGGCCAGCAGGACTCCCAGCGTGTCTTTCATTGCATTGGCTCAGAACGCCCCCGCTTGGCGTCCCGGACAAAAGATGGTAGCAGAAAAGGCAGTACCGAGTTGCGACTACCGAGCTGCGAGTCGCTGATAAAAGCGTGCCCGGTTGACTTTTGGCTTGCGTGGCTTGCGGCACCCTAAAGGGGGCTTACTCGGTACTCGGCACTTGCAACTCGGTACTACTTGTCGACGCTGATCTTAAGCGACTTCAGGAATTTCTGATCCTGAGCGTTGATCCGGAATTCGACCTCCCGCCTCGCTCCGCTCCCGGGGGAAGCCGGTCGGCTTGCGTCCTCGTCCTCGTCGTGGCGGTTGAATCCGATGGTGGCTTCGAGCACCAGGAAGACGTCGTAGCCGTTGGCCTTGATCTTGGAGATGACCTCAGCGATCGGCTCGGATTCGGACAGGGACTCGTTGATGGCTTCGCCCAAATCCTTCATGAGATGCTTAAGTTTGTCGTCCACTGACCCTCCAAGCTGCCAGCACGTCACGTGGGGCGAGATTATCACTTTTACCCACTGTTGTTTAGATGCACCTGAGGGTCAAGAAGATAGGCCGGAAACCGCGGCGACCCGCAGGAGCAGGGGAGCCTGGCAGCAGATATAATCGCGGCATGGCCGAGCTTTCCAGCACGCGGCGGCGGGGCTTTCGCTGGGGATGGTGGAGTGCGGCGGCAGCCCACGTCGGCGGCAACATGCTGCGCAAGAGCCGCACGGTGAATGCCATGGGGGCGGCAGCCCGAGTGACGCTGCGCTCGGCTTCGAAGGTAGGCCACCTGCTCTGGCTGGAGGTAACCGGCTTGTTTTTCGTGGCTTTCGCGGTGATCGGCGGCTTGGCCGCGTCCCATGAATATGCAAAACACAAGATGCTTTCCAGCCGTGTTGGCGTCGCGCTATGCTTTATGGTCGTTTTTGCCTGGTTCGGGGTGAGCTCATTCTGGCGGGCCCGACATAAAGCGTAATCGCAGAAAGCGTTCCCATGTCCAGACCAACCAAGACCGCAACTCCCTCCCCTGAGAACCAGTCGCCGCAGACCACCTCCAAGATCGAGGTCCGGCCGCTGTACACGCCGGCCGCGCTTGAAGACTGGGAATACGATCGCGACCTCGGCTTTCCCGGCGAGTTTCCTTACACCCGCGGGGTGCAGCCCACCATGTATCGCGGACGCCTCTGGACCATGCGCCAGTACGCCGGCATGGGCGACGCCGAGGAGTCTAACAAGCGCTACAAATATCTGCTCGCGCAGGGCACGATGGGCTTGTCAGTGGCCTTCGACCTGCCCACCCAGATTGGCCTCGATTCCGACCATCCCATGGCCGTGGGCGAGGTGGGCAAAGTCGGCGTAGCTATCGATTCGATTGAGGACATGGAGCGGCTGTTCGACGGCATCAAGCTGGAAAAGATCTCCACCTCGATGACCATCAACGCCACGGCGTCCATCCTGCTGGCGCTCTACATCGCGGTGGCCAAGCGCCAGGGTTCCGAGGTTCGCAAGCTCCAGGGCACGGTGCAGAACGACATCCTGAAGGAATACATCGCGCGCGGGACATACATCTACCCGATCCAACACGCGATGCGTATCATCACCGACCTGTTCGCCTATGCGAACCAGCACGTGCCGGAATGGAACACCATCTCCATCAGCGGCTACCACATGCGCGAGGCCGGCTCGACCGCGGTGCAGGAAGTGGCGTTCACGCTGGCAAATGGGATGACCTACGTGCAGGCAGCAGTCGATGCCGGGCTCGACGTGGACCAGTTCGCACCGCGGCTATCCTTCTTCTTCGCTGCACACAGCAATTTTTTGGAAGAGATCGCGAAGTTCCGCGCCGCGCGGCGCATGTGGGCACGCATTATGCAGGAGGATTTCGGCGCCAAGAACCCGCGCTCGCTCATGCTGCGCTTCCACACCCAGACCGGTGGCGTGACGCTGCAGGCGCAGCAGCCGGAGATCAACATCGTGCGCACCGCGCTGCAGGCGCTTTCGGCGGTGCTGGGCGGGACGCAGTCGCTGCACACCAACTCTTTTGACGAAGCGCTGGCGCTGCCCACCGAAGAAGCCGTCCGCATCGCGCTCAGGACGCAGCAGATCATCGCCTTTGAATCCGGCGTGTCCAACACGGTGGACCCGCTAGGCGGCTCTTATTACCTGGAGTCGCTGACCAACCAGATCGAGCAACGCGCCCGCCAGTATCTCGACAAGATCGAGGCCATGGGCGGGATGCTCAAGGCCATCGAGCGCGGCTACGTGCAGGCTGAGATCCAGAATGCCGCCTATGATTTCCAACAGGCGGTGGATCGTCTGGAAACCGTAGTGGTCGGCGTAAACCGCTTCAGCACTGAAAATCAGGCGTCTGTCCCGCTCTACCGCGTGGACGAGAACCTTGAGCGCAAGCAGGTGGAACGGCTGCGCGCTCTGCGTGCCCGCCGCGACCAGCAGAAGTCAGCGGCTGCGATTCAGGCAATCGAAGATGCTGCCCGCTCCGGCGAGAACCTCATGCCCCGCATCATCCATGCGGTCGAGAGCTATTGCACCGTGGGCGAGGTATCGGACAGCTTGCGGAAAGTGTTTGGGGAGTATAAAGAGGCGGTGGTGATCTAAAGTTTCCCGTTTCTCGTTCCTGGTTTCTCGTTTCTGGTCGCCCTGCGAGAAGGCATTTCACTCGTCGGAGATGCCTACCGCGATACTGACCGACTCCGACCGGCTTCACGCAATCACTTTGGGCAAGGCTTCTACCGAGAAACCAGCAACGAAAAACTAGAACCTCCTTCGCATAATGGGCCGCGCCTTCGACCGCCTTGTCACTTCTTTGAATCCCGCCTTGCAAAATGCCGATACCAGGCCGGTATACACAAACACGTCGGGAGCCATCTTTCTGGTCTCGTGCGGATATCCCTCGACGATCTTCGCACCGCGGGCGCGCGCGAAATCCACGGCGGCCTTCAGCAACGAGGTTGACAGTCCCTGATGGCGAAAGCTGCGGGCGACGTAGAAGCAGGTCACCGACCACACCGGTTGATCGTCAACCGGCCTTAGGATCCGGCTGGAGTTGAGCTTGGGATACCGCTGGCGCGGTGCGATGGCGCACCAGCCCACGGGTTCGCCATCGGCATAGGCCAGCACGCCGGGCTCAGCCCCCGAGCGGACCAGTTTGCGGAACGCTTTGCGATTGCCTTCGCCCTTACCACGGTCCCATTCGGCGCGGCTGAGCCGCCACCACATGCACCAGCATCCGGCGCATGCGCCCCGCGGCCCGAACAGGCACTCGAGATCCTGCCAGCGCTCAGGCGTCAGCGGGCGGAATGAGAATCTCGACATAAACCAGAGAGTTTATCGGCAGGCCGAAGTTTCTGTCGAGAAACAAGAAACTTGAAACTCGAAACGGTCCTCAGCTCTGCGCCTCGAGGTCGCAGGCTTCGCGGCAATTCAGGCAATAGTACTGGCCATCGCTACAGAGGCGGATGTTGTCCCATCCCTGGCAAAGGCAGCAGAAGCGATCGCACTCGCAACGCTTCTCTTCTCGGTCGCATTGCACACAGACGAAGGCCATATGCCGAGAGTAGCGCGCCCGGCTGCATCGCTTCAAGTGACGGTGGTCACGGCGCAGTCTGTCCGGCGTTGACCGCGCCCACGCTGGATGGTAACTTGTGTGGTTCCGCCGACTTCGCGTGCTCGTACAGGAAGGTCCTGCTTGTCGCCAATGGCTGAGGCCGCTCCGGTCCTGCGAAAAACAGCGCTCAATGCCGTCCATCGCCAGATGGGCGCCAAGATGGTTGATTTTGGCGGCTGGGACATGCCCGTCGAGTATCCCGCGACCGGTGGCGTGCTTGCAGAACACATGGCAGTGCGCACCGGCGTGGGCATCTTCGACGTCAGCCACATGGGTGACATCCGCTTCACCGGCCCGCAGGCGCTGGATGCGGTGCAGCACATCTCCATGAACGACGCCTCCCGACTCGTGCCCGGCCAGGCGCACTACTCCGCCATGCTGTACCCGGAGGGGACTTTCGTGGACGACATCATCGTCCACAAGCTCGCCGACGAGCACTATCTCTTTGTCATCAATGCCGGCACGCGCGAGAAGGATGTTGGCTGGGTGGAGGAGAACGTCCGCGGGTTCCGGTGCAAAGCGGAGAACACGAGCGACGATTACACGCAGATCGCTATCCAAGGGCCGCAAGCGCAGGCGCTGCTGCAGAAGCTGACCGACGCCGGCCTGTCGCAGATCAAGAACTATTGGTTTACCTTCGGGACGGTGTGCGGCCTGAAGAACACGATGGTCGCTCGCACGGGCTACACGGGCGAAGATGGGTTCGAGATCTACATCCCTGCCGATCCCGAGACCAGCGCGCGGGTCTGGCACGAGGTATTGCAGGCGGGCAAAGAATTTGGGGCAATCCCTTGCGGGCTGGGCGCGCGCAATACCTTGCGCCTCGAGGCCAAGATGGCGCTCTATGGGCACGAAATCTCGGAGAAGATCAACGTCTTCGAAGCCGGGCTGGACCGCTGGTGCAAACTGGAGAAGCCGGAGTTCATCGGCAAGCCGGCGCTGGAGAAGACCAAGGCGCAAGGAGTGAAGCGCACGCTGGTGGGCCTGGAGATGATCGAGCGCGGTATCGCGCGCGACGGTTATCCGATCGTGGAAGAGGATGGCGCGGCGATCGGCTACGTCACCAGCGGCTCGCTTGCGCCGTTCCTGAAGAAGAACATTGCCCTGGCTTATGTCCCGCCCGGTCGGGCGGAGATCGGGACCCTGCTGAATGTTGAGATCCGCGGGCAGAAGGTGAAAGCTAAGGTCGTGCCTACGCCGTTCTATAAGCGGCCGAAGAAATAAAGATGAGGCGGCGAGATGCCGCCGCGGGACCTGGATTGAAGATCAAACCGTTGGTTGGGGCCGGGCTTTGTGGGAGGGCACGACTTCAGTCGTGCCGAACGCGGCCCCAATTGAGTCCGGCTTTAGCCGCTGAGGTGGTAAGGCTTGCGGGCAAGCCTCAGGGGCTGAAGCCCAACACTAGAGTGACCGATTTGGGCACGGCTGAAGCCGTGCCCTCCCGGTTACGAACGACGCTCTAACTACAAAACCGGCAACGAGGCAGCAATACGAGAGAGACATGAACTATCCAAGCGAGCTGAAGTACACGAAGGACGACGAGTGGCTGAAGGTCGAGGGCAACACCGGGGTGGTCGGGATCACCGATTACGCTCAGAACGCGCTCGGCGACATCGTGTTTGTCGAATTACCCAAGGTCGGCACGGAAGTGACAGCCGGCAAGCCCTTCGGCACGGTGGAATCGGTGAAGGCTGTCTCCGAGCTGTTTGCGCCAGTCAGCGGTACAGTCACCGCCGTCAACGAGGATCTGGCCAAGGCACCCGAAAAGGTCAACCAAGACCCCTACGGCGCCTGGATGGTCAAAGTCAAACTGAAGGACCAGGGCGAGGCGAGCAAGCTGATGCCGGCTGCGGATTACCAGAAGTACGCCGCGGAGCGAGGCTAGAAAATTGTGTCATTGATCCATTGAATCATTGAGCCATTGAACATCCGCTTCAATGATTCAAACGACCAAGTGGTCCAATCAAAATTATGCGCTATCTTCCCAAGTCTGACACTGAACGCGAACTCATGCTGCGCGATATCGGCGTTCGCAACATCGATGACTTGTTCGCGTCCATTCCCGCTGATTTTCGCATCCACGGCGACCTCAACCTGCCGCGCGCTTTCGCGGAGTCGGAGATCGTGGACTACTTTCGCCAGCGGTCGGCGGAAAACGGCGCCGGCTACACCTCATTTCTCGGCGCGGGCGTGTACCACCACTATCGCCCCGTCGTGATCGATTCGCTGATCTCGCGCGGCGAATTCTTCACCGCCTACACGCCTTATCAGCCGGAACTGGCGCAGGGAACGCTGCAGGCCATCTTCGAATTCCAAACCATGATCTGCGAACTCACCGGCATGGAGGTCGCGAATGCCTCCATGTATGACGGTTCCACCGCCACGCCCGAGACGGTGATGATGGCAGCGCGGGTGACTGGACGTCGCAGTGCGGTGGTCGCGCGCAGCGTGCATCCCGAGTACCGCGAGGTGCTCGTCACTTACGCGCGCCATCAGGGTGTGCCGATCACCACCGTCGGCTTTCTCGAGAATGGCCGCGTCGACTTGAAGGCGTTGGAGCAGGCGGTCACCGATGCGACAGCGTGTGTCCTGATCCAGTCGCCGAATTTCTTCGGCACCATCGAGGACGTGGCAGCCGCAGCCGACATAGCCCACCGCAAGGGCGCGCTGCTGGTGGTCGCCATCTCGGAAGCCGTCTCGCTGGGGATCGTTAAGCCTCCAGTCGAAGCTGACATCGTGGGCATGGAAGCGCAATCGTTCGGAGTTCCGCCCAGCTTCGGCGGGCCTTACGCGGGCGTGATCGCGACCAAAGAAAAGTTCGTGCGCCAGATGCCGGGCCGCCTGGTGGGGGAGACCCACGACAAAAATGGCAAGCGCGCCTTCTGCCTTACGCTCACCACCCGCGAGCAGCACATCCGCCGCGAAAAGGCGACCTCGAACATCTGCACCAATCAGGCGCTGGTAGCGCTGATGGCAACCATCTTTATGACCGTGTACGGGCGCGAAGGGCTGAAGGAACTGGCCAAGCATAATCTTTCCAAAGCAGCGTATGCCGCTCGGGAATTCGGCAAACGCGCTAAGGTGCTGTTCGGCGGTGCGCCCCGCTTCAACGAGTTTGTGGTCGAGACCAAGGAAGACCCCAAGGCCATCAACGAACGCCTGCTGGAGAAGAAGATGGTGGGCGGGCTGCCACTTAAGAAGTTCTATCCCGAGCTGGCGAACGCGGCCCTGTGGTGCTGCACGGAGATGATGACGCGCGCGCAGATCGACGCAGTGGTGAAGGAGGTGGCGCAGTGAGCCCCATCCGCAAAACCACCACTCACGTCAACCAGAACGAAGGACTGATTTTCGAGAAGTCGTCGCCAGGCAAGTATGCGTGGAAGCTGCCGGAGCTGGATGTGCCGGAAGTTGATCCCGCCAAAGCGCTGGGCACGGACGCGCGCAGCGACCTCGGAAACATGCCGGAGGTGAGCGAGATCGAGATCATCCGCCACTTCACCCGGCTTTCCACCTGGAACTACGGCGTGGATACGGGCCTTTATCCGCTGGGCTCGTGCACCATGAAGTACAACCCGCGGGTGAACGAAGTGGCGTCGCGTCTGGAAGGGCTGGCGGGCGCACATCCGTATCAGCCAGAGAATATCTCGCAGGGCGCGCTGCTGATCATGAAGGTGCTCTCCAAGTGCCTGATCGAGATCACCGGCATGGACGCAATCACGCTGCAGCCGGCGGCGGGCGCGCACGGCGAACTGACCGGCATCCTGCTGGTCCGCGCTTATCTGGAGTCTAAGGGGAACCCACGCAAGAAGATCCTGATCCCCGATTCGGCGCACGGGACCAATCCCGCAACCGCGGCTATCGCCGGCTACGCGGTCGAGAACTTGAAGTCGAACGCCGCCGGAATGGTGGACCTCCCTTCGCTGATCGCGCAGGCGAACGAAGACGTGGCTGCGCTGATGATCACCAATCCCAACACCCTGGGAGTTTTCGAGCAGGAGATTGCGAAGATCGCCGAGATCCTCCACGCCAAGGGCGCGCTACTCTACATGGATGGCGCCAACATGAATGCCCTGGTGGGCAAGGCGCGTCCTGGCGACCGCGGCGTGGACGTCATGCACATGAATCTGCACAAGACGTTCTCGACGCCGCACGGCGGCGGCGGTCCGGGCTCGGGACCGGTGGTGTGCAAGCAGATCCTGGAGCCGTTTCTGCCCGTGCCGGTGATCGTCACCAAACCGAACGGCGCGCTGGCCTTCGACTACGACCGCCCGCAATCCATCGGCCGCGTGCGCGCCTTCTACGGCAATTTCGGGATGCTGGTGCGCGCGCTGGCCTACATCATGGCCAACGGGCCGGACGGGCTGCGGCAGACCACGGAAGACGCCGTGCTCAACGCCAATTACATCCGCAAAAAGCTGGAAGGCTACTACGACCTGCCCTACCCGACGCCCACGATGCACGAGGTGGTCTTCAGTGACCGCCTGCAGTCGAAGAACGGCATCAAAACCGGCGACATCGCCAAGCGGCTGATCGACTACGGCTTCCATCCTTACACGGTTTCGTTCCCACTGATCGTGCACGGCGCGCTGATGATCGAGCCCACGGAGAGCGAGCCCAAGGAAGAGTTGGATCTCTTCATCGACGCCATGCGATCCATCGCCGAGGAGTGCGAGCGAGACCCAAAGCTGGTGCTGGAAGCGCCGCACACCGCGCGTGTTTCGCGCCTGGACGAGGTGACAGCCGCGCGCAAACCTATCCTGCGCTGGAAGCCGCGAGAGCAGCCGGCAGCAGCGGACTAGGTTCTTCACCGCGGAAACACGGAAGACGCCGGGAATCAAAGAGCATTCAACCGAATTTTTCCTGGAGTCTCGGCGGTTTTAATCAGCTCTTTTTCGAAGTTACGGCAAAGAACTCGCTGATCTCCTGCTCCACGTTCTTGCTGCCGCATTTGGGACAGATGATCTTGTCCGTGTCGTGTTCATTCAGGGTTAGGACCAGTTCGAAGCTCTTGTGGCAGTCGTTGCAGACGTAATCGTAAACCGGCATGTAAGCCTCCGGGCACGAGAGCTATCTGGACAGCGCAAGTTTAGTCCCGTCAGTGACGGCGTTTCAAGTCAGCCCGGCGATCGATTATGGAACCACGGATGTTCACGGCCGTCTTTCCCTCCATCGCTTAAAACAAATAGATGCCAAGATCGCGATTAGTAGAATGACAGCTCCCTCATGGGGTAGTGTTTGCGATTGCGCGTCCAGAGCTCTGCGGCATTCAACGCTGCCGCTGAAGCTACCAGGGCATCGCCCAGCTCGATGCCATGACTTTTGCGATATTGGCGGAGATAATCCCCCGCGCGACGCCCGGTCTCGTTGTCAATCGGAGCACATACCAAAGCGCGAAAAAGCCTGGCGAGCATCTCGTATTCGCGCGGTCGCGCACCTGCCCAAAGCTCGGCGACCGAGACTGGAGAATACAAAATCAAGCTGTCGGATGCGCTCAACGCGGTCCACCGCGACAGAATGCCCTCGTTTTTGCCCCGGGAGACCTCGATCAGAATGTCGGAGTCCACCAGCACCGTCACGGCTTGCCCAGCCTCTCAAGCCTTCTCCCCTGCCGCAAGCGGCGCGCGTATCCCACGGAGGCAGAAAGGTCGGAGCGGTCCTTTCTTATGCCCACCAGGGCCTGCATGGCCTCTCTGCGCTCCTCCAGTTTGCCGAGATAGCGCTCGCGGGCGGCCTGCCGCACCAGGTCGGAGACGGTCGTCCCCTCCTTTCGGGCGCGCGTGTGCAGCACATGCCACAAATCATCATCCAGATAGAGCTGTGTCCTTCGCATGATGTATAGTATACATCACTCTGAACCGGCGCCGGCCCTGACCGCTATTTTTGCTCGCGCACGCTCACCTCGGCGCGCGTGGTTTCCCAGTCCATCCGCAGAGTGCAAGCCTCGGGTGCGGTGCGCTCGAAGGAGATAGTGAACTCCTCCACCGGCGTCGACAATTCTTCTGACCGCATCGGGACGCGCGCCAGGTCGTCACTCTTGCCGGGATAAGGGATGCCCCATTCGCCCGTCTTCTTGCTGATGATCAGCGTCCACTCGTTGTGCGAGGGGATGGTGAATAAGGTGTAGTTGCCAGCCGGAATTTTGGCTCCGCCCACATCCACATTGGTGTTGGGAACAAACGTGGTGGCCTCGTTGGCGCCGGTGCGCCATTCCCTGTCGTAAGGCACGAGGCCGCCGTAGATCTTGCGGCCCTTCACGGACGGACGGCTGTAGTCGATATGCACGGTCTTGCCGCTGGCGAACTGGCACTCGGCCGATCCCGGCGGGCTGGGACGCTTGCTCTTGTCGTGCTGGGCGCAGGCGAGAGTGGAGCAAACAGCAAT
>Ga0335079_10008587_pt1 | contig 11646 bp, 9 predicted proteins | sample Lox_Sample_33_FD_206719 | JGI IMG/M metagenome (GOLD analysis project Ga0335079, IMG submission 206719) | Soil microbial communities from Loxahatchee National Wildlife Refuge, Florida, United States - Lox_Sample_3.3 | ecosystem: Environmental > Terrestrial > Soil > Wetlands | place: USA: Florida... | reverse complement strand
CAGGAAGATGGCCCATGGGAGTATGCGCTGAGTCATTGAGAATTAAGGCCTCCTTAACTCTTAAGCCCTGTGGATTTATCGGCCAATCAAGCCAAAACCGATAGCTCGAACGCGGCCGCGATCCGGGCCGACCCTCAACGGTGACATCCTGCAGACCCCCGCTGATCCAGGAGTGTTCGTTCGGGCCTGTGCAAGTCATGCGCCAAAGCTAAGGAGTTCAATCCTTTCGGGGGACGAAACTACACGGAGGCGCCGCTGTGTGAATTTCCAGCGGCATCTTGTGCAAAAACACCCCTCCGCGGTCCTGCCGGCAGTGGCCTTGACGCGCGCCAACGTCCGGCCTATATTTCGGACAGAGAGGTGCATTTATGGGGTGGGGCACCTCAAATCACGTTGCTCTCCAACCTCAAGGAGGTGACTTATGTCGCGCTCGCACAAGTTGTTGCCGGTTCTCGTACTGCTCGGCGGCGCCGTAGCGTGCGATAGCGGGCGTCACTCATCGGCGGGTTTTCGCCTGCCGCTGGATGGGGATGCGGAAAATGGAAAAGCTACTTTTGTCGCTATGGGATGCTACCAGTGCCACGAGGTCTCCGGCACGGAGCTGCCTAAGCCTACGGTCCAGCCTGCGGTCATGGTCGCGTTGGGAGGTCCGGTAGCCCGGGAAGTGACCGATGGTTATCTGGTGACTTCCATTATTAACCCGTCGTATGCGCTGGCTGCGTACCCGAGAGAACTGATCACAGCCGGCGGCAAATCGCGCATGCCGGATTACCGGGACCGGATGTCGGTGCGCCAGTTGGTGGACACCGTGGCGTTCCTCCAGTCCCGATACACCGTCGTGCCCCCGTCGAGGGTTTCGTACCGCTGATTGCGAGGTCAGGCGTCGAGTCGGGGGCCCGGGTCGCTCGGGGCGTATGGCGATGGCTGCATCGCTGATTGGGAGCGTGGGCAGCCGAGTTCTGTTCGCGCTGACGTGCATGGTGAGTCTCTGGCTGATTTACTGGCTGTTTCGGACGAGACGGTAGGAGTGAATTGCGGAGATAATGCAAAGCTGAGGGGTCACTTCGGCCTCGCAGGCGTACGATGCGGTCGTTTTTCGCTCGGGCAGCTTACCGACTGGTGCGGGAGAGTTTTCATCACCTCCGCGAAGCGCCGGGAAGCAGTCTGTTTCGGGTCCTTACCGCCGCCGTCGAGAGGGCGGCGTCCAAGCGCCTCAAACCATATGATATTTTCGTTTTTCCGGTTATTGACTGGGACTACCGGTTTCAGCGGCCGCAACACTTGAGCCTGGAGTTTGCGCGCCGCGGGCACCGGGTTTTCTATTTTTCGACGCGGTTTACCGCTGACTTTTGCCTGCGCGAACCCATCGTCCGGACTGTTCAGGCGAACGTTTTTGTTATTGAGCTGCCCGGCGGCGGCAACGCGCTGGATATTTGCCAGGACCTTCCCAACGAGTACGAAATCACTTGTCTGGAATTCGGTGTTCGCGCGGTGAAGGAAAAATTCGGCATCGGCGCGACGGTCTCAATGGTCGATTATCCATTCTGGGCGCCTGTCGTGCGGCGGCTGAACAACAACATCGTCCTCTACGATTGCATGGACGACTATTCGAGCTTCCGGAACGCCGGCCCGCCGGCGCACGAGTTGGAATCAGAAACGGTCAAGGCATAAGGTCGAGCCTCCAGGAAACTGATCCGCAGTTGAAGGAGCGGCGCAAAGCGTTTGCTGCGGGGAACAGTTGGCGGCGGAGATGCGATGAGATCAACAAGCCATCGCGCCGTTCTTTCCCAAAGTCAGTGTTGTCGTGTTAACGCACAACCAGTGGAAATTTACGGATGGCGCGACACGCGTACACGAGGGGACAGGCACCACCGTCCACGACGAGCGGGCTGGTGGTTTGTGAGCGGCTCGATTAGGGACGGTGGAGCCAGTCCCCGACGCGCTCGGTTTATCAGCGGGTTACAGCTATTTACAAGACAGGAAGCTGTGAAAAATCGCCGCTCAGGAGGAAGTGGGACAGGCACCACTGTCCACGACGCAGCGGGTAGGTTGTTTGGGAGTGTCTCGATTAGGGACAGTGGAGCCAGTCCCGGCGCGCTGGCCGCCATTGGCCGATTTTTTCCCAGCTTCCAGTCCCCGACGCGCTCGATTTACCAGCGACTTTCCAGCCGTCCTCGCGCGTACAATTCCTACCAGCGCGCAGGCTGGGAGAATGGATCAATCCGGCTGGAATGTGACCCTACGTCTTATTCTTGACCCGACTTTTGACGGAATGTTTCGCCGTGTCGATTTGCAGGTTGGAGAGTTGCTGATGCACGCGCTCGGATTCCTCGTGCAGGGTCTGAGTTGTGGGGTGAGGGAGAGCAGGCGGAGCGGCTCTGCGGCGCGCTTTTGATGACTTGCCCTCACGCGGTGTGGACTGTACAGGCATTTCCGCCTTCATTATACGTCCGGGCGCAGCAGGGGAATACGTCAGGAACGCTGGCGTTCGACGAATAAGGTTCTTACAATACAAAAAGAAGTTCAACGGGCCGGTCATGGGGACGAATTTCAAATACATCGATCTGCGGGTACCCGACAGGCGATTCGAAAACTGGGAGGACTTCACCGCCGCGACGCCGGAGTACTCGATCGGGCTTGAAGTCATCGATGACACGCCCGGACATCGCGGCCACTGGGTTCATTTCGACCATCACGCCGGCGTGATTCGCGAGGCCACGATGAGCGCCTCGATGCAGGCGTACATCGCCGTGCGCCAGGGCCGGCTGATGCAGAAGTGGCTGGCCCGCCGCTGTCCCATCCCGGTTTACGTCTGGAATGCCGACCAGGACGTCTGCCTGGCGGCCTTCATCCTGGAGTATCACGAATTGCTGGAGCGGTTTCACGCCGATCCGATGCTGCGCTGGATCGTGCAATTCAACAACAAGATCGACGTTTGCGGCGGGCTTTACCCCATCGATCTGGACGAGGTCGTGCGCAACCATTTCACGTGGGTCTTCGAGCCGTTCCGGCAACAGCGCATGCAAGGCAAGACGCAGGGAGATGAGGGACTGGTAAAGGACACCATCCGGCAAGTCTGCGACCGCCTTAAGGATCTCCTGGAAGGGCGCGCGGGCACGGCGCCGATCACCGCGCAGCCGGAAGTTCTCTACCGGTCACCGCACGGGTTTGTGATCGCCGATGAGAAGGGCGATCCCAACTCGCGGCTGGTGCTTGCAGCGCAGGGGTACACGAATTTAATCAGTTTGGTATCCCGGCGCAAGAACGGCCGGTATACGTACAGCGTCATTCGTGGCTCTCCCTACGATGAAGATACGTTCCAGGTCACGAAACTGATTGACGCTTTCCAGGCCGCCGAGGATATGCCCGAGGCGAAGATCTGGGGCGGCTCGAATCTTGCCGCAGGATCGGACAGCGAGTTGGGCAGCAGCCTGGACTGGACGGCACTGCGCGACATTGCGGAGCCCATTGTGGCGGAGGCATGGCGCGTGTCGGGAGCGAGCGCGGGGAGCGCGCGGATGACAGTGCTGATGGTGATGCCGCCGGACGAAATGGCAAGGCTCCGGCCGCTGGTGCAGCAATGCGGCGCCGAAGTGTTTACCGCCTGCTCCTGTGCGGAAGCTCGCCAGGCGCTGGAAGCCGGACATTCCATCCGCGCAATATTCAGCGCGCAGTTGCTGCCCGACGGCGGATTTCACGATCTGGTCAGCGTGGCCCACCGCTGTTCGGAGTACACGCCGGTGATCGTGTGCCTGGCGCAGATTGACGGCGGATGGATGGATCTGCTCGAGGCCGGCGCTTTTGATTTGATGGCCGAACCTTACCGGCGCGGGGAGGTGCAGCGAATCCTCGACGCCATCGCACTTCAGGCACACGCGCCGGTCACCCGCTAGCCAGGGGAGTCCCGCGATACATGTTGTGCTCTATGGCCGGCCCACCTTCACCATCCAGACGTTGCCCTTGACTTCCCCCAGAAGGACGTAGAGCTTGCCCGGTGTAACGGCAAAGGGCGCCTGACCATAAAACTTCGATTGGATTGACTGGTGCAGGTGCAATGTGGGAATCGGCGGACCTGCGGGCTGGCCGCTGGCCGTGATCCGCTGCGCCCACAGACAATGGAAACCGTCGCGGCTCGATTCGTAATAGATGAGGCTGCTGTCGGGCGACCAGTTCGGGCCGCTGAGAAAGTCGCGGTCTTCCGCAATCTGGATCCACGCGTTCCGTGCCGCAGGCTGCTGGCCGACTGGGGCAAGATACAGCGCAGCCGTCCCGTCTTGGCGAGCTAGCAGGAACGCCACCCAACTGGAGGTGGGCGAGAGCCGGGCGTCCCATAGCTCCGCGCCGGTAAAGTCCAGCAGAGTCTTTCTTGCGTCAGTCGAAAGGTTCTGGCGCACCAGTTGGTTCTCACAGGACATCAGAGCCTCTGCGCCGCTTGAAAAGAAGTCGTACACGGCGCAGTGATCGGCCACCTTGCGGTTGGTGGACGCGCTGAACTCGGTGAGATACGACAGCCCCTTCCCTTCAGCTACGTCGCGCCAAGCCATGCGTGATCCATCCGCACTCAAGCGCGGTGTTAGCCAGAACAATTCGGGAGTGGCGGGGGTGACAACTTCCTCGCGCGCACTTTCGGTATCGCGGACGCGGATCTCCATGCCTTGATAGACGTGAGTGCCGGCCACATAGGCGAGCTTCGAACCGTTCGCTGCGGCACTAAGCTGAAACTTGACCGCGGAATCAGAAGTGAGTTGCAGGCGCTCGGCGGAAGTTGTGCCCTCGTTCGCGTGCAAAGGCCATGACCAGAGATTCACGCTATTGGTCCACGAACCGAAAACCAGGCGGCCATCGGCGGAAATGGAGCTTGCAAGCTGCATCCCTAAGGGCGATGTGATCCTTTGCGGCACACCGCTTACTTTCCAGGGTGGTCCCGAGATTGGGGCACGGTAGATGCTCGAGCCGCCCACCGTCGTGCCGTCGGAGAAGTACACGTAGGTGTCGTGCCAGCCAACGATCTCGCGCCAAATTGATTGCGGAGCCATCGGCGGCGCACTAGCCCGCACAGGATCGCCGCCCGCGACCGGTGCAATCCACCAATCCGCACTCTTGGGGTCACCTTCCCGGGCAGCGTCAACGAGGACATACCGGCCATCAGGGGACCAGGCAGGCGGCGAAGGAATCGGACCGACCGGCGCTACGTTGAAAGCCGGCAGCAATGGTCTTGGGATGCCTCCTTTCGCGCCGATGAGATAGACCTTGCCCCGCTGCTGCACCGTAGTGACGACGTAGGCGATCGTCGAGCCGTCTGGCGAGAAACGCGGCATCCAGCCGCGCTCCGCGATTTTTCGCTCGCCGCCACCCAGCGTATCCATGACATATATGCCGCCCCCATCGCGGTCGGAGCGGAAGGCGATCTTCGATCCGTCCGGCGAAAAGTCCGGAAACCAGTCGTCGGTGTCCCGGTGAGTCAGCCGGATGGGCTGCCCTCCGCTCAGTTGCTGCAAGTAGAGGTTGAGCGGGCCATCGCGGTCGGACGCGTAGACCAGCAACTTGCCGTCGGGAGAAATAGCGGGACAGCCGACGAGGCCGGATTCGAAGGTGAGGCGTTCCGTTTCGAATGTCGCTGGCGGCGTGGCGGGCTTGCGCAAGAACCGCCACGCAATGGCTGTTCCGGCGATAGCCAGCGCCAGCGCTATCGCGGCGAACACCCAGCGGCGCCTGCCGCGTCGCGGCGCCACGGGCGTCGCTGCGGCCAGCTTGCCTGACTCCGACTCCTCCTTCAGGTCTTCGAGCACAACCTTGAGGTCTGACATGGTCTGCCATCGCCGCTGCGGGTCTTTCCGCAGGCAGCGCATCACCGTCCGCTCGACTTCCTGCGGTAGAGGACCCGCGATGCCGCTGGGGGATGCCGGCTCCTGATTCAAAATCGCGGCGAGCGTGGACATCGGCGTCTCGCCGCTGAAGGCGCGCCGGCCCGTGAGCATCTCAAAGAGTACCGAGCCGAACGAGAAGATGTCCGAGCGGGCATCCACCGGCTTCCCCTGCGCCTGTTCCGGCGACATGTAAGCGACCGTTCCGACGATCTTGCCCTCCTCGGTGACGGGTTGCTCCGAGCGGCCCAACGTGAGAGTCTGCGCCTGGCCCGGCGCTGCGGGTTCGATCAGCTTGGCTAAGCCGAAGTCCAGGATCTTCACCGTGCCGTCGTCCGCCACGATGATGTTCGACGGCTTCAGGTCACGGTGCACGATGCCTGCGTAAGTAAGCGCAGTTTCGAGCGGCAGGCCTGTGCGCCCGATCAGGTGGTCCAGCGTCTTGCCCGCTACGTACTCCATAGCAATGAAGTACACTCCGTCCGCGCTGTCGATGTCGTAGATCGTGACGATGCCCGGGTGGCTGAGCGCAGACGCTGATTTGGCTTCCTGCACGAAGCGGCGCCGGCGTTCGGGATCCGCGACCTTGTCCGGTGGAAGGATTTTGAGCGCCACGCTGCGGTCGAGATGTGTATCGCGGCTCTTGTAGACCGCGCCCATGCCGCCTTCGCCGAGCTTCTCGAGGATTTGATAATGCGAAACGGTGCGCCCGGTCAGGATCATTCTGCGCCTCCCTGGGAGCTAGTCAGCCGCATCCTGGCGAGCAGGGCCTGGAACCGCGGATGGTTACGAAAGCCGTCATACATGGGCTTGATGGGAAAGTGGATGATCTGCGGTTCACGTTCGTCGACCGCTTTCTCCAGCCAGTCGAGGCAGTTTTCAACACTCTGCAGGCCCAGATAAATCCAGGCGATAGCCAGCGGTGATACGTATCGAATCTCGCCGGCAGCTTGCAGCCGCTCCAGGCATTCCTCCGCCCGGGCACGTTGTCCCAGCAAGCCGTACATCGCGCCGGCTGCTCCCAGGACGATGGGATTCAACCCGATGGCGCGTAACGCGGCTTCTGCGATACCCAACGATTCTTCGAACTGCCCCTGAAAGGCGGCCGCCCCGGCCAGCAGAAATTGGGACATCCAATAGCCGGGCTCGATCTCCGCGGCTTCGTGCAGCCGTTCCGTGGCCTCGTCGAACCGCCGTTCAAACATCAGGCATTGACCCAGGTACGCCAGCACCACCGGGGACAACGGATCGAGATCGAGCGCCGTTTCCAATTCAGCGCGCGCCTCGGCAAGACGGTTGGTGGGCTCCAGAAGGTACGCGGCATATCTCCGGTGGATGTCCGGCGACGCCGGGTCCAACTCCAGCGCGCGCTTGAAGTAGTGCTCACACGCTGCCCAGTCAAAATCGTGACCGCCGCTGTAAATGCCGAGCATGGAAACAGCGTCGCCCGAAGAAGGATCCAGCTCGATGGCCCGCGATACTGCGTGTCGTCCGATGGCCACGGCCTCTTTCGGGCTCTCCAGCCCGAATGACGCGCACTCCCACCAACTTTCGGCAATGCCCACGTGCGCCTGGGAGAAACGAGGATCGAGGGCCACGGCTTGCTCGAAGCAGCTCCGGCTGCGAAGAATCTGGTTGGGGGTCTGCCGTTGTGTGTGGTATCTGCCCATCAGCCAAAGTTGATACGCTTCCGGATTCTTGGTCTGCGGTTTGAGCGGGGGAATGCGACCAGCGAGCCGGATGGGGAGCGCGTTAATGATCGCCTGAGAGATCTCTTCCTGAATGGTGAAGATTTCAGTGAGTTCGCGGTCGTAGCGCTCACCCCACAGGTGGCAGCCGTCGGCAGTGTTGATCAACTGTGCGGCCACGCGAATGCGGTTCTGTGAGCGGCGAACGCTCCCCTCGAGAATGGTGCTGGCGCCCAGACTGGTTCCGATCTTGCGGATGTCCAGGTCTTTGCTGCGGAAGGCGAACGAGGAAGTGCGTGCAATGACGCGGAGCCCGTGGATACGCGTGAGAGACGTGATAATCTCATCTGCCAGACCGTCGGCGAAGTATTCGTTCGCCTTGTCTCCAGCGAGGTTCACAAACGGCAGGACCGCGATCGCGGGTTCTCTGCCGGGGGCCACCGGCTGGTCGAATTCCGTGGCGACATGAATATCGCGTCCCCGCCGCCACGCATCCAGTTCTGACTTCAGGGCGAATACGCCCGGCCTGTCACCGCCGGGCATTCGATGGACTGGCAGGCTTCTGGTGGACTCCCATCGCTGCAAAGTCCGGACATCTTTACGCAGGTATTGGGCGACGGCCTTCCAGGAATCGAGGACATCGGCTGCAAATGCCGTGTCCGCTGTTGCTTCGCCGGCAGCCGGGGGCTTCATGGCGCATCCTCCCAGCGGATGTTTCAGATGCCGCTGTCCTGTTTGTAGCAGAAGCGGCAACAGTGGTCAATCAGGCGGGTAGTGTCCTGAAAGTTAGGACACTACCATCAGGCGGCTGGGTGTGTGGTTGCCATTTGTGGTTGCGTTCAACGGCCGGGCACATTCAAGCATGCTGTGATTGCCCTAACCTGACGTGCACTCTTTCCACCAGTGCCGCGATGGAGGCGCTGGTCGCCGCATAAATCCGTACGGCCTCCTGGTAGCCTTTGAGGCTCACGGTGTGCGTTTCAAACAGCCCGTCCACAGCCACCTGCTCCGCGAGCGCGTCATAAGTGCTCGATCCCACCGCCACGTCACAGCCGATTTGTCTGGTTGCCGATTCGAGGCGGAATGATAAATTCACGGCGTCGCTCATGGCCGTATAGTCTGAGGACAGGTCGCTGCCGAGATTACCTACGCAAGCAGGACCGGTGTTGACACCGGCGCCGATGCGGATGGGAGCGTCCAGGGCAAATTGCGAGTCAAGGCTGGCGGCGACCTCGAACTCTCGCGCGAGCGCCGAGAATACCGCGAACATCTCTGGTAAGTCCGGAACAATCGTCCGGTGAAGCCAAATCGCCATCACGGCATCCCCGATGTATTTCTGGCTCCAGGCTCCATGCTCGCCGGCCGCCGCTCCGCACTGCCGGAAGAATGTGCTGATCATGTTCGAGATTCTGACCTCTCCGTTCCGGCGGCACAAGGCGGTGAAGTCCCGGACATCGGCCACCAGCACGGTAATCGTTCGCCGGACAATCTCGGCAGCCGTTTCACCTCCGGCCCAGCCCGAAGTCTGGTGCAAACGAATCCTTGTTTGGAATACGATCTCACGGCTGCCGATGGTGATCCGGTCGTCCGAATGGAGAGGTACCGGTGCCGTCACATGGCGGCCGTTTAGCAGCGTGCCATTCCGGCTGCCCAGATCGATGAGATAGTACCCGCCAGGGGGCGCACACTCGACCATCGCGTGATGGCGGGAAACCTCCTTCTCGGCGATCACAAGGTCATTGTGCTTGTCACGTCCGATGTGGCAGATGACGTTTCGGCCGAGCAGAAACGTCTTGGCCTCGCCGTCGATTACGGTCTCGAGGAATGCGTCGCCGAGCATCTCGCTCGTGGCAATTGTGGTGGAGGCTGCTGCGTTCTTCATCACGAACCTCGCTACTGAGCCGCGTCTTTCATTGCCCGTTCTTGAAACGTCCGCAGGATGTCGTCGCGGGCGGAGGGCACGGCGCTCAGCATGGTCAGGAAGTTTCGTTTTCCCAAAAGAGCGAGCTTGGTAAGAGAGATGGTCCGGATCGTAGCGCTTCGGGGCTGGTTGGTTATCAGAGCCATCTCGCCGAAGTATTGGCCCGCGACCAGTTTAGCCACCACCGCTTCGTTCCCGGCCAAAGTGCGCACCACCTCCACTTCACCGCTTTGAATAAAATAGGCGCAGTCGCCGACGTCCCCCTCGCGGAAGATAATCTGGCCGGGCGCAAACGTCTCCAAATGGAAAAGACTGTGGTGCCTGCGAAAACGGCTGATGGCCACGCCGAGCACGATCCCGCAGGCGGCAATTGTCAGCAGAGGAGCCAGCGTTGAGAACAGGAATACCGTGCCTCCCGTGGTGTCTGTGAGAAACAACAGCCCGCACCCCAGCGCCATCAGCGCCAACAACTGCGCCCCAATTAACCATCGCTCCGATGCCACCGTGCCAATCCTGTCCGCCAATTCATGGTTCATGGCAGAGCCTGTTTCGCGACGATGTGCGCAGGGTGTTGCCGGCCGTGACACCCAAGGCAGGTAACGTCGTTTCTGAGCAGCGCGCTCTTGAATTCCGAATGAAGCCGCATCCACCTGGCCGCCCCGGCGTGGCACTTGAGGCAATCCGTGTTCTGGTACGGTTCCCGCATTTTGATGGGGAGGGAGAAGCCTCCGGTGTAGTATTTGCGCACATCCGCTATGCCGGCGACCTTCGCCTGAGCCGTGCCGAACAAACCGAAGGATGTATGGCAAACATAGCATTGGTTCTGAGGTATGTAACGATTCTTGTAATGAATCGCCGCCAGGCTTTCGCTGTCGGGATTCTCGATATCTTGCACGTAGGCCTGCATGGCCAAGTGGCAGGACGCACAGAATTCCACTTTCTCGGCTCGCTGAAACATCAAAAGCGTCCCAAACAGAATGGAGACCGAAGGCAGAACCACAACTCCCGCGATCAGCAGCCCCCAGGAAAACGATCCTGCAATCCGGCCCCGGTAACGAATCAGATTGTAAGAAAGCAGCGCAATGCCGAACAAGAGAAGCGCGGTCAATAACCGTGAGCCATGAAGCTCGACGGGATCTTGTGCGAAGAATTCCCCTTCTTCACGGCCGAAAGCCGCAGCAGACGCCAAGGCCGAGATCAGAAGCCTGTGAGCAGGCATTCGATCCCCTCGCTTCGTGAGAAATGCAGGGTACCCCATCTGGCGTTATTGCGTTATCCGGAGGGAGTTCTCTCCGAATTCGCGCCAATTCTACCTGCGTTGAGGGATACCCGAGAGGATCATAGTGTTTTTGCATTTGAGAGTCAACGATCCTTTTTGCACGTCCCTCCGGAGCAGAAGCGGCAAGAGGCGTCAAAAGGCGGCAACGCCGAGCTGACGTATATCGCCGCTTGAGGCGAGAGTGGAACGAATCTACTGTTGATGCGGAGGACGAAACTATGCGTTATGGGAACCTGTTAGCGCTGGTGTTGGCGATGTGCCTGCCGGCACAGCCTCAATGTTCACAGGATATGATCCGCGGAACCTGGGTGGACTCCATGCAGGGAGTCCTCATGATGAATGTGCCCGGGAGTTCCCAGCCTGTGCCTGCTCTAACGGCGGGTCTAACCATCATGAAAATCGATTGGCAAGGCCATTTTACTCAGAAGGGGACTCTGAGCATCGGCGGCCAAATCTCGCTTGGCGAAGCGGACGGGACTCTCCAGGTCAACCCGGACTGCACGGCCACGGCGACCTTCACCATGACCCCGGCGGGCATGCCCCAGCCACTACCCGGACAAGGGATCGAGCGGCTGGTCATCGTAAATAACGGCAGCGAAATGCGATCCATGCCGACTCAAACCCCCATGGGAGCCGCTGTGCAGGTGGAAACGCTACGCCGTATCTCTATGAGCGAACCGCAATGCTCCAACGCGACCGTGGTGGGAACATACGGATCTACCTGGCAGGGATACATGGTGATGACGCTGTCCGGCCAAACGCAGCCTACCGCAGTGCCGGTTAGCTACCTCGGGGCAGGGGCAGTCGATTACCAGGGAAGGATGACCGGCGGCGGAACGTTCGCCCCCGGCGGAACGATCATGGACGTAAGTTTTCCAAATGCCACGGTGGAGA
>Ga0335079_10008586_pt1 | contig 11647 bp, 10 predicted proteins | sample Lox_Sample_33_FD_206719 | JGI IMG/M metagenome (GOLD analysis project Ga0335079, IMG submission 206719) | Soil microbial communities from Loxahatchee National Wildlife Refuge, Florida, United States - Lox_Sample_3.3 | ecosystem: Environmental > Terrestrial > Soil > Wetlands | place: USA... | reverse complement strand
CGCATCGAAATCGAGCAGGGGATGCTCGTAGAGGCGCAGTTGCGCTAGCACACGCTCAAGCCTGGAAGAAGAATCGGGCACCGGAAAGATTGTAGACGGAGATTTGCCAAACCAGTAGTCAGTAACCAGTTCCCGGTTCTCAGACTGCGAACGGATATTTTGCTACTGGGAACGGATCATTCGTATCTCAGCGCTTCAATCGGGTCCAGCCTTGCGGCTTTGATGGCCGGCAACATGCCGCTGACGACCCCCACAAAACTCAAGATGCCCGTTGACCAGATCAGCGTGGCAGCCTCGATCTTCAGGTGGATGTCGCCCTCGCTGGCATTCTCCATGAAGGCGCTCCACAAGGTCAGCGAACCCACCGACCATGACACCAGGTAGGCCAGAACCACGCCTGCTAAGCCACCGAGAAAGGTGATCACCAGAGCTTCGGCCAGAAATTGAAATAGGATGTGCCACTTCCGCGCGCCCAGGGCCTTTTCGACGCCGATTTCGCGCGTGCGCTGGGTCACCGAAACCAGCATGATATTCATCAGTCCGACTCCGCCGATTCCCAGGGTCAGCAAGCCAATAAATCCCAGCAGGATCTTGATTCCAGTTGTGATCACGCGCAGATCCATCAAGTCGGAAAATACGTCGAACACAAAAACGGCACGCTGATCTTTGGGATCAAAGTCGTGATGAAAGGCCATGGAACTGCGGAGCGCCTTCACGACCTTGGTGTTGTCGCCCTCGTACTCCATGACGATGCCGTCGATGTAGAACGTGTCTCTCAGGCCCCGCATGACGCTGAACGGGATGTATACCTTCTCGTTCATGTTGTCATCGCCGTCCTGGATGACGTGCTTAAGGGTTCCCACGATCTGGAATGAGATGCCATCCAGGCGAATGACCTCGCCCAAGGCATTCTGGCCCGAGAACAGCTTTTTCTTCAGGTCGTAACCAATGACTGCCACCCGGCTATGGGAGAAGTCGTCCTGCTCGGTGAAGAAGCTGCCTTCCGCCATATCCATGCGGCGCATGCTGCCATAGGGAGCGTAAACCCCATCCACAGGGTAGCTGGCGCTGCGGGTGTTGTAAGCCACCGTGCTTTGCTTGCTGGCAATGGGGGTGACGCGCTTGAGGAAAGGCACTTCCGCGCGGACATAGTCCACGTCGTTCATGGTCAAGCGAATCGCGGTTCCGGCTTTGGTGCCGCCCGCCTGCAACTCGGTGCGGCCGGGAAACACGAACACCAGGTCTGTGCCCCAGGAGCGAAACGCGATCCATAAGCCGCGCTCGAATCCCGAGCCGTAAGCCAGCAGCAGTACGACGGTGGCGATGCCCCAAGCCATGCCCAGCATGGTCAGGAGACTGCGGCGACGGTTGAAGCGAAGCGCGTTGTAAGCCTGCCGGGCGATGTCGAGAATCATGGCCTACTCCTGCCTCAGTGCCTCCACCGGAGGAAGAAGCGCCGCTTTGCGCGCCGGATACAGACCGGCAAAGACACCCGCAATGGCCAGCGAAAGAATTGCCGCCGCCGCCGAAGCGGGAATGATGCGCGGCGTGTCGAAACCCTGGGGAGAGGGCAACTGCGCCAGCAGCGTCACGAAACCCACCGCCACCGCCAAACCGATTCCCCCGCTGAATGCGGTAAGAAACGCTCCCTCAATGAAAAATTGCGTGAGAATGTTGCGATAGGTCGCTCCCAGCGCTTTCCTCAAACCGATCTCCTTCGTGCGCTCGGTCACCGAAACCAGCATGATGTTGATGATGCCGATTGCGCCCAGCCCCAACGTCACCAGTCCGACGACACCGAGAAACCAGTCCATGGCATCAAAAATCTTTCCCACCCGCTGCGAGTTTTCGATCGTGTCCCAATCCTCGAAGGCATCCTCCAGCTTTGGATTGAAGCCGTGGCGCCGGGCCAGGATTGCATGGACCTCCTGCTTAGTCTGTAAGTGGTCGGCCGCTACCAGGGGGCGGTAGTTGAGGAAGGAGATCGCCTCCTCGGTATTTTCCTGCACCAGGGGAAACAAATTGCGCATGGTCTCTACCGGAATGAAGATGCGTGCATTGGTACCATTCTGCCCGTCCTTGCCGACCTTTGCCAGCACGCCGATCACGTCGAAGCTGATGCCGTTGAGCAGGATACTGTCTCCCACGGCGGCCCTTCCCGGAAACATGTTCTTAAGCAACTCCCAGCCGACCACCGCGACGCGCCGCCGCTGAGTGTTGTCCTCGTCGTCAAACCAGCGTCCCGTGCCTACCGGAACGTTACGAATCTCATCGTATTCGGGGGCGACCCCGAAAACCTGGCCATTAGTGCTGCCGTAGTCGCTTACCGCCCGGATGTCCTCACGGTTCAGCACCGGCGAGATGGCGCGGATGGTGTGGGCTTCATTCCGAATCGCCACATAATCCTGATAGGTGAAGTGATAGACACGCCCGGATTGCAGACTGCCCTCGACCGCCGGGATTCGCCCGGGGAAGGTGAACATGATGTCTTCGCCGAGGGTCTTTAACTGGCGGACCTGCCCACTGCGGAAGCCTTCTCCTAAGCCGACCAGAAGCAGCAACGATCCCACTCCCCATGCGATGCCAAACATGGTCAGGAATGACCGCAATTTGTGCGCCCAGAGGGTGGAGAGCGACTGCCGCACGATTTCCAGGAGCATCCGCATAAAGGTCGTCGGGTCAACGTCTGCCGGGCAGGGTGTCCGGCGCTAGCTTAGGGACATGTTGAGGGCAGTCCCGCCCCCCTGGTTCTAATACGTATCCAGGCGGAGCCGAGTTCCCCACGGCTTCCACCGGCGGTTAGACCTAGCCCAACGAAGAAAGGATATCCCATGCAGCTCGAAATCGAGACTGGAATCCATACCGTCAGGTCACGGCCGTTTGCTATCCGGGGAATTTCCGAGGCGTCTAAGAGCGTGTTTCTGACCGAATATTCGTTTTTCGTTCGCAGCCGAAAAGGAGGAACTTCCCGTGCTTAGACATGTGTCTTTTGTCTTGCTGATGATCGCCTTGGCGGTGTCCCTGGGGTCCGCGCAATCGACCGTCCTGAACTTGCCTCGGCCGAGCCAGCATGCGGTGGTCCTGCAGCGTGTAGGGATTACCGACATTACGGTCAGCTACCACCGTCCGCTGGTGAACGGACGTAAGGTTTGGGGCGGACTGGTGCCCTATGAGCAGGTGTGGCGCGCTGGGGCCAATGAGAACACCACCATCGAGTTTACCGACCCTGTCACCATCGAAGGCAAGGCTCTGGACCGGGGAATCTATGGCTTGCACATGATTCCCGGCGAGAACGAGTGGACGGTGATCTTCTCCAAGATTTCGAGCGCCTGGGGAAGTTTCACCTACAAGGAATCCGAAGACGCATTGCGGGTTACGGTCAAGCCACAAGCCAGCGATATGCATGAGGCACTGACCTACGATTTTGACGACGTGAAACCGGACTCCACCGTGGTAACCCTGCGCTGGGAGAAGGTCGCGGTGCCGTTCAAAGTCGGCGTAAATACCAATCAGATCGTCGCGGACAGCCTACACAAACAACTTCGCGGTCTCTCGCAATACACCTGGGAAGGCTGGGATGATGCCGCCAATTATCTCCTAGCCAGCAAGGTCGATTACGACGAAGCCCTGCAGTACGCGAACCGGTCGGTGCAAAACGAGGAGCGCTATGACAACCTGATGACCAAGGCAAACGTCCTCGATGCTATGGGGAAAAAGGACGACGCGGACGGCGCCCGGAAGCTGGCTTTGGCAAAGGCCAACGCGCTGCAGATGCACACCTGGGCGCGTACCTTGCAGGGCCAGGGCAAAACCGATGAGGCCTACGCCATCTTCCGTGAAAATGCCAAAAAGAATCCGGACAGCTGGGTGGTTCACGTGGGCCTGTCGCGCATGTACTGCGGCCAGGGCGACTACGCGACCGCCGTGAAGGAGATGAATGTCGCGGCAGCGGGAGCCCCGGAAGGACAGAAACAGCCTCTGCAAGCGCTGGCAAAACGTCTGGAAGCTAAGGAAGACATCAACAAGTAGTCACGATGACCACGTTCAGAAAACCCGTAGCGACGCAGCCTGCTGCGTCGCTACTTTAGCTTGCCGCTGGATATTCAAAAACTCCACGTCCGGACTTCCGGCCCAGGCGGCCGGCCTTCACATACTGCACCAGTAGCGGCGATGGCCGATACTTCTCACCCAGAGTCTTGTGCAGATATTCGAGGATATGCAGGCGCGTGTCCAGCCCAACCAGATCCACCAGCTCAAACGGCCCCATCGGGTGATTCAACCCCAGCTTGAGGGCCTTGTCGATGTCTTCCGCCGAGGCGATGCCTTCCTGCAGCATGAAGAACGCCTCGTTGCCGATCATGGCATTGATGCGGCTGGTAATGAAGCCCGGCGCCTCCTTGATAGCCACTACTTCCTTGCCCATGCGCCTGCCGACCTCGACCGCGGAGGCCAGGGTATCGGCATCGGTTTCGAGCGCGCGCACGACTTCGAGTAGCTTCATCTTGTGGACGGGATTAAAGAAGTGCATGCCGACACACTTCCTGGCGCGATAGGTGACGCTGGCAATCTCGGTGACACTGAGCGACGACGTATTGGAAGCAAGCATCGTGCCCGGCCGGCAAATCTTATCGAGTAAGGTGAATATCTCGATTTTCGATTCCATCTCCTCGGGAACGGCTTCGATGACCAGATCCGCCTCGCGCGCGGCTTCCTCGACCGAACCCGCGTATTCCAAGCGGGAGAAAGCGGCGTCGGCGTCGTTCGAGGCGACCTTCCCGAGTTCCACGGCTTTATCGAGATTGGCGCGGATTTCATTCTCGGCTTTGCGCAGCGCATTGGGCAGAATGTCTTCCAAAATAGTGCGATAGCCGCCTAGAGCGGCCACATGGGCGATGCCGCGCCCCATAATGCCGGCGCCGATCACCGCAATGGTCTTGACCTCCGCCACTAGCGCCCTCCCTTTTCGAGGTTTTCCAGCACGGCGTTGAAGTTGGTTAAGGCAGCGCGCATGTGCTCCCCTAGACGTTTTCGCTCCTCTTCCTCCATGAACGGAACCGTGGCGCTGATGCGCCGCAAGGTCGTGGTGATGTCATCTACATAATTAATAAGGCGAATCAGTTCTCCAGTTGCCGACATGAAGGCTCCTTTGGTTTTGGAAGCCCGCGCGAGTCACTCCTCCAGGCCCGCCGGGCACGCTAGGTGAACCAACTATTCTCAACGGTAACGCTGATTTAGTAAAGGCACGCTGGTCACGGGAAGAAGCCGTTTTCCTGCGCTTGATGCGGCGGCTTCTCTTGCCTGCCGCCTTGGCCAATGTTACAAAAGTGTGAAAACCACTGGCTTTCTTGAATCTTTTAATTCTGTCCTTTCCGCCGGCTCGCGAATCTAATGCGCATGAGTGAGAAGCCTGTGAAACGCTATGTCTTCGCGAGCGATTTTGATCAGACCCTGACGTTCAATGATTCGGGCTACGTGCTGAGCGAACTGGTGGGAATTTCCACCGGGGAGTTCGAACGCAAGGCCCAGGGAATGGCCAAGCTTCACCTGGTGCAACAGGGGGCCGAACTGGCCTACCTGCTCCTGCACGACCCCGAATTTCGCAGCAAGGTTCGGCGCGAGCACCTCTACGAGGTCGGCAAACGCATTCGCCTGAAAGAAAATATTGAGCTGCTCTATCAGATCCTGCAGAGCGGCGTGGATGGCTACCAGTTCGACTTCTATGTGCTGTCCGCAGCTCCGGTGGAAGTCATTCAGTCGGCGCTCGAAGGATTCGTGCCCGCAAGCAACATTTACGGCACCGAATTCCGCTATACCGAAGATCATCAGATCGAAAGTATTGCCCGCACTACCGCCGGCTACGGAAAAGTTGTCGTGCTCGACGGACTGCAAACCACCCGCCAGGTCGGCCCCGATCACCTGATCTATGTGGGCGACGGAAGTTCCGATGTTCACGCCATGTTGCATGTAAAGTCGCGCGACGGCTTCACCATCGCTGTATCCGAGGACCGGCATGTAGCCCAGATCGCCAGCCGGACCGTGGTCAGCACCAATGCGCTGGCGATCCTGGCGCCGATTCTCGAAGAGATCGTGGGATGGGAAAGGATTCGCATTCGTGAATTCTTCGAGGCCCATGGACTTCTCATTCAGGAATGGGACCGGGTGCGCACCGACTGGTTAACCCTGCGGCGGGCCAACCATGGGGTCGACATGACGGCCAGCGTTGCGGCATCCTGAGACATGCTCCGCGACAAAAACCTGATTCCACTCTCCCATCAGCACCAGCACGCGCTGGCGCTGTGCGTGCGCATGGATCGCGCCATGCAGGCCGGCGATGCGAATCTTGAGCCGTGGCAACAGGAGATCCAACAGATCGTCGAGCAGGAGATCGCCATCCATTTCGAAGCGGAAGAGAAGGTAATTTTTCCGGCGGCGGCGCGTTTTGCAGAACTGAAACCGTTGGTGGAGGAACTTCTGCGGGAGCACGTTGAATTGCGCAAGTCCTTTGCGCGGGCAGCGGCGCGCGAACTGGATCATGCAGGCTTGCGTGCTCTGGCCGGGGAACTGGCCGCGCATATCCGGAAAGAAGAGCGGGAACTGTTCGAAGGAATGCAACAACAAGTGGCCGCTGATGAGATGGTCGCCGTCGGCGAGGCTCTCGAAAAGGAGCTGCGGAGAGCCACCCACCTCTGTACCCTGAAAAACACAGCGCCCAGTTCCGAGTCCAGCAAGTCTCAGTAGAGATGCGGCTTGCCGCGGCGTGCATCGGCAAGGAACTCGACCGTTGAGTGGGAACTATGCCGTGATTGCTTGGCACTGCTCGCCAAGAGACGTAGCCAGCGACGTCTCTACAGAGACCGAGGCTTCTGGATTTCCCATCGACTACGCACTGTAATCTTCCTGCGGCGGCACGGATGCGGGCTGCGGCAGGCGGTCTGTGACCTCGGCCAGCCTCGCCAGCTTATCCGACAATTCGCGCGTCAGCCACCCCGGCTGGTAGCGCCAGCGGAAATTTCCACTGTGCACGCTGGGCACATTCAGCCGCGCTTCGCTTCCCAGTCCCAACACGTCCTGCAAAGGAACCACCGACAAACTGGCAGGCGAAGCTTGCGCGGCGCGGATCATCGCCCAATGGATGCCGTCGTCGCAGCGTCCAAGATAGGCTTCGGCGGCACGCCGAACATCCTCGGTAGCGGAATTCCACCAGCCCAGCGTGGTGTCATTGTCGTGCGTGCCAGTATAGACGACGTGATTCGACGTGAGCCTGTGGGGAAGATAAATGTGCGCCCCAACATCGCCGAATCCGAATTGCAACACCGCCATGCCTGGAATCTGGTGCCGCTCCCGCAGGGCGTGAACTTCGGGTGTGATATACCCGAGATCTTCGGCGAAGAACGGCAGTCCGCCCAGAGCCTCCCGCAGCTTATGGAAAACCTCATCCTTCGGACCGTCCACCCAGCGGCCGCGAATGGCGGTGAGTTCGGTGGCAGGAATCTCCCAGAATTGCTCAAAGCCGCGAAAGTGATCGAGCCGGATGTAGTCGCAGGTCTCGGTTGCCCAGCGCAGGCGGTGAATCCACCACTGGAACCCGCGCGCCCGCATGGCGTCCCAGTCATACAGCGGATTGCCCCAGCGCTGACCGTCCGCGCTGAAAGCATCGGGCGGAACGCCGGAGACTACGGTTGGGTACAGATTGTCATCCAGGCGAAACAACTCCGGAGAAGCCCAAACATCGGCGCTGTCGTGGTCCACGAAAATGGCGATGTCGCCAACCACACGAATGCAGCGTTCGGCGCAGTAGCGGCGCAGCGCGTGCCACTGCTCGTAGAAGAAGAACTGCAGCACGCGGCCGGTGGCCAGTTGCAGGGACAATTCGCCGCGAGCCCGGTCAAGCGCCCCGGATTCGCGGCGAGCAAGCTGGCGTGGCCATTCCGTCCACTTGAGACGCTGGTGCTTTTCGCGAATGGCGTCGAACAGCACGAAATCCTCCAGCCACCAGGCGTTACCGGCGCAGAATTGATCGAACCGGTTGCGCGCGCCGCCGGAAGCGCGTGTCAGAAAGTTCTGCGCGGCATCAACCAGCAATGGCAGCTTGCATGTGCGGACACTGTCGTAGTCCACAGCCTGCACGTCGGAAGACAATTTTGCGAGCCGTGCCGGATCGATCCAGCCATGCTGATCGAGCCGTTCCAGGCTGATGAGAAGCGGGTTCCCCGCAAACGCGGATGTCGAAGAATATGGAGAATCACCATTGGCAGGCGGGGCGAGCGGAAGCACCTGCCAGAGGCCTTGCCGCCCGGCCGCCAGAAAATCCGCAAACTGGTAGGCGGCCGGGCCAAGATCTCCTACCCCGCCATACGCAGGAAGTGATGTGGGATGCAAGAGAATGCCGGTAGCTCGGGGAAATGCCATGACTGAAATGGGTGACCGGGTATAGCGCAATCGGCTGCTTTTGGTTTCGGACGATCCGGGCCGGCGCGGGGGCTATCGACTGGGCGATCGTTCTTTGAGATTTCCCGGTGAAAATTGGCGGCGTTCCTACTCGCCCTCGTCGCCCGGATTCTGGTTCTTGGTCAAAGCTTTCATTTCCTGGTCGTTGATCTTGACCTTGCCCGCCTTCTCCCTCAATTGCCGCAGGTTGGTCAGGAAGAGATCAAATATCTGCCCTTGTTTCGTCTGCAACAGCGAATCCCGAATCTCATCCCGGTCCTTGGCATAGTCATCCGGCGATGGAGCCTGCTTGTCGACCACACTCAATACTGCGATGGCATCTCCGCTCTCCAGCGGACCACTGATGTCGCCGGGCTTCATGCTGAATGCGACCGAGGCGGGACCGCTCATTGCCCCGATGTCGGGCACTTGCCCGGTGGGTAACACCAGGTCGCTGGTCTTCACCGTCGCGCCCAGTTCCTTGGCCGCCTTCTTCAGGTCGTGCTCCGCTTTGGCGCGATCCGAAAGTTCTTGTCCCTTCTGGCTGAGCAACTGGGCCGCCCGCTCGTTCTTGAACTGCTCCTCCACCTTGCTGCGGATGTCGTCGAAGGTTGGAGTGGCTGGCGGCTTGATGCCCATGAGTTCGAAGACAGCGTACCCCTGTGAGGTCTGCACTTCGTCCGGAGGAGCCTTGTCGCTCTCGTTGAACACGGCATCCATGAACTCGGGCGAAGCCCCCATGCCCGGCAACGAATCGGCTTGGGTGAAGAAGTCGGTGGTTACTACCTGAAGCCCTTTGGCGGCAGCCGCCTTGTCCAGGCCGCCCGAGCGAGCCTGCGTAAGCAGGCCATTCGCCTGGCCCTCCGCGGCACGGGCCGCCATCTGCTGCTTGATCAGGGGCTCGATCTGCGCTTTGACTTCGTCGATGCCCTTGACGTGCGCATCCTGCTTGTCGTCAACGTGGATGATGTGGAATCCGTAGCTGCTCTGCACCAGGTCGCTGGTGCCGCCCTTGGGAAGAGAGAAGGCCACTTTCTCGAATTCAGGAACCGTGCGGCCCCGGCCAATCCAGCCCAGCGAGCCGCCGTTCTTGGCGCTGCCCGTGTCCTCAGAGTACTTGGTGGCAAGCTCGGCAAAATTGCCGCCCGCTTTCACCTGCTTCAGCACATCCTCCGCCTTCTTGCGGGCCTCTTCTACACCCTTGGGATCGACTTTGCCATCCGTGCCGGGCAGCGGGGTCTTGATGAGAATATGCCGCACATTCACCTGCTCCGGCGCGCGATACTCGTCCTGATGCTGATCGTAGTAACTTTGCAGATCGACGCGGCTGACCTGAGTCTGCCCCTCGATCTTGTTCACGTCGATCAGGACGTACTTGACCTTGCGTTTTTCGGGAATCGAATTGGTGTAGGTCGCCTTGTTGCGCTCGAAGAAGGCCTTCAACTCCTCGTCGGTGGGATGGATGCCCTTCAGAACATCTTCGCGGCGAATGAGCGCGTAATCGAACTTGACCTTAGTATTGCGCTTCTCGAACTCTTGTCGAATTTCGGCTTCGGTAACCGACGCTCCTCCAGCCACCAGCTCACGAAGCTTGCCAACCACGATCTCGTTCTTCACCCCGTCTTCGAACTGCTGCGGGGTCAGAGTTGCCTGTTGTAACCTCTGCTCGTAAGCCTCCTGGCCGATAAACGTGCCCCCAGGAAAAAAGACCGGGGCGTAGCGGCCGTGCTGCAGCTCGTCGCGCAATTCATCGTCACTGGCATGCAAGCCGAGGCGCTGCGCCTCGGCGATGATCAACTGCTGATTGATCAGGTTCTGGGCCGCTCGCGAGGCGAAAAACGGCAACAGCATGGAGGCCTGTGCGCCGCCCCGCGGAAATTGACGCTGCACCATCTCTCGCGCCTGTTGCTGGACTTCCTGACTGGAAATATCGTAGCCCTCGACGGTGGCGATCACACCCTTGCCCGGAGTGCCAAATCCAAAGCTGGCGCCAATGCCCCCGGGAACCAGGGTAATGACCATAGAACCGCATATGATCAGCAAAATGCCGCCAAGTATGATCTTCAGGGCCGGGCCCGGGGTCTGCAAAAATCGAATCATCTGGTTATCACTCCGGAAGGTGCAAACAGTAATTATAAACTACCCTCGCCACGCGCAGCGGCGGGCGAGCCCGGCGAATCGGACAGCATTTCACGCCCGGGCACGCGGCCAGACGGCAGGGCAAAAACTCCGCTATTGAAACGAATTAATAAACGTGTTATCCCATGTGCGGAAGCTTGTCATCCATCATTCGTTACCCATGTTTGCCGGCCAAACTCCACCCCGAGGAGCGTTCTCTCCCATGCGACGAATCCTATTGCTGCTTTTATTGTTCCTCTGTCAGGTTTGCGCACACGGCGCTTATGGCACCACAGCGTCGAACGAAGTTCTGTCGCTCTCCCATGGCTGGTGGCTGCAGTCGTCGTGCAAGATCGACGCCAAGGGAGACGTCCTCTCCACGCCACGCTTCAAGCCGGCTGGTGGATACACGGTTACCGTGCCGACGACGGTAGTTGCCGCTTTGGTGAAGCATCACGTCTATTCCGACCCGGACTTTGGGATGAACCTGCGGCAAATTCCGGGCACGACCTACCCGATCGGGGGCAACTTCTCCAATATTTCCATGCCGCCCGACAGTCCCTTTGGCATGTCGTGGTGGTATCGCAAGGAGTTTGTCCTGCCTGCGAGCGACCAGGGCAAGACGATCTGGCTGAACTTTCACGGAATCAATTACCGCGCCAATGTCTGGCTCAACGGCAAACAGATCGCTAACTCCAACGACATGGCCGGCGCCTGGCGCACCTGGGAGTTCAACGTCACACAGGCCGCCCAGCCGGGCAAAACCAACGTTCTCGCTGTGCAGGTCTACGCGCCAACCGAGAATGATCTGGCGATCACCTTCGTTGATTGGAATCCCGCCCCGCCTGACAAGAATATGGGCCTGTGGCGTGGCGTGGATATCGCGACGAGCGGCCCGGTTGCGCTGCGCTATCCGACGGTGCTGTCGAAGGTGGATTCGCCGCAGAACGACAAAGCTCATCTCACGGTTACAGCCCTTCTGAAGAATGCCCTGAATCGGCCGGTAAAGGGCACGCTCAAGGCGAAGTTCGAGAACGTGGCAGTTGAGCAGGATGTGGAACTGGCCGCCGGGGAATCAAAGGATGTCGTTTTTGAGCCGCAG
>Ga0335079_10008585_pt1 | contig 11651 bp, 10 predicted proteins | sample Lox_Sample_33_FD_206719 | JGI IMG/M metagenome (GOLD analysis project Ga0335079, IMG submission 206719) | Soil microbial communities from Loxahatchee National Wildlife Refuge, Florida, United States - Lox_Sample_3.3 | ecosystem: Environmental > Terrestrial > Soil > Wetlands | place: USA... | reverse complement strand
AATCGGGCATCGTGGATCCGCACGACTATACGAAATCCAAAGTCGCGCTGGTGTATGGGCAGATGACCGAGCCGCCCGGGGCGCGCCTGCGTGTGGGGCTGACCGGACTCACGGTCGCCGAGTACTTCCGCGACGAGCAAAACCAGGACGTGCTGCTGTTCATCGACAATATTTTCCGGTTCACGCAGGCCGGTTCGGAAGTGTCGGCGCTGCTGGGACGCATGCCCTCCGCGGTGGGATACCAGCCGAACCTGGCGAGCGAGATGGGGGAATTGCAGGAGCGCATCACGTCGACCAAGACAGGCTCGATCACTTCGGTGCAGGCGATCTACGTGCCGGCCGACGACTATACGGATCCGGCTCCGGCGACCGCGTTCGCGCACCTGGATGCGACGACGAACCTGTCGCGCGCGATTTCCGAACTGGGCATTTATCCCGCGGTGGATCCGCTGGCATCGACGTCGCGCATTCTCGATCCGCGGATTATCGGGCAGGAGCATTACGACGTGGCGCAGCAGGTGAAGGGAGTCTTGCAGCGCTACAAAGAACTGCAGGACATCATCGCCATTCTGGGCATCGACGAGTTGTCGGACGAGGACAAGCTGGCGGTGGCGCGGGCGCGCAAGATCCAACGATTCCTTTCGCAGCCATTCAACGTGGCGGAGCAGTTCACGGGTCTGCCGGGCAAGTATGTCAAGCTGGCCGACACGATTCGCGGCTTCAAGGAAATCGTGGCGGGGCAGCACGACGGCATCCCGGAGCAGGCGTTTTACATGCAAGGGACCATCGAAGACGTGGTGGAGCGGGCGAAAGCGCTGCAAGGATAAGGGGCATGGCTGACGTGCTGGCACTCGAAGTGGTGACGCCGGAGCGCCTGCTGGTGCGTGAGGAAGTGAGCGCCGTGCAGGCTCCCGCGAAGGACGGCTACCTGGGCATCCTGCCGGGACACGCGCCGCTGCTGGCGGAGTTAGGCACCGGCTTCCTGAATTACGAAGCGGGGGGCAAGCGGTGGTACCTGGCGGTGCACAGCGGGTATCTGGAAGTTTTGGAGAACCGGGTGCGGGTGCTGGCGACGACGGCCGAGCGCGCCGAAGAGATCGACGTGGAGCGCGCCAAGGCGGCGATGCAGCGGGCGCAGGAGCAAATCCTGAATGCGTCGCTCGGCGTGGATCCGGCGTTTGCGTTGGGCGCGATGCAGCGGGCACAGGCGCGGCTGGACGCGGCGGCGGGGAAGTAGGCGGCAAAACGGCATCTGTTGCATGGCGCAGCAGGTAAAGGGTGTTTTGCAGCACTCCAAAGAACTAGAGGACATCATCGCCTCTCCGGCATCGACGAGTTGCCGGACGAGGATAAGTGTGGCGAGGAAGTTGCTGCCGTGCAGGCGGACCCGGCGCCGGGACTGGAGGTAGCGCGGCGAGGATCGTGGTTCCGGGAAGGGAGGCAAAGAAGTTCTTATTTAAGGAGAGGGGCCGGGAGCCGCCGGCCCCTCCTGCGCACGAGACGATCTTGGGACGGAGACGAGCCGTCCAAGAGGATGTTCCTATGCCTAGGTAGTCAGATTGGGGCGGGAATGCTCTCGAAGTTTTTCACTTCTTCGGCGCCGGGGGAGGGCTGGCAGAGGTAAAGGCGAGGGGTGAGGCCGAAGCGCTCGTGGTATAGGCGCGAGATATCCTCGTGGAAGGGCTTCACGGCGTCGGGCCGCATCAAGTTGACCGTGCAGCCGCCGAAGCCGCCGCCGGTCATGCGCGCGCCGAACACTCCAGGGAGGCCGATGGCGGCGTCCACCAGGAAATCCAATTCGTCGCAGCTTACTTCGTAATCGTGCTGGAGGCTGCGATGGGAGTCTTCGAAGAGTTGGCCCATGCGCTCGATGTCATCCTCGCGGCAGGCGGCTACGAATTGTCCGACGCGGGCGTTTTCGGTGACGACGTGGCGCGCGCGGCGCGCGATGACGGGCGGCAGCCAGGCTTCGGCCTCCTCGAACATGGCGGGCGAAACGTCACGGAGGGATTCGACCCGCGGATGGCGCTGGCGGATAATGGCGACGGCGGCCGCGCACTGTTCGGTGCGTTCCCTATAGGCGGAACCGGCGAGCTCATGTTTGACCATGGTATTCACGGCGAGGAACGCGAGCGCATCGGGGAGGCGCACGGCCTGATTCTTGAGGCTGCGGCAATCGATGCAGATGGCCGCGTGTTCCTGTCCGAAGACGGAGATGTACTGGTCCATGATGCCGCAGGGCATCCCCACGAAGTCGCGTTCGGCCCTCTGGCAAAGGCGGGCGAGGTCGAGTGGCGCGAGGCTGCGGCCATCGAGCAACGCCAGCGCGGTGGAAACTTCCAGAGCGGCCGAGGAGCTGAGGCCGGATCCTTCCGGAACGGTGCTGCGAATCAGAATGTTTTTCGGCTCGATGGGGAGACCGGCGCGAATCAATTCCCGGGCCACGCCGATGGGGTAGTCGGTCCAGTGGCGGCGGGGCTTGAGGCCGGCGATCTCGGAGACAGGCCAAGCGGCGGACTCCCGGCGGTCTTCGGAATAGATGCGCAGGTTGTGGTCCGGAGACGGCGCGGCCGCCACGTAAGCCGCGAGGTCGAGAGCCATCGGCAAGACGAAGCCGAGGTTATAGTCGGTATGTTCGCCGATCAAATTGACACGGCCGGGGGCGCGGAAGATGCGGATGCCATCCGCAGCTCCGTAGAGCCGCCGGAAGGCGTCGATCATTCGGCGCTCCGCGCTGCCCGCCAGGCCATCAACAGCAGAAAGAGGCCGAAGACGAGCATGCAAGCGCCGGCGTAGAGGTTGACGTTGGAATCGGTCAGCGCGGCGCGCGTATCCGGCGCCAGGACGCCCATCCCGAGCAGGATGAGACCGAGTAGCGTGAAGAACCAGCCCGAAGGCACTCTCAAGTCCATATCATCTAAACCAGATATTGAGGATGAGGAGCAAGATAACGACGATGACCGTCAACGGAGCGGGCCGTTGATACCACTTGGCGGCGGGGTCGTGCGGAACTTTGGTGAGGCCGTAGACCAGCCCTTCCATCTCCTTGTCGGGACGCGGCGTAGTCACCATGCTGACCACCACGGAGATGACGAAGCACGCGGTAAAGGCGACGATGGCGATCCAGAAGTTCTGCGCCATTTGCGAAGGGAACTCATGCAGGCCGGCGATCCAGCCGCCCTTGCCCTCGGCGGTGGTACACGACAGAGTCAGCACGGCTGCGAGAGTGCCGAGGGACAGGCCCGCGAAAGCGCCGTGCGCGGTGGTGCGCTTCCAGAACATCCCCAGCAGGAAGGTAGCGAACAACGGGGCATTCACGCAACCGAAGACAAGCTGGAGCAGGTCGAGGATATTGTTGTAGCGGGTCGCGACGTAAGCGGTGAGGACCGACAACAGGACGCCTACGACTGTGGTCACGCGCCCTACGGTGAGGTAGTGGCGATCGGGCGCGCCGGGGCGAATGAAGCTCTGATAGATGTCGTACGTAAAGACGGTGTTGAAAGCCGTGACATTGCCCGCCATGCCGGACATAAAAGAAGCCATGAGGCCGGTCAAGCCCACGCCCAACAGGCCCGCGGGATAGAACTGGGCCATGAGGGTGGTGAGGGCCTGATCGTAGTCCGGACCGCCGGTGGGTTTGAGAGGGAAGGCGTAACCCAGGTTCATTTTCGAGAGAACCAGCGCGGCGATGCCGGGCATGATGACGATGAAGGGAAGGAACATTTTGGGCAGGGTGCCGATCAGGGGGGTGCGGCGGGCGGCCGACATGGACTCGGCGGCCATGGCGCGCTGGACGACCAAGAAGTTCGTACACCAATAACCGAACGAGAGCACGAAGCCGAGTCCGGCGACCATGCCGAAGATCTCGACGCCCATGGGATTGTCGGTGGGACTGCCCATGTAGCGCCATGCGTGGAACATCTCGGGATGATCGGCGAGGTGCGCTTTCATGCCCTGCCAGCCGCCGGCCTTAATGACCGCGAGAATGGCGAGGGGCGCGAAGCCGAGCACGATGAGGAAGAACTGGAGCACCTCATTATAGATGGCGCTGGTGAGGCCGCCGAGGAACGTGTACGCCAATACGATGGCCGCCGAGGCCAGCACGGAGACGGTGAAGCTCCATCCGAGCACGAGCCGCAGCAGCAGGCCCAGGGCGTACATCGAGATCCCGGAGGAGAAGATCGTCATGACCGCGAAGGAGAAGGCGTTGAAGGCGCGGGTCTTTTCGTCGAAACGCAGCTTCAGGTATTCGGGCACCGAACGCGCTTTGCTGCCGTAGTAGAAGGGCATCATGAAAATGCCCATGAAGAGCATGGCGGGGATGGCGCCGAGCCAATAGAAATGGGCGGTCATGATGCCATACTTGGCGCCCGACGCGGACATGCCGATCAGCTCGACGGCGCCCAGATTAGCGGCGATGAAGGCGAGGCTGGTGATCCAGACGGGGACCGAACGGCCGGACATGAGGAAGTCGCCGCTGGAGGAGACTCCCTTGCGAAGCTTCCAGCCAATGCCTAAGACGAAGGCGAAATACAGCGCGAGGATGACGTAATCTACCGGAGCGAGTTGCACGTGAACTCCTGAATCTCCGACCGAGTTTCGGATATGGAAACCCCTGAGTGTAACGCGGGGGTTGGGGAAAAGCAATCGCGATGCGATGCGAAGAGCGGAACGGCCGCGTTCGCGCCGCCGGGGCCTGGACGAGCGGCCGGCCCATTCCGGCAAGTCCGAGGCGATGAGGCGGGGCGCGACATGCGGCGAGGCGCGAAGCGCTGCACCGGCGCGGTCATGATAGAATGCGTCTCGCGTGCAGAAAAACACTCTTCAAGCGGAACTGATCGCCGAGTTTCTGGGCACCCTGATCCTGATTTTGTTTGGCGACGGGATTGTGGCGATGGTGGTGCTGTTCGGTAAAGGAACTCCGGGCGAAATCGTGCATGGCGGGTTCACCAATATCACGATCGGATGGGGGTTGGCGGTGACCATGGGTTGCTACACGGCGGGGCGCATCTCGGGCGCGCACCTGAACCCAGCGGTAACCATCGCGCTGGCGATCTTTCGGGGCTTCGCCTGGCGCAAAGTGGCGCCCTACATACTGGCCCAGGTGGCGGGCGCATTTGTGGCGGCCGCCCTGGTGTTTTGGAATTACCTGCCCGCCTTCCGCACGGCCGATCCCAATCTGGATCACACCGCGGGAGTCTTCACGACGTTCCCAGCTTATCCGGATACGCCGAGCGCCGGGCTGCTCGACCAGACGATCGGGACGGGTTTGCTGCTGTTCATGGTGATGGCGCTGATCGACGAGCGGAACCAGCCGCCGGGAGCGAACCTGACGCCGGTGCTGATCGGCGCGGTGGTGGTGGTGATCGGCATGTCTTTTGGGGGGATGCACGGGTACGCGATCAACCCGGCGCGGGATTTTGGCCCGCGGCTGTTCACGGCGGTAGCAGGGTTCAAAAACAATGGACTGACCGATGGGAGCAGGGTCTTCTGGGTGCCGATTGCCGGGCCGATTCTCGGCGGCGTGATTGGGGCAGCGGGGTACGATTGGGGTGTGCGGCGCTTCCTGCCGGCGCCGAAGGCGTAAGCGCGGGGCGGCCCCGGCCGCCAAGCCTGTGTCCGGGCCACAGGTGCTAACGTGATCCAGAGCGATTCGCAGATGACGGCTCCTCGGGACCCTTGCGCATTGTTGGCCGAGACTTTCGGACCGGGCGGCGAGGCCGGCGTGATCTCGGCGCCAGGCCGCGTCAACCTGATCGGAGAGCACATCGACTATCACGGCCTTGCGGTGCTGCCGATGGGCCTGCGGCGCTCGATTCGGGTGGCGTTCCGGCGGCGAGGGGATCGAGTGATTCGCGCGGTAAGCGACGGCTACGGGACGCGCGAATTCGGCTGGACCGAGGCGCCGGCGCCGGCGGCGGCCGGCGATTGGGCAAACTATTTGCGGGCCGCGGCTCGCGCAGCAGGCCGGAAGTGGGGGACCGGGTGCGGCGTGGACGCCGCGATCGTGTCGGATCTGCCGCCGGCCGCGGGACTCTCGTCGTCGTCGGCGCTGATCGTCGCATTCATGTTGAGCCTTCTGCGCGCGAACGGCTGGCAGGCAAGCTTCGAGGAACTGATGGAGGTACTGCCGGAAGGAGAGCAGTTCGTGGGCACGCGCGGAGGCGGCATGGATCACGCGGCCTCGCTGGGGTCGCGAGAGGGGTGCGCTTCGCTGGTCGAGTTCGATCCGGTGACGGTGCGTCCCGTGCCGGCGCCGGCGGACTGGGCGTTTCTGGTGGCGCACAGCTTGACCGTCGCGGAAAAATCCGGGGCCGTGCGGCAGCAATACAATGCGCGGCGCGCGGCCGGCGCCGGAGCTTTGGCGCGGCTCGGATTTGCCAGCTACCGGGAGGCCCTAGCGGGGCGCGCGCCGGACGAACTGGAAATGCTGGCGGAGAAGCTGGAGTCGCAAGAGGAGCGGGGCAGTTTTCTGCACGTGACCAGCGAAGCGCTGCGTGTCCGCGCGGCGGTGCAGGCGATGGAGCTGGGCGACGGGAGGGCCTTCGGACGGCTGCTCGTAGAATCGCACGCGAGCCTGCGCGACCGTTTGCGAGTGAGCTGCACGGCACTCGACAGGCTGGTCGAGGCCGCAATGGCATCGGGAGCGCTCGGCGCGCGGCTGACGGGCGCGGGTTTTGGCGGCTGCGCGGTGGTGCTGTGCGCCAAGCGGGACCTTCCGACGGTGCGCGACGGCCTGACCGGGCGCTACTATGCAGGACGGGCGGAATTCAACGAGACCATGCACCTGATGCATGCCGAACCCGGACCGGGGGCGTTACAGTCGATTAAGGAGCTTCATGCATCTCCACGCGCTTGACTGGATGATCGTAGCGGTCTCGATCTTCATCTGTTTCGCTCCCGCGCTTTTTTTCGGGAAGCGGTCGGGCAAGAGCACTTCCGAATTCTTCGCTTCCGGGCGCTCCGTGCCGTGGTGGCTGGCGGGGCTCTCGATGGTGGCTACGACCTTTTCGAGCGATACGCCGAACCTGGTGGCGAACTTCGTGCGCACGGAAGGAGTGGCCGGGAACTGGCAGTGGTGGGCGTTCACGCTGACCGGCGTGGCGACGGTGTTTTTCTATGCGCGCCTCTGGAGGCGTTCGGGCGTACTGACGGACCTGGAATTCTATGAAATGCGTTATTCGGGCCGGGCGGCCAGCGCGGTGCGCGGCTTTCGCGCCGTGTATCTGGGCTTCTTCTTCAATTGCATGATCATGGCCACCGTGGATCTGGCGGCCTGCAAAATCGCAGCGGTGCTGTTCGGCTTCGAGCGCTGGCAAACCCTGCTGGCGGTGGGACTGCTGAACGTGGTCTTTGCCGCGCACTCCGGCCTTTGGGGCGTGCTGGTGATCGACATGATCCAGTTCTTCATCAAGATGTCGGCGGTGATTGCGGCGGCCTATTTCGCGGTCACGCTGCCGCAGGTGGGCGGGATGCACGGGCTGGTGGACAAGCTATCGCATCTGCGCGGGCCCGGCGGCGTGAATTACCTCAACATGCTGCCGGACTTCCGGAGTAACTGGGACTTGGCGGTGGCGGTGTTCATCATGCCCATCGCGGTACAGTGGTGGGCGGTTTGGTATCCGGGCGCGGAGCCCGGCGGGGGCAGTTACATCGCGCAGCGCATGTTGGCGTCCAAGTCGGAGAAGGACGCGCTGGGCGCCACGCTGTTCTTCAATATCGCGCATTATGTGCTGCGGCCGTGGCCGTGGATTCTGGTGGGGCTGGCGTCGCTGATCGTGTATCCGCAGTTATCCGACATCCAGAAATCGTTTCCGCATCTCGACCCCAGCCTGATCGGTCACGACATTGCATTTCCGGCGATGCTGCGCTTCCTGCCGGTGGGTTGGATGGGACTTATGCTGGGGGGCTTGATTGCGGCTAACTCATCCACGATCCTTACGCATCTGAATTGGGGCGCGTCTTACCTGGTGCATGACTTCTACCGCCGGTTCATCAAGCCGGGCGAGGGCGAGAAGCACTACGTGCTGGCGGGGAGGCTGGCGACGATCCTGTTATTCGTGGCTTCTTCGGCGCTGGTGTTCGCTCTGGACACCGCCAAACAGAGCTTCAACCTGATTCTGCAAATCGGAGCCGGGACGGGCCTGCTTTATCTGATGCGCTGGTTCTGGTGGCGGGTGACCGCGTGGTGCGAAATCGTGGCGATGAGCAGTTCATTCGGCGTCTCGCTGATCTTCCTGTTTCTGGCCAAGAGCGGCGTGAACATAGGCACTTATCAGCAGCTACTCATCACGATCGCGGTCACGACAGTCTGCTGGGTAACTACGGCGTATCTGGGTCCGCAGACCGATCCGGCGACACTCGTCTCATTTTACAAGAAGGTACATCCGTTCGGTCCGGGTTGGCGCGTGGTGCGCCTGCAAGCCGGCATTTCGGAGGCCGAGGCGGCTACGTGGGCGCAGCATGAAAACATTCCGCTCGCATTGCTCGGATGGACTACCGGTTGTGTGATGATCTGGTCGGCGCTGTTCACGGTGGGCAACCTTCTTTATGGGCGGACCGGGTACACATTGGCACTGCTCGCGATCTTCGTGGTGAGCGGAGCCATTCTGATTCGAGTGATCAACAAGCTCTGGGCGTAGGAACGGGCGGCGGCTTTGCGGCCGGCTCGACTTCACCCGGCGACCACGGCCACGGCGCGGACGGGCGAGCCATCGAGCCCCGTCAAACGGAGCGGCAGCACGATGAGCTGGAACAGGTCCGCTCCGATGGCGTCGAGATTTGCCAGGTTCTCGACGATGAGGACGCCCGCTCCCAGCAACGCGCGGTGGGCCGGGTAAGGCTCCCGATCGACCGAGGGCATATCGACACCGAGGATACGGACTCCGCAAGAGACCAAGAACTCGGAGGCCTCGCCGGACAGGCAGGGATGCTCGCTGAAGTAACACGGGCTGCCCCATTGCTTCGACCAGCCGGTGTGCAACACGGCCGCGCGCACATGGCGGAGGGTCTCGCGATGCGCTTCGAGGCACTCGCGGCCGATGACGGCGCCGGGCGGCAAGCCGCGCAGATCGATCAGCCGCGCCAGGCCCAGGCAGCGCTCGAGGGGCACACGGTCGATGGTTTCGCCGCCAGTAAAGAAGTGAAACGGCGCGTCCATGTGGGCGCCAGTGTGTACGCTCAGCTCGATGCGGCTCAAGTTGACCGAAGCATGAGGAAGGATCGTGACGCGGACCGCTCCGTCGCCCGGAAAGACCGGCGTGTCCGCATCCACCGCGTGGCTGAGATCGACGATGCGTCCCGGGGTCATCTGATGTTTACTATGTTAAAGGAAGGAGCGCGCATGCGAAAGGTTCTTCACTTCGATTCACCCAGGGATCATTATCATTCCGATGCGGCGATTGTGTGGTGCTACGACCACCGCTTTGAACTGGCGTTCCGGAAACTGCTGAAGCGCACGCTGACGGCGCGTTACGATGCGATTCGCATCGCGGGGGGCGCCAAGTGCCTGGCGAGTCCGGAACGGGATTCGGACCGGGAGTTCGTACTCGACCAAATCCGCAAATCCATTCGCCTGCACGGCACGGATCGCGTGATGCTGATGGTGCATTCCGATTGCGGGGCGTATGGAGGGCTGGCGGCGTTCGGCGGCGACCGGGAGGCCGAGTCGCGGCATCATCAAGGCGAGCTGCAGCGCGCGGCGGCGGCGCTCCGCGAAGGCATTCCGGCAATCGCGGTGGAGTGCTATTTGGCTGATTTCGAGGGAGTCTGGGCCGTAGAGGAGGAAGGTGCGGCAGGTGAGGGCGCGCCTTGATAGTTTCCTTAGGCACGTCTTATGGGTTCTTTATCGGGCGCCGGGTAACATGGACCCATGATCGTTATGAAATTCGGCGGCTCCTCGTTAGAGTCCGCCAGCGCGATCCAGCAAGCGGCGTCGATTGTGGAGCGGCAGTTGAGCCGGAATCCGGTGGTGGTGGTTTCGGCGATGGGAGACACGACTGACCGGCTGCTGGACGCCGCGCGCAGCGCCGCACGCGGCAATTCTTACGCCGCGGGGCAGCACCTCGAGTCACTGCGCCGTCTGCACCGCACGGAAACCCGCGGCCTGCTGGGTCCGCGCGCGGAGCCCTTTCTACGGGAATGTATTGCGCCGATGTTCCGCGAATTCGAGACGCTGCTGGTGGAATTGAGCGAGGGCCGGCAGCTCACGCCGGAGATCGAAGACCAGGCACTGAGCTATGGGGAACGGATCTCGAGCTTAATCGTGGCCGAGGCTTTCCGCCACTCAGGCATCCACGCCGCGCAGGTGGACGCGCGCAAGCTTGTCGTGACCGACGATCAGTTCACGCACGCCGCCCCCATGCATTGGGACACCTATGCGCGCCTACGCCGGACGGTGGCTTTGGTCGCAAAGGACCGGGTGGTGGTGATGGGCGGCTTCATCGGATCGACTGCCGGTGGAGTTACCACCACGCTGGGGCGAGGAGGGTCGGATCTAACAGCGTCGCTGGTGGGCGCGGGGATCTCGGCGGACGAGATTCAGATCTGGACGGACGTGGACGGCATGCTCACCTGCGATCCGCGGGTGCTGGCGGGGGGCTGCCGGATTCGCGAGATCTCCTACGGGGAAGCGGAAGAGATGGCGCGCTGCGGCGCTAAGGTGCTGTGTCCGTCCTCCATCGCGCCGGCACTGCGGCAACGGATACCGATCGTAATCCGCAACGCACGCCGGCCCGACGTGGAAGGCACGCGGGTGGTATCGCGCACACAGACTCCGCCCGGCATTGCCAAATGTGTGACTTCGAAAAGCGGGATGGCGCTGGTGCATCTTAGGGTGAAAGGCCCGGGATTGCTGTCGAGCATCACGGACGGGTTGGCGGATCTGTTTGCGAGCGCGCGTGTTTCCATCGATATGATTCAGGCGCACGAGAAAGGCATTTCGTTCGCGGTCGAGAGCTGGCCGGGCCTTTCCGCGGTGCTGCGGAAGGTGGATGAGAGCGTGGAGATCGCGGTGGAAGAGGAGCGCGCCGCACTTTGGCTGGTGGGCGACGGCATTGGGCAGGCGGAGGCCACGCTGCCGCGCGCGGCGCGAGCATTGCAGGTCACCGACGTGCGGCTGATCTCCCAGGGTTCGTCTCCGTTGAGCCTGGGATTTGTAGTGCCAGAGCCGGATTTACGCGCGGCGGTGGAAGCGCTGGATCGCGAATTCTTCGCGTCGCCGGACGCGGACGTATTCGCCGCGCCGCAGCCAGCACCGTCACGCATCCCACAGCGAAGTTATGGGGGATGCCAGATTCCGCCAGGCGTGCGGAGGCAAGCCGCGCCCGCGCGGTAACCGGCGCGCTGACGCCAAGCCCGACCGTGATTTAGCTGCTATGACTCTTTTCCGGCTTTCCGCCTTTCATGAAGCTCTTAGAGTCACCACGCTGAGGTGGTTGACCGATGTCGTTTTGGATAAGCCGTCCAATCGAAGGATTCGATCAGTTTCATAAGCAATGCCGATCGACGAGTCATAACTTTCTTATGACTTACTTATGCTTTCGATAGTAACTTCTTACGATACTGAGTGCCACGTAAGCACCTCGCGACCAGAGATAGAGCCTCCGCTCCGTCCGCGGCCATTTGTGTCCGCACATTCCTAAGGAAACAAC
>Ga0335079_10008584_pt1 | contig 11651 bp, 9 predicted proteins | sample Lox_Sample_33_FD_206719 | JGI IMG/M metagenome (GOLD analysis project Ga0335079, IMG submission 206719) | Soil microbial communities from Loxahatchee National Wildlife Refuge, Florida, United States - Lox_Sample_3.3 | ecosystem: Environmental > Terrestrial > Soil > Wetlands | place: USA: Florida... | reverse complement strand
TTCTCTGGCCACGTCATACGGCTTCGAGGCGAACATGGCGCCGAATACGGACAGAGTCAAGTCGAAGGCCTTGTCTTCGATGCCTTGCAGGTTGCAGGCGTCACCCTCGTGAAATCTCAATCGTCGAAGGCCCTGCTGCGCCGCCCGTTTGGTCCCGGCCGCAACCAGATTCCTGGCAATGTCGATTCCCGTTACGTCTGCCCCCAAACGCGCCAGTGGCAGCGCCGTGGTGCCGTCTCCACAGCCGAGATCCAAGGCCCGCAGTGGAGGCTTGACCCCGAGCGATTCCACTACTGTTTCACCGGATTCGCGCATGAAGGTGGCGATTGCAGTGAAATCGCCTTTTTCCCAGAGTGCTTGGTTCGGATTCATATCAGTTCCTCTCATCGCTCGATCGACATCAGCAAGATTCTCCGCGGGCGCTAAGAGGAGCCAGCGCTGCTTCGATCCGCCGCATTTGCTCGCCGGTGACCATGGCGTTCAGCACCCTCTGAAACCGCCGCTCCTCGACACCCGAGAGAATGTACTGCCAGCGATACGCCCGGAGCACTTGGTCGTGCAGCAGATCCACCTTCTGTTCGGATAGAGCCACCCGTTTTACGCGTAAGAAGTACTCAACATCCGAGGCCGCTTGGGCGCACACGATCCCGTCCACGGCTCCGACCAGCGTAATCAGGTCGTCCACCGCCTGATTTCTCTCCTCGGCCGACAAACCCGCGTTTTCGCGGACCCATTCCAGCTCGTCGATTCTTGCGTGTTGGGATTCCTCCTTCCAGTGGTACAAGAACACATCTTTGAACAATGGCGATAATTGTGAATCCGGCTGGATGCTTTTCAGATAATGCGTCTGCGAGAACAGCTCGATCATCAGAGTCACTCCCAGCACCGCCCATGTGGATTTCGAAAGCACCGCCGCGGCTACCGCGTTCGGCTCCGGCAGGAACTTGTATCCCGGCGGCATTTTCGACGCGATCATGTGCTCAATGCGCCGGAACAGTTCCTGGTGTTTGAGTTCTTCATCGCTGAAGCGAACCAGTGCCTCCAGTGCGACTTGGTCGCCAGTCCAGTGAAATTTGCTCAGCTCAAGAACTTTGCAGTTGATGAAGCGTTCCACCAGGCCGAAGATGTTCGCATAGGTCCTGCCTTGAATCTGACTGAGGAAAATCGCTTCGCCCTCGCTCAGAAACTCAAGTTGATCGACGCCGGAGATGGAGTCCGGCAGGAACTTATGCGACGTATCGAACTCGCGGCCTCGTAGAACATCCAGGTCGATGTCCCAGCGTACGCGCTTGGAAGCGCCAACACATGCGGCATATTGTTCGGTTTGGACGGGAATGGGGGTAGTCATAGCGTTTCTTTCCTTGGTGTATCGGTTTGACGCGTTTTCATATCACGTCTCGCGTCGTTTACAATTGTGGGGTGCACGGGGCGTGACAACCATGCCCGAACGTCCCGATGATTTGCTCGGACGTTCGGCTGGGTTGATTGCTTTGCAGTCCGGCCGGGGAAATTTGCCGGACGTTCAGAGAGCCGAATGGATGCCTTCTCCGAGATTCTGAGTGGAGTCAAGCTAAGCGGCGCATTGTTCTTCAGCGCTGAGTTTTCGGCTCCCTGGTGCTTTGCGTCACCCGCGGCCAACACTCTTGCGCCGCTGTTGGCGCCAGGAGCGCCCCACCTGGTGATCTACCACTTCGTCATCGACGGCGCAGCCTTCGTGACGTTACCCGATGGAGAATCGATCGAACTTGGCCCCGGAGATATCGTCGTCCTTCCCCACGGGGATCCGCACGTGATGACCAGCGCCCCAGGTGTCGGGGCCGCATCGCTGAACTCGGCGATTTTTTCCAAGATCAGATCGCGCGACTTGCGTCCCTTGCAGGCGGGCGGAGGCGGCGATTCGGCGCGATATGTTTGTGGGTACATGGCTTGCGACCCCTTCCTCAGCCGGCCGATTCTGGGCGGTCTGCCGCCCGTCTTCAAGGTCAACATCCGAACGGATCGCTCGGGGTACTGGCTCGAGAGTTCGATTCTGCATCTGGTAGAAGAAGCCGCCTCCGGACGGGTCGGCAGCGATGCCATGCTTGCCAAACTCTCGGAGGCGTTATTCGTCGACACTCTGCGCCGCTATGTCGCCACCTTGCCCGAAGAGCAGAGCGGTTGGCTCGCGGGGGCGCGCGATCCCATCGTCGGCAAAAGCCTCGGATTGCTGCATAGCCGCATCGCCGATCCTTGGACCCTCGCGGATCTGGCGGACGAGGTCGGCATTTCACGGACTGCTCTCGTGGAGCGTTTTACCCGGTACCTTTCCGAGCCACCCATGACGTATTTGACTCGCTGGAGGCTTCAATTGGCCGCGCGGTCACTTGAAAATACGCCGCGCGGTGTAGCGGAAATCGCCGGCGAAGTCGGATACGAGTCGGAAGCGGCCTTCAATCGCGCATTCAAACGTGAGTTCGGGGAGCCCCCTGGCCGCTATCGCCTCAACTATAAACGAACCTTCGGCAAGAACGTTCGTGGCACACCTCGCCAACTCGACCTGAAGGCGAGTTCCGCCGTTGATGACTCGGCGGTAGCGTCCGATATTTCCTCATAGCGGGCTCGTCGTCTATCCTGCGATCGTCGTGCATTCGAGTCCCCGTCTCCCGCTCCATTTTTTCAATGCCCGCTAGTCCGGCACGCCGCAGTCGGCCTCGCCGCTCAGCAGCATAAAACCGCTCTCCACCGCGTCGCCCATCACCCGGGTCCACGCCACGCGTGCGCGGCTTTCCACTCCGCCGAGCCGAACGCCCACCAGTTGGCCGGCGGACAACCCAGGGCAATGGTGCCGCGCGCGAAATCCACCTTCGCTTTCGTCCAGTAGCGTCCCGCGCGCCTCGCGGCCGGCGGCTTCGTCCCACCAGAAATAGACGGAGCCGATACTTCTGCGCCGCTCGTGTTTGCGTCGCTCGCCGATCGCTGCCTTCACCGCACGCATGACGCTGTCGCCTCCTCCATTCGGTAATTCTTCAACCGGCGGCCCAGCGTCCGCCGTGAGATCCCCAGAATCTCCGCCGCCCGCCGGTGGTGTCCACCGGCGCGCACCAGTGCGTCCAAGATCGCCTTCTTCTCCAGGTCCTGCAGCTCGCCGTCTCTGCCCACTGGCGCTCCGGCCTGCGCGTGTCGAATATCGACCGGCAGCGCCGCGCAGGAAATTTCCCGTGACTCGCTCAGCACCGCCGCATTGGTCACCACGTTGCGCAATTCCCGCACGTTTCCCGGCCACTTCCAGCTCTCCAGCGCGCGAATAGCGTCTTCCTCAAAATCGTAGCCTTCTTTGATCTGCCGGACGAAGTATTCCGCCAGCGCCGCGATCTCCTCCCGCCGCTCCCGCAACGGCGGCACCCGGATCGTCAGTTGCGCCAGCCGGTGGTACAGATCCCGCCGAAATTTTCCGGCGGCGACCGCCTCATCCAACACATAATTCGTCGCCGCCACCACCCGCACGTCCACTTCAATCTTCTTCACTCCTCCCAAGCGGTAATACGGGGCTCCATCGAGAACGCGCAGCAGCTTCACTTGCATTCGTGGATCCAGCTCCCCGACTTCGTCCAGGAAAATCGTGCCCGTATGCGCCAGCTCAAACAACCCCGGCTTCGAACCCAAAGCACCGCTGAATGCGCCCTTCTCGTAGCCGAACAATTCGCTCTCCATGAGCTGATCCGGCAGGCATCCACAATTCACATCTACCCAAGGCTTCCCGTTCCGCAGTGAATAATGATGGATCGCCCGCGCCACGTGTTCTTTGCCCGTTCCGGTTTCACCCGTGATCAGTACGGTCGCCGTCGTCGGCGCCACCTTTTGAATCAGCCGCGTGATCTCGCGCATCGCGGCGCTCGCAATCACCGTCTCTTTACCGAGAAATACCTCCGTCGTACTCCCGGGGGAATCCATCTCATCTCCCTTCGACCGCCTTGCCGAATTTCGATATACCCCGATGGTGCAGTGCCGGCGACCTTCTGGCGCTGCCCTCTTCGCCCGAGCGACAATCTGGCTTCCCGGTTCGCCTTCTCATGCGCCGCTTTCCGGTTGCCTCCGAACCGTGATTACCCTTTACTCCTGCTCACTTAGCACGCCAACGCCGCTCTCTCCACTTCACTGGCCCCTTACTTGCCTTTTCGGATGGCGTCGTCAATCGGAGAAAATCAAATGTCATCCGCTTCCAAGGTCTTCATCTTCGGGGTGATTGCCGCGGGCTTTTCTGTAGTTCTCTTCTCCATCAGTTTGTTTAGCTCGGACGCTCCCCTGCGCTTCGCCGTCTACCTGCTGATTGCCGTGATGGCGTCCGGTTTGAAAGCCTCTCTGCCCGGCATCACCGGCACCATCTCGGTCAGCTATGTCTTCATTCTTCTGAGCGTGGTCGAGTTGTCCACCTCCGAAACCGTTTTCATCGGCTGCGCCGCCCTGCTGACCCAGACGCTTTGGCACTCCCGGTCGCGACCCACCTGGCTCCAGGCAACGTTTAACGTCGCCGCCATCGCCCTTTCTTGCGTCACGGCTTCTTTGGCTTACCGCCACACCCCGGCCTTGCCCCGCCAGTTTTACTGGGCCCTGGTATTTAGCGCCGTCACGTACTTCCTTGTGAATACGCTCTCCGTCGCGACCGTGATTTCCTTGACCGAAAAAAAGCGCATCGTCCAAGTCTGGAAAGAATGCTACTTCTGGTCGTTCCCCTATTACCTGCTCGGCGCTTCCATCGCCGGCGCAGTGAGTTTCTGCAATGAGCGCTTCGGATGGGAAGTTTCTTTGGTTGGATTGCCGGTCGTCTACCTGATCTACCGCTCCTACCGCCTCTATCTCGACCGACTCGAAGGCGAAAAACTGCATGCCGAAAGTATGGCCGCCTTGCACCTGCGCACCATCGAGGCCCTCGCGCTCGCCATCGAGGCCAAGGACGAAGGAACGCGCCATCACCTCGAGCGTGTGCAGACCTATGCCGTCGCCATTGGCAAAGAATTGGGAATCGCCGACTCCGACCTCGATGCCCTCCGCGCCGCCGCCATCCTTCACGACATCGGCAAACTCGCCGTTCCCGAGCACATCATCTCCAAGCCCGGCAAGCTGACCGCTGAAGAGTTCGAAAAGATGAAAATCCACCCCCTGGTCGGCGCCGAGATCCTCGAACGCGTCCAGTTTCCCTATCCCGTCGCCCCCATCGTGCGCGCCCATCACGAGAAATGGGACGGCTCCGGATATCCCTCCGGCCTGGTCGGCGAAGAAATTCCCATCGGCGCCCGAATCCTCTCCGCCGTCGACTGCCTCGACGCGCTCGCTTCCGATCGCCAGTACCGCCGCGCTCTGCCTCTCGATGAAGCCATGGCCGTAGTCCTCTCGCAATCCGGCAAGAGTTTCGAGCCGCGCATCGTCGACATCCTGTACGCCCGCTATCGGGAACTCGAAGAGATGGCCCGGGCGCACAGTGCCGGCGAGCCGAGCTCCCCCATGCGGAAATTGAAGGCGAACGGCGTCGCTCCCGCCGCCGGCTTGGAGCAGTCCGGCGCCTCGTCTGCCCGCAGCAAGAACCGTCCCGAGTTCATTCAGTCCATCGCCGCCGCGCGCCAGGAGGTGCAAACTTTATTCGAGCTCACTCAGGAATTGGGAAATTCGCTCAGCTTGCACGAAACCCTTTCCGTCCTCGACGTGCGCTTGAAAGGCATCTTGCCCTACGACGCCATCGCCATCTACACCCAGCGCGGCGACCGCCTCATCCCCGAATACGTCCAGGGCGAAAACTCGCGCCTGTTCGCGAGCCTCGAAATCCCGGTCGGCGAAGGCCTCTCCGGCTGGGTCGCGCAGAATTCCAAGCCCATCATCAATGGCAATCCATCGGTTGAGCCCGGTTATCTGAATGACCCGGCCAAGTTCAGCACCCTGCGCTCCGCCCTCGCCATTCCGCTCGAAGGACTCAACGGCACCATCGGCGTTCTCACCCTCTACCGCGCCGACCGCGATGCCTTCACCGCCGACCATTTGCGCATCTTGCGCGTCGTCGGTTCCAAAGCTTCGCTCGCCATCGAAAACGCTCTGAAGTTCCGCCAGGCCGAGATCTCCGCCACCACCGACGGCCTCACCGGACTCCCCAATGCCCGCTCTCTGTTCCTGCACCTCGATTCCGAACTTTCCCGCTGCCGCCGCACCAAAACCTCGCTGGCCGTACTGGTGTGCGACCTGGACGGTTTCAAGCAGGTCAACGACCGCTTCGGTCACCTCGAAGGCAACAAGGTTCTCGAGAAGGTCGCCAAGGGCCTGGTGGCCAATTGCCGCGACTACGATTATGTGGCCCGCATGGGCGGTGACGAATTCGTCCTGGTCCTGCCGGGCTCGACTCCCGCCGCCATTGAGAAACGCATCGCCATGCTCACTGCGATGGTCAACGCCGTCGGCCGCGAAGACTGCGGCGAGGACTTACTTTCAGTCAGCGTCGGAGAAGCTTATTGTTGTGCAGAAGACACCTGCGACGCCGAGCAACTCCTAGCGGCGGCCGATCGCGGCATGTACCGCGTGAAGCGCGACCACAAACTCTTCGCCACCGACCACGGCGAGATCTACCACCTCTCGGAGGCCATCGCGTAATTCGGGCGAAGTGGGGCAGTCCTCCGCGCTCTAAGCCGCCCCCGCCGATGAGGGTGAAAATAGGGGGCGAGTGTCCGAAAATGGGATTAGGTTCGTTTCGCAGGGCGGGGACGCACCCGAACCACCAGTAGGCACGCGAGGAGTTGGCGCGACCGTCAGCGGGCAAAAGAGTTGATGGGATCACGTCGCTTTCCAATACCAGAATAATCCCGGGCCACTCGCGGATGGAGTCGTGAGGCTTTGGTTTCAATGAAGTAGAGGAGAAAATCGAGTGTGATTGTGAAAAAGCGATGGTGGGTCATCGCCAGAGGCGTTTGAGCAGCAGAGCGGCACCGCCGAAGGTCCGACGGGATGAATTTTTTCAAGCATGCGGAAATCTACGGCCCGATCGAGCCCGGCAAGCAGGCACGCTGCGGAGCGGCTGTAAAACCTCTCCGCAGATTCATCGTTCCGATGAGTTTCCGGCTGGGTATTCCTCGACGGGTTGCTCTGCAGCAGAGCCCGCCTCCACTTCACCAGCCGGCTGCAGCATGCGCTGGCGCTTCAGCGCCAGCAATGGATTGTCAGCGAATGGCAATATATCCCCGGTTCCGGCTTCTCAGGGGTGGGGTTCACTCCACCCTTTCCGTTTAATGAAAAGTGTCCCTAATTTCCGTGTCTCAATTTCGGGGTGCAGTCCAGTCAGGATGCTGTGAAATAATCGAACATTTCTCTTGCAAACTGTTTTGGTGCTCGTAGACTGAAGACGTGGGCACACCAAGTCACTCAGAGCGGCGAAATGCATTTCTCGGGAAGGCGAAAGCAGCGGATCGAAGGATTTCCTCCGGTTGACTGACAGCGCCAGTGGAACATGCTCAGGGGCAGATCCGTGGGGCTGCGCGATTGCTTACGTTCGTGCACGGCCGCCGTAATCGAATTTCCTCGTCCCGCCGATATGTAGACAAGGATGAGATTGCGCACCATCGGCGCCCGGGCCGGCGCGATGCTGCTGACCCTCTGGCTGGCCGGCCTCGCCGGCGCCTTGCTCGTCCGCCTCGGCCCTGGCTTCGGCATCGACGAGCAGGAACTCGATCCGCGCCTCTCCCCCCAAAGCCGCGCCGCCTTGCGCGCCGCCCACCAGAACGAGCGCCACATTGCTCGCTTCTACGTCCACTCTGTCGCCCGCACGCTGCGCGGAGACCTCGGCGTTTCGCAATCGCTCGGCCGCCCGGTCGCCGAACTGCTGCGCGAGCGTTTCCCGGTCACGTTGCGGACCGTCGCTCTCGGCCTCGCCGTCGGTTGGGCCGCCGGCCTGCTGCTGGCCGTCGCGGATCATGGCGCGCGTTCGGCCGCGATCGATCTGGCGGCCGCTGCTTTGAGCGGTGGTTTATTGTGTTTGCCCGCCTCGCTGCTGGCGCTGCTGTTTGTTTTCCTCGGAGCGCCCGCCGCTTTGGGCATTGCGGCTCTCATCGCGCCCCGCGTCTTCCGCTACGCGCACGATCTGTTCTTGAGCGCCGCCGCCTCGCCGCACGTCCTCACCGCGTGGGCCCGCGGCCTGTCCGCGTTTCCGATCCTGGTCTGGCATATTTTGCCCTGCGTCCGCGCGCCGCTCCTGGCGCTCGCCGGCGTCTCGCTCAACACCGCCTTCACCGCTGCCATTCCGATTGAAGCGCTGTGCGACTCGCCCGGCATCGGCCAGCTCGCCTGGCAGGCGGCCTTGGCGCGCGACCTGCCTCTGCTTGTCAACCTCACTCTCCTGGTCACCGCCGTCACTGTCGTCGGCAATGCCGTCTGCGGCTGGAAGCCGGCGGGAAGCGAGGCTGTATGATCCGCGTCCGCCTGGCGCGGTGTGTGCTGGCGTTGATCTTCATGGCTGCGCTGGCCGCCGATGTGCTCGCGCCCCGGCCCTATGACGCCCAGTTCCGCGACTCTCCCGACGCCCGGCCTTCGCGGCAGTTTCTGCTGGGCACCGACGAATTGGGACGCGACCGCTTCTCGCGCCTGCTCTATGGAACGCGCCTATCCCTCCTGCTGGCGCCGGCTGCGGCGGCCCTCGCCACGTCATTATCGGCGCTCGTGGGCCTCGCGGCGGCGGCTTCGGGACGTTGGGGCGAGCGCGGCGTCCTCGCGATCACCGACCTCGTCCTCTCGCTCCCCTGGCTCTTTCTTCTACTCGCCGTGCGCGCGCTGCTGCCGTTGAATCTGGCGCCGCTGGTTTCCGTCGTCATCACCTTCGCTCTGCTCGGCCTGCTCGGATGGGCGCCCGCCGCGCGCGTGCTCCATGCCGGAATCCGCGCGCTTCGCCAGTCGGATTTTGTGTTGCATGCGCGCGCTTCCGGATGCCGCTCGTCCCGCCTCATGGCGGTCCACATCCTGCCCAACCTGGTTCCTCTCCTGCGCGCGCAATTCTGGATTCTGGTGCCCGCGTTTCTGCTCACCGAAGCCAATCTCGGGCTGCTGGGGTTGGGCGTCTCCGAACCGCTTCCGTCCTGGGGCAACCTGCTGCGCGAACTCGAGAACGTCTCGGCGGTGCCGTCGCGTCCCTGGCTGCTCGTCCCCGTTGTGCTGCTGATTGTGGTGGTCGGCTGTCTGCACCTGGCGTTTCCCGGCGAGGAGCGTGCCGCGTGAAGCGCCTCCTCCCGCTGCTGGTTGCGTGTGCGCTCTCGCTGGCGGGCGGAGAGATTCCGAATGGCCGCGAATTGCGCGCGTGCCTCCGCTCCCAGCCCAAAACTTTCGACCCGGCGCTGGTGGCGGACGATGCTTCGGAGACCATCCGCTATTTGACCGGCGGCGTCCTGATTCGCGTCAATCGAGTCACCCAGGCGCTCGAACCCGAATTGGCGGTTTCCTGGAAGGTGAGCGGCGGCGGCCGCACGATTCGGTTTCGGCTGCGCGAGGGCGTTGCCTTTTCCGATGGCTCGCCCTTCACGGCCACTGATGTGGCCTTCACCTTTCAGAGGTTGATGTCCCCCGAAATCCACTCCCCGACCGCGGATTCTTTCCGTTCCGCCCCGGGTGCGGTCCGCAGCGCGGTGGAAAACGATCATCAGGTGGCGCTGACGTTTCCAGCGCCGATCGCCGGGCTGGAGCGCCTCTTCGATCAGGTCGCGATTGTCCGCTCGGGCTCCAATGCTGTTCTCGGGCCATTCCAGGTCGCGGAGAATAAACCCGGAGCCTACATCCGGCTGGCGCGCAACCCGCATTACTGGAAAAAGGATGCGCAGGGGCGCCGCCTGCCATACGTCGATTCGATCCGGCTGGATATCCAGCAAAACCGGCAACTGGAACTGCTCAAGCTGGAGCGGCATCAACTCGATCTGGTCAGCGCGCTCGATCCCGAGCAGTTTCAGGAGCTATCGACTGCATTGCCCGGCTGGGCGCGGGATGCCGGTCCGGCGCTCGAGCCCGAAGTTCTGTGGTTCAACCAGGTGGCGCGAGCGCCCATTGCGGAATACCGCAAAGCCTGGTTTCGGTCGGCGAATTTTCGCCGCGCCATTTCGGAAGCGATTCATCGTGACGATTTGTGCCGGCTGGTGTTCCATGGTCACGCCCGGCCGGCGGTGGGACCGGTTTCTCCGGCCAATCGCTTCTGGTGCAACGCGCGGCTGAAACCGCACCCGTATGATCCGGTATCGGCCGCGCACCGCCTGGCGCAGGACGGTTTTCATAAAGACGGGGAGTCGCTACGCGACCGCGACGGTCGCGTGGTGGAGTTTTCCCTCATCACCAATTCCGGGAACCGCGCGCGCGAACGGATGGCCGCCCTGATCCAGAGCGATCTGCGGGCCATCGGGATTCGCCTCAATGTGGTGACGCTGGATTTCCCATCGCTGATCGAGCGCATTACCCGCTCGTTTGACTACGAGGCCTCGCTGCTCGGCATGATCAATACCGACCTCGATCCCAATTCGCAAATGAACGTCTGGCTGAGCTCCGCCGATCAGCACCAGTGGAATCCAAACCAAAAGACTCCAGCCACTCCGTGGGAAGCCGAAATCGACCGGCTGATGCGGCTGCAGGCTTCCACGCTCGAAAACGAAAAACGCAGGACCTATTTCGATCGGGTTCAGGAAATCGCCAGGGAGCAGGAACCGTTTATCTACCTTATTTATAAAGATACGCTGGTGGCGGTTTCGCCCGCGCTGCGGAACGTGCAGCCGTCGGTGTTGCGCCCCGAACTGCTGTGGAACGCGGAATGGTTGTGGCTGGCGCAATGAATTCCCCGGTTCTTTCGGTCCGGCTCTCGGTGGACTATCCCGGACGGCCAGCGGTTCTGAAGGATGTGGCGCTGGATGTCTATCCCGAGGAAGTGGTGGGGTTGATTGGACAAAGCGGATCGGGGAAGAGCACGATAGCGCTCTCGATCTTGCGGCTGCTGGGATTGAAGGGCGGCACGGCCTCGGGCGAGATCCGGTTTCGCGGCCGGGACCTCATGCTCTTATCCGAGCGCGAAATGCGGCATCTGCGAGGGAAGGAGATCGGGCTGGTTTTGCAGAGCCCGCTGGCGGCCCTGAATCCGGCGTTGCGGATCGGAACGCTGCTGCGCGAGACGTGGCGCATTCACGCCGGCGGTGACGGGAGCGCGCGGATCGAGGAACTCCTCCAGAGCGTGGACTTGCCGGCCGGAAAGGACTTTCTCGCTCGCTATCCGAATCAGCTCAGCGTGGGACAGGCACAGCGGGTGGTGATTGCGATGGCGCTGATGCACCAGCCGGCGCTGCTGCTGGCGGATGAGCCGACCAGCGCACTCGATCCGATCACGCAAGCTGACATTCTAGATCTATTCGGCCGAATTAGTCAGGATTTCCATACTGCGATTCTCTACATCTCGCATGACCTGCAATCGGTCGCCTCGCTTTGCCACCGCGTCGCCATTCTGGAGGGCGGCGTGATCGTGGAATGCGGCGATACCCAGCAGGTGTTCCAAAAGCCGACGCATCCGTACACGCGACGATTGATCGAGGCGCTTCCCAAACGCCCCGATTGGGCCGAAGCCAGTTTGTCGCCCCTGCCCGCGCCAGCGACAAGCTGACCCCGCTCGTGCCGCGCAACTCTTTTATTTC
>Ga0335079_10008583_pt1 | contig 11651 bp, 9 predicted proteins | sample Lox_Sample_33_FD_206719 | JGI IMG/M metagenome (GOLD analysis project Ga0335079, IMG submission 206719) | Soil microbial communities from Loxahatchee National Wildlife Refuge, Florida, United States - Lox_Sample_3.3 | ecosystem: Environmental > Terrestrial > Soil > Wetlands | place: USA: Florida... | reverse complement strand
CTTCGTCGCCGGCATCTGCGCCGACCTGCTGGAAACCCCTCAGCGCTCCCTTGTCGGCGCCTGCGTGTGGGGTCTGCTCATCGCCCAGGCGCTTTGGAACCTCTGGCAGCTCGCCGCCCTCGCCCGCATGCACGGTCTTTCGGCCTAGTCAGTCGCGGATAACTCACTTGGGGTCAACCCCTTAGCCCCGCCGCGAAGCTCCTAAGTTTCCCGCAACCTGCCTTGCCTCCGGCGGTTCTAATAGATATGCCTTCACGGAGAAGGGAAGTGAGCCATGAGCAAAAAACAGGAGTATGATGCCCATATGCGGTGGCTTTCGGCCCCTGTTGCGGCTTTTGCCTTGGTGGCGGCGCTGATGGCGTATGATCCACCCGCCCAGGCGCAAATTCATGGCACGCCGGCCTCGGTAACTTCTATCAATTTCGGCGGCCACTACAATCCCGGCGTGCGCGCCAGCCTAACCTCGCTCGGTCCCCAGGGATACACACCGCACGGCCAGTTCTTCCGCACTCCCAACTGCTGCATGAACCCGTTATTTCCCCTGAACCCTAACCCGCCGCGCATCGGCCATCACCGCCCCTACAGTTACGGTTACGGGTATGGGGGCTATGGGGCGGCTTATCCGGTCGCGGTGCCGGTTTACGTTCTTCCCTACGGGGAAGACGTGCAGCAGCCCGAAGAACAGGTAGTCACGTCTGAGCCGGCTGAAGATGAGTATCGCGGCGGCCCGACCATCTTTGACCGCCGCGGTCCGGGAACCCCTGCCCGTGCAGAGGAGCCGCAAGCAAATGACTACGCGAGCAATTCTCAGCCAGCGGCAGAACCCGCGCCTGCTCCGCCCCCGGCGGAAAACCAGCCCATGACCCTCTTAGTCTTCAAAGATGGTCGCCAGCTCGAAGTGCAGAACTATGCCATTGTGGGCTCCGAACTTTACGACCTGACCCCTGAGCGGCGTCACAAGATCGCTCTCGCCGATCTTGATTTGGCCGCCACTGCCAAAGCCAACGACGAACGCGGTATTGATTTCGAACTGCCGGCGAACAAGGATTAACCGATGCTGAAAGCAACCGCCGCTGTGCTGTTCGCTGCCTTACTGCCGGTGGCGGCAGCGCAAGTGCGCGGACCCTCCATGGCCTTGCCCTTCGTGCGTGGCCCGGTCGCCTTCACCTCGGCTGCTCGGGGCTCGGTCAGCTTTCGCGGCCATCACGGTGCCGGCGTCTGGCTGGGCACGCCCTTATGGTATGGCGACTACACTTCTCCCCAGCCAGTCGAATCTTCTCCGCAAGTGGTCGTGGTGCAGCCGCCCGCCAATGAGCTATCCGCGCCGGCAAAGCTGGCCGAGCCTCTGCTCATCGAGCTGCAGGACGGCCATTACGTTCGCTTCCAGGGCGATGACGCGGCCCAGCGCGGTTTTCCCGCCGAGGCCGAGTATGCCAAATCCACGCCTCCCAAACCTTCGGCCACTGTGCACCACTCTGCCCCGGAAAAGCTCGCACCCGCCAGCCTCCGCCCGGTTGAGCTCATTTACCGCGATGGCCATCATATGGATGTGGACCAATACACCATCATGGATGGCACCATCTTCGTGAGCGGCGATTATTGGACGGACGGCTATTGGCAGAAGAAAATACAGATTTCTTCCCTCAACCTCCCCGCCACCATCAAAGCCAATCAGCAGCACGGGGTGAAGTTCGTGCTCCCCACTTCACCCAACGAAGTCGTAACCCGCCCCTGAAGAGCCCTGGTCGAAATATGGGACCCAGCCCCACCCGCAATATCGGCGTTACGATGGAAGCGGGACCAGGACCCAGCCCCATGCCCAGGGCTTCTTAGCGCTTAGGCTCGATCCCTCCACCCTTCTCCCCGCTACGGAGTGCAGCTTCGACCCACGTCAACCGCTTCCGCGCACGAGTTTTGCCCGCTTGCTGTGGCAGGCTTCCCAACCGGGCAAGCCGAAGAAAATGTCAGGTGACAAGCCCCGTCCCGCTCTCCCGCACAGTATCCGGTCAGTTCTCCGCAACGTGTGCTCGGGCAAATGTACACACAATTCCCCGTGCCCGTGGGTGGCGGCGGCGCGGCGGTGCACGTAATCGTGCCCGTAGCGGTGAATGTCTTTCCGTCACTCGCCACTGTGGCGGTAAGAGTAACGGGACCGCCTATCATCTGGCAGGTTACCAGCCCGGTGGAATCAATGCTCGCCACCGCCGTGTCGGAGGAGGTCCACTGCGCTGTCAGGCTCGCTACCGTTTTCGGTTCTCGATCAAAGGTGCCAATAGCATCGAACGGCGCGGTGCCGCTTGGCGCGACTGCCTCGGCATCGGCGGGATCTACCGTCAGGGAAATCAAATGACGCGCAGGCGTATCCATGCCACCGCCACATGCGGCAAAGAGCATGCCCATCGCAACCGGAAAACATAGCCGCCAGGCAATGCCCGGCCTGAGTGAACTTAGCTCGCGTAGTCTTTTGCGCATGCCGGCCTCCCACATGGAATCACGCAATACAACAATCGCCAATGGCTACCAGCGACACTAGTAGGGGTAGTTGTTCCGCCGCTCCAAACGTTTCACGCGGACTTAGACAGGGTTCGGCCGTACTGAGAAAGGAAACTTCAAGCACCCCAAGTGCAGCCAGCCTACACTCACCTGCCGAGGCCTTGTCAAGACCTTCATCTTGCGGCACTTGTCGAGCTCGGAGTCATGCTGCCAGCGAACCCCTCAACTGCCTCGCAGCCTCGGCCGAAAGCCGCGCTTCCCCGAGCTCCGGAGAACTTCGGTCGTCAGACTCTGCCGTCGCCTTCCCGTGATATAATTCAGGCAGCTCCAATCCCTGCATAACCTGTTCTATATCATGTATTTAGCACAGTCTAAGCGCGGTCACCGTGTATAAGAAACTGAATCCTGAACCGACGGCGTTTGTCGGGTGCCTGAGCCCGCACCCGTCATCCCCAGTCACGCCAGGGATCACTATCCCCGAGAATTCAATTTATGCCTGACGATCAGAATCCCGAACTTCCCCTGACTCCTCCCCCTGGCGACGGCGGCTCGCCCGGCGCGCTCAACATTCAGCCGGTCAATATCGAAGAGGAGATGCGCCGGTCGTATCTCGACTACTCCATGTCGGTGATCATCGGCCGCGCCCTGCCCGACGTGCGCGACGGCCTCAAGCCCGTGCATCGCCGCATTCTTTACGCCATGCACGACATGGGCGTGCTGCACAACCGCAAGTACGTCAAGTGCGCCAAGGTCATCGGCGAATGCCTGGGCAAATATCATCCCCACGGCGATACCGCGTTGTATGACGCTCTGGTGCGCATGGCGCAGCCTTTTTCCCTGCGCTACTTGCTCATTGACGGCCAGGGCAACTTCGGCTCGGTGGATGACGACCCGGCGGCTGCCTACCGCTACACCGAGTGCCGCATGACCGCCATCGCCGAGGAGTTGCTCGCCGACATTGACAAAGACACCGTGGACTTTGTCCCCAACTTTGACGAATCCACGGTTGAGCCCCAGGTTCTGCCCACTCGCGTGCCCAATCTGCTCATCAACGGCTCGAACGGAATCGCCGTGGGCATGGCGACCAACATTCCTCCGCATAATCTGACCGAGATCGTGGATGCTGCCATCACCCTGGTCAACAATCCCGCCGCGCAGCTTGCCGACCTGCTGAAGTTCGTGCAGGGCCCCGATTTCCCCACCGCCGGCATCATTCATGGCAAGGCGGGAATCTTCGACGCCTACAAGACCGGCCGCGGCCGCTTCATCATGCGCGCCAAAGCGGCGATTGAAAATCTTAACAAAGACCGCCAGGCGATCATTGTTACCGAGATTCCCTATCAGGTCAGTAAGAAGCGCCTGATCGAGCGCATCGCCGATCTCGTCAACAACAAAGACATCGAAGACATCGGCGATATTCGCGATGAAAGCGACCGCGACGGCATGCGCATTGTGCTCGAGCTTAAGCGCGGCGGCGAGCCGCAACTGGTCCTGAACCAGCTCTATAAGCACACCCAGATGCAGGAAAGCTTTTCCATGATCCTGCTCGCCGTGGTCAACGGCCAGCCCCGCGAAATAGGCCTGGTGCAGACCATCAAATATTTCATCGAGCACCGCGTGGATGTGGTCCGCCGCCGCACCGCCTTCCTTCTGGCCAAGGCCAAAGAGCGCGAGCACATTCTGGAAGGCTACCGCCTCGCCCTCGATCACCTGGATAACGTGATCGCCATCATTCGCGGCAGCGCCAACCGCGCCGACGCCCGCGATTACCTCGTTCTTTATTTCGCTGGCAAGAAAATCAACATCAACACCACCGGGCGCCCGCCCAGGCTCGATCCCGAAAAGCCCTTTACCTCCAGGCAGGCCGACGCCATTCTCGAATTGCAGTTGCACCGCCTGACCCGGCTCTCGATTGATGAAATCGCCAACGAGCTGAAGCAGGTGCGCGAAAACATCGCCGAGTATGAATCCATTCTGGCTTCGGAGAAGAAACTCCGCGGCGTCATCGTCAAAGAGATGGAAGAGATCAAGAAGCAATACGGTGATGAGCGCCGCACCCGCATCGAAGACGAAGCCGCGGAAATTCAGCTCGAAGACCTGATCGCCGATGAGCAGGTGGCGGTCACCGTCAGCCACTCCGGCTACTTCAAGCGCACTCCCATCTCCACCTACCGCATGCAGCGCCGCGGCGGCACCGGCCGCACCGGCATGAAGACTCGGGACGAGGATTTTGTCGAGCATCTGTTTATCGCTTCGACCCACGCCTACATTCTGATTTTCACCAGCGCGGGCCGGGTGTACTGGCTCAAGGTGTATGAGATTCCCGACGTAAGCGCGGCCGGCAAGGGCAAGCATGTGGGCAACCTGGTGGCGCTGCAGCCGGGGGAGACGGTGCGCACCATGCTGGCGGTGCGCAATCTGGAAGAAGAGAGCAAATACATCTTCCTGGCCACGCGCCACGGCCTGGTAAAGAAATCGGCGCTCAAGGAATTCCAGCACGTGCGCTCGAACGGCATTTACGCCATCAACATCGAACCGGGCGACGAGCTGGTGGCGGCCAGCGTGACCGACGGCCAGCAGATTATTTTCCTGGCCACGCACGAAGGCCAGGCGATCCGCTTCGACGAAGAGTCGGTGCGCCCTATGGGGCGGCAGGCCTATGGCGTGTGGGGCATCCGCATGGATAAAAACGACTACCTGGTGGGCATGGCGACCACCCCCCGGGACATCAAGAAAGCCGAGGAGGAAGCGGCCAAGGCGGCCGCCGAAGCCGGCGTTCCCGAGGGCACGGCCACGGATGAAACCCTGCCGCTGAAAGGCTCGCTGATTCTTTCCGTGACCGAGGGCGGCTACGGCAAGCGCACCGCCGCCGACGAATACCGCCTGCAAAACCGCGGCGGCTCGGGGGTCATCAACGTGAAGACGACCACGCGCAATGGCAAAGTGGTGGGCATCGCGCAGGTGACGGAAAAATCCGAGGTCATGCTGATCAGCCACTATGGCAAGATCATTCGCATGGATTCGGCCACGATCCGCGAATGCGGCCGCTCCACCCAGGGCGTACGCCTGCTGCAGCTCGAGCCCGGCGACCGCGTGGCCGCCGCCGTGGTCATTCCGCCGGAAGAAGAGAACGGCAACGGGGGATTGATTCAGTAACACGTTCAGCCCTCAGCTTCCGGCTCAGACTCGCCTGGGGCTGCGCTTCGTCCAGTTTCCCCGCTTGCGTTATGCTCCTCAGCGCACAGCAGATGCCAGGCCTCGCGGTAGGGCGCGAGCTTGGAGAGCGAGTTATGCGGCGACAAACTGACGGCAGCTTTCAGATTGGAGACCGCATGGAAGGGAATGATGTACCAGGCGTCAATCGGGATGACGTAGATGCCGAAGAAGTCGAGGTCCCCTTCTTTATAGGGCTTTTGTCCGTAGCGGATTAAATTGCAAACGTAATTGTTCCGCTGTTTATAGCTGGTGCACTTCACCTGCACGCGCAGAAAGCGGCCGCCGATTTCCACGGCGAAGTCGTAGCGGCTGCTATCGCCCCAGGGTTTGATGACGCGCAAACCGTGCTCAGCGGCAGCGGTCATGAAACGCAGCTCCGCCCATTCACCGCGCAGTTTGGCGTGCTTTTTGGAGTCCTTACCTTCTGTGCTCATTGAAATTTGCCCCGAAAATGAAAAACGCGGCCGGGAAGGCCGCGTCTGAGAATTCGTCTCTATATTTTCAGAATAGCAGTTTGGTGGGTCCAAATGGGACATTATGGCCGACAATATATTTCCCTGCCGGTCATGTGCTTAGAGGGAATTTGACGATTTTGACCCCTTGACAAGGTTTTCCCAAAATGGGAATAGAAGGGCTAATCCGGCAGCCCAGGCGTTTTCCCCACGACTCGAAAGCCGTTCACAGAATTCCTCCTCCGCCCGGTGCTGATCTCCGGCGAACAGCAGGTCCCTCGACTGCGCATGGTCGTTCGCGAGCGAACGATCCCGCTTCGCTCGGGATGACAGAGTTGAGGAATTGGCAGAGACAAACGGGGTGCGGGACGGTACTTGTAATGCGTGCATCATCCGGCGAACAGCAGGTCCCTCGACTGCGCATGGTCGTTCGCGAGCGAACGATCCTGCCTCGCTCGGGATGACAGAGTTGAGGAATTGGCAGAGACAAACGGAGTGCGGGACGAGCGAAAGGAAATGGGGGGCAAACCGTCTTGCGCGGGCGAGGGCGCACGCGCCCCATGAGCATCACTTGCCTTCCGCTTCCAGAAATTTTTCCACTTCGAGCGCGGCCATGCAGCCGGTGCCGGCGGCGGTGATGGCCTGGCGGTAGCGGCGGTCCTGTACGTCGCCGCAGGCGTAAACGCCGGGGACGCGGGTGTGCACGTAGCTGCTGGTGACGAGATACCCCTCGGGGTCCATATCGAGCTGGCCTTCGAACATGCGGGCGTTGGGGATATGGCCGATGCCGAGAAACATGGCGCTGGCGGGAAGCTCCCAGGTCTCGCCGGTACGCAGGTTGCGCAGCTTGAGGCCGGTGACTTCTTTTTTGTGGACGTCGTAGATGTCGTCCACCACGGTATCCGTAAGGAAGTGAATTTTGTCGTGGGCGCGGGCGCGCTCCAGCATGATTTTGGAGGCGCGGAATTCGTTGCGGCGGTGAATGAGCGTGACCTTGGTGGCGAAGCGGGTAAGGAAGAGGGCCTCTTCCATGGCGGAGTCGCCGCCGCCGATGACGGCGATCTCTTTGCCGGAGAAAAAGAAGCCGTCGCAGGTGGCGCAGGAAGAAACGCCGTGGCCGATCAGGGCCTGTTCGCTGGGGAGCCCCAGCCAGCGGGCGGAGGCGCCGCTGGCAATGATGAGGGTGCGGGTGTGAATGGTTTCGCGCTCCACCTTGAGGGCAAATGGGCGCTTGCTGAGGTCGGCCTCAACCAGATGGCCGAGCTGATACTGCGCCCCAAAGCGGGCGGCCTGCATGCGCATGTTCTCGATCAGTTCGGGGCCCTGAATGCCGTTGGGGAAGCCGGGAAAGTTTTCCACCAGGGTGGTGAGCGAGAGCTGGCCGCCAGGCTCATGGCCTTCGAGCACCAGGGGTTTCAGATTGGCGCGCGCGGTGTAGAGCGCGGCGGTGTGGCCGGAGCAGCCCGAGCCGATAATGACGACGTTGCGAACCGTATCCATAGTGAGCGCCGAAGTGCAATTGCCAATTCTAGACGGCAGATTTTAGATTGTTCATTGCCGATTTGGATTCATGGGCACGGCAGGCTCTTAAGCTTCCAGCGCTTAGCTCTTAGCTCTTAGCTTTTAGCCCTTCACCGTTTGCCACGGGCCGGAGGTTTTGACTTCGCCGCCGGCCGCTTTGGCCCGGCCGAGCCCTTCACTCGCGCCAAATCTTCAGGAACAATCTCGGGAACGCCCAGCAGGCGGCGATAGCGGGCGACCACCGTGGTCGCGCTGTGAAACAGCGGCTCGTAGGCGCTCTGGTCAGGGGCCGGCCCCTGCGGCGAGCCAGGGCAGCGCGCCAGCACGACAGAAGACTTTCCAAAACGCTCCAGCTTGATGTGGGTGGCCGGCGTATCGGTGGCCAGCATGGCAGCCGGGGTGGTCACGGCAGAGGCGCTGTCTTCAATCGAAAGCTCCATCAGATCCTTAGGCTCGCGCACCCGGAAAACCAGCACCTCGTTCATGTTTTCGGCATCTTCGCTGAAAGAGTACTGCACGCTGGCGAAAAGCGCCTGCACGGCGAAGTCGCGGCGAATGCGCACCCAGTCGGCGGTGGCGGAATCAGAAGAGGCCTGGGCGTGCGCGCCGGACTGAAGAAATCCGGGCGGGGATTCGAGCACCGAGCGGCCCCGGTCCACCTCGAAATCAATTCCGAAAAGCGGCTCCTGGGGAACGCGGGCCAGGGCGGAGGCGATTTCTTTCTGCTCTGCCGGCGAAGGGGTGCACACGTTGAGCACATTGACTTTTACCTGTGGCTGGGTGGGCTGCTGCTGGGCGAGCGCGAGAGGCGCGAGAGTCGAGACAAGGGCCAATGCGAAGGCGCTTCGGAGCACGGGTTATTTTAGCAGGTGGATAAAGATCCGATGTCGTTGGCAAGGCAATCAACCACGAAGGACACGAAGTCACACGAAGGGAGTCGAGCCTGTGGTCAGAGAGGCAGATAAACCGTAAACCACGAAGGGCACGAGGTGACACGAAGGGAGTCTTTGCGGTTCTAATTCGAAGGATCAGACGGGGCGGCTATCCGCCATCGCCGCCGGCGCGCTTCCATGACATGAATTCGCCGATGGTCGAGCCGCCGGTGCTGGAAGCGGGGTGCTTGTAGCTCTCGACATCGGTGCGTGTGGCTTCTTCGCCCACGGCGCGGGTGCTGAGGCCGACTTTCTTCTCTTCCGGGCTCATCTTGAGGACTTTGAAGTCGTATTCCTGGCCGGGCTCGAGTTGCAGGGTATGTCCGTCGCCATCCACCGCCTCGGAGTTGTGGCAGAGACCTTCGATACCTTCGGCGACCTCGACGAAGGCGCCAAAACTGGCCACGCGCAGCACTTTGCCGCGCAGCACGTCGCCGACGTGGTGTTGCTCGAAGAAGGTATCCCAAACATCGGGCTGAAGCTGCTTCACGCCAAGGGAAAGGCGGCGCTTGTCAGGCTCAATGGCCAGCACGATGGCCTTGACCCGATCGCCCTTTTTCAGCACTTCGGAAGGATGCTTCACCCGCTTGGTCCAGCTCAGATTGCTCACGTGGACCAGGCCGTCAATGCCATCTTCAATCTCGATGAAGGCGCCGAAATCGGTAAGGTTGCGCACGCGGCCCTCGACGGTCGCGCCCACGGGATATTTCTCGTGCAGGCTGTCCCAGGGGTTGGCGGCGAGCTGGCGCATGCCCAGCGAGATGCGGCGCTCGGCGGGAATCACATTCAACACCACGCACTCCACCTGGTCGCCTACGGCCACCAGCTTGGAGGGATGCTTCACCCGCTTGGACCAGGTCATCTCGCTGACGTGCACCAGGCCTTCGATGCCCTGCTCGAGTTCCACGAACGCGCCGTAGTCGGTCACGCTAATTACGCGGCCCTGCACGTGCGCGCCCACGGGATAACGGTGCTCGGCATCGAGCCAGGGATCAGGGGTGAGCTGCTTGAAGCCGAGGGAGACGCGCTGCTTATCTTTATCGAACTTCAGGACCTTGACCTGAATCTGGTCGCCGACGTTGACCAGGTCGCGGGGATGGGTAAGCCGGCCCCATGACATATCGGTGATGTGGAGCAGGCCGTCAAGCCCGCCCAGATCTACGAAAGCGCCATATTCGGTAAGGTTCTTGACTACGCCGGTGAGGACGGCGCCTTCATCCAGATGGCTGAGAATCTTGCCGCGCTTTTCAGCCTGCTCTTCTTCCAGCAGTTGCTTGCGCGAGACCACGATGTTGCCGCGCTTCTTGTTCAGCTTGATGACGGCGACTTCGAGGGTCTGGCCCTTCAGAGCGTCCAGATTGCGCACTGGCCGCAGATCGGTCTGGGAGCCGGGAAGGAAGGCGCGGGCGCCGTGAATATCTACGGTCAGGCCGCCCTTGATGCGCTCAATGACCACGGCCGGAATGGGCTTTTTGTCGTTGTAGGCCTTTTCGATTTCATCCCAGGCGCGCAGCCGCTGGGCCCGCTGGTGAGAGAGGTTGATGTAGCCTTCCTCGGTCTCGCCCTTTTCCCGCATCACGTCAATTTCATCGCCGGGCTTAAAGCGGGGTTTGGCCTCATGGTCGAGAACTTCGCTGAGCGGCAGCATGCCCTCGGATTTGGCGCCGATATCCACCACCACATGAGTGGGGGTGATTTTCAGCACCGTGCCCTTGATGACGGTGTCGTCACCCACCGACTCTTCGGTTTCAGTGGTAAAAGTCTCGAGCGCGGCGGCAAAGTCATCCACGCTGGTGGCGGCCGGCGAGGCTTTTTCCTCCGAGGGGTCAGAGCCGGAGAAGGAATCGTGAAAATTGGAATCTTCCGAGGAGCCCGAGGGCTGATCAGCTACCGGGGTCGAAATCGCGGAATCGAGGTCGTGGGCGGCGCCGTCGTCGAACAAGGTTCTTGCCTCTCAGCTATTCTCGCACACCGTGCGGGGTGGATGCGGGCAGTGCTGCGGACGGCTGGTGGAGTCTAAGGTTATTGTGAGCCCGCCCTGGCGAACGGGCCTGGACACTTCCAGCGGCCAGACACTTTTACTGCAAACCCGGATCCAACGGGACCTCTCGACTATAACAACCGGTTGCAAACAGTGTCAACGGCGAAACCGGCGTTGCGCGAAATGTCGCACCCCTGGCGGGTTTGATGATGAATATTCGATGAATAAGACGGTTTGGCCCGGTGGGGCGGCCTCCCGTTTCGGAATCGGCGGCTATCTGCTAACCTCGCGTGGCATGGATTACCTTTGGACTCCCTGGCGTTACGCGTACGTTACCAACGCGGCGAAGACCACGGGCTGCATCTTCTGCGAATTGCCGAAGCTGGGGGACGATGCCAGGGCGGGCATTGTGCATCGCGGCCGGGAGTGCTACATCGTGCTGAATTCGTTCCCTTACACGCCGGGGCACGTGATGATCGTACCCTTCGCGCATGTCGATGAACTGCACAAGCTGCCGGACAGCACCGCCCAGGAATTGATGGCTCTGACCCAACGAATAGAGGGGGTTTTACGGCAGCTCTATACGCCGGATGGGATTAACGTGGGTATGAACATCGGCAAGGCCGCGGGAGCGGGGGTGGCCGGCCACATCCATATGCACGCCCTGCCGCGATGGGTAGCGGACGGGAATTTCATGTCGGTGATCGGGGAGACGCGCATCCTGCCGGAAACGCTGGAGCAGACCTATGAGAGGATCAAGGGGGTGTTGGGGTAGCAGGAATTATAGTGCCGCTCCGTATCCTCTGTGGATAAGGCTTTTCCAATCAGGTGAAAAAGGCTGATCAGCCCGCCAGCTCTTTCATTTCCCGCTCGCCGATCACGACCACGCCCAGCTCGTTTGCCTTCTCGAGCTTGGAGCCGGCGTCGGCGCCGGCGACCACGTAATCTGTCTTTTTGCTCACGGAGCCGGTGACTTTGCCGCCGGCGTCTTCGATCAGCTTTTTGGCCTGGTCGCGGGTGTAGTGGGCCAGCGTGCCGGTGAGCACAAAAGTTTTG
>Ga0335079_10008581_pt1 | contig 11652 bp, 8 predicted proteins | sample Lox_Sample_33_FD_206719 | JGI IMG/M metagenome (GOLD analysis project Ga0335079, IMG submission 206719) | Soil microbial communities from Loxahatchee National Wildlife Refuge, Florida, United States - Lox_Sample_3.3 | ecosystem: Environmental > Terrestrial > Soil > Wetlands | place: USA: Florida... | reverse complement strand
TGCATCGACTGGGTGGAGAAAGAGAGCAACTGGCGCGAACTGCGCGGCAGGCTGCATAGCGGCAATGGCGTTCGCAAGGGCCTCGGCTTTGCCTGCTCGCATTACATCAGCGGCGCATCGAAGCCGGTGAACTGGACCGGCGAGCCGCATGCCACAGTGAAGATCAAGCTCGATTTCGACGGCTCGATCGTGGTGCTTTCCGGTGCCGCCGATATCGGCCAGGGCTCGACCACGATTCTCGCGCAGTCTGTCGCCGAAGTGCTGGGGCTTGAACTGTCGCGCGTGCGCGTCGTCACCGGCGACAGCGAAGTAGTACCGAAGGATAACGGCTCGTATTCGTCGCGCGTGACTTTCATGGTCGGCAATGCGGCGATCGACGCGGCGCAGAACCTCAAGGCGTTGCTGATCGCGGCGGCGGCGCGCAAGCTCGAAGCCAAGCCCGGCGAGATCGAGTGTCTCGGCGAACTCTATCGTGCCGGCGCGCAGGACAAGGGCCTCAGCTTCAACGAAGTCGTCACCGAAGCGCTCAAGGACAGCGGCACGATCACCGTCACCGGCAATTATTCGACAATTCCGCAATCGCACGGCGGCAAGAAATATCGCGGCGCGGCGATCGGTGGCACCATGGGCTACAGTTATTCGGCGCAGGTCGTCGAAGTCAGCGTCGACGAGGAGACCGGCGTCGTCACCGTCGACAAGGTTTGGGTCGCGCACGATTGCGGCCGCGCTCTCAACCGCCTCACCGTCGAGGGCCAGGTGCAGGGCTCGGTGTGGATGGGCATGGGCCAGGCCATGAGCGAAGAGGCCGCCTATCACGACGGCCTGATGCTCACCGCCAATATGCTCGACTATCGGGTGCCGACCATCCAGGACTCGCCGCCGATCGAAGTCGGCGTCATCGAGAGCATCGACCCGCACGGCCCGTTCGGCGCCAAGGAGGCGGGCGAGGGCTCGCTCGCCGCGTTTCTGCCGGCGCTGACCAACGCGATTGCCGACGCGACGGGGCTGCGTTTCAACGATCTGCCGGTGACGCCCGACCGCGTCTTCGCCGCGCTGGAGAAACGGGCGCGCACCGGCGGCAAAGCCAGGAACGGCGGCTGATGGACGCGCTGCCGGAATTCGCCGTCGTGCGTCCGCGCACGCTCGACGAATTGGTCGCGGCGCGGTCGACGTATCGCGACAGTCGTCTGCTCGGCGGCGGCACCGATCTCGTCGTCAATATCCGCCGCGGCATCGTGACGCCGCCGGTGCTGATCGACGTCAACGGCGTCGCTGAACTGCGTCGCATCACGGCCGACGCGCGCGGTCTCGAGATCGGCGCCAGCGTAACGCTCGCCGACATCGCCGCACACGCCGGCATCGCGCAGTTTTATCCCGTGGTGGCGCAGGCCGCGGCGCAGGTTGCCGGCCCGACGCATCGCAATATGGGTACGCTCGGCGGCAATCTCGCGCTCGACACCCGCTGCATCTACTACAACCAGAGCGAATGGTGGCGCGAGGCCAATCATCACTGTCTGAAGACGACGGGTGAGGTGTGTCACGTCGCGCCGAAAAGCCGCGGCGTCTGCTTTGCGACGTTCAGCGGCGATCTCGCGCCGGCGCTGCTGACGCTCGATGCCGAGATCGAGATTGCCGGTCCGGCGGGGACGCGCCGGATGCCGCTCGCCGATCTCTATATCGGCTATGCGCGGCAGGACGAGCCGGTGACGGAGACGTGCGGCGACGGCAGGTATTTTCTGGCGCTGCGCCCCGGCGAATTCATTACCGCGGCTCGCGCGATGAATACGCCGGGCCTGCGTTCGGCTTACGACAAGATCCGCATCCGCCGCTCTATCGAATATCCGGTGACCGGCGTTGCGGTGGCGTTGCGCCGCGTCGGCGACAGCCTCGTCGACCTGCGCATTGCCTTCACCGGCACCAATCCGCGGCCGGTGCGGCTTTCAGGCACCGCAGAGCTCTGCGGCGGGGCGCTCGATGAGCGCGTGTTCAAGGGTCTCGATGCCCTGGTGCGCGATCAGATCATGGCGATGAAGACGACGTTCACGCCCGGCCATTATCGCCGCCGCGTCGCCGGCGTTCTGGCGCGGCGCTTGGTGCAGAAGCTGTTTGCCGGCTGATTGCTCGCCGCGGGGATGCGGCAGATTTCAGCTTTCCCACTCGCGCAGCTTGAAGCGCTGAATCTTGCCGGTCGCGGTGCGCGGCAGATCGGGGCGGATGTCGATCCAGCGCGGATATTTCCACAATCCCGCCGATTGCTTCACGTGCGCGCGCAACGCCTCGATGAGGTGCTCGTCGGCCGAATAGCCATGGCGCAGCACGATGAAGGCCTTCGGTTTGATGAGGCCGTCGGCATCCTGTTTGCCGATCACGGCAGCTTCGAGCACCGCCTCGTGCGAAGCGAGCGCCGCTTCGACCTCGAACGGCGACACCCACATGCCGCTGACCTTGAACATGTCGTCGGTACGCCCGCAATAATGGTAGTAGCCGTCGGCGTCGCGGAAATATTTGTCGCCGGTCACCGTCCATTCGCCGGCGAAGGTGCGTCGGCTTTTGGCGCGTTGATTCCAGTAGCCTTCGCCGGCAGTGGCGCCGCGGACGATCAGCTCGCCGACCTCGCCGTCGGCGACTTCGCTGCCCTGCTCGTCGACGATTTTCAGGTCGTAGCCAGGAACCGGCTTGCCGGTGCTGCCATAGCGCAGATCGCCCGGCCGATTGGAGAGGAAGGTCTGGAACATTTCGGTCGAACCAATGCCGTCGAGCACGTCGACGCCGGCCCGCTCGCGCCAGCGCTCGCCGAGATGACGAGGCAGCGCTTCGCCGGCCGACACGCACAGGCGCAGCCGGTCGGAACCTGCGCCGCGCGTCATGTCCTTGTGGGCGAGCAAAGAGGCGTAAAGCGTCGGCACGCCGTAGAAGATCGTCGGCCGACGCCGGCGCATGACCTCGAACACGGTCTCGGGCGTCGGTCGCTGCGACAGCAGCACTGCCGTGGCGCCGACCGACAGCGGGAACGCCATAGCGTTGCCCATGCCGTAGGAGAAGAACAGCTTGGCGGCGGAGAACACCACGTCATCTTCGCGAATGCCGATGATGTGCTGACCCATCAGCCGGGCAGCCGCAAGCGGCGTGGTGTGGACATGCTTGACGCCCTTGGGCTCGCCGGTCGAGCCCGACGTGTACATCCAGAACGCAACTTCATCGGAGAGCGTCGGCGCGGTGAATGGCGCGGGTGCGCCGCGCTCGATCAGCTCGGCGAAATCGCGGACCTCGCGGCCGGCAAAGGCGGCTTTTTCCTCGGCCGTCGCGCCGATCAGGATAATGGTGCGCAGGCGCGGCAATTGATCGAGGATCGGCAGCAGCGTCTTTGCCAGCGACGCCGAGGCGACGATCGCGGCGGCGCGGCTGTCGCCGAGGATATAGGCGTACTGCTCCGCCATCAGCAGCGTGTTGAGCGGCAGCGCCACGATGCCGGCGCGCACTGCGCCCCAGAACGCTACCGGGAAATCGACCGAGTCATAGAGCAGGATGCCGAGACGTTCTTCCGGCCGCAGGCCGAGGCCAAGCAGCGCCGCACCGAAGCGACAGGTTTGCTGTTGCAGCTCGCCGTAGCGCAGCGAACGATCGGAATCCGCGAAGGCAATTTTGTCGGCGAATCCGCGTGCGACCTGAGCATCGATGAGATCGGTGACGGCGTTGAACGGCCGGCGCTGCAGGAGATCATCCAGCATGGCTGTCGGGGTCGCTCTCCCTCCCCCATATGTTCTAGCTATTCCTGGGAAAATCCCATTATCCTGCGGCCCACGATGGGGCTTGCAGGACCCTAGTCCGGGAGTGTCGGATGCGCAATCGCTGCAGCAGAGAGTCGGCATGAGTCGCGGCAACGCCATCGCACGCGCCGAAGCTTACTGCGACGACGGACGCTTTCTCGCCGACCTCGCGCGGCGCGTCGCAATCCCCAGCACCAGTCAGGAGCCGGAGCGCGCGCCGATGCTGCGTCGTTATCTTGTGGAGGAAATGCAGCCGGCATTGGTCGCACTCGGCTTTGTCTGTCGCGTGATCGAGAATCCGCAAGGTCCGCCGGTGCTCATCGCCGAGCGCATCGAAGACCCGACCTTGCTCACGGTACTGCTTTACGGTCATGGCGACACAGTGCGTGGCTTCGACGATCTGTGGCGCCAGGGACTGTCACCGTGGCGCATCGTTGTCGAAGGCGATCGCATCTACGGTCGCGGTACGGCGGACAACAAAGGTCAGCACAGTGTCAACCTCGCAGCGCTCGACGCCGTGCTCGCCGAACGAGGCGCGCTCGGCTTCAACTGCAAAGTGCTGATCGAGATGGCCGAGGAAGTCGGCTCGGTCGGATTGCGCGAACTCTGCGAGCGCCACAGCGGCGATCTGCTCAAAGCTGACGTGCTGATCGCATCCGACGGACCGCGCATCGCGCCGAGACAACCGACGATATTTCTTGGCGCCCGCGGCGGCTACCCGATCGAGATCAGTGTCGACTTGCGCGAGGGCGCGCATCATTCGGGAAATTGGGGCGGACTTCTCGCCAATGCCGGGATCGTACTGGCGCAGGCGCTTGCCACCATCACCGACGCGCGCGTCGCGATCCGCATTCCGCAATGGCGGCCGGTCTTGCCGCAGGCGGTGCGGCAAGAGCTTGCCGGTGTCGAAGTCGATGGCGGCGACGATGGACCGGCCGTCGACCACGATTGGGGCGAGCCCGGTCTGTCGCCTGCAGAGCGGGTCTTCGCCTGGAACAGCTTCGAGATTCTCGCCTTCACGACCGGCACGCCGCTGAATCCGGTCAATGCCATTCCGGGCAGCGCGCGAGCGCACTGCCAGCTTCGCTATGTGGTCGGCACCGATGTCGACGACGTCATCCCGGCGTTGCGCCGCCATCTCGATCGTCACGGCTTTCATCAGGTCGAGGTGCGGCAGGGTCGCGGCAGCTTCTTTCGCGCCAGCCGTCTTGATCCTGCCGACCCGTGGGCGATCTGGGCGAAACTGTCGCTCGAACGCACGACCGGCCATTTGCCGACCGTGCTGCCGAGCTTCGGCGGCTCGCTGCCGAACGACATTTTCATGGACGTTTTGGGTCTGAAGACATTGTGGGTGCCGCACTCCTATGCCGGTTGCTCGCAGCACGCACCCAACGAGCATCTGCTCGCTCCGATCGCGCGCGAGGGGCTGGCGCTGATCGCCGGCCTGTTCTGGGATTTGGGCGACCCGGCAACGCCGCGCCCGCCGCACTGACGGCATTGCCGGTCGCATGGTGATGCTGCCCCGCGTTTGCTTTGCGCCGCGGCGCACCCATATAGGCCGTGCACCGTGATTGGAACCATCATGTCGAAGCCACTTGTCGTTTCGATTTCGCATCGCCTTGGCAAAGACGAGGCGGTGCGCCGTTTGAAAGCCGGCCTTGACGCCGCGCGCACGAATTTTGCCCATGTGATGACCATCCAGCAGGAGACCTGGACCGGCGATCGGCTTGAACTGCGCATCAGCGCGCTGGCGCAGGTCGTCAGCGCCACGATCGACGTCGCCGAAGACCGCGTTCACCTCCAATTGTTCCTGCCCTGGCTGTTGGCGAAGCTGGCCGAAACAATCCAGCCGCTCATTCGCAAGGAAGCGACACTGCTGCTCGAAAAGAAATGAGCATGCGCCGCTGCACTGACCGCGCTGGCTCTGCGATCTGAAAGCGCGCGCGGCGCAGCAGAACGGGCCGCTGATTAGTGTTGTTGCGGTTGCCAGCCGCACCGATTTGGAGGAGAGTCCCGGCAACAGTGAATTCGCGGAGGATGCCCATGCAGATCTTTCCCTTGGGTCCGGGCTTTGCTGCCGAATTGCGCGGTGTCACACTCGCCGATGTCGCTTCCGACGATGCCGTCTACACGGCAGTGCGCGCCGCCTTCGAGGAATATTCGGTTCTGTTGTTTCGCGATCAGGAGATCAGCGGCGAAGGCCAGCTGGCATTTTCCCGTCGCTTCGGGCCGCCGGAAGTGACCAAGGTCGGCTCGCTCGGCACCGGTACGAATTTCGTCATCCTCACCACGATCGGCCCCGACGGCAAAGTCGTGCCGGAAGATCACCGTTACGCGTTGCGCAACAAGGCCAATCAGCTTTGGCACACCGACTCGTCGTTCAAGAGCACGCCGGCGCTCACCTCGATCCTGTCGGCGCGCACCATTCCGGCGCATGGCGGCGAGACCGAGTTTGCTTCGACGCGGCTCGCCTTCGAGCGGCTCGATCCGGCGCTGCAGCGGAAGCTCGAAAACTCCTTTGCCTGGCATCATTACGGTTATTCGCGCGCCAAGATCGCCCGCGGCCTGGCGACCTCCGACGAGCTTGCGGCGTTGCCGCCGCAATGCTGGCGGATGGTATGGAAGAATCCGGTCAACGGTCGCGGCGCGCTCTACATCGCGTCGCACACTTATGCGATCGAAGGCATGGAGCAAAAAGCCGGCGAGAAGCTGATCGAGGAACTGACCGCCGCTGCGACGGCGCCGGGCTGCACCTATGAGCACAAGTGGCGCAACGGTGACGTCATCATGTGGGACAACCGCGCCACCATGCATCGTGGCCGGCCGTGGCCCGGCAACGAGCCGCGCTACATGGTGCGCACCACGATTTCGGCGACCGCGGCCGACGGACTCGAGAGCATGCGGCCGCCGCCGCGGCTTGCTGCGGAATGATCGGCGCCGCGTCACGGGGAAGCGACCATGAGCTCGTTCACTTTGGCGCTTGGCCGCTTCATCGCCGAGCTCGATCCGCGCCAGATTCCGTCTGAAGCCCGCGCGATTGCGCGCAACGGCATCGCCGATTGCTTCGGCGTCATGGTCGCCGGCGCTCGCGATCCCGAGGTCGCCTTGATCGATCGCGAACTCGGCATCGGCGCCGGTGCCGCGCTCGCGTCTCTCGTTCCGTCGGGCGAGCGGCGCAGCATCGAGAGCGCGGCGCTGATCAATGGTATCGCCGCGCACGTGCTCGACTACGACGACGTCGCGCTCGACGGCCATCCGAGCGGCGCGCTGGTGCCGGCGATCCTCGCCCAGGCCGAGGCCAGCCAATCGAGCGGCGCTGAAATGCTCGTCGCCTATGTCGCTGGCTACGAAGTGTGGGCTGAATTGCTGGCGCGCGAGCCGGTGCCGCTGCATCGCAAGGGCTGGCATCCGACGGCGGTGCTCGGGCCGATCGCGGCCGCAGCGGCTTGCGCCAAGCTGCGCCGGCTTGATGCCGAGCGCACCGCAACCGCGATTGCCATCGCCGCATCGATGACCGGCGGTGTCGTTGCCAATTTCGGCACCATGACGAAATCCTTCCAGGTCGGCCGCGCCGCGCAATCTGGCGTCATCGCCGCGCGCCTGGCAGCGGCCGGGCTGACCGCTTCGCTCGATGCGCTCGAACATCCGGCCGGATTGCTGATGGCGCTGTCGGTGCAGGGTGATGCGCTGCTCGACCGGCCGTTCGCCGCCGCCAAGGAGTGGCACATCCTGCACGAGGGGCTGAGCATCAAGCGTTACCCGATCTGCTACGCCACGCATCGCTCGATTGATGCCGCGCTCGATCTGGTGGCGCGGCACGATCTCAAGCCCAAGGAGGTCGAGCGCATCCATGTCTCGACCGGCAAGACGCAGCTGCTCATGCTGCGCAACAGCCGCCCGCAGACCGGACTCGAGGCGAAGTTCAGCATGCAGTTCGCAATGGCGGCCGCGCTCGTTGCCCGCAAGGTCGGCCTCACCGAAGTGACCGACGATTTCGTGCGCCGGGCCGACGTGCAGGCGATCTTCCCGCTCGTCTCATTCACGACGACGGCGGAGACCAAGCCGGGCTCGAACTTCGCGCCGGCCGACGCGGTCGAGATCACGACGGTCGGCGGTGAGACGTTCAAGAGCGGAGCCGTCGAATATGCCAAGGGCAGTCACCAGCGCCCGCTGTCGCGCGACGAAATCTGGCTCAAGTTTGCCGATTGCCTCGGCACGCAATTCCCGGACGACCAGAAATCGCGCGCCTTCGAAAATCTGATGATGCTCGACCGCCTCAACGGCGCCGGCGATCTCGCGCTGCGGAATTAGCGTCTCTGCCACACGTCATGGCCGGGCCTGTCCCGGTCATCTCGATCCATTTGCCAGAGCCATGCCAGTGTTCGTCGAGATTGCCGGGTCTCAAGCCCGGCAATGACGAAATGGCGCAATGACGAAATGGCGAAAGCGCGCCGGCGCGGCCGACGCGTTTCTTCGTCTCTATAGCTCCGCGACGAAGCGGTTACGCATCCTGCCGAGGCCCTCGATCTCGGTCTCCATCACGTCGCCGACTTTGAGGAAAGTGTTGGTGCCCTGACCGACGCCGCCACAGGTGCCGCAACTGAAAATGTCGCCGGCCTCGAGCGTCAGAATGTTGGAGGCATATTCGATCTGCTCCTCGGGCGTGAAGATGAATTGCGAGGTATTGCCGTTCTGCTTGACCTCGCCGTTGACCGTAAGCCGGATGAACAGGTTCATGGCATCGACCACGAAGGCGCGCGGCACGAGAAATGGCCCCATCGGCGCGAAATTGTCGTGACTCTTGCCATTGAGCCAGTCGGAACGAAGCCCCGGTCGATCGGGACGGATCTGCAGGTCGCGGGCCGAAACATCGTTCGTGGTCATGAAGCCGGCGACATGATCGAGCGCGCGTTCGACCTTGATGTGCTTGCCGCGCTTGCCGATGGCGAGTGCGATTTCCGCCTCCCAGTCGATCTTCTTCAGGTCGCGCGGGATCGCAATGTCGTCATTGGCGCCGGCGAGCGTGCTTGGCGCCTTGAGGAAGAGGTAAGGGTGTGATGTCGACTTCTCGCCGGTGAATTTCGGTCCGCCGGCGGGCGTCATGCCGGCGCGCAGCATCTCGTCGACATGCTCCTGAAAGTTCTGCGCGGCGTAGAACATCTTGCCCGGCCGCGCGACCGGAGGCCGCGGCCGCAGCTCGGCGAGCTTGGCAGTCCCGGGTGGCGGACCGCTCCTCTCGATGCGGGCGACGATTTCCTGCAACGTGGAGAAATTCGCGTCCCAATCCTCCAGCAGCGCGTCGATGCTGGTGGTCGCAGTCAGGCCTCGTCCGGAGCCGCCCGCTGCCGTTTGCGCGGCCGCAAGCGCGATGACGTTGTCGCCGAGGACGATGGCGGCGAAGGGCTGACCGCCCGATTTGGTGAAGGTGCCGAGCTTGAAGGGAGTGCCGTTCATGCGTTGTTTCCTGGTGGTATGACGGGTCATGTGCCGCGGAAGATCGCCTTGCGCTTGGCATGGAATGCCTCGACGCCCTCGCGGAAATCGTCCGACTGGCGCAGCCGGCTGTAGCAATGGCCCTCAAGCTCGATCGCGGCTTCGAGATTGGTGTCTTCCGTGGCGTTGAGCAGCGATTTGGCGGTACGTTGCGCCAGCGGCGAGAACGCGCGCAATTCCTCGACCAGGGCGTCGGTCGCGGCTTCGAGCTTGTCGTCCGGCACGCATTCGGTGGCGATGCCCCATTCGTAGGCCTGCTTTGCCGCAATGCGCTTCGAGCGCATCACGATATCCTTGGTGCGGGTGATGCCGATGATCTTCTGCAGCCGCGCTGAGCCGCCGGAGCCGGGGATTTGGCCGAGCCGCTGTTCGGGCAGCGCGTACTGGCAAGTCTCGGACGCGATGCGGAAGTCGCAGGCAAGGGAAATTTCGAAGCCGACGCCGAAACAATAGCCACGGCTCGCGACGATGACCGGCTTGGCGCAGCGCGCCGGGGCCGCGACGTTCCAGGCCAATTCTGAAACATGCTCGGGGGAGGCGGCGAGGAAGCCGGCGATATTGCCGCCGCTCGAAAAATGCTGGCCCGCCGCGCGCAACACGATGACGCGCACTTGCGGGTCTTCGTCAAGCGCCTCGAAAACGAGGCGGAGCTGGTCGCGCTCGGCCATTTCGATGACATTGAGCGGCGGACGATCGAGCACGATGTCGGCACGTTCGCGCGCGGGATCGCGTTCGACACGGAAGCCGTCCAGCGTGGCGAGGCGCGGGTCGGAGAACAGGCTCATGCGGCGGTTCCTTGGTGGGATGCGCGTGCGGCGGTTTCGCCATCGTATTCGCCGGCGACGAGCTTGCGGCGCAGCAGCTTGCCGACCGGCGATTTCGGGATCTCGGCAACGAAGATATAGCGTCGCGGGCGCTTGAAAGTGGCGAGGCCGGAGGCGTGGCAGAAGTCGTCAAGCTCGTCGGCTTCAATGGCGGCGCGGCGCTTGATGAAGGCGGCAACGATCTTGCCCCAGCGCTCGTCGGGCAGACCGACGATCGCGACTTCGGAGACCGCGGGATGCAGCGATAGACAGGATTCGATCTCGACCGGCGACACGTTCTCACCGCCGGTGATGATCATGTCGTCGACGCGGCCGGTGACGAACAGGTCACCGTCGCGATCGATGAAGCCGGTATCGCCGGTGAAGTACCAGCCTTGCCGCAGCGCCTTGGCGTCGGCGTCCGGCCGCCGCCAATAGCCCTCGAAGGATTCATCGCCGGCAAGCAAGGCGATGATCTCGCCTTCCTCGCCGACCGGTGCTGCCTCGGCGACCGATGTGGCGCCGAGCCGTACCACGCGCACCATCTGGTTGATGCCGGCGCGGCCGGCCGAACCCGGCTTCTTCGGCGCGTTCTGATCGATGCTGAACGTATAGACCTCCGAGGAGCCGTAATGGTTGACGAACAAATCCGGCCTGAACGCCGCCTGCAGGGTCTTGAGCAGTCCATCGGTCATCGGCGCGCCGGCAAAGCCGAGCTTGCGCACGGTACTCACGTCGCTCGAAGCAAACAGCGGGTGATGGACGAGGTCGTGATAGAGCGTCGGCACCAGATAGAGATTGCTGACGCGCTCGATGGCGATCAGTCGCAGCGCTTCCGCCACATCGAAGCGGCGCAAGCAGACGAAGGCGCCGCCGAGCAGCGACATGGCGATGAGCGAGCGCACGCCCATGGTGTGATAGAGCGGCATGACGCCGAGCGTGCGCTCGCCGTGGGCGTAGAGATTTTGCGCCACATGGGCGAGCCCTGCGGCGCGCTCCGCGCGCTGGCGTCGCGGCACGCCCTTCGGCCGGGCCGTGGTGCCGGATGTGTAGAGCATGACCGACCAAGCCTCGGCGTCAACGCGTGGTGATGCATCGGCGGCGTTGCTCGCGATGAGGTCGGCAAAGCCGATGTCCGACGGCGCGGTCGCATCGAGCGCGATGCGCGGCAGATGCTGCGCCACGCCCGATGCCGTCACGGCCGCCGCGGATACCGCCTCATAGGCCATGGCTCTGGCGTCGGCGTCCTCGAGATAGAAGTCGAGTTCGCTGGCGGTGGAACGCCAGTTGACCGGCGTGATGACGATGCCGGCGAGCTGGCAGGCCCAATGCAGGGTCGCGGCCTCCCAGCGGTTCTGCAATGCCGTGACCAGATGATCGCCGGCCTTGAGGCCGATCGCATCGAAGCCTGCGACCAGCGCGGAAATCTTCCGGTACCAATCGGCGTAGCTCAGTCGCCGATCGCCGTCGGCGATCGCAAGCGCGTGCGGATCGCGGGCGACGCTGGCGACGAAACTGAGGCCGAGGTCGAGCATGCGGAGTCGAACGCCTTTCACCGGCTTTCGGGCGTGCGGGCGCCCAAGATAGAC
>Ga0335079_10008580_pt1 | contig 11652 bp, 11 predicted proteins | sample Lox_Sample_33_FD_206719 | JGI IMG/M metagenome (GOLD analysis project Ga0335079, IMG submission 206719) | Soil microbial communities from Loxahatchee National Wildlife Refuge, Florida, United States - Lox_Sample_3.3 | ecosystem: Environmental > Terrestrial > Soil > Wetlands | place: USA... | reverse complement strand
CGCCCCTGCCGTGCTTCGCCACCTTCAGCAGGTCCAGCACTCCCGCAAATCCCGACGCCCGCGCCAGCTCCGGCGTGATATCCGGGAACCCGATCGGCTCAACCGAATCCACCTCGATCTCGCCTTGTTCCATCCGGTAGCGGCCACCCACATGCACGCGCAGGTTCTTCCAGATTCGCACCGTGCAGGTGATCTCGCCGCTGCGCACACCCTCGCGAAGACGTTGAGTGAATTGCATTTCAGACCGAAGCGACTAGATCAGATCATCCTTGCCCGACTGCGCCAGTTCCTTCACCACTTTGCCCACATCCTGCGAGTGGTCGCGGTGAGCAATCAGCAGCGCATCTTCGGTATCCACGATCACCAGGTTCTCCACACCCACCAGCGCCACAAACTTCTTCGGGCTGTAAATGTAGTTGTTCCCGGCCTCGATCGTGAGGTGTCCATCCGACTCGGCAACATTCCCGTCGCCATCGCCGCGCAGCCGCGTCTCCATCTGGTATTCGTAGAGCGAAGCCCACGATCCCAGGTCGTTCCACGCAAACTCCGCCGGTACGCAAAAGAGGCGCGACGCGTGCTCGCCCTTGGCTGAACGCGGCTCCAGCACCGCGTAGTCTACCGAGATGTTCTCGCACCCCGAATAGATCTCGTCAAACACCGCCCCGAACTCAGCCGTGCCGTAGCACGAAGCAATCTTCTCCAACAGTGGCGCTGTCTCCGGCAAATGTTCACGGACGGCATTAGCCAGGGTCTTTGCTGACCAAAGGAACATTCCTGAATTCCAGTAGTAATAACCCGAAGCCACAAACTCCTGTGCGCGATTCAGGTTCGGCTTCTCGGTGAACCGCCGCACCCTCAGTGCTCCACCATCGGGCGTCTCATCGCCTGTCTCGATATACCCGTAGCCCGTCTCCGGCCGGGTCGGCTCGATTCCCAGAACCACAATATTGTCACCAGCTGCGGCCAGCCCGATACCCCTTTGCAGCGCCTTCAGGAACCGCGGCTCGTCTGCAATCACATGGTCCGACGGAAACACCCCCAGCACGGCATCAGGGTTTTGGCGCTCAATAATGAAAGCCGCCAGCCCACACGCCGGAGCGGTGTTGCGTGCTACCGGCTCCTCGATAACCTGCCCGCGGGGAATGCCTGCCAGCTGCTCGGCAATCTCCTGCGCAAGGTACTCGTTCGTGATCACCCACGTCTTCTCCAGCGAGGCCAGCGGCTTCAGCCTCTCCACCGTCTGCTGAATCATCGAGCGCTCGCCATCGAGCGCCAACACTTGCTTGGCCCGGGCACGGCGCGAGCGGGGCCAGAACCGGGTCCCACTGCCTCCGGCGAGAATGACTGGACGAAAATCGATAGACTTCGGCATGAGAAACACATCCTACTCGACTAAAGATACGTTTGCACAGTGATGCAGGATACTTTTCGTTCTGGTTCTAGCCAGCCGCCGTCAGGCCGTCCCGCGTAATGAAAAGGTTAGCACTTAGATGCATTGGGTTGTGCCACCGGCTCCTGCGGCCGGCCGTCAGCCCCGCTCAAATCGGGTAAGCTAGCTCCATGTTCGGCAGCCAAGGCTCTTTTCGGCTCTTTCGCGTCTACGGCATTGATGTCTACCTCAATTGGACGTGGTTTCTGGTCGCCGTGTTCGAAATCCAGGCACGGAAAGGCACCTACAGTTCCGTCCTGTGGAACGTCCTTGAATACCTGGCTCTGTTCGCGATTGTGCTGACACACGAGTTCGGCCACGCCCTCGCTTGCCGCTCCGTCGGCGGCACCGCCGACACCATCATGCTCTGGCCCCTCGGCGGTGTGGCCTACGTCAATCCGCCCCAGCGCCCAGGGGCAACCCTCTGGAGCGTTGCAGCCGGTCCCCTCGTCAATGTCATCTTGACCGTGCCCCTGCTGATCGCCACCAGGACCGCAGAAAATGCGGCATGGCAGATCTCAATGCCGGACACCTACAACTTTGTCTGGATGTTGTTCAACATTAATCTGCTTCTCCTGGTCTTCAACATCCTCCCAATTTATCCGCTCGACGGCGGCCAGATCCTGCGCTCTCTCCTCTGGTTCCCGCTCGGCCGTGCCCGCAGCCTGATGGTTGCATCCGTCCTGGGGTTCGTCGGAGTCGCAGGTCTGATCTTGCTGGCTCTTGCGAGGCAATCCGTGTGGACCGGTATCATCGCCGCCTACGCCGGCATGAACTGCTGGAGCGGCTTCAAGACCGCCCAGGCGCTCCGCAAACTCGAGAGCCTCCCCCGCCGCCAGGGTTTCGCCTGCCCCAGTTGTCACACCGCGCCGCCGCTCGGACCATTCTGGACGTGTAGCCACTGCCGCTCGCAATTCGACACGTTCGGGTCCGCTGGTGTCTGTCCTCAATGCTCTGCCCGCTTCGAAACCACCACCTGCCTCGACTGCCAGCGCAAATCCCCCATCGCCGAGTGGCAACCCGGCTATGTCCCCGGCACCGGCATCGTCAGCTCCGAACTCCCCGCCCGATAACGATCAGCGGGTGCCCCATCCATGCGAAGCATGGGTGGGAAAGCAAGACCAACGTCTCCTGCACAAACACAAAGCCCGGGCTCTTAACCCGGGCCATCCAACCAAACTCTTCGGAAATCTACAGATTCCCCAGGAAGGCACCCATCCTTCTCGTCCCCTCGTCGATATTCTCCTTCGTCACCGGGTACGAAATCCGAATATGCTCGCCAGTCCCGAACGCTTCACCTGGGACTGTCACCACGTGCCCCTCGTGCAGAAGTTTCGTGGCCAGTTCGGTAGCTGTGCGGATACCACCCTTGCCGAGAAACTTCCCGATGTTCGGATACACGTAAAACGCGCCCTCCGGCTTGGTGCAAGTCACCCCGGGAATCTCCGCCAGTTTCTTCAGCATGTAGTCGCGCAGTTCAATGAACTCCGCCCGGAATTGCGACACGCACTCCTGCGACCCAGCCAGCGCTGCAATCGCCGCCTTCTGCACAAAGCTCGTCGCATTCGACGTCGATTGCGACTGCAGCTTGTTCAGATTGGCAATGACCGGCTTCGCCGCCAACGCATACCCTGCGCGCCACCCCGTCATCGAGTAGGTCTTCGACAGCGACCCTAGAATGACGAGGTGCTCCTTGGCCCACGTGTACGAACCGCCTGATACCGGTTTACCGGCATAGTTGAGGTAGACGTAGCACTCGTCCAGCAGCAGGTAGATCCCGCGTTGGTGCGCCAGGTGCACAATCCGTTCCAGGTCCTCCGCCGAGACCACCGCGCCTGCCGGATTCGAGGGCGAATTGAGAATGATCGCCTTCGTCCGCGGCGTAACCGCCTTCTCGATCGCGTCCGCTGTAATGCGGAAGTTCTCCGCCTCGTTCGTCTCGAGGAAGATTACCTTCCCGCCCGCGTACTGGATGATGTCCTTGAAGCTCACCCAGTAGGGCACCGGCAGAATCACCTCATCGCCATGGTCAACAAGAACTTGAATCGTGTTGAACAGCGCCAGCTTTCCGCCGGTCGTAAAGATGGCCTCATCAACCGTATATTCCGACCCGAAATCGCAGGCGTGGCGCTCCACGATCGCCTTCCGCACATCCGGAATGCCCGGCACCACGGTATAGCGCGTGAAATTCGCCTCGATCGCCGAGATCGCCGCGTCCTTGATATGCCGCGGAGTGGCAAAGTGCGGCTCACCCGCGCCAAAATCCACCAGGTTCACGCCCTGGCCGCGCAGCTTGGCCGCCTCGGCAGCCACAGCCATCGTCGCAGAAACTTCAATACGCCCAATCCGATCGGCAAATACTTTTTGAGCAGCAGCAACTGTCATGATGCTTCTATCTTTACAGATTTCTCGCTCATCGCAAAGCAGCCCCTACCCCAGAACCTGTAGCCGGTGCCCCAGAGCCTGCCCCGAAACGCAGTCGAAGGGTCTCGCTTCTGAGACTTGAATTCACCGTCGCCCATGGAACGATCCAACTGCCTCTGTGTTCTAATTCGGTGACGTCCAAATCAACCTATGCCACCCGGAATGCGCATGTTCGGCCCCGCGCACCTTGCCATCGTTTGCACGGTTCCGGCCCTTGCAGCCTTGCTCGCCCTCGCGCACAAAAGCTCCCTCCCCGGCAAAAAAGCCATCCGGTTCGCCCTCGCACTCCTGCTGTTTGCCACGACAGTTTCCTATTACAGCTACTTCGTCGCGACCGGCGCCAAAATGTTCCCCAACCACGTGCCGCTCGAGCTCTGCGACGCTTCACTGTGGCTCGTCATCGCCTCGCTGCTCACACTGAAGCCCGCAATCTTCGACGTCGCCTACTATTGGGCCGTCGCAGGAGCCACCCAGTCGCTCTTCACCCCCAACCTGGTGAATCCCACGCCTTTTCTGTCCGTCTGGTTCTTCCTCGACCACGGCCTCATCGTCTGCGCCACGCTCTACCTCGTCTGGTCGAGACAGCTCAGGCCCCGCTCGGGATCAGTAATGCGATCGCTCATCGCCGCGAATATCTACGCGGCCCTCGTCGGCACATTCGATTTCGTGTTCAAAACGGACTACATGTTCCTTCGCTCGAAACCTCCCACACCATCGCTCCTCGACGTCCTCGGCCCGTGGCCCTGGTACATCCTCACAGGCGAGTTCCTCGCTCTCGGATTGTTTCTCTTGCTCTATCTCCCGTTCCGCCACCCGGTCTCCACCCCAGCGCCTGCCCCCTCTCCGGAGTCAGCTTCATAAGGGGATAGGCGCCTCTACCGAGCTGTTACTGACGGATTGCGGACAAGAACGAAGCCGCTGACGCGGCGGACGCTACCGCGTGGGCTGGCGAGGAGAGTGGTGGCTGGGCTGGCGGATAAGGTGAGGGTCACAGGAGGAACTTGTGACCCGATTACGCCAGATGATGCTCGAAGAGCTCGAGCGCCGCAACTACGACGAGAGCACGATCCGCCATTACATCCGCTGGGTTGAGCAGTATGCCCGTTTCTTCGGCAAGTCGCCGGAGAAGCTGGGGCCTGATCACTTACGCACCTACCAGGCGTATCTGCTCAAGACACGCAAGCTGACACCGGGCACGGTGGAGAACCACGTGGCCGCGCTTCGGTTCTTGTACGTGCGCACGCTAAAGCGCTATGAGTTCCGCGAGTACATTCCTTATCCTCGCGTGCCCAGGAAGCTTCCCGGCATTCTGAGCAAGGAAGAAGTCGCACAGCTGATCAACTCCAGCGGAACGCTGTTCAACCGCACGCTGCTGATGGTGCTTTATGGAACCGGGATGCGCCGCGCGGAAGCGGCGCGGCTGAAGCTGGAGGATATCGACAGTCAGCGCATGATCGTTCGCGTGGTCAACGGCAAGGGCGGCAAGGATCGCGATCTGCCTTTAAGCCCGGCGCTGCTTGAGACCCTGCGTGCACACTGGCGATGCTTCAAGCCTTGCACCTATGTGTTTCCATCGCGCTACTCCCGGCTGGTCGAGAAGCCCATCACCGACAAGGCGGTCTGGCAGATCGCGACACTGACAGCCAGGCAAGCCGGCATTCGCAAGCGGGTTACGCCGCACACCCTGCGCCACTATTCCGTGTCCCGGACTATTACCGGGTAATTCCGTTTTCAGCCCGTTTTCCGCAGTTTCATTCGCGATGATGCGACATAGTCTGGCTCCGTCGATCCATGAAGATCGCAGGAAGGGAGTTTGGCTATGATGTACATCGTCGGCGAGGATGTGTTTCTCTCAAGGCCATTAGAGGGGCCTCTCTCAGCACACATTGACAGTTTTGGGAAATGGGCTCGCGATGCTGGCTACACGTTGTATTCCAGGCAGAGGCAGATCCTTCTGGGAGCGTGTTTCAGCCGCTGGCTGGGGCGCCTACGAGTCAGACTTGGGAACATCAACGACCGGCACGTGCTCCGCTTTCTGCGATTCCGCGCACGCCACGTGAAGATCTGTCGCGGTGATGAGGCTGCTCTTCGGCATTTAATCGGATACCTGCGTGCCCAAGGTGTGGTTCCGGAGAAAAAGACTCTGGCCCATCAACCCACGCCAGTTGAGCAAGTCGTTCAGGATTTCGAGAGCTATTTGCTCAAGGAACGAGTACTGGCGGTGCCGACTGTGCTTAATTACGTAACATCTGTTAGAGGTTTTCTTACCGACCGTTTCGGCAGAGGATCAGTAGATCTATCCCGGCTCTGCGCAGCTGACGTGGTTCGATTTGTTGAACGCCAAGCGCGACGATTGCATGTGAAGCGGGTGAAACTCCTAACTACCGCATTGCGGTCCTTCCTGCACTATCTGCTGTACCGAGGGGCCACTTTTCATGACCTGGCCGAAGCGGTCCCCACGGTGGCCAACTGGTCGATGACTTCCATTCCCCGTGGGATTGCTCCGGACCTCACACACCGTCTGTTGGCCTCTATCAACAGGGATTCAGCAATGGGCCGACGTGACTACGCGATCCTATTATTGTTGGCCCGCTTAGGACTGCGTGCAAGTGAGGTGGCCGGGCTTCAACTGGAGGACATCGACTGGGACACCGGGACCTTGAGCCTTCGGAGAAAAGGCGGTCACCACAGTGTCTTGCCTTTACCCGCCGAGGTTGGTGCGGCCATCGCCGCATATTTGCGGCACGGGCGACCTCAGAACAACTTCTGCCGTGGCGTCTTCTTACGGAGCCGCGCGCCGATCAAGGGGTTTGTTGGTCCAGTGGCCATCACCTCGATTGTCAAGAATAACCTCGCTCGCGCCCGCATCAACGCGCCCACAAAAGGGGCTCATCAGTTCAGGCATGGACTGGCTACGGACATGCTTCGTCATGGGGCATCGCTGCTGGAAATTGGGGAACTGCTGGGACACTGCAGTCCAGAGACGACCCGGATCTATGCCAAGGTGGATCTTAACGCGCTGCGACCGCTAGCTCTGCCTTGGCCTGGAGGTGTTCGATGAGCACTCTCCGACAAGCCGTTCGGGACTATTTGGATATGCGCCGCGGGCTGGGGTTCAAGATGCAGGAGGCGAGCAAGGCTCTCCCGGATTTCGTTGCATTTCTGGAACAAAACCACGCCAGCTACATCACACAGGCATTGGCACTCAGCTGGGCACAGCTGCCTTCGCACACGCGGCCGGTATACTGGGCAAGCCGGTTAACCATCGTACGCGGATTCGCGCGTTACCGCAGTGCCACAGACCCACGCACACAGATTCCGCCACATGGGTTACTCCCTTTTCAGCCAAAACGGATACAGCCTTTCTTTTACTCCAACGACCATATCCGAGCTTTGCTTGGTGCTTCGTTCCGGATGCAGCACCGTTTTGAGGGTGGGGGGCTTCGGTCGTCGGTCTACTACTGTCTGTTGGGGTTGATCAGTGTCACGGGACTGCGGCTGGGTGAAGCTCGTAACCTCGAGCTGCGGGATGTTGATTTGAAGGCTGCGGTTCTGACCGTTCGCGGCGCCAAGTTTGGCAAGGACCGTCTCGTCCCATTACATCGAACAACCTGCGCAGTGCTTGCCAAGTACATCGCCAAGCGCCGGCAACATTGGGAAGGACGAGCAGTATCCCCATACCTCTTCGTCTCCAGCTGGGGCAACCGCCTGGATTCCGGTGATGTTCATCGCACCTTCTGCAAGCTATCGAGGGAGATCGGCTTGCGCGGCCCGTCGGACAGACGTGGGCCTCGCATCCATGATCTTCGGCACCGCTTTGCGGTGATTACACTCTTGCATTGGTACCAATCAGGGGAAGACGTGGAGCGGCGGTTGCCGCTTCTGTCCGCCTATCTCGGTCACGTTCACGTCAGCGACACGTTCTGGTATATCAGTGCATGGCCCGAGTTGATGAAGCAGGCCATGACCCGTCTTGAGCGCTGTTGGGAGGGCCGGTTATGAATACCGCGATGGTCAGTTTCGCGTCCCTGTTGGAAAAGTTCTTTGTCCAGCGGCTCATGCAGCAGCGACAGGCCAGCCCACATACGATCAGTTCATACCGGGACACCTTTCGTATGCTGTTGATGTTCGCACAGCAAGATTTGCACACACCGCCTGCTCAGCTTGCACTGGATGCGATTGATGCACCCTTGATCGTTCGTTTTCTCGATCATCTGGAGAAACACCGAAAACTTACTGCACGCAGCCGCAACCTGCGTCTTACCGCGATTCACTCCTTTTTTCGCTATGCCGCATTTGAAGTTCCGGATCGCTCTGCTCAGATCCAGCGCGTCCTGGCCATACCCGCCAAGCGCTTTACAAGGACCCAGATACATTTCCTCAAGCGGGATGAGGTTAAGGCTTTGCTGGCTGCGCCTGATCAACACACTTGGTTCGGACGGCGCGATCACGCATTTCTGTTGGTCGCCGCACAAACAGGGTTGCGTCAGTCAGAAATGAGCAGCTTGACTCGAAGTTCTCTCGTCCTCGGCCCCGGAGCTCACATCCAGGTAATCGGAAAGGGACGAAAAGAACGTTCTGTTCCTCTCACAAAACCTACCTTGGCAGTCTTGAAGGCATGGCTTCGCGAACCTCCGCGTGGCGACGGGCAGGCCCTATTTCCCAGCCTGCGCGGCACGCCACTGAGTTCTGATGCCGTGCATTATCTGTTCCTCCGGCATCTGAAGACCGCCGGCAGAGTGTGTTCTTCTCTGGCATCAAAACCTGTCACTGTTCATGTCCTTCGACACACGATGGCAATCGACCTGCTCCAAGCGGGCGTGGATCGATCCGTTATCGCTATGTGGTTGGGTCATGAATCCGTCGAGACAACCCAGATCTATCTCGAAGCAACACTTGCAATGAAAGAAAAAGCGCTGGAAAAGACAGCGCCCTTGAGAAGCAAGTTCGCCAGATATCGCCCCGGAGACAGACTCCTCGGGTTTCTAAATAGTTTGTGATGAGCGCAGAACTATGTCGAGTCGTTAGCCGGGCTGATTTCTATCTACGCAGGAAACACGGGCATGTGCGCGATAGAGCCCTCAATCACTCGACATAGTCCGGGACACGGAATAGTGCCTCCTATCTCGCATGCGAGATAGGCGCCACAGCTGGGCGACGCATCTGCTCGAAGACGGGACCGATCTGCGCACCATTCAGCTGCTGCTCGGTCATGAGGACCTGGAGACCACGGCCAGATATCTGCATCTCTCAGCCAAGCATCTGCAGCGGGTCGCCAACCCCATCGAGACTCTGCCTCTGGCGCGCGTCGAGCAGAGCCTCCGCTCCAGGAGTCGTCGACACCAGCCATGAGCAGGCCTGCACTGGAGGTGGCCGATATCCTCCGTGCCCAGGGCAGCCGGTTCCTCGAACACTATCAACGCTCGATCAGCTACCAGCAGCTGAAGGTGTATCGCGCCGTGCTTGCCTGCCGCACCGCCTCGCTGGGCGGACACCTCGACGTGTGTTCCCACTGTGGCCTGGAGACCGGCGTCTCCTTCAACTCGTGCCGCAACCGACACTGTCCCAAGTGCCAGGCGCGAGCCCGCGAGCAGTGGCTGGAGGCACGGCAGCAGGAACTGCTTCCCATCGGCTACTTCCATGTCGTGTTCACCGTGCCTCATGAACTCAACGTCTTCGCCCTGACCAGTCCTCGACAGTTTTATGATCTGCTGTTCTCCTCCGCATCCGAGACCCTGATCGAAGTGGCACAGAACCCAGAGCGGCTCGGCGCCGACATCGGCGCACTCGCCATCCTGCACACCTGGGGACAGAACCTGCTGCTGCATCCCCATCTTCACTGTGTGGTTCCTGCCGGAGGGCTCTCTGCTGATCGATCTCGATGGCTCCATACCCAACGCCGGTTCCTGTTGCCTCTCCGGGTTCTGCGCAAGGTCTTCCGTGGCAAGTTCCTCGACGGACTCAGACGGCTTCATAAAAAGGGGCGACTACGCTGCGAAGGACCGGCCGCCGAGTACAGCGACAGTAGCAAGTTCCTGCGTCTGATTGGTCCACTTTATCGACGGCGTTGGGTCGTATATGCCAAGAAGGCCATGGGCGGACCCGAACAGGTGCTGCGCTATCTCGGCCGTTACACGCATCGCATCGCCATCTCCAACCACCGCCTGCTGGCCTTCGACGGCGAACAGGTCACCTTCCACTGGAAGGATTACGCACGCGGCGGCAAGCAACGCACCATGAAGCTCACGGCAGGGGAGTTCCTCCGCCGTTTCTTCCTCCACGTGCTTCCAAGAGGCTTCGTCCGCATCCGTCACTACGGACTGCTCTCGAATCGCTTCCGCCACCAGAACCTGGCTCTGGCAAAAAGCCTGCTCACTGACATCGCAAGCGCACAAGCCGAACCCTCGAGCGAAGATCATCCGCAACAGAAATCACTCTGGCACTGTCCACGTTGTGGCGGCCGGATGTGTGTTGAACGCAGACTCACCGCTCTGGAGATCAACTCCTCATGACTCCTCAACTAACTCATCCCGGCGACTTGCTTGTGCACGCCTGTGCCGACGGGTGCCTGCACTTGATTTTCACTCTGAAAATGACTGCCGGAATCGCTTTTTCGAGCCTTCCCTTGCGTCCTTCCGCTCGCTCTCGACCACAACGCTCGTACCCCCGCACAACCAATGGCTGTTTCCTCGAACACAAAAGACCATTCAATACCCATAGCCCCTGTCGCTGATCACCGCGTCCGCCGCGTCAGCGGCTTCCTTCTCGTCTCCTTATCGAAAACGCCTCGGAGCAAATGCACAGGCTCAAGACCAAGCTTGTTGCCGAGGCGTTTCCGATCAAGGCTAGCGACCATACACTCACGAACGCAGGGAGACGTCCCATTCCAAACCTCTGACGACGCTCAATTAGTGATTTGATTCGTTGGCAATCGCTGACGTAGGTGAAGGACAACCCCTCCATGGTTACGCCCAAATGTGGACCAAGTAGGCGACGAGGACTGCTGCCAGCCAAAAATCGCTGACCATCGCAATGTTTTCGCTCATGATACGCCCTTTGGACATCAGGTGGAGCGTGCCCCAGGCGCCGTAAGCGATCACGGCGATCAGAGCCACAGGCACAATAAAGCTGGGAACCCACAGCGACACAAATCCCGCCGTGCCGATCGCCAGATTTCCGACACCGTGCTCGCGGACAATTGGCAGTGCCTCGTCGGTCTTCATCTGGAAGATCTCCCTAGCGGTGAATTGCGGCTGCAGGCATTGGCGAACTCCGGCTCCCGCCAACCTGACCCCAGCGCCCCAGAACACGAACCATTTTCCCGCGAGCATCATCCACGAAGCCGCGCCGTGCAAATGAGCGTGCTCTATCCCCATCGAAGTAACCGGAAGCACGAACATCGACAGAATTATGATTGCGAGGTACATACTTCGCGAACCCTTTCTGGCCTGCTGCAGCCGCAATCAAGAACAGTGCGTCTCTCCGGAAAAGTTACCGGCGTCCTGAATCAATTGCGCGTCCTTCCCGACAGAAGGCGCAAGAAGATGGATGAAAGGTCGAAAGGGAAGCACGGAACGGGCAGGCTATCAGGATTTGCACGCACACTACAGCGGGTGGAAATTGGAGGGCAGGTTGGCCTGAATCGTACTTGCCCACCCCGATTTCCGCGAGGATCTGGAACGGCAGGCATATGAACTGCGTTTGGTCCCACGTGGCGTTTCCTTTGGTTCACTAAAGGAACCCGAGCGAGAATCCTCCAACGCACTAGCGAGCGACCGACCGGCTACTCTTCCCTTTGA
>Ga0335079_10008579_pt1 | contig 11652 bp, 7 predicted proteins | sample Lox_Sample_33_FD_206719 | JGI IMG/M metagenome (GOLD analysis project Ga0335079, IMG submission 206719) | Soil microbial communities from Loxahatchee National Wildlife Refuge, Florida, United States - Lox_Sample_3.3 | ecosystem: Environmental > Terrestrial > Soil > Wetlands | place: USA: Florida... | reverse complement strand
CTCCACGCGGTGCGGGGGCGCGCTCACGCGCTTTCCGTTCACGAAGAAAGGAAGCGGTGCCCCATAAGCAGAGAAGATAGTAAATACAACTGGAAAGGCATCCGGCTGCGGCCACGAACTGGAAAATTCTGAGCGTGTGGTGGATCATGCGCGAACGCGGGCCAGTCTATTCGTATCGCAGCGACTCAATCGGATCGAGGTTCGCCGCCTTCCACGCCGGATAGATGCCGAAGACGAGTCCGACTCCAGCGGCTGAGCTGAATCCAAACGACACCCAGAACATAGACATGCGGGCCGGCAGCGACGGCCAGACCATGGGAATCACCCAGACCACCAACGCGCCCGCGAGAATGCCGATCACGCCTCCGACGGCGGTCAGCATGATCGCCTCCAGCGTGAACTGCAGAAGAATATCGCGCTTGCGCGCGCCGATCGCCTTGCGCACTCCGATCTCGCGCGTCCTCTCGGTCACGCTGACCAGCATGATGTTCATCACGCCCACGCCTCCCACAACCAGCCCCACGCTGGAAATCGCGAACATCCCAACAAATAACGCACCCGTGAGCTGGTTCCAGAAATCCGAAATCGAGTCTGAAGTCATTACCGCAAAGTTATCCGGCTTATCGAATGCGACTTTTCGCCGGCGCCGCAGCAATTCTCGAATCTCGTCCATTGCCTTCGGCATATCGTCGTGCGAAGTGGCCTTGACGCTGATGACGTGCTGCTTCATCTCGGGATGCAGGGCTTTGAAAGTCTTCAGCGGCAGGATGACGCGATTGTCGTTGGGATCCTTGCCCCCGCCGAACACAGACTTGATCTTCGTGACCGTGCCGATCACTTCAAACAGCCGGCCTTCGATGTTGATCTCTTTGCCGAGCGGATCCTGATCGCCAAACAACTCATGTTGCGTCTCGTAGCAGATCACCACCACCGGCGAGTGGTGCTCGTCGTCAAAGTCGCTGAACCATCGGCCGCTGGCCATCGGCAGGTCGAAGACGTCCTTAGCCTCCGCCATGTCCCCTTCGAGAATCGTGTTGCGCGCCTTTTTGTCTTGATATTTCACCGCATAACTTCCGATTCCGAGTTCGGGCCGGAAGATTCGCAGTCCGGCCGAGACGGCCTTCACGTGCGGCAGGTCGCGCATGGCCAGGGCATCGTCGTAGGTGAGTTCGCGGCGAGCGCGCATTTCGTCGGTAAGGCGGCCAAAGGTGAAGAAGTCCAGGTGGAACACGAAAATGACGTTCGATCCGATGCTCGCGACCAGATCGCGGACGTTCTCGTCGAGCCCGCGGCCAATCGAAGAGACTCCGATCACCACCGCAACCCCGATCACAATCCCAAGCACGGTCAGACCCGAGCGCAGCTTGTTGCCGCGGATCGTGTCCGTTGCCATCTGAACGATTTCGCCAAATTCCGATTTGCGCATAAGTAAAGATTGAGTAATTGGGAATTTAGTAATTGGGAAAAATTGGGAAATTGAAATAAGACCGTGCTTGCCCTCCCGGTTTTCAATTACTCAATTGCCAAATTACACAATTACCAGATTCCTCTACATTTCAAATCTCAACGCCACAATCGGATCCAACCGCGCTGCCTTCCGCGCCGGATAGACTCCGAAAAACACGCCCACGCCAGCCGACACAGTCAATCCGGCCACGACAGCCCAGAGCTTGATCGATGAAGGCATGCCGATCAGCGCCGTCACACCCTTGGCAAAGATGGCTCCCAGCAGAACCCCTAACGCCCCGCCAAGCAGGGCCAGCATCACCGATTCGATCAGGAATTGCAGTAGCACATCCTCGCGCCTGGCTCCGAGCGCCTTGCGGATGCCGATTTCGCGCGTCCGTTCCGTCACCGAAACCAGCATGATGTTCATGATCACGATACCGCCTACCACCAGCGAAACCCCTGCAATCCCAATCGTCGCCATGAAGAACGTGTTGCTCAGGCCGGACCAGATTCCAAGCAGGCTGGCATTGGTCTCGATCTCAAAACTGTCGTCCTCGCCGGGGCGATCGTGCCGATGCGAGCGCATCCCGACCCGCGCCTCGTCGATCGCCTGATTGAGCGGAGTTCCCGTCGACGAAGCCTTCCCCCAGATCTCGATACTGTTGTTGTGCGAGCCATACTCCTTCAGGTAGACCGTGATGGGAATCAATACGTAGTTGTCGGCGCTCTGCCCCAGCGTCTTACCCTTCTTCTTGCCGACTCCGATCACCTGGTACGTCCATCCATTGACGCGAATCTCCTGCCCCAACGGATCCACGCCGGCCAGCAGGTGATCCACGATGTCGGTTCCCACAACCGCCACCTGGAGATGGTTGTTCAGGTCGGTCTCATTGACCATCCGGCCCGACGTCAAATCGGTGTCGAGAATGGTGGCAATCGAGGGCGTGATGCCTTGCACCGTCGTGTCTTCAATCGACTGCTCGTTGTGCTTCACCCGCGCGCTGCCGTTCATCAGCGCGCCCACATAGTCGCAGTGGGCGCATGCCGCTTTCACGGCCTCATAGTCGTTCAGGTCAAGATTCTTGCGCTTCTCGGCAACGAGAAAGCGTTCAACATTGGTCTCGACCGCTGACATTTTGGAAACGATGAAGACGTCCGCACCCAAATTGAAAATCTTCTTGGCGACGTAATCGTTGATTCCGGAGACGAAGGTGACAACCGCGATCACCGAAGAAATCCCAATCACCACGCCCAGCAGCGTGAGCACGGAGCGCAGCTTGTTGGCCCACAGGGACCGCAGCGCAATTCGGATGGCTTCGGCTATATTCATGAGGATCGCCTTCCAGGCCCCAGCGACTGGAAGGAGCAATGCAAGAGGACAGGGCCAGTTTACCAGCCCAACCCGGGGAATGGCCCGCAAAACCGGCAATAACCTGCGGTTCACACAGGAATCGAAGGCTAGTTATGGCCGGCGAGCTTATTCGTACCGCAAGGATTCAATCGGATCCAAATTCGCGGCCTTCCAGGCGGGATAGATACCGAATACAAGCCCGACGCCGGCCGAGGCGCAGAAAGCCAAAACGATCCAAAACGCCGACAAGCGCGCCGGCAGGGTCGACCAAATCACCGGCAGGAGCCAGACAATAAACATGCCTAGCAGCACTCCGATGATGCCACCGATAGCAGTCAGGATGACTGCTTCAATCGTGAATTGCAGAAGGACGTCGGCCTTGCGGGCGCCAATCGCCTTTCGCACTCCAATTTCCCGCGTGCGCTCCGTGACCGAAACCAGCATGATGTTCATCACGCCCACACCGCCTACCATCAACGCCACGCTCGAGACCGCAAACATGAAAACAAAAAGCATGCCGGTGAGCTGATTCCAGAGATCCGACATCGCGTCCTGGGTGAAGATGGCAAAATTGTCCTGATCCTGCGGTGGTACCTTCCGGCGGCGGCGCATGACTTCGCGGATTTCATCTTCCGCCTTGGCCATGTCTTCGTGCGATGTTGCCTTCAGCGTGATCCAATAACCGGTCCGCTCGACTTCCGGGTGCAGCTTGATGAACGTGCTCAAGGGAAAGAAAACCAGGTTATCTTCTGCATTTTTTCCACCGCCAAACGCACTCTTGCGCTTTTCAGCGACGCCCACCACCGTGAACAACTGCCCATCAATGTTGATTTCCTTGCCCAGGCCGTTCCCGTTAGGGAACAGTTCTTCGTTTACGTCGGACCCCAGGACGATCACCGGGGCGCGGTGCTCTTCGTCAATCTGGGTGAACCATCGGCCCTGGGTGGGTTGCAAGTCGAAGACGTCTTTCCAGGTATAGACGTCGCCTTCCAGGATCGTGTTCTTGGTCTTGCGGCCCTCATATTTCACCGAGTAGGTTCCCGTACCGAATTCCGGCCGCTGGTAACGCAACCCGCAGGTCGCGGCCTTTACATGCGGCAGATGGCTGATGGCCTCGTAATCTTCGAGGGTTAGCACCTTGCGCGTGCGCATTTCCTCCGTGGGCCGGCTGAAACTGAACGGCTGGATATGGAACACAAAGATCAAGTCTGAACCCATGCTTCCAATCGACTCCATCACACTTGTGTTCAGGCCGCTGACGAACGAGGAAATGCCGATGACCACGACAACGCCGATGACGATGCCTAGAATCGTAAGCGCCGACCGCAGCTTATTGCCTCGCAGCGTGGCGATCGCCATGCCCAATATTTCGCCGTAGTCATGCCGTTGCATATAGGTCTTGGTTCACTAGCTCGCGCTTACAGTTCGAACCGGAGGGCCACAATCGGATCAAGACGAGCCGCCCTCTTCGCCGGATACACTCCGAAAAACAGGCCCACGCTGCTGGATACGAGCAACGCTGCCCCAACCGCCCACAGCGGGACCGACGACGGCATCCCGATGAGCAGGGTTACGCTTTTCGCCAGGACAATTCCGCTGACCACACCCAGAAAGCCCCCGACCAGCGCTACCGTGCCCGACTCAATCAGGAACTGGAGCATCACATCCCGGCGGCGCGCGCCCATCGCTTTGCGAATACCAATCTCGCGCGTTCGCTCCGTCACCGCTACCAACATGATGTTCATGATGACAATCCCCCCGACCACCAGGGCAGTGGCGGCGATGGCGATCATCGCGATGAAGAACGTCTGTGTCAGGCTTTGCCACAAAGAAAGAAAGTTTTCATTCGTTTCGATGGCAAAACTGTCGGCTGCGCCCGGAGGATCATGCCGGCGGGAGCGCAGTATCACTCGAGCCTCATCCATGGCCGCGTCCAGTTGGCTGCCAACCCCCGCGGCCTTGCCGCAAATAATGATGCTGGTGTGGCTGCCATATTGCTTGAGATACGCGGTAATGGGAACCATCACATAGTTGTCGCGGCTCTGTCCCAGCGTCGTGCCCTGCTTCTTTCCGATGCCGATCACCCTGTAATCCTGGCCGCCGACGCGGATTTCTTTGTTTAACGGGTCTTCTCCCGGAAAAAGGTTGTCCACGAGATCCGTGCCAATCACCGTCACCATGGCGTGATTATTGACGTCAACTTCGTTGATCGATCGCCCGGCGCTCAGGTCGATATTCAATATGGCCGGCATCGAGGGCGTAACACCCCGTATGAATGTGCCGTTGATCGATTGTTGCCCGTATTTCACCTTCCCGGCTAGGTTCACCACCATGGCCCCCAGGTCCGCGCACCGGTCACAACCTTCGGAGATGGCGTAGTAATCCTCCAATAAGATGTCTTTGCGCTTTTCTCCTTCCAGCAGTTGATCAATGTTGGTGATGACCGAGGAGTGCTTGTTGATGATGAAAACGTCCGCGCCGAGATTGAAAACCTTCTCGGCGATATAGCGATTAATGCCGCTGACGAAGGTGAGCACCGCGATCACGGCGCCAACACCGATCACCACTCCCAGCAAAGTCAGCACCGAGCGTAGTTTATTCGCCCAGAGGGACTGCAGCGCCACGCGAATGGCTTCGGCGATGTTCATGAAGTCGCTTTCCGGCTCTTAGCTTCCTGCTTAGGAAGAAGTCCGGATAGGGCTACCGGAGTTAAGTTTACCAGCCTACCTTGATGGATACGCCGCAAACGCCTCAAAGGTTCCAAAAGCCGAGCCATGAAGGGGAATGCGGGTCCGCTTCGCTTATAATCACTTCGTAGGCAGCCGGACCGGACGGTCGCTTTCCGCGCTTCCGGGCGCGGGGAGAGGAAAGTCCGAACTCCGCAGAGCAGTGTGCCGGATAACGTCCGGGAGGGTGGATTCAAGTCCGCTCGACGGAAAGTGCCACAGAAAACATACCGCCCAGGCGGCAACGCCGGGGTAAGGGTGAAAAGGTGCGGCAAGAGCGCACCGCCGCGACAGTAATGCCGCGGGCAGGGCAAACCCCACACGGAGCAAGACCAAATAGGGAGGAAGTTCGCGGCTTCGGTCGCGGACACGTGCCGGCTCGGTGCGTCAAACCTCCGGGTAGGTCGCTAGAGCCGTGCAGCAATGCACGGCCCAGAGGAATGGCCGTCCAGCAGGAGCAATCCCGCGGACAGAATTCGGCTTACAGGTCCGGCTGCCACAAACCTTTCGTTTCAGATATTTGCGCGCTCTAAGCTCGATTGCCGCGGCGACTGATTTCAAATAACCGTCTGTTTGCAAACGCACCGCGGCGAATTCGGCCTACAAGTCCAGTTGCCTTTTTCTGCTTTGCCCTGCTTCCTGGGTTCTCACACTTCGCGAGTGGATACGCCGAGGCATCAACATCACCAAATCCGAGCACGATCCTCGGGCTTCAGATACAACCTGTCGCCGGGCATCACACCGTACGCCTTGTACCAGGCCTCGATATTACGCACGGTGTCGCTTCGGTATTCCCCCGGGGAATGAGTGTCGGTTTTGATCTGCCGGCGAAGCGCGGTGTCGTTCTGGGATTTCCGCCACCTCTGGGCAAACGCCAGGAAGAACCGTTGTTCTCCGCTCACTCCATCGATGACAACATCCGTTTTGCCTTTCAACGACAACACATAAGCATCATGCGCAATCAGCAACCCAGCCAGATCCGCGATATTTTCCGTCAGAACCTGCTTACCATTCACGCAAAGATCGGGAATAGGGCAGTAGAGGTCGAACTGTGCCACCAGTTTCTCGGCAGCCGCGTGGTACTTGGCGAGATCCTCATTCGTCCACCAATTTCCGAGACGGCCCTGCGCGTCGTAGATGTTGCCGAGTTCGTCGAAGCTGTGGCTGATTTCGTGAGCCATCCCCGCTCCGGCGGACCCATAGTTCGAAGCTCCGTCGCCTTGAGGATCGAAATAGGGAGGCTGCAAGAGGCCGGCTGAAAACGTTTCGGTATTGGGGGAGAAAAGAATGACCGCGCCGACGATCTGCGGATCGATCCTCCATTCGTCAGGATTAGCCGCCTGTTTCAGCTTCGCCAGATTTTGCAAGCGATTGAAACTTTCCGCTCGGCGCATGTTCCCGAAAGCGTCGCCGCGCACAACATCCAGCGTCGAATAGTCGATCCAGTGGTCAGGGTAGCCGACGCCGATCCGAAGTGCGGCCAACTTGGCCAATGCCTTTTCTTTTGTCTGCGCGGACATCCAGGCAAGCCTTGGTATTCGCGCTCGATAGGCTGCGATCAAATCGTTGACCATAGCCTTCGCTCGCGCCTTGGCCTCAGGAGGAAAATAGCGTTGCGTATAGAGTTGTCCGACCGCCTGCCCCAGCGCGGCATTGGTGGCAACAATGGCGTCCTGGCTGCGGTCCGGCGGCTGTTGCGCGCCCGACAAAACCGCGCTGCAAAAAGCAAAGTGTTCGGCAGCCACCGCTTTGGGCAAGACGCTGGCATAGTGTTCGATCAAATGAAACCTGAGGTAGTCTTTCCACACATCGACGCTTTCACTCCCGACTAGCGCAGAGGCCCCGATCACAGCCGATGGCTGCCAAACGATCAATTCCGGCTGCTCCGCCACCCCGGCCGCTTTGAAATAGGCGTCCCAGTTCATGCCCGGCGCCTTGACGCCAAAGTCGGCACGCTTCCAGGGATTGTTCTGCTTAAATACATCGGCGGAGTCGGCGTCCGGCGCGTGCGACTGCGCGATCCGGATCTCAAACGCCAAAATACGCGCTGCCCTCGTCTCCCAGTCATCGATACCCGCCAGTTTCAACATGGCTGCAATGTGCGCCTGATACTGCACTCGCAACGCTGCCATCTTTGACGACTGGTCCAGATAGTCATCGCGATCCGGCATGCCCAGCCCGCCTTGCAACAAATGGAAAACGTAGTGCTGCGAGTCCGTAAAACTCTGATTCACCCATACGCCGAAAACATGGTCGGCGTTGCCAGTCAGTCCGTCGACTTCACTGTTCAAAGTTGCACCTAGATACGCTGACAGAGACTTCTTCGAATCGATCGCTGAAATCGCTGCCATTTCATCGGCCAGCGGGGTCATCCCTCTCGCTTCAATGCTGGCTTCGTCCATGAAGCTCGCATAGTAGTCACCGACCTTCTGGGCAACACCACCCTTGGCGGGCTGGGCTGCGGCCACCTCTTCGATGAGACCTCGGACCCTGGCGCTGGTTCTTGCAACCAGGATTGCGCGCGTGTCATAGCTGGTCTGACCCGCGGGGATCACCGCTGTTTTGAGCCATCCCCCATTTGCGAAATGGTAGAAATCGTCGCCTGCCTTGATGGAACGATCGATGTCTTGTGTGTTGTCCCCCGTATCGGTGTTTTGATCGGCAGGAACCGCGCTCATCGCAAGCGCAAAGGTAAATAGTGAGATCAGTGCCGTAGTGCGAAAAAGAGTCATAGGGAACCTTCAGCCAGCTCGAAGTGAGGCCTGATTCTCGCACTCGTGAGGATTCAAAATTGGACGTTCACGGACCTCAACTCACTCCCAACCGAGAACAACGACTCAGTCCGCAGGGCGCTGAGGGACCCGTCATTGACAGTTCCGGCGTATCTTCGATTCAATAGCTGGTGTGGTCGTAGTGACTCTGGCGAGGTTTTCCAGTCTGCGCGGTCACAAAATCAGGAAGATTCGTTTCAGGAGGCTTCATGTCAGCACCCAGCCGCCGGCCAGAGATTCGCCGGCGCCGTACCCGCAAAGAGAAGATACTCCAGCTGCGCAAGCGACTGGCTGCCGCCAAGACCGATGCCGATCGCACCCGCCTCACCGCCAAACTGCACAAGCTCGCGGTCGCTTCGCCAGGCCAGCCATTGTTGAAGTAGGCGGGCGCTTTAGTCGGCGGCGGGTTGTTGACCCTGAGGCTGCCCGTCGGCAACCTGCCGGTATACGTCCAGAATGCGCCGCACCGATTTTTCCCAGGAAAATTTCGTGGCCTGCTGGTAGCCGCGTTCCTTCATGCGCTCTCTCAAAGTCTGATCCATGAGCACACGATGCAGCGCGCGCATGATCTCGAAAACGTTCTCCGGATTCACCAGCACGGCCGCGTTCCCCACCACCTCCGGCAGAGACGACACGTTGGAGGTGACCACCGGCGTCCCGTGCACCATCGCTTCCAGCGGAGGCAACCCGAACCCCTCATACAACGACGGGAATACAAAGACTTTGGCCTCGTCGTAGAAGATCCGCAGCACTTCGATCGGGACGAATCCCAGAAACCGCACTTCGTTTTGCACGTCACTGCGGACAACCGTTCGGCGCAAGTCCGGGTTGCCGGAAAGATCGTCTCCAATGATGATGAGCTTGAGATCCGGGTACGCCTGGTCCCTCTCCAGTTCAGTCTTCAGCGCAGAGAAAGCTTCGATCATGCGCACAACGTTCTTGTGCGCGCTGATTCGCCCCGCATACAGCAGAAATGGATACGTCACTTGGTACCGCTGGGCGATCATTTCACGGTCCGCCGCGCTTGCGTGCCCACGCAGGAATCGTTCATCGATGGCGTTGTAGACCACTTCAATCCGGTCGGGCGCTATGCCGAACAGCTTCTCGATTTCGTTCTTCGTAAAATTCGATACGGCGAAGATTCGCGAAGCGCCGCCCAGCACGCGCTTCGTCAACTGGAAATGCAGTGAGCGCCAGAAGCCGCTCTGTTCGCGGGCCCGCGACAAGTGCTCCAGCATGTCGTGCACCGTCATGACATACCGGCACGGCAGACCGCGTGGAATCGAGAAGAGATTTGGGATGTGGACCAGATCGCAATCCAGCCGCTTCAGAGACGCGCGGAACTCGCGGTACCCCTGGATCGTCCGCTCCTGGGCCAGCAGGGGCACGGGCCGAAAATTCGGCGGCAGGACGCCGATCTCCTCGACTTTCGCCGACGACCCAATCAGCAGGTATTCACTTTCGTGGTCGAGCCGGCCCAGCGTCCGAACCACGTTGCGGATGTAGGTCCCCACGCCGAACTCGGTCATCCGCCGTATGTCGATGCCGATCTTCACCGATGGCATTTAAACACAGCAGACGCCATTCGACTAGAACTCGTCTGGAAAGGGTCTGAGCGGAGCGCCCATCTTGCTGCCGCTGCCTCTGACTGCCCGTCAATCTCCCCGCAGGACACGCATTGGGTCAACGAACGCAGCTGCTCTTGCCGGAAGCAGAGCTGCCAGCGAGGCTGCAAGCAGGAGAACCGCCACGCTCAATCCGATCGCCCAGGGGTCGACGAGACTGGTCTCGTAGAGCAGGCTGCGGACCCAGTGCGTCGCTAGCGAAGCGCCCAGCAAGCCCAATGCAACTCCTCCGACGATGGGATACGATGCGTCTAGCAGGACCTTGCGCGCCAGCCTGGCTCGGCTCGATCCGAGGGCGATGCGGATCCCGAACTCCTGGGTTCGCAACGAAACGGAATAAGCCAGCACGCCGTATATGCCGAGCACCGCCAGCAGCAGCGCCGCGCCTCCAAAACTGGAAAGAATCACCGTCTGGAATTCTTCGCTGGCCACCGATTCGTCGACCTGATCATCAAGGGAGACAACCGTCGGAATTGAAATGTTGGGGTCGACTCCCCAGATCACCTGGCGCATTTCCGGGCCAAGGGCCTCAACTGTCCGAGAACTGCGCACCAGGAACACAGGCGTTGTCGGCGGGAAATCCCAGTAGGGCAAGTAGAAGACTGGGGCGTTGCGCTTCAAGTCGTTGATGCGAGCGTCGGCGGCAATGCCGACAACCGTGTAAACACGCCCCCAATGCTGAACCTTGCGTCCAATCGGATTCTCATTCAGCCAAACGGCCTTGGCGGTTTTTTGCGAAATGATGACCACGCGAGGATTCTTGCGATCCACTTCGCTGAATTCGCGTCCCGCGAGCAACGGGATTTCCATGGTGCGGAAATATCCCGGGCTGATGAATCGGCGATTGGCCAGGGGCACTTGCCCCTCCGGGACAGGATGATCCGGCCTTACCAATCCATCCACACCCGTATCTCCGGTCAGCGGCAGCACGTTTGTCAGCGCCGCGGACTGCACACCAGGCATCGAGCGCAACCGATCGAGAGTTCGGTCGATCATCGAATCGCGCGCCAGGCTGCCGGAATCGGCGCCTGGATCGCTCGGTAGCCCTTCTCCACTTGAGTATCTGGAGTCGCTCAAATCGGCTCTTGCCATGGCCACCTGCTGCGAACTGAAGTCGCGATCCTGGGTCAGCAGGCGAGAAAAGCTTCGTGTGATTAGCCCAACCACAATCAGCAACGTGACGCTGCAGGCAACTTCGAAGGCAACCAGCAGCCTGCGCGTACCCGCAGCCCCTTTGTTGCTGGAAAGGCGCGACGAATTCGATTGCAACGCGCTCTGGGGGGCGACGCGCACAGACCGGAGCGCGGGCAGAACCCCAAATCCCAGCGATGTGAAGATCGAGAGCGCAAGCGCAAAGGCCAGTAAGGGCGCGCTGAGATGAACCTCATTCAAGCGGGGCAGAGTCGCCGCGATTCGGACGAAAAGCTTCTCACCAAAATACGCAACGAAGATTCCCCCCACTCCCCCGCCCAATCCCAGAAGAAGGTTTTCCGCCAGCACGCTTTGGAACAGTCGGCCGCGGCCCGCCCCCAGAGCCGACCGCAGAGCCGTCTCATGATCGCGAGCCATGCCCCGCGCGATCTGGAGATTCGCCAGGTTCACACACGCCATCAGCAGGACACTCGCAACCGCAGCTAGCAGAAGCCAAAGAGGCTTGCTGACGTTTCCCGTGATTTCCCCTGCGAAAGGCTCGACAATAACGCTCAGATGAATGTCCAGGCGATCCGAGG
>Ga0335079_10008577_pt1 | contig 11653 bp, 11 predicted proteins | sample Lox_Sample_33_FD_206719 | JGI IMG/M metagenome (GOLD analysis project Ga0335079, IMG submission 206719) | Soil microbial communities from Loxahatchee National Wildlife Refuge, Florida, United States - Lox_Sample_3.3 | ecosystem: Environmental > Terrestrial > Soil > Wetlands | place: USA... | reverse complement strand
TAATCCTCATCTGCATTCTGCGCGGCGGCATGGTTTTTCTCGTGGACTTGATGCGTCATATTACGATTCCACATATGATGGATTTTATGGCGGTTTCTTCCTATGGCGTGGGCGTACGCGAATCAAGCGGCAGTGTGCGCGTGACGTACGATCTTCAAACCGATATACGCGGCAAGGATGTATTGTTGATCGAGGATATCGTCGATAGCGGCAATACCATCGCTTCCGTTCTTGAATTTTTGCAAACGCGTCAGCCGCGTTCGCTCAAAGTGTGTGCGTTGCTGGATAAAGAAGAACGGCGTGAAGCCGTCGTGCCGATACATTATCGCGGCTTCACCATCCCGAACAAATTTGTCTTTGGCTATGGCCTCGACCTCGATGAGTATTATCGCAATCTTCCTTTCATTGGTGTTGTGAATCTCAAAAAATATAAACCGCCTTCTTAAAAGAACATGGACGATCGAGATTCTTATGCGGGACGCTGGATAGCGAAAGTGCGCGGCAAGATCGTGGCGCAGGGCGGAACCCCGGACCAGGCTCTCCATGCGGCGCAAATGAGCCGCCACAAAGAAAAACCTGAAATTATTTATATGCCTTTTCCATTTCCTTCCTCAAAGTTATTGGATTCTATTCGCAACGCACTGCCGGAGGTTGAACTTTATCTTGTGGGCGGTGCGGTGCGCGATATGCTGCTTAATCTCGCCTCACATGACCTTGACTTTGCGGTTCCCAAAGCCGCGATTCAAGTCGCCCGACGCACAGCGAATGCGCTTCACGCCGACTTTTATATTTTGGATGAATCGTTCGATACGGCACGCGTCATTCTCTCCGCCGATAACGGCACGCGCGATATTTTGGATTTTGCCGCCTTCCGCGGCACCGACTTGGAATCTGATCTGCGCGGCCGCGACTTCACCATCAATGCCATTGCGTTCGACCTTCGCAATCAAACGATTCTTGACCCACTCGGCGGTGCATCGGATTTGCGCGCGAAACTAATTCGCGCTTGTACCGAAACATCGCTCCAGGATGATCCGATTCGAATCCTGCGGGCAGTACGTCAAGCCGCGGCATTCGATTTCAAGATCGAAGCTGAGACGCGCAATGCGATGAAACAAGCCGCGCCTCTGATGCCGAATATTTCACCGGAGCGCCAACGCGATGAGTTGTTCAAAATCCTCGAAGGTCCGCGTCCTGACGCGTCTCTGCGCGCGTTGGAAATGCTTGGAGTATTTCCGCATTTCCTGCCTGAGCTCTCGGCAATGAAAGGCGTTGAACAATCTGCACCACATGTGTATGATGTTTGGGAACATACATTGAGCGTTGTCAATTACCTTGAAGGGATCCTAGCTGCACTTGCACCTGGCTATGCTGCCGAGACCTCCAATGATCCGTTCACGGGTTTGCTTTCTCTGCGCCTCAAACGTTACCGCGAAAAAATCGTCACCCATTTCAATCAAACTCTCAATGCAGATCGTTCGATACGCGCATTATTGTTCTTTTCAGCGTTGTATCATGACGTATCGAAACCGGCTACAAAGTCTGTGGAACAGACGGGACGGATTCGATTCTTTGGTCATGATACAGAAGGCGCAAAAGTCGCGATTGAAAGAGCGGACAGTTTAAATCTCAGTAACGATGAAAATGAGCGATTAAAGATCATCATCGAAAATCACATGCGCTTTCACTTTTTCACCAGCCGCATGGAAGGTGAAAAGAAAGAGCCATCGCGCAAAGCTATTTATCATTTCTTTCGTGAGGCCGGCGAAGGCGGCGTGGATTTGGTTTTGCTGGGTCTCGCCGATTTGCGCGGCACGCGTGGTCACACCTTGACGCAAGACACCTGGTCTGCCGCGCTGGATGTCGCCAGAATTTTGCTTGAGAATTATTGGGAGAAGCCGCAAGAAACGGTCGCGCCGCCGCGTCTGGTCAATGGATTGGATGTAATGAATGAATATCAACTCGAAGCGGGTCCGCTGATCGGTCAACTACTCGAAGCGATTCGCGAAGCGCAGGCTATCGGCAAAGTATCGACGCGAGCAGAAGCGCTTGCGTTTGGTCTCGCTTGGTTGAAGGAAAATCAAAAATGAATTATGTCTTCTTCGATCTCGAAACTCAAAAGTTGTTTCAGGATGTCGGTGGACGCGATGCGAGCAAATTGCGTTTAGCTTGCGGCGTAACGTATTCGACCGATAAAAAAGATTTCGTGGTTTATTGGGAACGCGACGTGCAGGATTTGATTGATGAACTCAAATCAGCAGATAAAGTGATCGGTTTCAACATCAAGGAGTTTGATTACGAAGTCTTGCGTCCTTATGCGCGGACATTTAATTTCGCATCGCTTCGGACCCTGGATTTGATGTTCGATCTCAGTCGGACTCTCAACTTTCGCCTGCCACTGGATTCGCTTGCAAAGGCTTGTCTCGCTGCGGAAAAAACCGCGGATGGAATTCAATCGGTAGAATGGTTCCGTAACGGCGAGTTGGACAAGGTCGCTGAATACTGCAAAGCCGATGTAGACATCACGCGCCGCGTCTATGAGTTCGGGCGCGATAATGGATTCGTTTATTATTACAGCAAGCTGGGAAGCAAATTGAAGGTCAATGTGAATTGGAGATAAATATGGAAACAGTTAAAATCAACGGAATCAAGATCGCGTATGACTACCGCGGACATAGTGAACCACTGGTTTTGATTCATGGTTATCCGTTAGATCGCGCAACCTGGAATGAGCTTGCGTCATTGCTCGAAAATGATTTCAAATTGATTGTTCCCGATTTGCGCGGATTGGGACAATCCGATGCTGTAGATAAAGTTTATACAGTCGCTGATCTTGCATCCGATCTTGCATCTCTACTCGATCATCTCAAAATTCAAACAGCCTTTATCGCTGGTCACTCCATGGGCGGATATGTTGCACTAGCATTTGCACGCGCCTATCCAAGTCGCGTGCGCGGACTTGGGTTGATCTCATCTCAGCTTCAGGCCGATTCGCAGGAGCGCAAAGAAGGTCGTTATAAATCTGCGGCAGATGTTGCGGAAAAAGGAGTCGGCGTCGTGGTTGATGCAATGACAACCAAACTTTCCGCAGATGTGCGCGTTCAAATGTTTGTGAGCGCAGTGATGCAACGACAAAAGCCCTCGGGATTGATCGGTTCGCTCAAAGCCATGGCGGAACGGCCTGATTCAAGCAAGTTGTTGAAAACATTTAAGTTTCCTGTTGTCATAGTACACGGCGATGCGGACGCGTTGATTTCCGTAGAGCACGGCCGCGAGATGAAAGCCGCACTGGCCCACGCACATTATGTCGAAATACCAAACGCCGGTCACATGCCTATGATGGAAAATCCGCAGGTGGTGGCAGAGGGACTAAGATTTTTGTTGAGATGAGAGATAGCTAGGATAGAGTCCCCTAGAATTAACTCGATATGATTCTTGATGCACGGTTCGCTACAACGGATCTGGTATCCGCCGAAAGTGCAGGCGGCGGAGAAATAAGCGCCACGGCATTTCTCATTACTTTTGAAAAATAACAATTGACGAATTCTCGTAAACTTGAACATTTTATACATCAGGTAATTTTGTCAGCAAAAATCCGTGAAGCGTCTCAAAGTGATGTTCCAGCCGCAAAGGCATGTATTGAGTCTGCATTTGAACGATACATGGAACGCATCGGCAACCCCCCGCGCCCACGCTTTTGGATTTCGCGGCGCAGATAGAAGCAGTGCATGTTTGGCTTGCTGAAATGAATCAGAAAATTGTGGGGGTTCTTGTGCAGTCGAAACAGAAGAGGGATTCTACATTGACACAGTCGCAGTTGACCCTCAGCGTCAAGGCACTGGAGTAGGCAAAGTACTTCTCCAGTTTGCGGAGCAGGAAGCATTGAGGCGTGGATACGATTCGGTTTACCTGAGCACTAACATCAATGTGACTGAGGATCAAATCTTTTATCCCAAGATCGGCTATGTTGAGTATAATCGCAAGCTTGACCAGGGATACGACAGAATTTTTTATTGCGAGTCTTTGATCTAACACGCTTACAATATCATTTGAATTGCAATGTATTCTTATATCATTTATCGAATCTAAATTTAAGCCAACCATTACAGTTATTCCTCGGATTTCACGGACCGTGCGCTTCGCCAATTCATTACTATGGAGTAACTTCATTGAAAAAACATGTTTTAATCACTGTTCTTAAAAACCTAACCGGGAACGCGCGCGGCTGCGTTTACACAGAAGCTTTGTGGGGTATCCCTTACAACCTGTATGCACCGTATGCTTCGATTTACATGGTCGCAATCGGATTGGCAGATAAACAAATCGGTCTGATTGTAAGCATCAGTTGGGGCTTCCAGATCGTACTGGCGCTGTTGAGCGGAGTGATCACCGACAAGATGGGACGCAGACTCACAACCCTGGTCTTCGATATTCTTTCGTGGAGCGTTCCTGCGCTGATCTCTGCCCTAGCTCAAAACTACTGGTATTTCCTGGCGGCAGGCATCATCAACAGCCTGTGGCGCGTCACACATGTTTCCTGGTCCTGTCTGCTGGTGGAAGATACCGATCCAGATCAGCTGGTGGATATTTACACTTGGATCTATATCGCCAACCTGCTGGTCGGATTCGTCGCGCCGCTGGCCGGCATCGTCATTGGTATCTTCTCGCTCGCGCCGACCATGCGCGGATTATATATATTTGCAGCAGTGATGTTTACAGTAAAGGCTTGTGTTACCTACTGGCTGACGGAGGAGACTGCACAGGGCAAAGTACGCATGCACGAAACGCGTCATCAGAGCACCTTTAGCGTACTGAGCGAGTATAGAGGCGTATTACGCGATCTGTTGCATACGCCGCAAACACTATACACCGCCGGGATCATGTTGGTGCTTAGTATTTCTTCGTTAATCAGTGGGACCTTTTGGGCGATCCTCGTCACCGAGAAGCTGCACATTCCGGCACAGGATATAGCAATATTTCCCTTTGTCAAATCAGCCATCACGTTGGTTTTCTTTTTCGTGGTGATGCCGCTCATCAGCAAAATGCACTTCAAGCTCCCATTAACGATTGGGTTTCTTTGTTTTGTCGTCAGCCAGTTGGTGTTGATCGCTGCACCGAGTCAGGGTTATGGCTTCCTTATCGTCAACGCCTTCCTGGAAGCATGCAGTTTCGCGGCGGTCAACCCATTTGTAGATAAGATGACCGTATTAACGATCGATGCGAAGGAACGTGCCCGCATCCAGTCGATCCTGTACGTGGGTATCATTCTGCTCTCATCGCCGTTCGGCTGGATCGCTGGAACATTATCCGGCCTCGATAACGATTTTCCGTTCATTCTGAACATCGCGCTATTCTCGATCGGCGCGACGCTGGCATATCTAGCTGGACAAGCTTCGCAAAAGCACCTTTCTCCAGAAACCGTAACAGCGTAGAACTGAACGTTTATCTTTGTGATTTAGTTCTTTTGGAAAATGACGAATGATGAATTCTCATAAACCCGAACGTAACTCACATTCAGATTGATCGAGTTCAACAAGGGGCGCGTCGCAGTGGTTTTTTGAATCAATATATAATCAAAGCTCAAGCCCGTATTCGTGGACCAGCTATTCACGCAATCCAAAGTTGTGCAGGCCTGCAAGCCAATCAGACTCCGCAAGTGGGGAAAGAAATTTTGATTAAGAGTCCATTCCAGGCCCTGCATGGTCGTCTGGCTTTCACGTTCGGCCAAAGCTGGAAACCATTCCTGAAGCGGATCGGACATAATACCTGGGAATCCGGTTATCAATAGGAATCGGCTTTTGGCAGACGTGTTTTCTTTCACCCATTGCATGACTTGAAACGCTTCCGGCGTATGTAAACTGGTATTGACCAGTACAAAAGAATACAAACTGCATTCTATAAAAAGATAGAATATCATTGTAATCAGGGTTAGGTTGAGCCAGCGCAATTGAACAAAGTCGACAGCCACGAGCGTTTTTGTTTTCAGCCAGTTAACTACAAGTGGCAAAGCGTCCGCAAATCCAATCGCGCACAGAAGCGAGAACGCCAAAAAAGAAGTCGCACCGGCACTGCGTTGATCCAAAAAATAAGCGAGAGCCGCCCAAAGCACGAGCGTGAAGCGGCGATGAGCCGCCTCCCAAAGGATTCCGGCAACACGCAGAATCATCAAGATCGGAATAAATGTATCGCGCGCAAACAGATCAGCCAAGAAGACATTTGGTGGAAACGAATCATGCACGCCGCTGCTACCCGCGCTGATAAGTGGCGCTAGTCCATGCTGAAGATAAACCGTCAGCCACCACGGTGCGGAGACCAGGCCGGCAAGCATCGCCATCACGAAGGCTTGCTCCAACTTCTTCCACGAGTGTTTTGTAAACAACCAAAAGAAGGCGATGCCATAGACCGTGTGAATGGCAGTCTCAGGATGACTCATCACGCTCAGTCCGCCGAAGACGGCTGCCGGGAACACAAACTTCCATAAACCGGTTTTAAAGGATTGCGCCGCAAAATGAAGTGCAAGCAACATGAACAAGACACCGAAGGAACGCGTTAGGCCGCCGCCCATAATTTCCCAGCCATAAACGGGAGCCAATGCATAAAAGACAGTCGCAAGTGCAGCCCGTGGATGGTCCCCCAACAAAGTTTCAGCTAGCAGAAAAAATGCAGGGATGGTCAAGACGTCAACAACTGGCGGCAGCCAACGCAGGATTTCCAAGTCGGGAATTCCCAAAACACTGAGAAGCGCACCTGCATAAAATCCAAGAGGCGGATAAGCAAAAGGAATGGCCGAATAATTGTAAGAAGTGAATGCAGGGATGAGGAAGTGGTTGGACTTTAATTCACGCAACATGACGAGGAACATGCCACCATCGTTTATCGGGAATCCGGTAATTAGTCCAGGAAAGAAGCGGAGGGCCACACTCAGGAAAATGGTCAAGCCGAGAATCAACTTGATCCATTCGTCGCGGTTGAACTTTCTAGTCTGCATTATGGGTACCATTTTATCAAATGAACTTTGCGATGTTGGTGATAGAATCTCATTGGCGGCTACAGACTTCGCGCTTCTTTCATCCGCTTACTTTGATGTGATTGAAAACAAATTTTGCCGGAGCTAAATTATGTCACAGAAGAATCATGGGAATGGGAAGACAACAGATTGGGATTCCTATTGGGATAAATACCGGAAGTTATTGTTGACGATATCGCCAATATTTCTTGGCCTGACGATATTAATCCTAGCTGGCTATTTATCGAAAGAGTCTCTCTCTCCCATCCTGCTCAGCTTGATCTTCTTTCTGGGCGGAGTCGTGGGCATCATTATCATCGTCAGACGCGAAGTTCCCGCGGTTCTTTTTACGATCACGGGACTGCCGGCGATTGTGGAGGAAAGTTTCGTGACGCTCGTTTTCTGGGGCTGCGGCATATACATCATTCTACGAGGGTTGGTATGAAATTCGCCGGTGCATGCTTATCCCCTCAGCCTTCTTTGATGAAATGGAAAGTATGTTTTTATAAATTGCGGAATTGCTTTGCCGCTAAGAAACAAATTCGGTAGAGACGCTCTGATCAGCGTCTCTTTTCGTTTACATCAGCAATTAAACAAACATATATAAATATTTAATATTATTTTAATAATTATAATGTATATTGAGGATGTAAGCCTTATTAGCAATAACCAAGAAAGGAATACAAAATGTCAAGCAAAAAGTTAGTAGGCAGGATTAACGACGAGCCAGCATCACGCACAAACGAACAGAGGCTAGCAGCTACAAAAGTGGTTGGCCGGGTCAATAATGAGTTCGATCAGAATGTTGACAGTGAAATAGTCTCATACAAACAAGAAACCGGCGTAATAAATAACGAAATAAAACGCCTCTCGAATAAACAGAAAACATACGTCTCTGCTGCGCATATCATCGGCAGGATTTACAACGAACCGAGATAATGGATTGCAGTAAGCAAAGAAAAAAGGCGTTACCACTATACTGTACGCAATAAAGTAGAGTGGAAAAGAAAGGCTCCAGAATGTAACAAGGCAGATACCTAGTTTGGGAAGGTGTCTGTCTTGTTTTCACTGTACGAATGGATCACAGAATGTGATTTCTTCTCGTATCCATTATTAGAGGATCAGTTCATTGTCTGGTATTCTTTAAGCCGTGGCAGCTTCTTCGACTTGCGCAGCATCATAATCTGGAAGCACTGCTTCTGCATTACGGATGGCAGGCACGAAATATCCCGCAATGCCAACAATTAAGATTCCGATGCCGCAGAGGAAGATCAGCAGCGTCATGCCGCTTCCAGGTCCGGATCCGAAGGCGGGCGCAAAGAAACGAGAGAATTCACTCGTTTGATTCTTCATCGCTGGTTCAAGCAGGAAGTCTGATAACGTTCCGCCGATGATCGGCGAGATCGGATTCGTGAACCACGCGATTAATCTCCGAGCGGAGAAGACGCGTCCCTGTAAATCCGGCTCGACCTTTGCCTGCCAAATTGCTTGATTCGACCCGTTGATCAGAGGCTCGAAGAGTCCGCCTAATAAAATCGCTGGGGCCCAAACTAGCAGGCCGCGTCCCAAGCCAAAAATAATATAATCGAATATGGCAAAGATAAACCAACCGAATAAAACTCCATAGGCGCGTTTTTTGAATCCGCCCCAAGCGCTCATTGCAATGCCTCCAACCACCATGCCAATAGATGCCGCAGATTGGACGGAACCAAGGATTATAGTATTTTGATTTGTGCGCGCCAAAATCATGGGAACTTCGACAGCGAAGCCGATTCCTGCAAACAAATTGCCAAAAAAGAAAACCATTTGCAAGCCGAGCAGACTGGGACGCGCAAAAATATATTTGAAACCAAACGCGGCTTCCTTCCAAAAACTGCCTTTGGATTGATCACCTTCCGCGGTGCGCGGCGGTTGCGGAATAAGGACCAATGCCAGCGCAAAGATAGCTGTCCAAAATGTGATCGAGTCGATCAAAAGGATTCCCCCAATTTGGATGATCGGGATCAGCGCGCCAGCCAAAAACGGAGAGACTACGCCTGGTCCGGCTTCGATCAATGACATCATGCCATTGGCACGTCCATATTGCTCCTTCGAGACCATCGTGCTGATTGCTGCGGAATATGCGGGCCATTGAAATGCCGCGCCAATCCCCGAAACTGTAACCATAATATAAACATGCCAATATTGTAAATGACCCGTTGCATATAAGATGAACAATGACAATGTGGCAATTCCACCGGCAATGTCACTGACCATCATCATCAGCTTGCGGTTATACCGATCCACCATCACGCCTGCAATCGGCGACATGATCAGAAACGGAGTGATATAAGCCACTTGTACGAATCCCATTGCCGTGGCGGAATGAGTCTGTTGGTATATGTAAATCGTCATGGCAAAGGAAGTCATGCCGCTGGCCAGCACCGAAACGATCTGCCCAATCCAGACGACGGTAAACCCAATCATTCCGTTCAGACGCGGCTTATTTTGTGTTTGCGTTTGCATCTCACCTTATAAGATAAAGAAGTCCGGAGTCAGGCGACTTCGGACTCTATTTATTTTACATCTATTTTGTTTATGCGTTCTCAGAAGATTCGCCGATAAACCGAATGGTCAACAAAGAAGCGACGCTTGGAACTGCAAGATAAATCGAACAAGCCAATAACATCGCACCCGCCAACAGGAACATCGGCGCGACGCTCCAATGCAACATTGCTCCGGCAATTGCTTGCGAGAGCGGCATGAGTCCCAAGTTGGCAAGCAAGATCATACTCATCAAGCGTCCCATCATTTCCTTGGGCGTACTGCGTTGCAAACCGGTGATCAATAAAATGCCGAGATAGCCATTGAGCACTCCTAAAATGAACAGATCAATAGTCGCAATTCCCGTGATGTGAATCCATACCAATGCCGCAAGTCCTATTCCAAAAGCTGCAAACATCACCACACTCAAAATCTTAAAGAACTTCGGAGATAATTTCGGCAACACTCCACAAAGAATGACACCGAGCAAGTTGCCGCCTGCATAACCGGCAATGATCAAACCAAAAGCCGCAGCGCCCTCCGGGAAACGCGTATTCGCAAGGTAAGGCACGCCCACAATGATCGGCCCTCCAAATGCAAAGTTGGCTACTGCAATCAAAATGAACATCGCGCGCAGAGCCGGATCCTTGAACATAAACACGATTCCCTCGCGGATGGATTCGAGCACGCCGACAGTTCCGGCCTTTTGAGCCGAGACAATTAATTCGCCTCCGGATTTCATCATCCATAATGTGCTCACTGAAACAACAAAGGTAAACGCGTCGAAGGCCATTGCCAACGAAACGCCGATCTTTACATCTTGGAACGCGGCGACCATTGCCCCGGCCGCAGCGGGTCCCACGAACCCGATCAATCCGATACTTCCTTGCATCACCGAGTTGCCCGCTTGGAGATCCTCAGAGGAAACCAGATGTGGCGTGATGGACATTGCTGCCGGTTCAAACGCGCCTGAAACAATTCCAGCAACGAAGCTATAAATATAAATCATCCAAATCTGCAACGTGCCGGTCAGTACTTGAGCCGCCAGCAAAGCTGAGATGAAAAGCCGAATAAAATCGGAAATCAACATTACGCGGCGTGGTGAAATCCGGTCCGTGATCGCGCCGCCGATCAAGGTAAAGACTGCGCGCGGAATCCCACCCACTGCCAGGACTGCACCGAGTGCCAGCGGATCGCCAGTCATTTTCAAGACCAGCCACGACATGGCAATAAAGTGGAATTGATCACCGAGCAACGATGTGCTTTGGCCAATCCACAACAAAAGGAAGTCGTGGATTGCGAATACGCGTTTCATTGGGCTCGACGTGACTACAGGGTGAGCAATGGTTTCAGTCATTCACTCTCCAATACGATGTCGCTGCCCTCCCCGCAACGATATATAAGTTTTGAATTTGCATATGAACTTCAAGATATTCAACGCGGTTTTCTGAACGATAAACAATACAAATCGCCGCCCGCGATATCTTTCACGCGTACTTCCTGCATTTCTGGTGGCAACAAATTAATTGGCGCGGTGATCGCTTGAGCGCGATTACCATACCATCCATTCATAACCGGAAGCCCTTCATATCGTTGCGCCAGCTCTTCATTTTCATCACCAATGATGAACTTGGTTCCCGGTTTCGCCACTCGGATCATTTCTCGAATCGCCGCGGCGCGATCATTGAAGAAGTTGATTCCGCCAAAGTGAAATACCACATCGAACGATTCGTCTTTGAACGGCAAACATTCCGCGTTTCCTAGAAACAGCTGAATATCGAGATTCCATTTGCTCGCATTCCGCTGACATTGCTTCAACATTCCCCACGAAATATCCAATCCAAAGTATTGCGCAGCGCGCGGCAGAAACTGAAGATTGCGTCCCGTGCCCACTGAGACTTCCAGCACGCGATCGTCATCCTTCACTTCAAGCTCATCGAGATATTCGCGCAAACGAGTTTCAACATTCATTCCCTTCCAGCAAGAATATGCCCAGGTTGAGAAATCATAGAGCGGCGCAAAATGGTCATACATGGATTGATATCTTTTATTCTCGCCCGTTACAACTTCATTTTCGAGAAAACCTAGAATGCCCTCGCGAATCGGAAAACACATTCCAGTTCT
>Ga0335079_10008576_pt1 | contig 11655 bp, 11 predicted proteins | sample Lox_Sample_33_FD_206719 | JGI IMG/M metagenome (GOLD analysis project Ga0335079, IMG submission 206719) | Soil microbial communities from Loxahatchee National Wildlife Refuge, Florida, United States - Lox_Sample_3.3 | ecosystem: Environmental > Terrestrial > Soil > Wetlands | place: USA... | reverse complement strand
AGCGAGACGCCGTGGAGCACCACCGGACGGTCGGCGCGCACCGCCTCCAGCACCGCCCGCGGGCGCCCACCGACGTTCAGGAAATTCTCGGTGATGACCTCGAACCAGTCGGCGCGGCGCCCCTGCTCGAGCAGGTCCGGGAAGTGCTTCGTCCGGAGGCCGATGCCATGTCCGAGGAAGGGAACCATCGGTGTCTCGCCGCGGGAGAAAAGCACACCGGAGCCGTGCACGCCCGTGGATGGGGCGCTCCGGCTCCGGTGGTCGAGCGCGAGGAGGCGCTACTTCTTGGCGACGACCTTGCCGCCCTTGTCGGTGCAGTCCTTCTCGGTCTTGGTCGGGACCCAGCCCTGGCCCTTGCAGCCGTTCTGGCCGCCGCAGCCGTGGCCGCCGCCGGCGCAGGAGCCGGTGCCCTTGCAGGAGTTGATGCCGGCACACTTCACGTCGCCGCCCGCCTTGTCGTGGCCCGCGGTCTTGTCCGCAGCGCTGGCGGCCGTGGCGAACATCGCGCACACGGCCGAGGCGATCAGCGCCCCCTTCAGAGTCTTTCCATTCATGTTCGACACTTCCTCTCTTGGTTTGCACTTCGGGTGGACGGCCGCGGTATGCACGGCGCGTTCTCTCCGCTCGCCCGCGGGCGCGCGGAAGCTTCGGGGGGAGCGGCGAAGAGGGTCAACTCCAGAGTGCCCTCCTCGGCCACCACCTTCGCCAGGGACTGGACCCGGGCGAGCCAGCCCTCGGTGAACCGGGGGCCGATGCGGTACGCCTCCCGGTGAAAGTGCTCGACCCGGGCCCGGACCCGGAACCACCCGTCCTCGAGGCGGACCACCGTTCCGGTCACGTGCTCGCGCCCTCCGTCCTCGCGCGGACGGCCGCAGATGGTGAAGGGAACCTCGGCCTGGAACTCGCTGCTCTCACCGGTCGAGCGGGGCAAGGAGACCGCCACCCCGGTGAGGTCCGCCGCCAGAATGCAGCGAGCAGGGTCGCTCTTGCGGTTGGTGGCCCACTGGCGGAAGTGGTCGGACTTGGTGGGGTCGGCGTCCACGGTCATGCTCGAGAGCGGTACGGAGCAACGGCCGGACAGGTTACGGCCCTCCGCGTCCATCTGGATGTCGCAGGCCACGGCCGAGGACGTGGCCGTGATGCGCTCGCCGAGCGGCGCGTCAAAGACTCCGTTCAGCGTGTTGTTTCCGGCCCTTCCGTCGACGCGGAGCGCCTGCGGAGGCGCGGAGAGCAGCAGGACGACGACGGCGCCGAGCATGGGGTCAGGTCTCCCCACCGGCCCGGAGCGTTACGTGGGCGTCCCCGGAGGCCGCCCGGAGATCCTGCCGGGTGGCGGAGATCTGGCTGATGCTCCGCTCCACCAGGAGGTCCAGGGTCCAGTCGAGCACCACCCGGACCTTGTTCCCGAAGCCCACCAGCTTGGTGAGGTAGAGGCTCCGCCAGATGAACCAGGCCAGCGCCCCGGACATCCGGACGCCCAGAAGGTCCACGGCAGCGAAGTGCTCGCCCACCGAGACCAGCGCCCCGTAGTTGAAGTAGCGGAAGGGCTCGAGGGGCTCGCCGCGGAGGAGCCGGACGAGGTTCCTCCCGGTGTGGGTGCCCTGCTGGAAGGCCACCTGCCCGAGCGGAGGAAGGGGCTTCCCGTCGTGCTGGGCGAGCGCAGCGTCGCCGAGGACGAACACCGCTGGATGGCCGGGCACGCGGAGGTCCTCGCCCACCGGGACGCGTCCCGAGGGGTGCTTGGGGAGCTCCACGGTGCCGAGCAGCCCGGCCGGCTTCACGCCGGCGCACCACACCGTGGTCCGGGTGGAGAGCGTCTCGCCGCCGTCGAGCGCGACGCTGAACTCGGCGACCGACTGCACCTTCCGGCCGGTGAGGACCCGGATCTCGAGCGCGTGCAGCTGGTCGGTGGCCCGCTGCACCACGCGCGGGTGCCAGCCGGGGAGGAGCTGGGGGGCGGACTGCACCAGGACCAGGTCCACCTCGGCGGGGTTCACCTCGGGGTAGCGCACCGAGAGGACGTGCTCGATGAGGTCGCGGATCTCCGCCATCAGCTCCACGCCGGTGGGGCCCCCGCCCACCACCACGAAGCGCAGCAGGCCGGCGCGCCGCTCGGCGGAGCTCTCCTGCGCCGCGAGCTCGAAGCAGTCGATGATGTGGTTCCGGACCGAGACTGCATCGCCCAGCTCGCGCATGAAGAAGGCGTGCTCGGCGACCCCGGGAGTGCGGAAGGTCTGGGTGTCGCTCCCCGGGGCGAGGACGAGCGCATCGTAGCGGATCTCCCGGTGACAGGCGGCGGACAGCTCGTCGACGTCGGCGCGGGTGCGCACCACCTTCGAGGTCACGTCGATGGACTCGACCGTCTCCTTGCGGAAGACGACGTTGGTGGCCTCGAAGATGCGCCGGAAGGGGTACGTCACCTGCCGCGTCTCGATGGCCCCGGTCGCCACCGATGGCAGGAGTGGCGGGAAGAGGAAGTAGTTCCGCCGATCGACGACGACGATCTCCAGCTTCCGGTGGTGGCCGAGCCGGCGATCCAGCTCCATCGCGGTGTAGAGGCCGGCGAAGCCGCCGCCCACGATGACCACCCGGTAGGGCGCGTCGCGGTCGGTGGCGTTCCACCGCTGGTAGAGCCACATGTCGCTCAGCGGGCGCCCGACCAGGTAGTAGAGGCCCACCGCCAGGGCCGCCACCACCGGTCCGAGGAGGACCCGCGCCGCGCCCAGGACGGGAAGAAGCAACCAGCAGAGGACGTCCAGCACGACCAGCGCGAGGAGCAGTCCGGTGACGAAGGCCCGCACCCGCCGGGCGAGCGCGACCTTCCGGAAGAGCCGGGCGGCGATCGTGCCCACCAGGGCCAGCGAGGCCAGGTGGGCGAGGAAGACTCCGTGGAACCACCGGTCGTCCCAGGTCCGGACCTTCGTCAGCATCGAGCCCCACCCGAGGAATCCACCCAGGGTGAGATTCCAGTTGGTGAGCAGCACCGAGAGCGCGACCCCGCCTGTGAAGAGGGCGACGCCGGCGAGCAATCCCAGGCTGGACAGGAGCTTGCGGGGCAGGGAGAGGTTCACCAGGGCGTGCGCGTCTCGTCGGTTCATGGGAACCCTCAAGAGAGGGACCGGCAGGACCTGGCGTTACGCCCTTCAGCCCGCGCACCGGGGGGGACGCCTCCGGAGGCGCGCGGGGGCGCGCCGTCGTCCAGGCTCAGGCGGGGCGCGTGGAGGCGAGGCTCGGGCGCGCGGCGTGGGCCGCCTCGAGGGCGAGCAGCCCCGTCCAGGGGGCGAGGTCGAGCCGCTTCCGGAAGCGGATCCACCCGAGCAGGCTCATCACCGCCACGTCCGCGTACGCCAGCCGGGCGGGGTTCAGGCTCCGCCGTCCCTTGTAGGTGGCCTCGAGCCAGTCCAGACAGCCTCGGGCGCGGGTCACCTGCCGCTGCAGGTACGGGGCCTGGTCGGCGCGGATGCCGTCGTTCTCGAGGAGGAAGACGTTGACCAGGCTGTCCTGAGCGGCATCCGCGACAGAGACGACGTTCTGGTCGAGGAGCGCGAGGGCGGGATCGAACAGCGCGTCCTGGAAGGGTGGATCGCCTTCCGGGTGAGGGTGCGGCATCTCGAAGAGCAGGGCGGAGATGACGCGCGACTCGAAGACGTGCCGGACCCGCGCGCCAGGGCCGAGGTCGAGCATCGGGACGCGCATGATGGGGGAGGCGGCGGTGAACTCGGGCGCCGGATCCTGCCAGCCGTGCGTGTCGCGCTCGAAGGGGATCCGCAGCTCGGCGAGGACGATGCGCACCCGGCGCACGTACGGCGACGCGTCATGGCCGAAGAGCTTCAGCACGGTTCGAGGAGACCTCCCGGCGAAACGTCCGGCAGTTGACTCCGCGCACGGGGGCCGTGTCGAGCCGTTCCAATGCCCCGGGGATGCCCCCGGGCCTCGAGCTCCAGGGGGGACGCCGCGGATACCGTCTCAGCCGCCGCCGTTCCCGGGGCGCTCCGGGTGGCCGTTCACGACGCCGTCACCCGCGCGCAGGGGCCGGAGCTGCTCCAGGAGCCCGAGCAGGACTCCCACCTCGACCGGCTTTCCCAGCGTGGCGCGGACCAGCGGATGCGCGCGCACCCGTTCCACTTCCCGGCTGGCGGAGAGCACGACGGTGGACGGGCCGGCTTCGCCGCGGAGGTGCTCCAGAAGCTCGAAGCCGTCCATGACCGGCATCATGAGATCCAGCAGCATCAGATCCGGAGGCGGCCCGGTGCGGAGGCGATCGAGGGCGACCCTGCCGTTCGCCGCCGGCTCGACCGTCCAGCGCTCCATGCGGAGCACGTCGGTCAGCGCCTCGCGGATGTCGGCGTCGTCCTCGACCAGGAGCACGCATCCCGGACCCATGTCCGTCGCGTGTACCGCCAGGTCGAAACCTGGCAAAGCTTCCTCCGGCATCTCCGTGGCGACTCGTTCGAGGGTGAACTCCCGCCAAGACTGCAATGGCGCCCTCCGGACTGGAAAGTGCGTGCGCCACGCGATGTCCAGGGTGTGACGCGCCACCGCACCCCGGTCGCGTCAGGAGACGAGCACGGTGGCGGTCCGACCGGTCTCCCTCCGGTACTGCTCGGCCACCCGCTGCATCGACGCGCGGAGACCCTCCGGCCGGGCCGCGACGACGATGGCCCCGCCGAATCCCCCACCGGTGAGCCGGGCGCCGAGGGCTCCCGGCGCCGCGTCCGCCAGCGCGACCAGCCGGTCCAGGTCGGGCAAGCTCACCTGGTAGTCGTCGCGCAGCGAGCGGTGCGACGCGTTCAGCAGGGCGCCGAGGTGCTCCAGGGCCCCGGCACGGAGGTCCTCCACCGCCTCGAGCACCCGGGCGTTCTCGGTCACGACGTGCCGGACGCGCCGGTCGAGCGGCGAGGGCAAGGACGCGATCCGTGGGTCCCCGACCTCGAGCGAGCGCAGGTCGGGCACCCCGAGCGCCCGCGTGGCCTCCTCGCACTCCCGCCGTCGGACCCGGTACTCGCCGCTCGCATGGTCGTGAGAGATGCCGGAGTGCACCACCGCGATGCCCAGACCCGCCGGGAGCCCCACGCGCTCGACCCGCAGCGACCGGGTGTCGACGAACAGGGCGCTGCCCGCCGTCCCCAGGCTCGCGGCCATCGGGTCCATCACTCCGACCGGCGCGCCGACGAGCTCCACCTCCGCCCGCTGACCGAGGAGCGCGAGCCGAAGGTCGTCGAGCTCCCAGGCAAACGCCTGACGCAGCGCCCGCAGCATCGAGACGGTGAGCGCCGCGCTCGAGGCCAGCCCGCTCCCCGGGGGAACGTCCGAGTCGATCCGTGCCTCGAAGCCACCGAGCGCGCGGGGGCGCGCCACCGCGGTCACCCCCTGCACGTAGTCCACCCAGTCGTGCCGCGGCGCCTCGGCGCCCACCCGGTAGCTCGCCGTCATCCCCTGCTGGACCGAGTGCACCCGGACGAGGTCGTCGCTCCTCCTCCGGAGCTCCACCCGTGTCGTCCGCGGGATGGCGAGCGGGAGGACGTAGCCGCCGGTGTAGTCGGTGTGCTCGCCGATGAGGTTGGCCCTGCCCGGCGCCTCGGTGCGGACCTCGGGCTCGCCCCCGAAGAGCGCGCGGAAGGTGCTCGCCGGCCGGGCTTTCCCCTTCACGGACCCCAGGCTAGGCGCGTCCGCCGCGAGCCGGGAGGGGTGCTAGGGTTCGCCTCACCATGGCCTCCCCCCCGCACCTGACACGGACCCAGCTGGCCCGGTTCGAGGAGCGGCTGCAGCGCGAGCGCGCCCGGCTGCTCGGGCTCACCTCCAGACCCGACTCCTCCTCGGAGATGCCCGGTCTCGCCGACCCGGGGGATGCTGCGGACGTCGCCGAGGTCCAGGTGGAGCGGACGACCAAGAACACCCTGACCGAGGGCGAGCGGGCGCAGCTGGCGCAGGTGAACCGGGCGCTGGCCAAGGTCGCCGACGGCTCCTACGGCCTCAGCGACGTGACCGGCGAGCCCATTCCCATCGCCCGGCTCGAGGCACTGCCCTGGGCCACCACCAACGTCGAGGACACCGGAGCAGGCTAGCCCCGGCGTCAGTCGTCGGGCTCGGTCACCACGACGTGGATGAGGACCGTCGGGCCGAGGCCAGTCCCGGCGCGGCAGTAGGTGCTGCCCGCGGACTTGCCCTTCAGCACCAGGCTGTTCTGGGTCTTGTCCTTCGAGGTGACCAGCTTGGCCTCGACCACGCTCAGGTCGTCGCAGTTCAGGCCCGCCGCCTGGCCGACGTTCACCTTGGTGGAGTGGCCGACCTCGATCTCGACTCGGACCGCGTGCTGGGCCTGCGCCGGGGCGGCCAGCAGGACGAGGACCATCAGCGAGAACGTCTTCCCCACGGGGCGGCGGAGCGTAGCGCATCCGCCGCGGACCGGCGCAGCGGTCAAGCGCGTGGGGTTCCCTCCACCCGCACCTTTCCGCGGAACATCCGGGCGATGAAGACGAAGTAGCCACAGGCCAGCGGCAGCCCGATCGCCGTCCAGGCCAGCGCCACCCGGAGGCCGTGGTCCGCGGTCGCCGCGCGGAAGGCATCGAGCGAGAGCGTGGGGTCGACGGTGGAGCGGAGCAGCACCGGCCACCGCGCTGCGGCTCCGGCGCCGAGCAGGGTGAACAGCGTGCCTGCCGAGCCGACGAAGCCCAGCCCGGGCCTGCCGCGGAGCAGGCCGACGACCAGCGCCGCCGCCGCGGCGACCAACAGCAGGGTCACGAGCCAGACCAGCGGCCGGTGCGCGGCAGCGGCGGGCAGCTCGGGCGCGACCTGCACCGTGGCCCAGGTGACGAGCGGGAAGAGCGCCGCGGCGCCGATCCACGACAGGCGCGCGGCCCGCAGGCTGCGAGCGTGGACGGCTCCCTCGGTCTTCACCGCGAGGTAGAGGCCGCCGTGACCCGCGAGCGCGAGGAGGGTGAAGACGCCCACCAGCACTGTGTAGGCGTCGAGCACGCCCGCGTCCCTTCCGGGCCAGAAGCTGTCCCAGAGCGGGATGTGGAAGTTCCCGGTCCGGTCCAGTGGCACGCCGCGGAGCACGTTGCCCAGCGCCGCGCCGAGCACGATGGCGATCAGCGTGCTCCCCAGGGCGAAGGTGGCGTCCCAGAACCCGGCCCAGAGCGGGTCCTGCACGTGGCTCCGCAGCTCGATGGAGAGCCCCCGGAGGATGAGCACCCAGAGCAGCATCATCAGCGGCATGTAGAAGCCGCTGAACCCCGCGGCGTACGCGACGGGAAAGGCCATGAAGAGCGCGCCGCCTCCGGCGATCAGCCACACCTCGTTCCCGTCCCAGAGCGGACCGATGGCCGCGAGCACGGTGCGGCGCTCGGCGTCGGTGCGGGCCACCAGGAGGTGCAGGACTCCGGCGCCGAAGTCGAAACCGTCCAGCACCACGTAGACCGCCAGCATCCCCGCGACGATGCCGAACCAGAGGGCCTCCATCACGCGGCCTCCCCGGCGATCGCCGAGTGCCTCGACGGGGCCGCGCCGTGGGCGCCTCCCGGTCCCTGGGCGATCTCCCTGCCCACCAGGTAGAGGAAGAGCACGCCCATCACGAGGTAGAGCCCGGCGAAGCCGAGCAGGGTGAAGAGGGTGTTCCCCGCCGAGACCTGCGGCGAGGTGCCCTCCGAGGTGCGCATCAGCCCGTAGATCAGCCAGGGCTGCCGGCCGAGCTCGGCGGTCATCCACCCCGCGGTGGTGGCGATGTACGGGAAGGGGATGGCGAGCATCAGCGCCCAGAGCAGGGGGCGGGTCTCGGCGAGGCGACCTCGGCGGAGCTGGATCGCCGAGAGCGCGAGCAGGGCGATGAACAGCGTCCCGAGCCCGGCCATCACATGGTAGGCGTAGTAGAGCAGCTCGATGTTGTCGGGCCACCGGTCCCGGGGAAAGGCGTCGAGCCCGACGACCGTGCTCCCGAAGCTCCCGTAGACCAGGAAGCTGAGCATCCCTGGCACGACCAGCGGGTTCTCCAGCCTGCGCCGTTCCACGTCGGGCTGGCCGAGGATGGCCAGCTCCGCGCCGGGCTTGCTCTCGAACAGTCCCTCCATCGCGGCCAGCGTCACCGGCTGCTTCTCGGCCAGCAGCTTCCCGTGGCGATCCCCGGTGGGGAAGATCATCAGACACGAGGCGACGAGGCCCGCGATGACGCCGGTGCGGAGAGCGAGCGCGGCGTGCTCGCGGTGTCTACCCGACAGCGCCCAGAACGCGCCCACCCCGGCCATCACGAACGACGCGGTCACCACCGACGCCGTCATGTTGTGGAGGTACTGCCAGATGCCCCAGGGGTTGAAGACGAACGCCCAGAAGCCGGCGAGGTGCAGCCGTCCGTCGTCCGCCACCGCGTAGCCCACCGGGTTCTGCATGAAGGCGTTGGTGGCGATGATGAACCAGCCCGAGAGCCAGCTCCCCGCCCAGAGGGCGACCGCCGAGGCGAGGTGCAGGCGGGGACCGAAGCGCTTCTCGCCGTAGAGGAAGAGGCCGAGGAAGGTGGACTCGAGGAAGAAGGCGAACATCCCCTCCATCGCCAGCGTCTGGCCGATCACCCCTCCGGCCACGTGGCTGAAGCGCGACCAGTTGGTCCCGAACTGGAACTCCATCGGGATGCCGGTGACCACGCCGAGGGCGAAGTTGATGCCGAAGATGCGGGCCCAGAAGCGGGCCGCCTCGTCGTGGATCGCGCTGCCCGTCCGGAAGGCCCGCCACTTGAGGATCACGATGAGGAGGGCGAGCCCCATCGTCAGCTGAGGGAACAGGTAGTGGTAGGTGACGGTGAAGCCGAAGTGCAGGCGGTGCCAGAAGAGTGCGTCGATCATCGCGCAAAGCTTGCGCAGGCGGGCCTTCCCCCGTCGAGCACAACGTGTAGAAGGACATCCGCACCGACGAAGGGAGGCCACCCATGGCCGACGCACTGAGCCCCGAGGAGCTGCGGCTGATCGACGCCTGGTGGCGCGCGGCCAACTACCTGACCGTCGGGCAGATCTACCTCCAGGAGAACCCGCTGCTCCGCGAGCCGCTCCGCCCCGAGCACATCAAGCCCCGTCTCCTCGGCCACTGGGGGACCAGCCCGGGGCTGAGCATCATCTACGCGCACGTCAACCGGCTCATCCGCCGCGACGGCTTCCCGGCCATCTACCTCACCGGCCCCGGACACGGCGGACCGGCGATCGTCGCCTGCACCTATCTCGAGGGGACCTACAGCGAGACCTATCCACGGGTCACCCAGGACGCGGGTGGGATGCGGCGCCTCTTCCGCCAGTTCTCCACGCCGGGAGGCATCCCCAGCCACGTCAGCGCCCCGACCCCGGGGTCGATCCACGAGGGGGGCGAGCTGGGGTACGTCCTCACGCACGCGTTCGGGGCGGTGTTCGACGACCCGGAGCTCCTGGCCGTCGCGGTGGTGGGCGACGGAGAGGCGGAGACCGGCCCGCTGGAAGGCAGCTGGAAGGGGATCTCCTATCTCAACGCCGCGCGTGACGGCGCGGTGCTCCCCATCCTCCACCTCAACGGGTACAAGATCTCGAGCGCCACGGTGCTCGGCCGCTCCACGGACGCGCAGGTCCAGGCGCTCCTCGAGGGGCACGGCTACGAGGTCCTGTTCGTCGAGGGCGACGATCCGCCCCGGGTGCACCAGGCGCTCGCCGCCGCGCTCGAGGGTTGCCTGGAGCGCATCCGCCGGATCCAGCAGTCGGCCCGGAGCACGGGAGTGAAGGGCCGCCCACGCTGGCCAGTGCTGGTCCTCCGGACGCCGAAGGGCTGGACCGGCCCGGACGTGGTCGACGGGACGCAGGTCCAGGGCACCTTCCGCGCCCACCAGGTGCCGCTCTCCGGAGTGCGGGACAACCCCGCGCACCTCGCGATGCTCGAGACCTGGATGCGCAGCTACCGGCCGGCGGAGCTCTTCGACGCGCACGGGACGCTGGTCCCCGAGCTCCGGGCGCTCGCCCCGCCGGGAGATCTCCGCATGAGCGCCAGCCCGCGGACCCGGGGAGAGACCTGCGAGCCGCTGAAGATGCCCCCGCTCGAGGCCTACGCGGTGAAGGTCGAGGCACCGGGCAGCCAGCACGAGGAGTCCACCCGGCGGCTGGGCCAGCTGATGCGCGACCTCTACCGGCAGAACCCGGGGCGGTTCCGCCTCTTCTGCCCCGACGAGACGAACAGCAATCGGCTCGGGGCCGTGTTCGAGGCCACCCAGCGCGCCTTCCAGCTCCCGGTCCTGCCCACCGACGAGGCGCTCGGCCCCGACGGCAGGGTGATGGAGGTCCTCAGCGAGCACAACTGCGAGGGCTGGCTGGAGGGCTACGTCCTCACCGGGCGGCACGGCCTGTTCGCCACCTACGAGGCCTTCGCGATGGTGGTCTCGTCGATGGCGATCCAGCACAGCAAGTGGCTCGACGAGTCGCTGAAGCTCGAGTGGCGAAGGCCGATCCCCTCGCTCAACGTTCTCCTGACCTCCACCTGCTGGCGGAACGACCACAACGGCTTCAGTCACCAGGGCCCGGGCTTCATCGACGCGATGCTCACCCGGAAGCCGACCGTCTCGCGCATCTACCTGCCGCCGGACGTCAACTGCCTGCTCTGGACGGCGCACCACTGCTTCCGCCACTCCGAGCACGTCAACGTCATCGTCATCGACAAGCAGCCCCAGCTCCAGTACCTCGATCTCGAGGCGGCCCACCGGCATTGCCAGCGTGGTGCCTCGGTGTGGGAGTGGGCCAGCAACGACGAGGGCGACCCCGACATCGTGATGGCCTGCGCCGGTGACGTGCCAACGATGGAGACGCTCGCGGCGACCTGGCTGCTGCGCACCGCAGCGCCGGGCCTCCGCATCCGGGTGGTGAACCTGGTCGATCTCATGTCCATGTTCTCTCCCGAGGAGCACCCCCACGGGATGGACGAGGCTCGGTTCGTGGACCTCTTCACCCGCGACCGTCACGTGGTGTTCGCGTTCCACGGCTACCCGCTGGGCATTCACTACACGCTGCACGGGCGCCCGAACGCGGAGCGGTTCCACGTGCGTGGCTTCCGGGAGCAGGGCACCACCACCACTCCCTTCGACATGGTCGTGCTGAACGGCATCAGCCGCTACCACCTGGCGATCGAGGCACTCCGGCGCGCGCGGCGCATCCCCGAGAACTCACCGGCCCTGGTGGAGCGCTTCAACGAGCAGCTCCGTCGCCACCGCGCCTACGTGGAGGAGCACCTGGAGGACATGCCCGAGGTGCGCGACTGGACCTGGAGCCCGCCTCCCTAGCGGCGGGTCCGCCGGAACGCGAGCAGGGCCAGGGCGGCGAGGAGGAGGCCGGGTCCGGCACCGCCGGGAGTGGAGGCGCAGGAGCCTCCCCGGCTCGTGGGGATTCTGGGCTCCGGGTCTGCCACTCGGCGCCCAGGTTCGGAGCCGCAGGATCGAGGTTCGGGTCGTCGTCGATCCGGTCCGCCTCGAGACGACCGAGCTCGTCGGCGTCGGTGCGCAGCCAGACGTTCGTCGCTCCCGCGTCCTCGTGCACGCGGAAGGCGAAGGTCGGGAGGCCGACGAACGGTGTGTCGACGGCCAGCTGCACCACCGCCCCCGCTTCCGGGCCGCCGAGCTGGACGATCGAATAGATGACGATGCTGTCCGGCGGTGCGAGGCCCAGCTCC
>Ga0335079_10008572_pt1 | contig 11658 bp, 10 predicted proteins | sample Lox_Sample_33_FD_206719 | JGI IMG/M metagenome (GOLD analysis project Ga0335079, IMG submission 206719) | Soil microbial communities from Loxahatchee National Wildlife Refuge, Florida, United States - Lox_Sample_3.3 | ecosystem: Environmental > Terrestrial > Soil > Wetlands | place: USA... | reverse complement strand
CGGTGGTGAAAACCTTGTCGAGGTCGGGCGCGGTAAGGTCCATGGTGTCGTGGTCTTTGAGCCACTTCTTGAGTTGGGGGGAGCACTTCAATTTGTCGATGAACTCTTCGCGCGTGGGTAGCGGGTCCGCGGCCGAGACTTCCTGGACCACCTCGGCGTAACTCTTCGTCAGCACGTAGAGCGTGAATTGCCGAACCGGCTCCGGGCGGGCGCCGGTAGGGGTGATGTGCGCCGAAATATCAATAGCGCCAGGTTTGGCCTGGGCGTAGGAGAGCGTGGCGGCGCAGGCGAGAACCAGGAGGGTGGCAAAGCAACGTAACAGAGTTCGCATGTGCCTCATGCTAGCAGGATTTCCCGCAAGGGGAGTTTCTGTGATGGAGCGCGTGTCTAATTCGCCTTCGCGCGAAAGAAGAGAGGGGGCGATGGGGGGAGTGGTTAACAATAATCGGACCCCCTCCCCCCGGGTGGCGGGGAAGTTTGTGAGAGGAAGGGAGTTACGAGCAGGGTTGTCGATGTGGCGGAAAGAAAGGAGTTAGGCATTAGCGCTTCTTCGTGCTGCGGAAGGCGTCGAGCTCGTCGACGGCCTTACGGAGGCGGTTCCACGTAGGTCCGCTTCTTGCCGCGAAGGATGCTTCGTCGGCGAAGCGGGAACTTTGCTCAATGAGGAGGCTGATTCGATTGAGCATGTTGGTTTGCTCAGGGGAGAGGCGGCCTGCGGCCATGGCGCGGGTCAGGCCGCGGAGCGCACGCCGGCGAGCTTTGACGGAGGAGCGGCCGGCGGCGAGAGGTTCGAGGATGTGTCGCAAATTGTCTTGGCGTGAAGCGCGGTGAACGAAAGTGCCGTGGGAGTAGCAGAAGCCGTCAAAGTCTGGGTGGGCGGGCGTGGCACAGCGGCGGCCGTCTTGGAAGGTGAAGCAGCAGAGAGGAGATTCAGGAATGTCATTGCGGCACGAAGACATAAAGCTATTTTATCATTAATGGTATGGATTTATAAGTAATTAACATCGAAGGGTGAGAAGGGCGGCGTGACTGGCGGGTGGCAACAGCGGGTGGCCGGAGCTGGGATTTGGGCTGGCATCGATACTCGCGCGGAGTCAAAAGCACTGGCATGAAGGCCAGCGCTACACAAGCCAGCAGTACAAAACCGGGGAAGGGCTCGCGAACTCGCCGTGCCATTCGGGAGACTGGCGTTCCCGGGGAACACCTATCGACGAGGGCTGGTGGCGTAGCTGAACAGCTTTTGACATTTGTTTCGCAGGAAGCCGCCGGTGACGGGGATGCGGTGATTGCCCTTCTCGAAGACGAGGCGGCAGGGAATCAGGCAGGCGCGCCATTTGCGCTCTTCGGTGCCATGCTTGCGGCCGTAGGCGGCGATGTCTTCCTGAGAAACGCCGTAGATGACGGCGCCGATTCTGGACCACACGCAAGCGCCCGCGCACATGGCACAGGGCTCGTGGGTGGAGTACAGCGCGAAATCCGGCAGGTAGCGGCCGTAGCCGCTGGAGACGTACTTGAGGGTTTCGAGTTCCACGTGTTTGATGCTGGAGCCGGAAGTCTTCACGCGGTTGCCGGCGCTGGCAATGACCACTTCCCGTCCGTTCACAATGCGCGTGATGACCGCGCCAATGGGATAGTCGCCACGATCCCCGGCGCGTTTGGCCTCGGCAATGGCCAGCTCCATGAATTTCTTTCGCGGCTTGTAGGAAGCAGGGATCATGGGGATAGAGTACATCGGATTGTGGCGGGAACTCTCCGGAGGTGGATGAATGTCGCGTGCGTGGGTTCTGAAGATAAAGAGCGTCCCACCCTTTGCAAAAGACGCAAAGGGTGGGCCACCCAAAGGCGTTTACGGTGCGGCGAACTGGTACCGGCCGTCGTGGGCGACGGAGATTTGCGGGACGCGATGATCTCTCGCAAACAAATCGAAGCCCTGCTTCAGATTGCCCCAAAATGCGACCATTTCCGCTTCTTGCCGACGCTTCTGTGCTAGAGCACGGAAGGCTTCGTCGTTCAAACGCGTCGGAAAAATCCAAATGGGGATTGATTTCTCGCCGGACTGGCGCGAAAGAGCTGCCAGCCAATAAACTTCTTTGATGCCGTCATCGGTGATGGGCAGGCAACCGATGGTTACACAATTCCCGTGGACGAAAATATCGCCGCCGGGATTCGAGTGTGATCCCAAGATGCGGTCTGAAGAATTTGGATACGAAACGTGCAGGCTAAGGTAGTAGTTGCTCTCGGGATTGAACTGATCGATGAGGTAAAAGCCTTCCGGGACTTGGCCGTCGCCGTAGCGACGCTTGGGGCCGAGCTCGCCAGAAGTGGCGCAGATACGAAACGTCTTCAGTAGCGTGTAAGGCTGATTGGCTCGATCGGCGGCCCAGACTTCCAACACCGCATCTCACTTGAAGGCCATCAGCAACAGGTTGCGCGGTGGAAAGTGCAAATTTTTCTCACTGAAAAGTCTTCGCCACCAGCGTCTTTTTCTTTGGACGCAGCCCGGAAACGCGGATAAGCAAGTTGTGCATCGAGAAACGAGCGTGCGGCAGGATTTGGCCAAAGCGAAGTTGCGACGAGAATGCTGACGAGTAGCCTACCTTCTTCATGAGCGTAGCTTACCCGGGATGGCTTTGGAAGAATTGAAAGCGAGTTTCGATGGTGACCCAGGAGGCAACGGGACTCTTGGCGGCCGTCATGGGGGCGACAGCGGCGGCGGCGACGGAGCTGCTTCGGAGGTCACGGGAGGGCCCATCTTTACGGAAACGCGAAAGCGTTCGTAGTTTGTGTAGCGGTGTTCGTTGCGAAAGCAGTGTCCCTGGAATAGCGAGTAGACGTTGGCCTGGCTGGGCAGCCACAAAGCAGCGGCGACATCCGGAATGCGCACTTCGCTGAAGACGACATCGGTGGTCTGTTGAGCGAGCCCAATGTCGGTGTGCGCCGCCAGGAGATCTGTGCGCAAGCGAATGATCTGAAAAGTGCTTTTGTCGATCCAGGCGGTGCCCTGATCCAGAATCCGCACAGTGCCCCACTCTCCTGTCACGGTGCCCCAGAAGGTAGCTTGCGAGGGCCGTTGCGCAAAGGCCACAACATACGTGTCTTGTGAGCCGAGCATCTGGTCGCCCAGATAGCGGAAGTTCGAATCCGAACGAAGGGCGGGCAGGAAATAAATATATTTCAGAGCGAAGCCGGAGGTGATCGCGTATCCTTGCTCCGCGCCATCTTGCTCGGCGCGAATCCCCTGCACATCGGTACGATATTCTTCATATCTGGGTGGGACCGTGTGCCAGTTGAGAAGGATCAAGTAGTCGTAGCGAACGCGCCGGCTGGCCAGGACGGCTTCGTCGGGCCCCAGAATCTCTTGCGCGATCTCCTCGTGGGCCACCAGATCCACCATGTTGCGAAGAAATCCCCGACTTTCATTCCGGTATGCATCAGGATGATCGGCAACAGTTCCTGATTAGGCGCTTTCCGCAGCGTTCGTAACTCAGGAATAAGTTTGATCAGATGTTTGGGGGATTCGTTGAGGTACGGCCGCGCGTTCGAATAAAAACTGAGGCCACGCGGATCAACATCAGATTGCGCGAATGCCGTGGGAGCAGCGGCAAGCAGGACGAAACTGATCAGGGCCATTCGCAACCGGGCGGCGGGAGCGGGGTGTGATCCGGAGGCGGTCGCAGAAAATTCCAAGGGCATAATTCCATCCCTTTGCGAACGATGCTCCGTCGTAGCGCCGTGCCGGCGCGCCTGGATTGGTTGCTGAAGATAGCATGAATGCTGCTTTGGCCGGGTAAACTTTTCGAAAAGAGGATGCAGTCAGGCCGAACGCCCGTTCCGGCGCCCGCACGCGGGAATTCTCTCAGAACAGTTGGAAGCGAGTCTCGATGGTGACCCAGGAAGCAACGGGGTGTTTCGCGGCGTCGCGAGCGGGAGAGAAGCGCCAGGAATAGACGGCGTGTTCGGCGCTTTCATCGAGGCCCATGCCCAAGGTTTTCAGGATGCGGACTTGCCTGGCCTTGCCGTCTTCGCCGACCAGCACCTGAAGCAGCATTTTGCCTTGCAGTTTATTCTTGCGGGCTTCTTCGGTGTACGGAGGTTCGGGGCAGTACAGGCACACAACGGGAGACACCACGTTGGCGTAGGGGCCGCCTTCGTTTCCTTCACCGGCGCCGCTGCCGTTGCTGTCACCCATGCTCGTGCCATTTCCGCTGCCAAAGCCGTGAGGGCCGCCGGGACCGGCGGAACCGTTCTTGTCTTTCATCCACGGCAAGCCAAGTTCGGTAATGACAGGAACAGCGGCCGGTGCGTTGGGATCGAACACCGCGGACGGCTCCGGGAGAAGTGGATCGTCGTTCACAATTTTGCGTGGCGGCACGATCGGCACGGAGGAGTGCGGCGCAAGTAACCCGTTGGTCGTGGGCAGCGGATCATGTTCGCCACCCCCACCTTCGGTGCCATGGGAAGGCCGGCCGATCTGACCCGGGTCGGCGGGAGGAATGTAGGCGGGCAGCTTCCCGCTGGGTTCGATCGGAATGTTGTCGATGAATTTGTGGGCCTTCGGGCTCGCGGCAAACGCGAGCAACGCGAGCAATGCGATCGCGTGGACACCGATGGAAACGGTTTGCGAGCCACCGTTGCGCGCCGAGAGATCGATGGTGTCGAAATGAAGGGGAATGAGCTGCGGGGAAGCGGGGCGAAGATTCACGGGAACCTCCAGGACATGCACGACCTATGAGTGAGAACCGTAAATGAAGGAGCGGGGTTGCCCGTGGGAGGTGGCCGATTGAGAAAGCCGGGATGAAGTTTGATGCTGGCTAGGAAAGAGCTGGCATGAAGGCCAGCGCTACATGGAAGAACGCGGAGAAAAGCAAGATGGAGGCATAAACCCGCCCCTACAAGGTCGAGCAGGCCATTGCCGTGAGTAGCACTCCCGGTTAGTACAGGCGGAAGTTGACTTCGAAGGGGACGATCACCGGAACGGGCTTGCCGTTGGGGCCGACCGCGGGCTTGCAGCGCCACGTCTTCAAAGTAGTGAGCGTATTTTCGTCGAGGCCGAGGCCGGGGCTCTTGATGACGCGCAGGTTGCTAAGGTGGCCGTCGAGATTCACGACCGCTTCGACGAGCACGATGCCGGAATACTTGGCCTTGCGCGCTTCTTCGGAGTATGGGGGATTGGGCATGTAGAAGCAGCTGGGCAGACCGACACCGTTCACACCGGCGTGGAACATTCCACCGCCTGTACCGCCACCTTCGCCGGGACCAAGGCCGCCGCCACTGCCGCTGCCGATACCGCCACCTTCACCAGAGCCGATGCCGCCACCACCGCCGGGACCGTTGGACATGGTCACGGAAGCGGCGAGCGGATCGCCAAAGTTCGAAAGATTCGGATTCGCCACTTTCAATTCCGGCGGACCGAGCAGAGTGGGTTCCATCGGGAGCTTCGGATCAGGATTCTTGATGACCGCGGTTGGCGGAGTGAACTGCGTCATGGCAAAGCGCGGAGCTTTGCCCTTGGTCGCGGGTTCAGGCGAACGATCGCCGCCGCCACCGCCGCCGCCGGCCTTGTTTGAGCCCGCAGGCAGTTTCGAAACATAAGGCGAAATATCGAGAGCGGTGACGTCGATCTGCGACTTGTTGACGGCCTTGATGGGCTGCGTCCAGGTCATGATGAACGGAGTGATCAGCAGCACGACGACGCCAGCGTGAACGGCAAAGGCGATGGCCTGGGTCCAGCCGAAATTCTCGTCCTTGCTCCAAATATCTTTAACCTTAATCGGCTTGATACCCGGAGGGAGTGGCGCCTGCTTTGGCGGATTGAAGAGATCCCTGATGCGATCCTTGAAACTGCCGAAATTGCCGCCCCAGTCGACTTCCAGGCGCTTGTTGATGGGAGCGTTCGAGACTTTCGGCGCGGAGAAAAAGAACTTGAAGTTGTCCCACATGCCGCTGCCGTAGGCGTTTTTGGTGAACGGCGCGCCGGGGCGTTCAATGACTTTGACGGGGCGTTCGAAGAGGAATTGTTTGAGATTGGACCAGAAATCGTCCGGCATCAGGTGAGCCGGGGTGCCGAAGTTGGGCATCGCCTCGTTCGACACGGGAATAATCTCTTCCGGCCCCTTGCGCGGAGGCCGCTTTAGCTCATCGGGAAGGAGGTTAATGAATCCAGGCACCTTAGTCCCCTCGACATGGTTAGACGCGAGTCGACCGCCAAAAGTTCTACCAGCCGTTATGATTCGCGCAGGCTGGGAAAAGGTTGCGCGGAATCCCCCAACGGCGGCTGACACGTCTTCTGGTCTTATTGTAACATACGTGGTTACACTGCTTTCGGTAGTTTCCCGCCGTACAACCCAGCTGTGCGACCCTTGCCCGGTCATTCACGGAGTGGCGGCGTAGAAGGGATATGACAACTATATCTATGTCCGAACCACTGGAGCTGAAGAAGACGCTGAATCTGCCTAAAACCGACTTCCCGATGAAGGCGAGTTTGCCGCAGAACGAGCCGAAACAGTTGGAGGCGTGGCAGGAGGCGAATGAGTACCAGCGCATCCTGGATGTGCGTCAGGGCATGCCGCTATTTGTGTTACACGACGGGCCACCCTATCCGACCGGAACCATCCACTTGGGCACCGGCCTCAACAAGATTCTGAAAGACATGATCGTGAAGTCCAAGAGCATGGCTGGCCATTACGCTCCGTACGTGCCCGGGTGGGACTGCCACGGCCTGCCCATCGAGACGCAGGTGGAAAAGGAACTGGGCGGGAAGGGCAAAGTGCCGCCGGCGGAATTTCGCCAACGTTGCCGCGATTACGCGACGAAATATGTAGAGCAGCACAAGCGCGATTTCAAGCGGCTCGGCGTGTTTGGGCGGTTCAACGATCCGTACCTGACGATGAGTCATGAGTATGAGGCCACGATCGCCAGCGCGTTCCTCGATTTCATGGAGAAGGGCTACGTCTACCGCGGGCGCAAGCCGGTGTATTGGTGCATCTACGACAATACCGCGCTGGCCGAAGCGGAAGTGGAGTACGAGGATCACACCAGCCCGTCGATCTGGGTGACCTTCAAGGTGGTCGGCGGAGGCAGCGGGGAAGCTGCTGCGAAAGTGGGCAGCGATGTTTCCGCGGTGATCTGGACGACGACGCCTTGGACGATTCCGCACAATCGAGGGCTGACATTTCATCCGGATTTCGAATACGCGGTGGTGCAAACGGAAAGAGGGAGGTTGCTGCTGGCGGCGGATCGCGTGGCGGCGCTGCAGGCGGATTGCAACATCAAGCAGGCGGATGTGCTTGGCACGTTCAAGGGACGGGAATTCGAAGGCATGAAGTTTCAGCATCCGTTCCTGGCGATCCAGGTGCCGGGATTGCTGGCGGATTATGTGACGCTCGATCAGGGCAGCGGCATCGTGCACACGGCGCCGGGGCATGGCGCGGACGATTTTGTGACTGGCCACAAATATGGATTGGAGACGTATGCGCCGCTGGACGATCGCGGCGTGTATCTCGAGGGCTTGCCGGAGTACAAGGGCAAGGACGTATTCGCGGCGAATCCCATCGTGGTGAAATTGCTCGGCGACTGCGGCGCGCTGCTGGGCAATCATCCTTATAAGCACAGCTATCCGCATTGCTGGCGATGCCACAATCCGGTGATCTTCCGCGCGACGGAACAGTGGTTCATCAAGATGGACCAGGCCGCCAAGGGGAAGACGGAGACGTTTCGTCAGGAAGCGTTGCGGCAAATTCCCGGCGTGAAGTGGATTCCGTCGTGGGGCGAAGAGCGCATGTACGAAATGATCGAGAAGCGGCCAGACTGGTGCGTGTCGCGGCAACGGTTCTGGGGCACGCCGATCATCGTGTTCTATTGCGATGCGTGCGGCACGCGGCTGGAGGATTTCCAGGCGCTGCGCAATGTGGTCACCTGGTTCCAGAAGGAAGGCGCGGACGCCTGGTACAAGCACACAGCCGAAAAGTTGCTGCCCGCGGGAACGAAGTGTTCGTGCGGCGGGACCAAGTGGCGGAAGGAAAACGACATTCTGGATGTCTGGTTCGATAGCGGCTCGTCGCACCTGGCGGTGTTGAAAGGGAAGGAATGGCCGGCGGACGTTTATCTGGAGGGCCCGGACCAGTATCGCGGATGGTTCCACAGCTCGCTGCTGATCGCCGTGGGGGTAAAGGACGCGGCGCCCTATCGCGGTGTGGTGACGCACGGTTGGACATTGGATGAGCAGGGGCGGCCGATGTCGAAGTCGCTGGGGAACGTGGTGTTGCCAAAGGAAATCTGCGACAAGTGGGGCGCGGATCTGCTGCGTTTGTGGGTGGCGTCGCAGGAGTATCAGGCGGACGTGAAGATGAGCGATCGCGTGATGACGCAGCTCAGCGAAGCCTACCGCAAAATCCGCAACACCTTCCGGTTCGCGCTGGGGAATCTGAATGGGTTCGATCCGGCAACGGATGCGCTACCGAACGCCGAACTCGACGAGATGGATCAGTGGATGCTCGAACGCACCGCCGATCTGGTGAAGCGCTGCCGCGAGTGGTACAGCAGCTACGAATTCCACCGCATCTATCACGCGATTCACGATTTCTGCGTGGTGGATTTGAGCGCGTTTTATTACGACGTGTTGAAAGATCGCCTGTATACCAAGGCGCCGAAGAGCAAGTCGCGGCGCTCGGGACAGGCGGCGGTGTGGCGCATCACGAGCGCGCTGGTGCGACTGGCCTCCCCGATTCTAGCTTTCACCTCCGAAGAAATCTGGAAGTACTTGCCAAAACTGCGGGGCGAGCCGGACAGCGTGCACATGGCGTTGTTCTCCGACGAAGAGGAGTTGCGCACGGGCATTGCCGCACCGAAGGCGAACACCTGGGAGGCACTCGGACGCGTGCGAGGCGAAGTGCTGAAGGCGCTCGAAATTGCGCGTAACGAAAAGAAGCTGATCAACTCGGGCCTGGAAGCGAAAGTGTTGCTGAATGCCGACCTGGAGTTAAAAGCCAAGCTGAAGCATTACCTGGCGCAACTGCCGGGGCTGTTCATCGTTTCGCAGGTCGAATTGCTGAGCGCCGGCTCGGGAGATTACAAATCGGACGTGGTGCCCGGCTTGGAAGTGACCGTGCAGCGCGCCGATGGCAAGAAGTGCGAGCGCTGCTGGAATTACTCGACGCACGTGAGCGAGAATCCGCGGTATCCCACGATCTGCGATCGCTGCAGCGAAGCGATTGCGGAAATCGAAAAATCGCTGGCATGAAGGCCGGCGCTACATGAGCCACGCTCACAAATCCACGCGGCACAGCCTAACGCCTATGCCACGGGGGACTTTATGATCTTCCCGAAGAGGCTGCGCTGGCTGGTGCTGACGTTGGCGGTGGCGTTTCTGGACCGCGCCAGCAAGGCGTGGATCGAGTCGCGGCTTCCGGATTATTTTCCGCACGTGGTGATCCCCGGTTACGTGAACATCATTTTTTCGCGCAACCCGGGCATCGCGTTCAGTTTCTTCTCTGATCCGGCGTCGAGCAAGACGCGCTACGTGCTGATCGCCGGATCGCTAGTGATCATCGCGGTGATCGCGTGGATGCTGGTGGCCACGCGCCATCTGAATGCGCTGAGCGCGGGGGGACTGGCGCTGCTGCTGGCGGGCGCCACTGGAAATGTGACCGATCGCATCGTGCACGGCGCGGTGACGGACTTCCTCCAGGTCTATGTGAAATTCATCCCGTGGCACGTGCTGAATCCCTGGCCGACGTTTAATGTGGCGGACTCGGCGGTGACCGTGGGCGCCGTGCTGATTGTTTTTGATGTATTATTCGGGCAGCATCGCTCCGCAACATCATAACCGGTAAAACGCTTGTCTGACTCCGAAGGGAGAATCCCGTCCATGGCTCCAAGAGTGTCTGGCATGTCTCGCCGCGATTTTGTGGGTAGTCTTCTGGGAGCGGCGGCCGTCAGCGCTTTCCCGGCTCCCGCGCGGGGATTCGGCGCGTTTCCCGAAGCGCACAACGTATTCGTTCCTTACCAGTTTCCGAAAGATTTTCTGTGGGGCGTGGCGACCGCGTCGTATCAAATCGAAGGCGGCTGGAATTTAGACGGTAAGGGCGTATCCATCTGGGATACCTTCACGCACACCGTCGGCAAAGTGAAGGGCGCGGACACGGGCGACGTGGCTTGCGATTCCTACCACCGTTACAAAGAGGACGTGGAACTCGCGAAGAAGCTCAACATGAAGAGCTACCGCTTGTCGATTTCCTGGCCACGCATTCAGGCCGACGGCACCGCCAAGCCGAATCCGAAGGGGCTGGATTACTACAAGCGCGTGGCGGACACGCTGCAGGAAGCGAAGATTCGTCCGCTGGCCACCCTGTATCATTGGGATTTGCCACAAGCACTGCAGGACAAGGGCGGCTGGCCGAACCGCGACATGGTGGGCCGCTTCACCGACTATTGCGAGATGGTCACACGTGCGCTCGGCGATCGCATTTCCTCATGGTGCATCTTCAATGAGCCGTGGGTCTTCACGTTCCTGGGGTATGCGTGGGGCATTCACGCGCCCGCGCTGAAGGACTTCGCGGCCACCATGCGCGCCACGCACGTGGTGAATATGGCGCAGGGCCAAGCGTTCCGCGCGTTGAAGAGCGTGAATCCGAAATTCGAAGTGGGCAGCGCGTTCAGCGTATCGAATTGCGAGCCTGCCACGGCGAGCGCCGAAGACAAAGCGGCCGCCGATCGCGCGCATGCCCTCGCCAACATCTGGTTCATCGAGCCGGCGCTAAAGGGCAATTATCCGAACGCGTTCCCGGGCGGGAATCCGTATGAGGTGATGGGCGTAAAGCCGGGCGACATGGAACTGTGCAAGGCCAATTTCGATTTTCTTGGCCTGAATTATTACCGCCGCTCGCTGATCTCCGCGATCCCCGTGGGACCGGGCGAGGCCTCCACCGGCGTGAAAAACTTCGACGCGTTCGAAGGCCCGCTCACCGACTTTGCGTGGGAGGTGTGGCCCGACAGCTTCTATGAACTGGTAATGCGCATTACGCGCGAATACAACAAGCCGTTGATCGAAATCACGGAGAATGGCTGCTCCTATCTCGATTCACCGGATGCCCACGGGAAGATCCCGGATCAGCGGCGCATCGATTTCACGCGCGGCTACCTGAGCGCGCTCGGCCGAGCGATGAAAGATGGCGCGAATGTGCGCGGCTATCATCACTGGAGCCTGATGGACAATTTCGAATGGGCGGAAGGGTACGCGCAGCGCTTCGGGCTGGTGTATGTGGACTTCCGCGACCAGCGGCGCATCATCAAGGAGTCCGGCTACTGGTACGGCAAACTCGCCGCCTCCGGCAAGCTGACGTAAACACAACAACACGATTTGCGACGGAGGCGGCTCGGCCCGGACGGAAAACACGCGGCAGATCAAGGAGAGAGCGGCATTCGTGCATGACACGCAGCGGCCTTCCGATGGAAGGAATGGAGCGAATCAGTATTTCTCCGGGATGAAGCGCCGGCCTTTGAGCGAGGTTTGATCGTCGTAACTGCCCTTGTCTTTGCGTGAGGGCAATTTCACTTTTTCTTTCGGGGCTTTGCCATAGGCAAGCAGCTTCAAGAGATGGCAGATGCAGTTGAGCCGCGCCTTCTTTTTGTCGTCGGATCGGATGATGTGCCACGGGGCAT
>Ga0335079_10008571_pt1 | contig 11658 bp, 13 predicted proteins | sample Lox_Sample_33_FD_206719 | JGI IMG/M metagenome (GOLD analysis project Ga0335079, IMG submission 206719) | Soil microbial communities from Loxahatchee National Wildlife Refuge, Florida, United States - Lox_Sample_3.3 | ecosystem: Environmental > Terrestrial > Soil > Wetlands | place: USA... | reverse complement strand
GAGCACTGGGGGGTCGTCCCCGACATCATGACAGTCTCAAAGGGGCTCGGCGGAGGGGTCCCCATCGGCGCTGCAATCTCCACCGACGAGGTCGCCGCGAGCCTGAAGGGAGGAGAGCACACCAGCACCTTCGCAGGGAACCCCCTGGCCTGCGCCGCTGGCTCCGCCGCCCTCGACTTCATCACGAAGAACGACCTCCCCTCGAAGGCCAGGGTCAAGGGGGAGGCCATGAAGGCAGGGCTCCAGCGGATTGCATCGGAGCGCAAACTCGTGAAGGAGGTGCGCGGCCTCGGGCTGATGCTCGCGCTGCAGACCCGGGTGGACATCCTCTCACAGCTGCTGTCCGCGCAAACCAAGGGCGTGATCTTCGCCTACTCGGGGCGTGACACATTCAGGTTCCTCCCTGCTCTTGTGATCGAAGAGAGCCAAATATCCAGGGGGCTCGAGGTGCTGGAGCGAGTGATAGGTGAAGAGGAAGCAAGCAGATTCAGACAGGATTGACGACCTCCTCCTCGGAATCCTCAGGGAAGATTCCAGAGCGTCGAACACCAGCATAGCAACCAAGCTGAGCCTCTCAGAATCTGCCGTCAGGCGCAGGATCGAGAACCTGAAGTCCAGTGGGAGGATACGCCGGTTCACAGTGGAGGTCGACGACAGGCACCTGAGCAGCGCAATCACCTGGGTTTCCGTCGACCCGGCGACGCCCACACGCCAGGTGAGCGAGAAGATCAAGGGCCTGAAGGGAGTCGAGTCGGTCTACGAGACCGCCGGCCAGTTCGACATAGCCGTCGTCGTTAAGGGTGCGAATATCGGCGAAGTGAACTCCACAATCGAAGGGATACGTCGGGCAGGCGGAGTGAATGCCACGAACACCACCATGGTCCTGCGCACAATTCGTTGATTTCGGCCGATTATCGTTATATCCGCGGGGTCGGGTAGCCACGCACTGGAGGGAATGTACCATTGATGAGTTGCCTCGAGTGCGACGCCCAGGTCGCAGTCCCCTCTGACGCCATCCAGGGCGAAATAATCTCCTGCAGAGAATGCGGGACCTCTTTCGAACTGGTGAAAGAGCGGTCCGGCGGCCTCTTCACACTCCGGCCCGCAGAGCTGGAGGAAGAAGACTGGGGAGAGTGACCGGACGCCGTCATTTTCCCTCCTTTACGATACTATCCGCTGGGAAGAGAAGGCGATAGTAACCGCGGCCGAGAAGCGCGGTATCGCCGTCAACCTGGTGGACTGCAAGGACCTGTCGATCGACCTCAATTCCCGAGAGCTCGCGTTGGATGACGTACTGGTCCTTCAGCGCACCGTCAGCTACTTCAGAAACGTCCACTCCACTGCGGCCCTGGAGTCCCGCGGGCACAGAGTCGTCAACTCGTTCTCCTGCGCCTGGGTCTGCGGCAACAAGCTCTTCGGCACTAGGGCTCTTGTCGAGCATGGGATTCCCACGCCGCGGACCGTCCTTTCCATGGCCGAGGAGTCGGCCCTCGGCTCCATCGCCAAGATGGGCTACCCCACTGTCCTCAAGCCTGTCGTCGGGAGCTGGGGCCGCCTTTCAGCACTCCTGAAGGACCAGGATGCAGCGAAGGCAGTCATCGAAGACAGGGAGCACATGTTCCCGCTGTACCAGATCTACTACCTCCAGGAGTTCGTCGACAAGCCCCAGCGAGACATCCGGACCTTCGTCCTGGGGGGGAAGACCATAGCAGCCATCTACCGATACTCAGGCTCAGACTGGCGCACCAACACCGCCAGGGGGGGCAGGGCCGAGAAGTGCGAGATCACTCCGGAGCTCGACGAGCTCTCCGTGCGGGCGGCGGAGGCCGTAGGGGGGGATTTCGTCGGCGTCGACCTGATGGAGGGGAAGGACGGCCTGGTAGTCCACGAAGTGAACAACACCACGGAGTTCAAAAACACAGTCCCGGCCACCGGGGTCGACATCCCCGGAATGGTTATTGACTATCTGACAGACGTCCAGAAGAGATGAAGCAACGGGCGGAGGACCCCCTGAGGTTCCTCATGGGCTCCCTGAGGCTCTACTCTCCCACCACCCAGGAAGGGGAGTTCGCATCCTACCTCGCCGATGCGATGCCCCGCCTCGGCTACTCGAACGTTCACATCGACAGGGCAGGCAACGTCCTTGGAGACATCGGCCGCGGCTCCATCAGGCTCCTGCTCTGCGGGCACATGGACACGGTCCCCGGCAGGCTCCCCGTCAAACACGCAGGCGGCTGGGTCTACGGCCGTGGCGCAGCCGACGCGAAGTCTCCGCTCTGCGCCCTTGTCCTGGCCGGCTCAGCTGCCGCTGACGCCGGAGTGAGGGTGACCTTTGCAGGCGTCACCCAAGAGGAGGGGGAGGGAGCCGGAATCGAGCACCTGATGCGCAGGGGCACCGACTTCGACTACGCCGTCTTCGGAGAACCCAGCGGGGCAGAAAGGATCACGGTGGGATATCGCGGCAGGGTCAGCCTGCACGTCACTGTCAAGGCTCCCGGGGGGCACGCCGGCTCCCCCTGGGCGAACAGGAGCGCCTTCGAGGAGTTCAACTCCGTGCTGGCCAAGCTGAAAGAATACGAACGCTCCAAGGAGGTGCCCGGAGACCACTTCCGCTCTCTCAGCGTCGCCCCTACGCTGGTAAAGGGGGGCTCCTACCACAACGTGATCCCAGCGCTATGCGAGGCCACCCTCGACCTCCGCCTCCCCCCAGCGCTCCCCTCTTCTCAGGCGCTGAGAGAGATACGCGCCCTCGCGGAGCAGAAGGGGGACGGCGTCGAAGTAAGGATCACCAGCGGCGAACCGACCGAAGCCTACGAAGCGGACCCGAGCTCCACGCTCGTCCGGGCTTTCCAGCGGGCGATTCTCCTCCGCCTGAAGAGCAGGCCGAGCCTTGTGAGGAAGACCGGGACCGGAGACATGAACACATTCGCGCTCCGAAATCAAATCGACTGCGTCACCTACGGCCCGGGTATCTCCAGGTCCAGCCACACCGACGACGAGGCCGTGAAGGTCCAGGACTACCTCAACAGCATAGAAGTCTTGAAAGAGGCGATTCTCCAGCTCGAGGCGCTGGGGGCCAAGGACAAAAAATGAACGGGAAGAACTTCCTTACGCTCGCCGAGCTGAGCCCGAAGGACCTGGAATCTCTCCTCGGCCTGGCGTCCAGGCTGAAGCGCCAGCGTGGCTCGGGGCTCGGTGCAAGCGCACTGCACGGACAAAGTGTTGCACTGATCTTCGAGAAGCCGAGCACGAGGACGAGGGTCAGCTTCCAGGTGGCCATCAACGAACTCGGAGGCCACGCGATCAGCCTAAGCTCCAGCGAGCTCCAGCTCGGCAGGGGAGAGACTGTGGAGGACACCGGGAGAGTCCTCTCTAGGTTCGTTCATTGTATAATGGCCAGGGTCAACAAGCACGGAGACCTCGAGCGCCTCGCCAGGGCCTCTCGCGTACCGGTCATCAACGGCCTCAGCGACCTCTACCATCCCGTCCAGGTGCTCGCCGACATCCTCACGCTCCAGGAGCACAAGGGCCGCCTGAAGGGCCTCAAGGTCGCATGGGTCGGGGACGGGGACAACGTCTGCAACTCCTGGGCCTATGGAGCCGCGCTGACGGGCGTAGACTTCGTCGCCGCTACCCCCAGGGGCTTCGAGCCGCTTCAAGACGCCATCAGCAAAGCCAAGCGGATGGCAAAGGCGACGGGCGCGAGCATCAGGGTGGTCAACGACCCCTCAGACGCGGTGGCAGGTGCCGACTGCGTCATGACAGACACCTTCGTCTCCATGGGCTTCGAAGAAGAAGCGAAGAGAAGGACCAAAGCGTTCCTACCGAAGTACCAGGTGACCAGGGGCCTCATGGCAAAGGCGAAGAAGGGTGCGATCTTCCAGCACTGCCTCCCGGCCCACAGAGGTGAAGAGGTCACGGCGGACGTGATCGACGGCCCCAACTCCGTCGTCTTCGACGAGGCTGAGAACAGGCTGCACACCACCAAGGCCCTGCTCTGCTCTCTGATGCTGGACAGGACCGAGTACTCGGCCCTTACACCCTGATCTCTTCCAATCCGAACTGCTTCACGAGGCCCAGCACCTTTTCCTTGTGGGGGCCCAGCCCCTTCCAATCCAGGACAGCGTGCCTGACCGGTGCCGCCGTCCTCTGTATCATCTGCCCCACCAACCTTTCGTCCAGATGCTCCAGGGCGTACTTGGGGGCAACGAAGGAGAACGCCAGCTCCCCCTCTACCTCGAGCTTCGTGAACTTCTCCGGGTAGTGCGTCCCCCCGAAACCGATCGCGACCTTGCTCCAGATCATCTTCTCCGTGAGGCTCTCCATCAGGGCTTCGGCGACCACCCCCGCTGCCTCTGCGTCCCCCCAGTGCTCCTCCGAAGAGCCCAGCTCGACGAACATGACCGGCTTCTGCAACGTAGTCGGGCCATGGTGAGTCGCCTCCATGGTGACCTCGTACTCCTTCACCTTCTCCTTCCGCTTCCACAGAGCAGTCAGGTAGTTCTTCAGCAGCGCCGGGTCGGCCCGACCGAACTCCTTGGGGTTCCCGCCGAACTTCGCCTCGGTCCCGAAATTCCCGGTGGTGTGCGCAGTCAACGAGGGGATCTTCGAATCAGCGCTATGCCTCGACAGGAAGATGTAGGCCTGGGGGTTGAAGTACTCGTCGAGGTCCGGAGGGAAGACTATCATCCCGTCGAACCTGGCGAGGAGGAAGGACCCCTTCTGGTACACGGGCTGCCCCATCAGGTTCACACCTGTCGACACGAAGCCCTGTCCCTCGACCAAAGCACTAGCCAGGGTCCTGGACGCCAGGTCTGTCGTGGAGGCGACTATCAGGGTCGCAGGTTCTCCCTGACGATTCATCACCCCTCTCCTGGAGCCGAGGCGTATTAACGCTGGGCCAGGGGCGCCGCCTCTGAAAACGGGGCGTTTCCATGGCACTAGACATATAAGCGGAGCTGGCTGGTCGCCCCTTCGACCATGGGCCTACGAGACTTCTTCAAGTCCTCTGCAGCCATTTTCAGGCTCGCCCACAAGAGCGACAGGGACGAGTTCGCACTCTACCTCAAACTGGTGGCCCTGGGTATGGCAGTCGTCGGCGTCATAGGCTTCCTAATCAAGCTGATAGGCAGCATCTTCTTCGGCTGACCAAGAGAGAAGATGGTCGACAGAGTCCCCTCGACCTGAACAAAGGTTATTAGGCCAACGCAAATCGGCCTGCTTTCGACGGGGCCGTTTTGAGCGATCAAGAGAGAAGTAGCTCCATATTCCCGGTGAAGACCACCGGAGGTCAGGAGAGGACCGTAGCCACCTTCGTCGCCAACAGGGCTCAGCAGAAGAGCAAGCCGATCTACTCCGTCCTCGCCCTAGACACCTGGAAGGGGTACGTCCTCTTCGAGGCCCCCAACAGCCAGGTGGTCGACGAGAGCATCCAGGGCTTCAAGCACGTCAGAAGCAAGATTCCTGGCATGATGCAGTACTCTGACATCGAGAAGTTCCTCGTTACGAAGTCCATGGTCGCAGAGCTGAACGAGGGGGACACCGTTGAGATTGTAGCAGGGCCGTTCAAGACGATGAGGGCCAAGATCTCCAGGGTTGAGAAGGAGAAGCAGGAGATCACCGTCTCCCTACTCGACACCGCCTTCGCCATGCCAATCACCATCGACGCGAGCTACGTCAAGATCGTCGAGCGCGCGAAGCCGGAGCCGCCGAAGTGATGTTGAATGGGTGAAAAGCAGATCATCAACGTACTAGTAACCGGCGGCGAGGCCAGCGCCGGCCCACCTCTAGGCCCGGCCCTCGGACCTCTCGGGGTGAACGTCCTTGGCATCGTCAACGAGATCAACAAGCAGACCTCGGATTTCAAGGGAATGAGGGTCCCTGTCAAGGTCGAGGTGGACAAGGAGTCCAAGCAGTTCGTCATATCCGTCGGGACGCCCACGACCTCGGCTCTCATCGCCAAGGAGTCGGGAATCCCGAAGGGTGCGTCGAAGCCCAACGTCGAATTCATGGGAGACCTCACCATGGACAAGGTCGTCACCATCGCCAAGAGCAAGATGGCCGGTTCCTACGCCGGCTCGGTCCGTTCAGCGGTAAAGGAGGTCGTAGGGAGCTGCGTCAGCATGGGGGTCAAGGTCGAAGGCAAGGACGCCAGAGAGTTCATGGACGAGATCGACGCCGGCAAGTGGGACTCGAAGTTCCAATAGAGCGGCCAGATACTACGCTTTCCTCACGATAGCATAGACGTGGGCCCTGTTCTCTTGCCCCTCAGGCTGGAATTCCTCCCAGAGCTTGACCACCCTGAAGCCCTTCAGGGCCGCCCTGAAATCGTCCGGGCTGAAAAAGTGGTGCACGATCCCCTCCTCCTCTCCACGTGTGAACACGTAGGTCTTAGGCTCGAGCCTCTTCCCGTCCCCAAACCTGAAGTCCTTGTCTGAGACCACGACGAACAGCCCCGCGCCCCCACTCCTCATCACCCTTCGGACCTCCCCCAGCGCGCCCATCACCTCCGCCTCACGACCATGGTGGAGCACGTTGGTGCTCACGACGCCGTCGAAGTAGCCGTCGACGAAGGGGAGGCTGCTCATCTCGTGCCGCACCAGGGCCACGTTGCGGAGCCCCGCTCCCCTGACCCTCTCATCGAGGGTCCCGAGGGCAGTCTCTGACACGTCCAGGGCCACCACCTGGAGCCCCCTCTCCGCCATCAGCAGGGTGTGCCTCCCCCCTCCTGCACCGAGGTCCAGGACTCTCCACAGCCCGTTCTTGGCCAGGTACCCGCAGAATTCCACGACCGCTGGAAGGGGAGGGGACACTTCCTTCCACTTTCCGCTCCGCCACGCTCGCTCCCAGGGGTGTGCTCGCCGCGCCACTTCTTCTCACAGGACGCTAGGCCCCAGCCTAGCTAAGGTTTGCCGCCCCGGAAAGGCTCCAAACGGCATAACCCTTTTATCCGCTGTGCCAAGGCTCGGCAAGGAATTCGTGAAGAGTGGATGCTCTCGAACCAGCAGCTCGCAGAACTGGTCAAGAAGGGGAAGGACCAGTCCAGGGAGACGAAGTTCACCCAGTCTATCGAAGTAATGATTTCTCTGAAGGAGGTCGACCCCAAGAAGACCGACCTCAACATCAACGAGATAATCTATCTCCCCCACCCGACGTCGAAGCAGGCAAAGATCTGTTTCATCGGGTCAGGGGACCTGGCCGTGAGGGCGAAGAACGCGAAGGCGAACCTTGTAATGGACCCGGCCCAGCTGGAGAACTACGGCGGGAGCAAGAGGGACGCCAAGAAGCTGGCCCGCTCCTACGACTTCTTCCTCGCGGACACGGCGCTGATGCCCAGGATAGGCAAGGTACTTGGTCAGGCCCTCGGTCCGAAGGGGAAGATACCGACCCCCGTACCCCCCAACTCTCCCATCGAGGCCATGATCAACAGGATGCGCACAGCGGTGAGGGTGAGGAGCAGAGGGTCGCTGGGCGTGATGTCCAAGGTGGGGGACAGCACCCTGGCTGAACCTCAGCTCGCAGAGAACATCGTCGCCGTCGTCAACGCCGTCGCCAAGAAGCTCCCGAACGGAGACAAGAACATCAGGACGATAATGGTCAAGACGACCATGGGGAAGCCAGCCAAGCAGGCGGTAGAGTAGATGAGCGAGACGGTGCAGGTCCACAAGCACAATCCCAAGAAGGCCGAGAGCGTCGACAAGGTCGCTGCCCTCGCCGCCAAATACCCCGTCCTCGCGGTGACCAGCCTCTCCAAGGTGAGGTCGACCCAGCTGATGGCTGTCCGCAAGGCCCTCAGGGGCCACGCCGAGGTCTACGTTGTGAAGAACAAGCTCGCGATCCTCGGGCTCAAGCAGGCGGGGATCAAGAACGCCGACGAGCTGCTCTCCCACCTCACAGGGCAGAACGCCCTCATCTTCTCAACCTACGACCCCTTCAAACTCTTCCTTACTCTCGACAAGAGCCACGTCTACCTCCACGCGAGGGCCGGGGACAAGGCTCCCAACGACATAATCGTCCCCGCAGGCAACACCAGCCTCCCTGCTGGCCCAGTCCTCAGCGAATTCCGCGAGGCGGGAATACAGACGAAGATAGAAGGCGGGAGCATCTGGGTCAACAAGGACTCGGTCGCGGTGAAGAAGGGAGCCGAGATCACCCCCAAGCTCGCCAGCCTCCTTTCAAAGCTCAACATCAAGCCGATCCGCGCCGGCCTCTCAATCGCCCTTGCATACGAGGACGGGCTCATCTACGCAGGGGACCTCGTCGCCATCGACCTCGAGAAGTACAGGCAGAGTCTCCTCGAAGCCTACACCGAGTCCAGGGGCCTTGCGATAGTGATAGGCTACGTCACCAAAGAGACAGCGCCAGACTTCCTTGCAAAGGCCTACAGGGAGGCGATGAGCTTGGCAATAGAGGCTGGCTTCATCACCAAGGAGACGGCCCCGATGATTCTGGGGAAGGCAGAGGCGGAAGCCGGGGCCCTGACCGTGAAGGCGAAGGAAAAAGGCTTCCAGGAAAACTAGCCCGCGAATCCATCGACCGCCCCAGAGACGCGGTCACAGCAATCCTGTCAGGACGAGTACTCCACAGCGTCCGCTACTCTATGCTGGAATAGCAGGCAAGCGAGTTGATGCTCTAACCGAAGAGCGAAGCGAGACCTTGTAGGGCCTCTTCTTCCTTCTTCTCCTCTTCCTTCGGCTTCTCTTCCGCCTTCGCTGCCGGGGCACCCGGTGCTGCGGCTGCTGCGACCGGCGCTGCAGCCATGGTGGCAGCGTTCTTCAGTGCCTCGTCTATGTTGACTTCGCTGAGGGCTGATGCGAGAGCCTTGATCTTCACTTCGTCTGGGGCCGCGCCCGTTGCCTTGACCACGCTGGTCAGGTTCTCTTCATTGACGGGCTTCCCCATCTTGTGAAGAAGGAGAGCTGCGTAAATGTACTCCATCTTAATTCGCGGACAGGCGGCCTCCGTTCCGTATTTAACTGTTTGACGGTGAAAGGGCGTTCCACCTTTATCTACTTCATGCCAACGAGTCGGACAATCTCTTGAATGAGAAGAAGGAAGCGCTGAAGGCGAAGTTCTCAGGCGACTACAAGCGCTACTATCTGGTCGACCTCTTCAAGCGGGAAGGTTTCGTCAGAAAGAAGTGCGAGAACTGCGGCCGCTTCTTCTGGACCCTCGACCCCTCGAGGAAGCGCTGCGACGACCCCCCCTGCTCCGCCTACTCTTTCATCGGTGACTCCCCCACCAAGAAGAAGCTGGGGATGGTAGAAACCTGGAAGACCGTCGAGCGCTTTTTCGTCAAGAACGGGCACACGAGCGTCAAGCGGTACCCTGTGGTCGCCCGCTGGCGTCCCGACCTGTACTTCACAGTCGCATCCATCATAGACTTCCAGAGGGTCGAAGCAGGGCGCGTTGTCTTCCAGCTCCCCGCCAACCCGCTCATCGTCCCGCAGGTCTGCCTTCGGTTCAACGACATTCCCAGCGTAGGCGTCAGCGGAAAGCACTTCACGGCCTTCACCATGATCGGCCAGCACGCCTTCGACAACAAGGAAGGGTACTGGAAGGACAGGACCATCGACCTTGACTTTGAGCTCCTTACGAAGGGTCTTGGGATCCCGCCCCGCGAGATCACCTTCAACGAGGAGGTGTGGGTCGGCTACGGGGCCTTCGGCTACTGCCTGGAGTATTTCGTCAGAGGGCTGGAAATGGGGAACGCGGTCTTCACCGCCTTCGAGGGGGACCCGGGCAACTACAGGACCATGCCTGAGAAGGTGGTCGACATGGGGGCCGGCCTTCAGAGGTGGACCTGGCTCACCCAGGGGACCCCCACGGCCTACGACGCCAACTTCAAGTCCGTACTAGCCAGGATGAACGAGAAGTGCGACGTCAAGGTCGACCAGCGCCTGTTCCTAGAGTTCTCGAAGCTCGCTGGGGCCATGAACATAGACGAGTACGGTTCACTCTCCGAGCCGAGGCGTGTCATCGCCAAGCAGCTTCACGTCGACCCCGTCGCCCTCGAGACCCAGCTCGCACCGCTCGAGGCCCTCTACGCCGTCGCTGACCACGCCCAGACGCTGCTCTTCGGAATCGCAGACGGCATGCTCCCGAGCAACTCGGGGGGCGGGTACAACCTCCGGATACTCTTCCGCAGGGCCATGAACTTCATCCACCACCACAGGTTCCCCCTGTCCCTCCCCGAAGTCGTCAACTGGCACATCGACTACCTCAAGGGGATCTACCCCGAACTCGAAGAGCACAGGGACGACGTCGCTGAGGTTCTGGGGGTCGAGGAGTCGCGATATGCTTCTTCCACTGAAAGGGTAGGAAAGATAGTCTCCACCATCACCTCGGCAGGCAAGGAGGTCACCACCGACGACCTGATCAGGCTCTACGACTCCGACGGGGTCACCCCGGAACAGCTCATGGAGGCCGGGGCCAAAGTCGAGGTGCCAGAGGACTTCTACGAGAAGGTCCAGGAGAAACACGTCACTAAGAAGTTCGAGGAACCCGAGCCTGCTTTCAAGATCGGCTCCCTCCCCGCCACCAAGCTCCTCTACTACGACGAGGACCCCGAGTTCGACTTCAGGGCGAAAGTGCTCAAAGTCTTCCCCGGCAACCAGGTGGTCCTCAGCAGGACGGTCTTCTACCCCAGAGGGGGCGGCCAGGAGCCTGACCGGGGGACCATAGCCGGCGCCAAGGTCGTCGACGTCGAGCGCTTCGGGGACATCGTCCTCCACAAGCTGGAGGGCAAGGCGCCGAAGGCGGGTGCGACCGTCGAATGCCATGTGGACACGAGGAGGCGCAGGAGGATAACCCAGATTCACACCGCGACCCACATCCTCAACGGCTCGTCCCGTCAGGTCCTCGGCCCCTGGGTGTGGCAGCACTCGGCTTTCAAGGAGGAGGACTACGGCAGGATCGACATCACCCACTTCTCCCACCTGAGCGACGCCGAGGTCCAGAAGATCGAGGACCTGGCCAACGACATAGTAAGGCGCAACCTGAAGGTTAGCAACACCTTCATGCCCCGCCAGGAGGCCGAGGAGAAGTACGGCTTCAGGCTCTACCAGGGAGGAGTCGTCCCGGGCAAGCTAGTCAGGGTCGTCAACATCGGAGGATGGGACATCGAGGCCTGTGGAGGGACCCACAGCCGGACCACGGGGGAGGTCGGCCTGATCAAGATCACCAAGGCAGAGCGGGTCCAGGACGGGGTCGAGCGCCTCGAGTTCGTCGCAGGCGAGGCTGCCATAGAATACATGCATCGCATGGACTCGGAGCTGCAGGAGCTCTCTGGGATCCTGGGGACCCAGCGCGAGAACCTCCCCAAAGTCGCCAGGACCGTCCTCGGGGAGCTCGAGGCGTCCCGCTCCCGCGAGAAGAGCCTCGGCCAGGCCTTGGCTGACCTCTCCTCCACGGGGATCGCTGCCTCTTCGAAGACCCTCGGCGGGGCAAAGCTTTACGTCTCGACGAACCCCCCCATGGGCGAGGAACAGATTATTGCTCAGGGCCAGAAGAGCGTCTCGTCCGAGCCTTCGCTGATCTACCTCAGTCTATTCTCTGCCGGCAAGTCTGCCCGAATCATATGCTTCGTGGGATCCGCTGCCAGGCAGGCCGGCTTCTCGGCGGTTGAGATCGTCAAGAAGATCGCCCCGGTCCTCGGCG
>Ga0335079_10008570_pt1 | contig 11660 bp, 8 predicted proteins | sample Lox_Sample_33_FD_206719 | JGI IMG/M metagenome (GOLD analysis project Ga0335079, IMG submission 206719) | Soil microbial communities from Loxahatchee National Wildlife Refuge, Florida, United States - Lox_Sample_3.3 | ecosystem: Environmental > Terrestrial > Soil > Wetlands | place: USA: Florida... | reverse complement strand
AATCTCGCCTTGAACAGTAATGGCGGCTTTTTTTTCGAGGATCTCACCATCCGGCGTCGTGATGTGTACGACGGCGACAAGTGTAGCCTTACCCCAGTCTTGAACCGCGACCCGCGCTTCGACTATGACCTGCCCGCCAGTGTGATCTTGCTGCAGGCGAACATCAGAAAGGCGCGCCCCGCTGTACCCTTCCAGGCGAATACCCTTCCAGATGCCGATCGGTGGTAGTTGCGGACCCCAGTCCCAGCCGAACTGGCAGGGAGCTTTGCGCAGATGTGGCCCGCCGGGAATCGCTTGGGAGACACCCAGGAGAGGGCGAGTGATTTGTTTTTCCGCTACATATTTCACCGGAGAAGAGAAGGTAATTAGCAAATCATTCGCACCTTTTGCATGTAAAAGCGACTTGACATCCCATTGATACTGGCGGAACATATTGTTCGTGTGACCAAGCTGATGGCCGTTGAGAACAACCGTCGCTAGAGTATCCAACCCATCACAAACCAGAAAAACCTTTTCTTCGGAAAGCAACTGATCCGCGCAGGCAAAATTGGTCCGGTATACCCAATCGGACTCGGCGACCCATTGGACGCGTTTCTCGTTATCGGCTACAAAGGGATCCGAAATTCGTCCGCTTGCCATAAGATCGGTATGGACGCCACCAGGTACGTTGGCTGGAAGCCATTCTTCTGCCCCCAGTTGCTGGAATTGCCATTTGCTAGTTAAAGGTTGAATTTGCATCATGTTTTTTCCCGTGATTACGATGAATGATAGTTTTCTATGCTTCTATCATGAGCCTGTATTGGTCTGGGCCAAATACTCTTCGTGATAGATATCCTCGTGGTGTTTTAGCGGGTCACTTTCTTGTGATCGAAGTTCCCGCTACCACCCTTCCTAGATTAAATTAGGGATGTTCTATGTTTAGTTTCCAGACCATTAAGTTATTTCACTTAAATCCAAACTCAAGAAGAATGCATCACACAGTTGAGAGGTCCCATGCTTCATGGATCTTCGGAACATCATTGATCAAGCGCTGGGTATAAGCCTGAGTAGGAGCCAGAATCACAGAATCAGCAGATCCGCTCTCAACAAATTTCCCGTGCTCCATGATGTATACGCTGTCAGAAACATAGTACGCCAGACCAATATCATGCGTGATGAAAATCGTTGTCATACCGGTTTCGTTGCGTAATTTCATTAGATAATCCAGGATGGTTGCGCGCGAGCTGGCATCGATCATCGAAGTGGGTTCATCGGCCAGCAGGATCTTTGGCTTCAGCAAGAAGATACGGGCGATCATTAAGCGCTGCATCTGCCCGCCGGAAAGCTCAAAAGGATACTTGTTGGTCAATTCCGCAAACTTCAGATTGACAAAGCCACACGCTTCGGTCATCAACTCTACTTTTTTCTCGTGCGGGAGTTTTCCGCCGCCGCGCATGCGAATACAGTCCAACAGCACAGCATCGATCTTATTGAAGATATTATAAGAAGAAAACGGATCCTGAAAGATAGCCTGAATGTTTTTCCAATATTCCTGTCTCTTCTTTTGAGTACGGATATCGCGTTTCTTTCCCTGGAAGTAAATCTCACCTTCACTGGTGCTGATCAATCCTAGAAGCATTTTGGCCAAAGTGGACTTTCCACTGCCCGATTCACCCACGATCGAGATGATCTCACTCTCATAGAAATTAAAATCCACGTGATCAACGGCAACAGTTCTCTGGCTACCAAACCCAAATACTTTGGTAAGCCCCGATCCGCTCAAGCATAATTTCTTATCAGGCATTCTTGTTAGCCTCCCGTGCATAAGCTTCCCTCAATTCTTTTTCCGGTATGATACAGCGGTATGCGCGGCCGCCACCGACCTCGCGCAGGCCGACAGAATTTGTAGTGCACTCCGGCCGAACGAAATTGCAGCGCTCAGCAAACCGGCAGCCGGCTGGGGGGCTTTTAAGATTAGGCGGGACCCCAGGGATGGATGTGAGCTTGACATTTCGCAGCCCCTTTTCCGGTACGATGATCGAGCCCATCAAACCTTTGGCATATGGATGAAGCGGGTCAAACACAGTTTCTTCCGCGGTCCCCTTCTCCACAATCTGCCCTGCATACATGACCATAATGTCGTCAGTGACATTTTTTAGGAGCGGGAGCTCATGCGTGATAAAGATCATCGAATCAATTAAGCCATTTTCCATCGCTTGCCGCAGCATCTTGATGACCATCTTCTGGGAAGTGACATCAAGCGCCGAGGAAGGTTCATCGGCAATCAGCACTTTCGGTAGAAGCAACACAGACGTCGCAATCACCGTGCGCTGCTTCATGCCGCCCGAAAGTTCAACAGGGTATTTTTGCAGTACTTCCGCTGGCAGCCCCAAGGTTTCAAACAACTTTTTGGCACGATCATAAATATCTTTTTTGGTGATGTAAAGTTCATGTGCTTTAATAACATCCTCAACAAAATGGATGATCTTCTGGGTGGGGTTGAGCGCGTTCATGGCAGCTTGCGGAATATAAGCAATCTCCGTTCCCAGGACGGATTTGCGAACATCGTCAGGATCCATACCAGAAATACTACGACCGTTGATGAGAATCTCGCCACTCGTATAGTGCAAGGGGGGAAAGTAATAGCCCATCAGACTGAGCGCGAGCGTCGACTTTCCACAGCCGGATTCTCCCGCAATTCCCAGCGATCTCCCTTCTTCAACCTTGAGAGAAACATGGTCAACCGCGTAAACATCCTCGTTGAACCGGGTGACATATTTTGTTGTCAGATCGTTGACTTCCAATATTATTTTCGGCATATTATCACCTAGGCTCGCAATGCGGGATTGAATACTTGATCAAGCCCGGTATTCATCAAATTCATCGAGAATGTAATTAGAGCAATAACAATCAGCACTGGGAAGTATGCCCACCATTTTCCTAGAATTTCTGCCTGATAGATCATCGCCCAGTTCATCATCAAACCCAATGTCGGTACTTCGGTAGTTCTTGGTCCCAACCCAAGGATTGACAACGAAGCCTCCGCTAGAATAGCCGACGATATCTGCAGGATGAGCGCCATCACAACATAGGAAGCAATATAAGGCAGAATATCCGCGACGATGATGTGAGCCACTGAATGCCCGGAAAGTTTCGACAGGTTGACATGGTCGCGATTGCGCAGGGAAATCACTTGTGATCGCACTGCTCTGGCCGTCCAGACCCAAGAGGTAAAACCAATTACCACCGCAATGGTGACAGCACCGCGTTGTTCCTGCCCAATACTAAATGAAATCAAGATCAACAATATAAACGTGGGGATTACCGTAAAGAGGTTGGTGATGAACATGATCAGATCGTCTACTAAACCCCCGACATACCCACCTAATAACCCCAGCGTCAGTCCGATCAAAGTCGCGATCACACCGGCAACCAAGCCGATTTCCAATGAAACGCCGGTAGCCCTGACTAGCTCCGTTAATACATCTCTGCCAAAGTTATCGGTTCCCAGCGGCAACACCTTTACATTTGCAACCTCTCCGATGTTTACGTAATCAGTTTGCTGAACAGTGCCGGACTGTACTAGCGCACTAGTTTCCGGATCTTGTGATGCAATAATCACCCCCGATGTGGACAGTAATCCCTTAAGCGAAGCATCGAGCCTTTGATAGTACCTTTGCCTGGCATAGGTCATCCCAGGAAAGCTTTTGTTGGGATCATAATTCTTTTGCCACAGACCCAAAAGGCTAGCTGTATTGGTGATATCAATCTGGTTTGCAGGGACCCCATCGGCTTTAAGCCAGTCCTGCATATCCTGGCGATCCTGAGCTTTCAGCTTGTTTTCGATTCGCTTGGTTGCGGCATCATTCAGTTGGAGAGTATAAGGAGTCGCGCCGAGGCTGTCATAGACGTTCACATAGATGCCGGGTTCGAAGAAAGTTCCCTGGGCAATAATCCCCAATGGCGCATCGGTTATGAACAGCGGATAAATAATCACTGTCAGCAACAAAACCATAAAGATCACAAAGCCGATCACAAAATTGGGGGAGTGAAAAATTTGTTGTAAGGTGTGCTTCATGACTACCTCACTCCTTAGTCCGATTGCGCCGCTTTGATGCGCGGATCAATGAAGCCGTAAACGATTTCGATGAGGAAGTTCGCAATCAAAACCATCACGGTAATAATCAAGGTGATTGCCGAGATTAGTGGATAATCTCCTCCCATAATGGCATTCAACAGCGTGGTGCCGAGTCCTGGATAGCTGAAGATGATCTCCGCCACCAGCGCGCCGCCAACCATGGTGCCAATGGATAACGCCAAACCTGTAATTTGTGGAAGCATGGCGTTTCGAAATACATAGCCGACGATTGTGCGGTCTTTGATTCCCATGAAGCGGCTGTACTTCACATAATCAGCATTCAGTTCATAAATGGACATGGAACGCATCCCGATTGCCTGACCGCCGATGGCGATCAACACGATGGACCAGAACGGCAGTTGGTAATGAACAATCACGGACCACATGAATTTCCAGCTAAAACTTGGAAGCAGGTCAAATCCATAACCGCCTGAGCTCGGAAACCACTTTAAATCCACTGCAAAGAAAACCAGCAAAATGACTGCCATGCCAAACGTTGGGAGATTACTGATAAAAATACTGACGGGCATTAGGACTCTGTCAAAGCCGCCTTTGAGATAAGCCGCTAACGCTCCGAGGGCATTTCCAATAATCCAGCCAACGATGATCGCCGGGAATTGCAGACACACCGTCCACCAAACGGAAGATTTGATGACATTTCCAACTGTTCGGGGATATTGGCTAAAAGAGAATCCGAAATCGCCGCGGAACACATTCTTCACATAGATGAAGAATTGCTCAATCATGGGCTTGTTGGTTCCAAACAATTCGGTGTATTGCTTATAGATCGCTTGGACGCCGGTCGCGTTGGACATGCCTTGAGCCATCTTGCCTACAATGCCAGCCACCGGGTCGCCGGGCATCAGGCGCGGCAGAATGAAATTTAGAATGAATGCAAAAACGAAAGTGACCAGAAACCAAACCAGCTTGTTAAGGAAATACCTTAAGTATCCTTTCACCGCGTGCCTCCACGTAAATAAATAATTTGCATTATATCAAATGGCGGCAGTCACTCCTTTGGATTAAAGATTCTGCAATGAACATGGAGTGACTGTCACCAGTTTGTCATGATAAGAACAGCCACGCCCCATTTTATGGAACATGGCTGTTTTCAAATACGAGATGCTTTACGGATTGACCAGCTTCACGTTGTAGAGGCCTGCAACACTCCAGCCATCCATCAGATCCAGCGGAGGAACTGGCGGGTTGGTGCCGTCACCCTGGTGAGGATAGCCGGTCCATACTGTCTCGTTCACAGTATGGAAGGACTGCGGCCGGTACATGAGGCCGAAGGAAGGGACGTCGGTCAGGTAGATCTTGACCAGCGCGGTGTAATCTGCCTTGATCTTGGCAGGATCGCTCAGGGTCGGGATCTCGTTGATCAGTTGGTCAGCAGCCGGATTCTTGTAGCCGCCAAAGTCACCGTTCCAGTTGTTCTCAGTTTGGTAATTGACAGAGTCCATCGCCGACCAGGCAGCGCTCCATGGCTGGGTCGGGCCAGCGCCATTAATCGCCCACATGAAGATATCGTAGCCTTTGGTTGTGCTCACTGCCTTCCAGCTCGTGAACACGGTCTGGTAGACGGACCAATCCGGGTAGTTGGTTGTGATGTCGATGCCAATGGCCTTGCCGGCGGCGGCTATCTGTTCGATGGCGGCTTGCCAGTCGGACCAGCCGTTCGGGCAGGTGGCTACATAGTGCAGTGTCTTGCCTTTGTATTGGCGGAAACCATCGGGACCTTTTGTAATGCCCGCTTGGTCCAACAGGGCATTGGCACCAGCAATGTCCTTGCCGGCAAACTGCAGAGCTTTAATAGTAGGATCGCTGCTGTCGTACAGGGCCTGTTGGAAAGCAGTCGGGTTCATCAGCGAGCGTGGAACCTGCTCGAAGGTGGCCGACTGATTGGTCATGGCGTTGGCGATGATTGTGTCATAGTCAACCGCCATGGCAATTGCCTTGCGGACGGCAAGCTGGTCCAAACCATAGGAGCTCTCGTTGAACCAAGCTGTCGGGATTTGGGCACCTATATCATACGGGGCATCAGGCAGGTAGGTTGAGATGGGCAGGCTGTAGTTTTCCCACAGAACCTGAACGTTGGAGTTGAACTGCTGGCTCACGTCCACTTCGCCTTGCGCCAAAGCGACGGAACCGGAAGCGTTATCCTTGAAGATCGTATGTGCTAGGTACTTTGGAACGGGCAGTTTGCCCCACATGCTGGCATCCTGGCCCCAATAGTTATCGTCACGAACGAGCACTACTTTCGTATCGTCCGCGTAGAAATAGTGATAGGGGCCGGAGTAAACGACATCCGTCGCAGGATCCGCCAAAAACTTGGTGGCATCGTCGTTAACGCGGGCTTCCAGTTTCTGAGTCCATGCTTTTTGAATGACATAGTTGGAGCTTACATAAGCCTGAACCCTCAGAGGATTGACGGGCTTGCCATCCGCGCCCAAGACTGCTGTAATGGCAACGGTCTGAGGATCAACGGCAGTAATGTCTTTGATGAAGGGGGTATTCGCGCTACCCACACCATCCTTGTACTTAACATGGGAAGCCCAAGTATAAGCAACATCATCGGCGGTCACTGGGCTACCATCGCTCCACTTCGCAGCTTTCTTAAGCTTGAAGGTGAGCGTGGTCATACCTGAATCCCAAGCAAAGGGTCCGTCGGCCAGCAGAGGATATACCTTGCCATCGAGCATGTCATACAGGTAAGGGGTTTCGAACATGAGCACGCGCGCATTATCCTGCTCGGCAATTGCCATCGCGTTGTTACAGCTGCTGGAGTAAGGATTCCAGCAGACAACCGAACCCCACTGTTGACCATTGAAGTACATAGTCTGATTGCGGGGCAGAGATTTAACCACGTCAGCCGGGTTTGCAGCCGCAGCCGGGGCGGTAGTCGCAGCCGGAGCGGCAGGAGCTGTCGTTGGCGCAGGCATCGCGGTGGCTGCTGGTGCGGCCGCAGGGGCGCAGGCACCAAGCAACATACTGACCCCAATCAAGATCGATAAAACAGCAATTAAGCGTTTCATCTTCATTCTCCTTTATGTATTAAAATATAGTATTTTGATTAAGAAGTCCGTAACCTTATATGTGGTGCGGATTTCTCGTGGTGGCACCCGGTTTCCTGATTGGATTCCGGATGTCATTTTAGAACGACAAGCAGTTTTTTAATTTTTTGTTGATCACCTCCTGGCAAATGCCAAATACTAACTTGAGACAGAAATAATCCGCATGATTGCTGAACCAATAATTTCATATGACTTTTCTAATTATTAATAGAAGCCTTACACGATTCGCGAATTACGAGCTCGGTCTCCATGATGATGTGACGCGGCGGGCTGATGCCATTCTCAACCAAGTCAATCAGAATCTCAACTGCTTTGGCACCAAATTGAGCAACAGGCTGACGAACCGTGGTCAATTGCACATCCGAGAGGGTGGCGATAGGAAGATCATCGAAACCCACAAAACCAATATCATCGGGAATGCGCAACCCGACTTCGCGCGCTGCGCGCATCGCGCCCATAGCCATTACGTCAGAGGCGGCAAAGACCGCCTCAGGTTTTGCAGATAACAATTTTTTCATGGCATAATATCCGCCGCTTTCCGTAAAGTCCCCCTCAACAATCAGTAATTCGTTAATGTTGAATCCGCGTTCATTCAGAGCTTTAACGTAGCCAGCCTTGCGATCCAACCCCACCGCACTATGTTCAGGACCAGTAATTGTTCCGATCCGTTTATATCCCATCCGGATTAAGTGCGTCACAGCATTGAATGCCGCATTTACATTATCGATGTCTACATAACTAACATTGTCAGAGCGAAACGGGCGGCCAATCACGACTTGCGGCATGTGTGCATCAACCAAATATCCAATGATCTGTTGATCGCCGTGATGACCGGACTGAACAAGTACCCCATCTAAAAGTCCTTTGCGAGTGACGCTGTTAAAGATCTTCTTCTCATCTTCTTTAGTATCAACTAAGAATAAGGCTAAGGTGTAATCATATTGATTGCAGGCCTGTGCAATTCCCTTAGTTAGGTGAGAATAATATGGGTCGGTGAAGAAAAAGGATACGCTAAGAGGAAGAACGAGGCCAATTGTCGAAGAATGTTGCGAGGCCAAAGCGCGGGCAGCCGCGTGAGGGCGGAACCCGGTGCTTTCAATCACATTTCGGACGCGTTCCCTAACAGCTTTTCGGACATTAGGTTGATCGTTTAAGACGCGCGAAACTGTTGAACGGGAAACGCCTGCCTGCCTTGCAACATCTTCAAGAGTGAGATCGGACATCCGTTTTTTTTCCAATAATTGGTATCGCTCCCAATTACAGTATAAGAAAAATCAGACATTTTCAGTTTTTTTTATAGTATTTTTAATGTTTTTACAGTAAAACTAAGAGCGCTCCCAATTTTCAAAGTCATTATACATATCTTTAGTGCAGGAGTCAATTGGTTTATGAGAGATGGCGCGTGGTTGAGTGATTATTGGCAAGCAGCGCCAAAATAATAATAAGCATATGAATTTAACAATCCGGACATACCTTACAGTGAAAATGACCGAAAAAATACGGCAGTATAATTTGTTTATTCTCAAAACTCTGAACTCTATGCGTTTGCCTTTTAATTTGGCATCGTTGAAGAAGCTTCCATTTTTATGTGCACATATTCCAATCTACAGCCATCCCTACCGGTAAGTAACCAATGCAATGTTCGGGCAAAGTCAATTCCAATGGACACCTACCCATCTCAATCCCAAGTTTGTATAATGTTGAGCGTAGTATTACATTTGAGGAAAAATGACTCTATATTCTGAAATCATGGAACAACCTGCACGTTTAGAATCACTGTTGGTGTCACAACGAAATAATGCAGAGAAGATTTCACTTGCGATTAAGTCAAGCGGGATCTCATATGTATTTCTCGCCGCGCGCGGCACGTCAGATAATGCGGGCCGATATGCCAATTATCTTTTAGGGGCCGTTAATCATCTGCCGCTGGCACTGGCTACTCCATCTTTGTTCACCTACTATCAACAGCCGCCGACTCTAAAAGGGGCACTTGTTATGGGAATCTCTCAATCCGGGCAATCTCCGGATATTGTCAGCGTGCTGGACGAGGGAAAAAATCAGGGATGCTTAACTCTCGCAATCACCAACGAACCAGACTCTCCGTTGGGAAAGATGGCTGATCTGGTGTTCCCGATTCAAGCCGGACTCGAACGCGCGGTCGCAGCAACAAAAACATACACATCTGAACTGATGGCGATTGCCATGATCTCCGCGGCGTTAAGCGGAGATCAGCAAATGTGGAATCGACTTAAAGAAATCCCACAATGGATTAATGGTGCGCTCCAACAAAATGAGACCGTCCGCGAAGCTGCGGAACGTTATAGATACATGCAACAATGTGTTGTGCTGGGGCGCGGTTTCAACTATGCCACGGCTTTCGAATGGGCGCTCAAACTTAAGGAGCTCACGTATGTGGAAGCGGAGCCTTATTCTTCAGCTGATTTCCAACATGGACCGATTGCAATGGTCGCGCGCGGTTTTCCCGTCATGGCGATTCTTTCATCGGGTGCGCTGACAAACTCATCGCTATCGTTTCTCGAACATCTTAAACAAGATCTGCTCGCAGAGCTGGTGGTTATCTCGAACGTACAGAAAGCATTGGAGTTAGGACAGGTGCGCTTCGTTATTTCGGCAGACGTTCCTGAATCCCTTAGTCCCATCGTGAATATTATTCCGGCGCAGTTGTTTGCATATCATCTGACTCTTGCCAAAGGATATGATCCGGAAAATCCGCGCACTATCCATAAAGTCACCGAGACGCGTTGATTTCGCTAATTATTAGGGATGCAACCGTCTGACCAAATTCAACTTGTAAGATTATTGCTCTCGCGCCTGGAACGCGTCTCGGTCGACTCGTATTGGGCGCACCGCGCCAGTGGCATACGCGGTGGATTGCTGAGAGCATTGGAAAAAATCGAAGCCGGGCAGACCGTTGACGAGTCGGCGTTGAAGCGTTTGGTTGATAAAGGATTCCAAATCCTCGAGCGAGCCGCGCAAGAAAGAAGCAAATAAGCCGCTGATGCAGATGTAAGAAGTTGGGAATTTTTGCATCTATGTTTCAAAGGAGTCCTCATGGCGCGGAAAAAGAACCCTTACTCTTCGAGTACGATGTCGACCCACTCAGGGCGAAGTCCCGATCTTTATAATTTAAATCCCTCAACAATCATGGTTTATGGTGCGGTGTGGTGCCCGGACTGCAAACGCGCAAAACAATTCTTTGGCGACCAGCGCATTCAATATTTCAACGTGGACATTGATGATGATCCGAAAAGCGTGGCTTTCATTGAAAAGATCAACGAGGGCAAGCGTATCATTCCGACGATCATTTTCCCAGACGGAAAGATTCTTGTCGAGCCATCGAACGCGCAACTCGCTCAAAAACTTGGATTGAAAACCGAAGCGCAACGTTCTTATTATGATGTGATCGTGGTCGGCGGCGGGCCATCGGGATTAACCGCCGCGCTTTATCTGGCGCGCGAAGGCTGTGATGTGCTCGTTATCGAAAAAGCGGGGTTAGGCGGCCAAGCCGGAATCACGCAGACCATTGATAACTTTCCCGCCTTCGATGAAGGAATCGCAGGCGCGGAGTTCGCGGCGCGGCTTGGACGTCAGGCAAAAAAATTCGGCGTGGAAATTTTGCAGGCTCAGGAAGTTCTCGAAATCGGGCGCGAGGGACAATATCTCACGGCCGAGGTCGGTTCCGAGATTCATTATCACACCCAGGCGCTTTTGCTTGCAACCGGCGCACGCTACCGCCGCATGGAAGTTCCCGGCGAAGATAATTTACTTGGAATCAATGTTCACTTCTGCGCGACTTGTGACGGTGCGTTTTATAAGGGCAAAAAAGTTTTGGTGGTCGGCGGAGGCAACAGCGGATTTGAAGAGGGCTTGTTCCTCACCAAATTCGCGAAGCAAGTGGATATCGTGGTCAACTCAACTGAGCCAAAAGCCAGCAAAATATTGCAGGAAAAGGTCGCTGAAAAATCCGATATGCATGTGATTCTGAATCACACCATTAAAGAACTGCGCGGAGAACACAAACTTGAAGCAGTGATTTTAAATGACCTTGCAACCGGCGAATCCAAAGACACACATTATGATGGAGTTTTTGTTTTCATCGGTTTGACGCCCAACAATGATCTACTCAAAGATAAAGCCGAGTTGGATGAACGCGGTTTTGTCAAAGCTCCTCGCATGATGACCAGCCTGCCGGGTATTTTTGTCGCCGGAGATGTGCGGGCTGGCTCAACCAAACAAGCCGCCTCCGCCGCCGGTGAGGGCGCGTCCGCCGCGCTGGCGATTCGTGATTATCTAAAGTCCCTTGGCGTTTGATTCGCTTAAATAAGTCACGATAAAAATCATAGCTTTCTCATGGCATTTGTGATTGCAAAGATCAATTAGATGATGGGAGAATCAACGCATGGATGATCTTTATAATCACTTGCCATCGCAAATCGTCATGTATACCA
>Ga0335079_10008568_pt1 | contig 11660 bp, 11 predicted proteins | sample Lox_Sample_33_FD_206719 | JGI IMG/M metagenome (GOLD analysis project Ga0335079, IMG submission 206719) | Soil microbial communities from Loxahatchee National Wildlife Refuge, Florida, United States - Lox_Sample_3.3 | ecosystem: Environmental > Terrestrial > Soil > Wetlands | place: USA... | reverse complement strand
CTGTGGCATCCCAGGGAGCGGGAAGACGACTATCGCAAAGCTTGTAGCCGCGGCGAGCCCGAAGTCGATTCACATCCAGACGGATGCGGTCAGGGGGATGATTGCGCAACCCACGTTTGCAGCCGAGGAGTCCGAGTTCGTGTATGCCGCCTGCATCTCCGTTGCGAGAGAAGCGCTCGACAGGGACTACCTCGTCATTCTCGACGGCACCTTTGGGAGCAAGAAGCGGCGCTCGAGCACCCTTGCCACCCTCGAAGGCCACTACTCCAGGGTCGATTTCGTACTCGTGGTGTGCGACCTGGAGACCGCCCTGCGGAGGAACAGGGAAAGAGCCGCGACGGTCCCAGCTGATAGGCTGAAGGGGATATTCGATGCCTTTGACCCCATACCGGGGGCTCTGGTCGTTGACACTTCTGCGGTCCCGCCTAAGATTTCGGCCGAGAGGATAGTGAAGGGACTTCTCTATCCTTTGGTGCCGCCCGAGTAGAGGCCTCTGAGGAGGTAGCTCTGGGCGACGAGTGAGAGTACAATGACCGGCACTGCGAGTATTATCCCTGCGGAGGCGAGCTGGGTCCAGACGTTGTTGCTGATGGTGCCGCCTGTGCTGTCAGGGTCGAAGAGGATTGCGAATGTAGTAACAGTGTTCGAGCCGACGGGGGGGAAGGTGAAGTTGAAGGGAGTCTGCGAGAGGACAAGGGGAAAGAGCAGCAGGTGCCACGCGAATATGAAAGCGACCATCCCCGCGGCGATGAGCCCTGGCCTGGCTAGAGGCATGACGATCGAGAAGAACGAACGGATGCGCGAATAGCCGTCCACCAGGGCTGCCTCTTCATACTGCTTGGGGAGGGAGTTGTAGAAGTTGCTCATGGTCCACACCACGAACGGAATGGTGAAGAGCGGTTCAGTCAATATCAGAGCGACCCAGGTGTTCAGCAGGTGCAGGTTGCCGATGATGTAGAAAGCCCCGAAGACGAAGACGATGGATGGCAAGGAAAAGAGGTAGATCATGATTCCGAGGAGGCCCCTCCTCCTATCCCTGGCAATGGTGTAGGCAGCAGGAGCTGCGAGCAGGATTGTGAGCACGGTCACGGCAGACGCCACGGCCAAGGTTGTGATTATCTCGGGGGAGGCTTGGGTAACTGTTGAGAGGAAGACGTCGGTGATGATCTTCGTGGGATAGATGACAGGCGGCAGGAGGTAGTCGAGGGATTGGGGTCGGAAGGCTACCAAGACCATCCAGTAGACCGGGAAGAGGATGAAGAGAGATACAAGTGCGCATACGAGGTAGACCAGATACTTGAATGGGGCGTTCGGGAGATGGGGGAGGCTGGGCATTTTCAGCCAGCCGGGCAGATGAAACCTACCACTTCCCCGGTTCGAGCCCCCGAGCGTTGTCCTCACCAGGAGGAGGCCTGGGACGCTCGCCAGCAGTGCGATGAAGATGGCAGCGGCCAGCCCCTGCGCCGTGTAGGACCCTCCCACGTAGAACATCTCGGCGTAGGCGTAGACGACCAGGGTGGCCATTGTGGTCGGGGGAACTCCCCCGGCGCCGCTGATTATGTACGGGAGGTCGAAGTTCCCGAAGGCGAGTATCAAGGTCATCAGGAAAGCGGTTATGACCGCCCCTTTGGCCAGAGGGAGGGCCACCGACGAGTAGTAGTCCCACATCTCCATGCCATCCACCGAAGACGCTTCCTTCACCTGCTTCGGGACAGAACTCAACCCTGCTAGGATGATGAGGAAGGCGAGGGGGATGCCAGCCCACACGCTCACGAGGGTGAGCGAATACAGTTGCAACGACGGGCTCAGCCAGTCGATCCCCGGCAGCCCTACGGCCTTCAGGATTGGGTCGATGGGGCCGTATCCCGGGTTGAAGAGCGTAGCCCAAATCAGGGCGCTGGCCGTGAAGGGAATCATGTACGGCAGATAGGCGATGAGCGAAATGGCACGCTTGCCCCGCCTTCGGCTGTCCACCAGGATGGCGAAAGCCGCGCCTATGAGCAAGGAGCAGACCGCCGTCCCCACTGAGAAGAACAGTGTGTTGTAGACGATTCTTGGAAAGTCGGTCAGCTGAAAGAGCTGGACGTAGGAAGAGAGGTCAGAGTTGGGAGCCGAGAGAGCGATAGAGATAACCATGGGGACGAAAGCGAAAAGGATGAGGTAAACGACTGCGGGAATGTAGAAGATTCTCTTGGCGAGGACGTCCCCTATCTTGGACATCTCATCCCCCGGCTTCCTTGCCTAGGATGTGGAGCGCGTTTCTCTGCACGCTGAAGCGGACCTTCTGACCCGTCGCGAACCCGGTGGCATCGAGCACGATTCCCCTGATTTCAATCCCTGCTATTCTGAGATAGACGATCGTCTCCCTTCCTGCAAATTCGAAGGCGGTGATCTCTGCCTCGTTGGGCCCTGCGCCCATGACGAGGCCCTCTGGCCTTACTCCCACGTTGAACGCGCCGTCTGGCAGATCGCCCAAGGGGAGGGCCATAGGAGAGGAGACGCCGCTTGCGATGTTCACTCTGAGCACGTTCAGGGGCGGACTTCCTATGAACGTGGCAGTGAACTCGTCGCATGGAGAGGAGTAGATCTCTTTAGGCGTTCCGACCTGGTGAATCATGCCTTTGCCCATTATGGCGACCCTGTCGGAGATGGAAAGCGCCTCGGATTGGTCGTGGGTAACGTAAATGGTGGTTATCCCCAGCTTCCTCTGAACTTCCCTGAGGAACTTCCTTGCGGAGAACCTCAGCTGGGCGTCGAGGTTTGAGAAGGGCTCATCAAGGAGGAACACCTCTGGGTGCTTGATCAGCGCCCTGGCCAGGGCGACTCTCTGTTGCTGACCCCCGGATATTTGTCCCGGGCGGCGGTCGAGTGTCTCGCCTATCCCCAGCAGCTCCGCCATCTCCCTAGCCTCCTTTTTTGCCTCGGCTCTCTTGGTTCCCTTGACCATCAGGGGAGAAATCACGTTGTCCATGACGGTCTTGTTGGGGTAAAGTGCGTAATCCTGGAACACCATCCCGATGTTCCTCTTCGCAGGGCCAAGTTTGTCCACCACCTTGGACCCGATGTAAACGTGACCTGAGTCCTGGACTTCGAGGCCTGCGATGATTCTGAGCAGGGTGGTCTTGCCTGACCCAGAAGGGCCGACCAGGGAGAAGAGCTCTCCCACAGAAATCTCCAGGTTCACATGATTGAATACAGAAACCTTCCCGAACTGCTTCGAGAGGTCCTCAAGCCTTACGCCGGTCCCTCGGTTCTTGTCGGGAGGAGAAAAAATCGGGGGAGGCACTGGCATCTAGCCCACGGCCTTTATCCAAGCCGCCGCGGCTGCATCCAGTGCCTGTTGTGCTGCGGATGTACTGTTCGTGCTACCTGTGAGGAAATTGTAGACAGGTTGGTTGAACGCCGGGATGAGGGTCGACGACGTTATGGTGAGGTTCGGGGGGTTGGACCAGCCCACAGCTCCCGTGTTGAAGACTTCCTGTATCACGTTCCTTGCCTGCTGGGGGATGGAGCTGTTTGAAGCCAGTATCGCCGTCGCTGCCTTGGAGATAGGGAATTCGCCAGCTATCGTGTAGATCCTGGCGTTGATGCTCGGTGAAATCAGATACTGGATGAATGCCGCAGCGAGTGCCTGGTTGGTCGAGTACTTGTTGATCGCATAGAAGTCGGTTCCGGTCTCGGCGTAGCCCCCTGGGAGGGTGCTAACGGCGATGGACGAGGAGATGTTCTTGGATGAAAGCAGCGTTGAAGCATCTGCCGTGAACATGAGAGCTCCCCATGACTCACCAGCCTGCAGAGGCGCGAAGACCGTCCCGTAGTTCACCGTAGTCCCTGCGGGTTGTGGGTCGTACTGCATCAGATTGTACATCATCTGGAGGGCTTGTGTCCCTGAGGTGCCGTTGAAGGAGGGAGAGGGAATGCCGTTGGTGCCGGCAGCACCGTTGAACAGGATGTTGTAGTTGGGGAGGCCGCCCTGGGGGTTGCTGCCGCTAATCGACGAGTCGTGGGAGTAGTAATAGCCGAAGATGGCAGGATAGGTGTCGATGATGTCGTGGCTCTCCGAGCCGTCGGTGACAAGGCCGTAGGGAACGGTGTGGGTCTGAGTCACGAGGAAGTTGTCAACATCAAGGATTGCCTGCCAGTTGGACCATGGTGGGCTCATGCTGAAACCGTACTCCTTCTGGAATTGGGCGTTCAGGGTTGGGTTGTTCAGCAGGGTCTGGTTGTAGAAGATGGTGAAAGTGGCGGTGTCATAGGGGATTCCTATGAGCTCCTTCGTCCCGTTCACCTGGTAGTAGCCTCCGAAGTTCACCTGCGGACCGGGAATGTCCGAGGAGTTGAGGCTCACCATTCCGTTCAGGTTTGAGACGTACTGGGCGAAGCCCAAGGCGCTGGTAGAGGTGTCCGTGATTATGTCATAGGTGGAGGACTTTGCCGTCAGCGAGGTCAACTCCGTGGTGGTGTAACTGCTGAATCCCTGAGCGGTGATCGTGATGTGTACGCCAGGATGGAGTGCTTCGAACGAGTTCGCAGCATCCTGAAGCCAGGCGTTCGACGGGTCGGTGAAGGTGATGACATTCAGAGACCCGGTGAGGGTGGGAGTCGAGGTGGTGGTTGTGCTTGAACCGGGCGCGTATGCGTAGTATGCGTAGGCTCCGATGCCTGCGACTACGATGATTATGAGAACAATGACGACTGTAAGTGTCGTGCTTATTGCCGATTTGGTTTTCTTATTCAATCAGGTGCGCCGCCTATTGTTGCAGCCGTTAAATGCGTTATCTATTGGGTTAACATAGGAAAGACACCCCTAAACTGAGCTTCCGGAGAGGGTTCCAACCCGCCTGAGGCCCTGCCAGTGGGGGGTAAGGCCGAACAGGGCCGTCCCACTGAGACGACGCATTTACACAGTGTAGAAAGGTCGGCCCGCTCTGTGTTCGAGTCGGACGGGGAGCTGGATGGGCTGCAGCGGCTCCTGGACGAAAGCTCCGAGAAGGCAGGGGAGAGGCTCATCGCGGCATGGGGGAAGGAGAACCGGCTCTCCGCCCGGCAGCTCGCCGGGTTCAGGGGCGTCAAGCTGGTGGCGGTTGCATCAGTGAACTTGCGCGCGGAGCCCAGGGTTGCGTCTCGGACCTAGCACGCTAGGGTAGGCCTTCAGACCTCAGAGACCTGCCCCTCGCCCAGGAGATTAGAAGGGCGGCCACCCACATTAGCTCCCTGGCCGACAGGCCGCTCGAGGGGATGCCCCCGATGGAGATCTTCCCGAAGAGAGGGACAGCAGAGACCAAGAAGATTGCCGCGGAGGTGAACCAGATGCCAGCCTCGGTTCTCAGCCTGCCTATCATCTCGGAAGGTACGAGTCTCTTCTCTTCGTCCGCAAGGGCGAGGGTGAAAACGCCCATGATCAGCATCATCGCTCCGACGTCGATCCCTAGAGAGGAGGAGGCGGCCTCGTAGAGGGATGGAGCGGGGTGGGTTGCAGAGTTCCCCGACCTGAGGATATTGAAGATGAAAGGTTCGAGGGTGACAGTGAAAAGCAGCACACTGTTCAGCAGCATAGTCCGCCGCGTCTCTAGGGGGAGGGCCGACATGATCCTGGTATAGCGGATCCATATTGAAATCAGGATGACGAAGTTGAATCCGAAGGTGAAGACGTCTCTGTAGAAGCCAGCGTCGTCGACTGGGGGTGAGCTGACGAGCGCGAAGGCACCTATGGATAGTGCGAGGCCGAAGACCAGGTCGGAGAGGGACTCGATTCTGGGGCGAGGGCGCGTGGGCTCTGGTTCCTCCAAGCTGCAGTCCCTGCCCGCATGGAGAACGATTTAATGTTGCCAGGGGAGAATGACCCCCCTATCACCTAGCGGAGGAGCAGCATGCGGCGATAGGAGGGTCCAGGTTGGTGCTGTCCGAAGGGGGACACCTCTTCGTGTTCAGCAATCCGGAAAGATTCACCGCGGTGGTCGAAGAGTTTCTTCACGGGGTGCACTAGGCGGCCAGCGAGTCCCCTGGGAAGCTCCGGGTAGAGTACACTTCGTAGGTGAAGACCCCGGCTTTTACCGCCGGGTCGTCGTCCATGATCCTCCTTGTTTCTGCCAGGTCGGTCGAGAAGATGCAGAGGCCACTCACAGCCTCTGTGGTATTGATCGGACAGATGATGGAGACCTTGCCGTCACGGCGAAGCTCGAAGTTCCTCCTCCCGTGTTTCCAGACTATCTTATCTGCCCCAGGGGCGTCTCTTTTGGAGGTCCTGAGAAGTATCACGACGGTGTAAGGCCTTCTCTTAGACAGCATCTCCTGCATGAAATCATCTGTGATTGCGACGGCTGGGGACGTGCCCGAAGGCCGCCCCTGAGGCGAGGGTTTGGCGACCAAGTTGGGTCGCTGACCCCACCTCGTTAGTATTTCTTTTCTTTGGAAGATGCTCTGCTCGCCGAGCCTGAGGCTAAGGGTCTTGGGAGGATGTCCCAGACACTTTCGTGGCACCCTCCCTGTGGTCGGCGTACGTCCACGCCCATCTTAAATTCACATCACAGGGAGCGGGAGCGTTTGGCCAAAGGCGCAGCGGGCAGCGAGGCGTCGGGCTCACTCCGCAAAGTCATAACCGTCAGGCACGCTGTTGCGATCTACGTAAGCTCCGTCCTGGGAGCCGGGATACTCGTCATTCCTGGCCTGGCAGCGAGGACTGCGGGGGCAGGGTCGCTATTCGCATGGGCATTGCTGTCGCTGGCCAGCTACCCGTTCGCCTTCACCTTCTCGAGCCTGTCGGCGCGCAAACCCGAGTCGGGTGGGATCTACTCGTTTGCGAAGGAGGCGTTCGGCCAGGGGGCCGGGACCATGACAGCCTGGCTGTTCGTGATTTGGGTGGTGCTAGGTGCCCCGGCAATAACTCTCGCTGCGGGGACCTACCTCGCTTACGCGTTTCAGATTTCAGGGCTGGGAGTATTTGCGGTGGCCGCAGGGATAATCGTCCTGGCGTACGCCATCAACCTGAGAGGGATCAAGCTCAGTGGGAGGGTGCAGCTCGCGGTGGTGGCGGCGATGGTGGGAATACTCGTGCTTGCAGTTGCCGCGTCCAGCCCCGGCATCAAGGCTTCGAACTTCACCCCCCTGCTTCCTGGTGGGCTAGCGTCCGTGGGGGTCGCTTCGGCTCTGATAGTCTGGTCGTACCTGGGGTACGAAAACGTGTCAAACGTTGCTGAGGAGTTCGAGGATCCGAAAAGGGACTTCGGGAGGAGCGTCTCGGTCAGCGTCGTCCTGATCAGCGTGCTGTACATGGCGGTGGCGCTGACGGTCGTGGGGTCGGGGGCTTACCACGCCGGCGGGGGGGTGACCCCATTCGCAGAAATGATGTCGAATGTCTTCGGGACCTATGGAGGGGTGGCGGTTTCACTGTTCGCCGTCGTCGTCATCTTCTCCACGGTGAACGCATACACAGCGGGCATGGGCCGGGTGGTCTACGCGGCGGCGGTCGACGGAAATCTTCCCAGGTTTCTGGCCAAGGTTGACCCCAAGACGGGGGTTCCGCGGCGGGCCCTGGTGGCCCTCCTAGTCCTGATTATCGCGGGGTTGGTGGTGTACTACGTACTCGGGGTGGACATCCAGTCAGCGTTCTTGGCGACGAGTGGGGCGGCGGTGCTGACCTATGTGGTGGGGTCGGCGGCGGGTATCAGGCTGCTATCCAATAGGGGGGCGAGGAGGGCGTTGCCGTGGTTGTCGCTCGTCGTCTCGCTGGTGTTGCTCCCCTTCATTGGACCCCTGCTGCTAGCGAGCGTGCCGGTGGCGGTGCTCGGGTTTGCCTACGGCCGGTTCAGGAATAGATAGAGGCGCGGCCTCGCCGAAGTGGCGCTAGAAGCCAGCGGGGATGCCGTCCCCGCGGATGTCGCACACCGCCTTCCGATACCTGCCGGCTATCTCTACGGCCTGGCAGACCCCCGTTTTCCCGGGCATAGGGAGATTCTGGATATCGTACCCTCCTCCCAGAGGGAGCTCGTAGCCGCGCTCGATGAGGACGGTCTTGCTCCCGCCCCATAGGAATCTGGGGTGGGCGACGTTCTCCTCGGCGGGCATGCTGTAATCGACAGAGTTGGTCACGAAGAGCGCGTGCTGGAGGGGGCGGTAGTCCCCCCCGCTTGCACCGATGGCGAGGTAGGGCCTACCGTCGCGCTCGAGTATCATTGAGGAGAGGGTGTGAAGCGGGCGCTTCCGCGGCTCGACCTTGTTCGGGCCCGAAGTGCTGAAACCCGAGGCCCTGCTGTTGAGGGCGATTCCGCATTCGGGGACGAATACCCGGGAACCGAAATGGGAGAATAAGCTCTGGATTCCAGATACAACGTTCCCCTCGGCGTCGGCGACGCTGAACGCCGTGGTGTCCCCTGACCTGATATTACTCTGAGGATACTCTGAGTCGTTGTCTTCGGACATGAAGACATCGAGGTCGATGCGCCCGAAGCGGGGGTCGCCGAGCATTTCGTCCCTGCGCGCATAGGCGGGTAAGACAGCCGCCATCGTCGCCTCGATCCTTTCCTTGGAAAGGGGGCCCATGGAAGGGAGGTCGCTGGAAGAGAGCAGTTTGAGTATCAGGAGGCTCGTAGCCCCCATGCTGTTCGGGGGGACTTCGTAGACCCGGGTGCCTCGGTAGTCCAGGGTCAGGGGGGTAGTCCACTCGGGCTCGAAGTCCGCGAAGTCGGCTGGGGTGCACGGGACTCCGAGGGAATCCAGGGCCGACGCAATCCTCTCTGCGGGCCAGCTGGCGTAGAAGGCCCTGGGGCCCGACGCGGCGACCTCAGATATTACTCGGCCGAGGGCCTCCTGCCTGATCCATGCCCCGGGCTCGGGGAGTTTGCCACCGGGGGCGAAGATGGCCCTCGCCTCTTTGGACAGGTCGGCGTATGCGCCAGCCACCGAGCGGCATACCCCTTCGCCCGCGGGGAAGCCCCTGGAGGCGAATTCGATGGGGGAACGGAGAAGACCCTTGAAGTCCAAGCTCCCGAACTTCCGATGCATCTCCCAGACGCCGGAGGTGTAACCAGGGACGACGCAAGCGAGGGGGCCGAACTGTGGTATCTTCCCCCCAGCTTTTGACCTGACCAGGTCCAGGGTAAGCCCTGAGGGGGACCAGCCGCTGGAGTTGAGGCAGTGGACCTTCCCTGTCTTTGCCTCGTAGAACATCCCGAAGAAATCCCCGCCGAGGCCCCCCGCGGGGTGGAAAGTTACCGCTAGCGTGAAACTCGTGGCCACGGCGGCGTCGAAGGCGTTGCCTCCGCTCCTGAGCACATCGTAGCCAGCCAGGGAAGCGAGGGGCTGCTCGCTGGCAACCGCTGCGTGTTCGGCGACGAGCGTCTTGCTGAGAGCCAACGGGTCGGTCGCTCTTTCCTCGGTCTTAAATCATCGGGCCTTTAGGTCAAGTGCGTAGACCCAGCTTGACCTGCCCAGGGGACCGACCTTCTGGAAACCCACGCTTTCGAAAAGACTAGGCGTGCCCGTCCAGAGCAGAGTAGCAGAGCGGGTTCCCTCCACGGGGTAAGCTTCAACCACAGCGGCACGCAGTTTCTTCATGGCGCGGACCGACTCTACGACAGCGAACCTCGCGAGCCCTCCCCTGCGATGGTGAGGGGAGACGAAGAGGCAGGTGATTCTCCAGGGGTCGACCGAGGTAGGCATGTATCCACGCTTGCCGTCGATCCTGGGGAGCTCCTCCTTGGTTCCGAACTGGCACCACCCCACCGGTTCTTTGCCGCAGTAGACGATGGTGCCGTGAGCCTCCCCCTTCTTGGTCAGCGCATGCTTGGCCTCTTTGTTAGTCTTGTAGGCTCTGGGGTCGAACTCGCCTCGCTTGTGGAAGAACATGCACCAGCACCCTCCCCAGACCCCGCCGTTGGCGGCGAAGAGAGTTTCAAAATCTGGCCACGTCACTGGGCTGAGCTGAGCGGCGGAGAGTGCGCCGTGCTTATGGTCAGTGGGCGGCAATTTGGATGCGTCAAACCTGTCGGGAATCTATTTATACAAGAATCGACTTGTATACAACCATCGGTGTATGACCAATGAGCCAGTCTGAGCTCGACGCAGTCCTTGGCACTGTGGAGAACCCAATTCGACGGAAGATTATTGCCAGGCTAAGCGACGAACCCAACTACCAGCTCCAGCTCTCGAAGGAGCTCGGGCTGAGCCAGCAGCTTGTGGCAAAGCACCTGGACACCATGGAGGACGCAGGGCTGGTGAGCACCATGGCACAGAGCAGCCCACGGGGACCGCCAAGGAAGGAGTACCTGCTGAAGAAGAGCTTTTCGGTGACGATTGACCTGGCTCCAAACCTCTTCAGGGCGAGGATGTTCTCTTTCGGAGCGGTGCCAGGGATGCAGAACGACGAGCGGGCACAGATGGTGGCCCAGGTCAGCGAGGCGCTTCGGTACCCCGAGGGCGCGGCGAGGATAAGGCCGCTTACCAACGTGGTAGAGGAAGTCGACAAGAAGCTAAAGGAAATGGAGGAGGAGAGGGCGGTGCTGCTCTACCTGAGAAGCCTGGCCCTCAGGGAGGCAGCGAGGATCACGACATCCCTTCCGGCTGTAGACAGGAGGCGCGTGCTGAGGTATCTGATGAGGGAGGAGGGGGACGGCGTAGAGACAATCAGCGCTTCCCTCGGCTTGCGGACGCAGGTCGTCGGCGAGATACTCGAAGAGATAGAAAAAGAACTCCTGGTATCTGACTAAAAAAATAGAGAGGAGCGGAGCTCCTCTACATTCCTATATTCGGAAAACTTGCCTGAGGAACGCCAAGCTGGCCCTGAAGGGTCTTGATGCGGGTCGCATATTCCCTCATCCGGGCGTTGTCGCCCTGGACCTTCGCGATCCGGTATCCCTTCCATGCCTTGCGGAGGGCTCCCCAGACTTGTCCCTTTTGATATTCGGCCATTGTCTTTTGCCTCTGTCCCCTTTTTGGTCTCCGGCGGGTATTTTGCGAGCGGGGTCTATTGTAATTGAGCCACTTATCAACGCCGGCTACCCGAAAAGTGGGCCCTAGACCAGCGACCGGAGGAGGAGCCAGATGTTGCTCGGGTGCTCGGTTATCCTTCTTTTCGAATATGCGTACCACCTGTCCCCGTAGGGGAGATATTCGTAGACTTTGTAGCCTGATTTTACGAGATCGGCCTTGAGGTCTTCCCTTATGCCCTTCAATAGTTCGAAGTGGAAGTCAGCGTGCCTGGATTCCGCGAGAGTCTTGGCCTTGTCCACCAGTTTTGAGTCGTGGGTTGCTATGGCGAAGCCGTTCCCCCGCTCGAACAAGGTTTCCATCAGCTTGGAGTAGTTGTCTGCGACTTCCTTTCTCGTGGGGTAGACGAAGTCCGGGTCCTCTCGGTAGGCCCCCTTGACAAGCCTCACCCTTCCTCCCGCGTCGAGAATCGACTTCAGGTCGGATTCGCTGCGCCGCGTGTAAGCCTGGAGGGCGAGCCCGAGGTTCGCGTGTTTCCCGTGGGAGGCGAGGTAGGTCGCGATTGTCGCCTCTGTGAATGTCGACCCCTCCATATCCACCCACAGCAGCTGGCTGAGGCGCTCTGCATTGGAGGCTATCTTCTCCAGGCGGGCCCGCATCCCCTGGTCGTCGGCGCCGAGGCCTAGCTGGGTGAGCTTGACCGAGGCGAAGCCCTTGATTCCGCCGTCGGCGAGGGC
>Ga0335079_10008567_pt1 | contig 11661 bp, 12 predicted proteins | sample Lox_Sample_33_FD_206719 | JGI IMG/M metagenome (GOLD analysis project Ga0335079, IMG submission 206719) | Soil microbial communities from Loxahatchee National Wildlife Refuge, Florida, United States - Lox_Sample_3.3 | ecosystem: Environmental > Terrestrial > Soil > Wetlands | place: USA... | reverse complement strand
GGGATGAAGATGGTTTTGGGGAGACCGGTCAGGACCGGCGATTGGTAGATGGTTTCCGTCAGCTCTCGCTGTATTTCAGGAGGAGTGAATGTGAGCCCCGTATCGGCCTTGTGATGGACGACGGCCATGCAGATTGGGCAGTCGGAGTGCTCGTCGCCGTCATCATGGTGATGAAACGCCTCACCCAGGAAGGAGAGGAAGAAAAGGCAGACGAAGATGAATGAAAATCGCTTAATCATGATTAGGCTCAATAGAAATCATTTCTATTTGTTTGTCAAGCGTTTTTGCATGTAAATATCGGACTCGTTCAATTTCGTTAAGTTCTGTTTCCGTATCTCTTTACGGCCGGTCAGCGTCTCAGCAGAAATGAGAAGGCGTACAGCACCATTGCAACCAGCACCACAGTCGCACCTGTTGCCGTCCCCCAGTAGAAGGAGAGCACCAGGCCCGCGATGCCGGCAACCAGGGAAAAGCAGAATGCGATCAGCACGTATTGCCTGCTGTTCAGCGCAAGGTTGCGGGATGTTGCCGCAGGGATGATGAGAAGCGAGTTGACCACCAGAAGCCCCACCCAGGGGATGCTGACCGCGACGACAAGCGCGACGATACAGGCAAAGAATGCTTCCATTGCCCAGATGTTCACGCCCCTGCTCTGCGCCAGGCTTCTGTTGAGAAACGTGAGCAGAAAGCGGTTGAAGCAGGCGATCCAGAGTCCGCCCACCAGCAGAAGAATCACGGCCAGCCGGCCGATCTCCTCGGGAGAGATCGTCAGCAGGTCGCCGATCAGAAAGCCGGAGTATTTGGCGAACCCTCCGCCGCGCGAAAGAAGTACCACTCCGAGAGCGACCGCGAACGCCATAACCAGGCCGATAAGGGTGTCCGGGGATACTTTGCTGTAGCGACGCATAACCGTTACAGCCAGCGCCAGCAGGACGCAGAAGCCCATCATGGCCCACGTTGGATCGGAGAGGCCCAGTATGGCCCCGACCGCGATGCCGGTCAGGGTCGCGTGGCCGATGGCTTCGGAGAAGAAGGCCATCTGGTTGCTGATGACCAGGGTGCCGATGAGCGCAAAGAGCGGAGATACCAGTAATATGGCAAGGAGCGCATTCTGCATGAAAGGGAAATGTGCCCACTCGAAGGGGAGACGGTCTATCAGCCAGTACCACCCGCTCATGGCGCATCACCGCCATTAGCCGGGCAGGGTGAAGTTATGACGGAGAACCCGGGGCCGCTGGTCTGCAGATCGAGCCCGAAGGTCTGGCGCACTTCCGGCTGCTCCAGCACCTCGGCGGGAGTCCCCTCGAACAGCAGGGAGCGGTTGTTGATGAACACCATCCGGTCGGCAATGGCGGCCGCGGCGCTCAGGTCGTGGGAAACCATCAGGATGGAGAGATCCATGAATCTGCGCAGGCCCGAGACTATTTCATAGAATTGCGCGGTCCCCGCATGGTCCAGCCCCGCCAGCGGTTCGTCGAGCAGCAGCAGTCCCGGCACCGGCTTCAGCGCCAGCGCCAAGAGCACTCGCTGGAGCTGACCGCATGAGAGATTGCCGAGACGCCGTTCCATGAGCTCCCCGGCGCCCACGCAGGCAAGGGCCTCTCGCGCCTCTGCGCGTATCCGCCGCGGATACCAGAGCCACAAGGGCCAAGAGGTCCCGGCACTAGCGAAGAGATCGAGGACGGTAAGCGGCGCGGAGTTGTCGATCTCGATCCGCTGGGGCACATAGCCAATGCGCGGCCTCTGGCGTTGTGCAGGACCGGTTGCGGAGAGAAATTTCATCTCCCCCGTGTGCGCAACCTCCCCCATGATGGCCCGCAGCAGTGTGGTCTTGCCCGCGCCGTTCGGACCGATGATGGCCGTCAGCTCACCGCAATGCACGTGCAGGTTGACCCGCTCCAGGGCGAGGTAGGCGCCCAATCGCACCCCCACATCGACGAGACGGGTGCAACAGGCACGCTCCATGTGCGGCGCTGATTCCATATTGCGGTTGGTTTGCGTCATACGTTTACTTGAGTGCCTTCCGCAATTCGCCGAGGTTCTTCGTCATGATCCGGATATAGGCGTCATCCTGCATTGGTCCGGTAACAGCGGGATCAAGAACATAGAGCCGCGCGCCGGTTTCGCGGGCAATGGTTTGAGCCGCCTTGGCCGGATACTGGGGCTCGGCGAACAGCGCTTTTACTTTGGACTTCTTCACGATGGTGATGGTCTCCGCCAGCTCCTTGGCATTCGGCTCCGAACCGGGCTCACGCTCGATCACCGCCGCGATGCGCAAGCCGAACTCCTTGGCAAAATAGGGAAACGCCTCATGGAAGGTTATGATGTCACGGGTCTTGAGCACTTTAAGCCCCTCGTGCATCTCGGAACGCAGCTTTTCCAGTTTCGCCACGTAGACGGCGGCATTTCGGTCGTATTGCTTTGCATGCTGAGGATCGGCCTTGGCCAGTTGCGCGGCGATGTTCCGAACCTGACTGATGTGCAGTGAAACGCTGACCCAGACATGGGCGTTGTCACCTTCCTTATCCTTGATCAATTCGATGCCGTCACTGGCGTTGACGATCCGGACGTTCGGCAGCTGCTTGATCACCTTGTCGAGGAACGACTCCATACCGGCGCCGTTCACGACAAAGATGTCGGTCCTGGCGAGCTGCTTCATGTCGTCCGTGGTGACACTATAGTCGTGGAGGCAACCGGTCATAGGCCTGGTGAGGTCACGCACCTCGACGCCGGGAATTCCTTTGGCCACATTGATGGTGGCAATATACATCGGGTAGAACGACGCGGTAATGCGCACCGGTTTCGACACCGCACGGGCCGCGGGAATCCCCCCCCAGAACAGGGCTAGCCAGGCGATTACCGATGAAACAATAATTCTCTGGACTATTCTTCCACAATTTTGCATGACCTGCCTCCTTAGCATTTTGTTGCAGCATTCTGCAATTTTTGTTACGTTATAATGTAATATAATTTTTTGTTACGTTATATTATAACGTAACATCTGTCAAGAGAGTTCTGGAGATATATATGCCGAAAAAAAAACTGGGGTTCCCGTCCGTCGATCATGACCATAGCGACTGTGTCAACGACGCGCTGCAGAGCGCGGAGGACGTTTGCGCCCAAAAGGTGACCCGGCTCACCGACCTGCGCCGCCGCGTGCTGGAGCTGGTTTGGGAGAGCCACCGGCCTGTCGGCGCCTATTACATCCTGGAGGCCTTGATGAAGGAACAGCGGGCCGCCCCGCCGACGGTCTACCGTGCCCTGGATTTCCTCCTGGGACAGGGGCTGGTGCACCGGATTGCCTCTCTCAATGCCTACGTCGGCTGTAACAGGCCGCAAACGCCCCACTCGGGCCAGTTCCTGATCTGCGATACCTGCCTGGAATCCGCCGAGATTTTGAACGAGAAGGTTTTCGATGCGCTGCGGGAGACGGCATTGAACACCGGCTTCGATGTTCACCAACAAACGGTGGAGATAATCGGGACGTGCAGGAGGTGCCGGCAGCAGTCGGGAAATGACATGGATAGCAAGGGCTCCGGTGATTTGACATAATGGCTCTTTCTTCAACCCGTTCCATACCTGCCATAAAACGGGGAACGCTCTTTGAGCTGCTGTTTCTGGCCGGCTCGCTATGCATGCTTCTCATCGGCGGCAAAAGCCCCGTTGTCACAAGTTTTGCGACGGTGTTTTCCGGGATTGTCCTGGAAGCGCTCCCCTTCATGCTCCTCGGCTCGCTGGCGGGCGGCCTGATCGAGGTGTATGTTTCCCGGGATCGCCTGCTTTCCAGGCTACCACGCAAAACGTGGCAGATAGTGTTGGTCACCGCGGCGCTGGGCTTTGTCTGCCCTGTATGCGAATGCGCCGTTGTCCCGGTAGCCAAAAGGCTGTTGGGCAAGGGAATGCCCGTTCCGGCAGTGATCGCCTTTCTTCTGGGTGCCCCCCTGGTCAATCCCATTGCCGGTATTTCCACGGCCGTTGCATACTCATTCAACACTCCGCTTGCCCTGCTGCGGCTAGGGTCGGGATACCTGATCGCGGTTGCCGCAGGCTTCATCATGGGCCGCCTCTATCCGGACAAAAGCTCTCTCATTGCCGATAATGCCGACTCGCATCTCCACCACCCATCTTGCGGTTGTGAGCTTGGTGACGGTTATCACCTCAAGGCCCATCATTCCAGGCATGGTCTCATGAATGCATTCCGCCATGCCTCCGCCGATTTCATTGCCGTGGCGCAGTTTCTGGTAATCGGCGCTTTCATAGCGGCCCTCTTCCAGACCGTCATCTCCCGGCAGAGCCTGGCGCATTTAACGACAAGCCCGGTCAGCGCCATTCTCGTCATGATGGCGCTGGCAGTGGCGCTTAATATCTGTTCAGAAGCCGACGCCTTCGTGGCCGCCTCTTTCAGGTTCGTCATGCCGTTCTCGGCCCAGTTCGCCTTCATGCTGCTCGGCCCCATGCTGGATATCAAGCTGGTGCTGATGTATACGGGCGTTTTCCGGCGCAGGGCCATCGGCGCACTTTCACTCTGTGTCTTTGCCATGGTGTTTCTGACGGCCTGCCTGCTTCACTACCTGGTCCCGGCGGGTGTGAGATGAAACAGCCGCCGGTACGGACGCGACAATTCCTCTTTACAGGCATCTATATTGCCTGGTGGATAACGCTTATCTCATTTGTGCTGAGCGGCGCCTACCGGTCCTTCATACGCCCTTCCTTCGTGGTTTTTCTCTGGGGGGCGCTGATCATCCTGCTGGTTTTCATAGTCTCGGGGATCGTGGAGATGGCTGAACAGGGGCTCAGGCTTGCGGATATCGCCCGTGGCGGCATATTGCTGCTGCCGCTTTTGGCCTTGTGGATGGCATACGGAAAACCGCTCGGATCATACGCGTACATGAAAAAAACGATAACCGCGCAGCAACCCGCAGCTAGTAAATCATTAAAGGGGGGACTGAACACCGCCGCCGTTAGGCCCTCTGCTCAGCCTGCACTACGTGGTAAAAGCGAACCGCCTGCTCAGTCCGAGCCGCGCGGGAACAATAAGCCGGCGCCGCTCCATGTCACGATTCTCGATTTGCTCAATCAGCCGCAGGAATATAATGGCAAATGGATAGCTACCGAGGGGATGGCGCTCAGGCAAGAGACCTTCAGCCAGGATGCGAATTCCAAGCCGGAAGCTCTGATACCCGGATCTTTCATCCTGTTCAGGTTCCTGATTGTCTGCTGCGTTGCCGACAGCCAGCCACTCGGCCTGATCGTGGAGTCCGCGAAAGCAGTGAGTGTCGTTGATAATGGCTGGTATCGCATAACCGGCCGTTTTTCGCTCAACAGGGAAAAGATGGGGGTTATCAGCCATGCAGACGTAAACAAGCTTGAAACACCGCCTGACCCGCCATATCTGTATGAAAGCGTAGGCCTGCAACCGGGGGCATCCCCAAAATAGATTCTCACAAAGGAGTATTCCGATGACTTTTAACCCGCTCGCAAACTGTATCTGCAGCATTTTGCTATTATCTACCATATCCAGCCCCGCTTTGGCTTCGGAACCCGTGAAGCACTATGCATTGCGGGACTTTTTCAGCAAGCCGGAGCGCGCCTACTTCCGCCTCTCTCCGGACGGGAGGACTCTCGGATTCATGCAGCCCTACGAGCGACGGGAAAACATCTATGTAATCCCCCTGTCGTCGGACGGCAAAACACCCGACTTTAGCAAGGCCAGACGCTTATCCAAAGAAACGGAGCGTGACATCTCTGTGTACTTCTGGAAGGGGAACGACCATATCCTCTATGTCAAGGACTTCGGCGGGGACGAAAATTACCATGTCATATCCGTTGACCTGCAGAGCGGCAAGCTGAATGATCTTACGCCCTTTCCAAAGGTACGGGCATCAATCGTGGACGACCTGAAGGACGACCCCGATCACGTGCTGATACAGCACAACAAGAGGGACCCGAAGGTATTTGACGTTTATCGTCTCAACGTGAAAACGGGTGACTCCACGCTGGTGGCACGGAATCCGGGCGACATCACCAATTGGCTTACCGACCATGCGGGCCGTGTCCGCATGGCCACAAAAACCGATGGCGTGAACACCACTCTCCTTTACCGGGCATCGGAGAAGGACCCTTTCAAGACCGTGCTTACCACCGACTTTCGTACCACCGTGGAGCCGTTGTTTTTCACTTTCGACGATATCGCCCTCTATGCCCTCTCAAACCGCGGGCGGGATAAAACGGCGCTCGTGATTCTCGATCCGGAGACGGGTAAAGAGTCAAAACCACTCTTTGAAGCGCCGGATGTAGACCTCGATGGGGCGTCCTATTCCCGTAAACGCAAAGTGCTCACCTATGCAAGCTTCAATACCTGGAAGGAGCAGCGCCACTTCTTCGACCCTGAATCCAGGGCTCTCTTTGCCAAACTCCAAGAGAGACTCACCGGCTATGATGTAATCATCCAGAACGAGAACCTCGCCGAAGATACGTTCATCGTGGCAGCCTTCAGCGATCGCACGCCCGGCACCCGTTACGTCTATTCCGCAAAATCGGACACTCTCACTGAACTGGGGGAGATCAATCCACATATTGATCCGGCCCACATGGCGCCCATGAAGGCCGTAACCTATACAACAAGGGACGGACTGAAAATCAACGGCTATCTTACGGTTCCGGTGAATCAAGAAGCCAGGAACCTTCCCGTTATAGTAAATCCTCACGGCGGTCCCTGGACCCGGGATTCATGGGGTTTTAATCCTGAGGTGCAGTTTCTGGCCAACCGTGGTTTCGCCGTTTTCCAGATGAACTATCGCGGCTCCACCGGTTACGGCAGGGCTTTTTGGGAAAAGAGCTTTAAGCAGTGGGGCAGGGCCATGCAGGATGATATCACCGATGGCGTCAAATGGCTCGTCCGGGAAGGGATTGCCGATCCCAAGCGTGTGGGCATCTATGGCGGCAGCTACGGGGGTTACGCCACTTTGGCGGGCGTGACCTTTACTCCCGACCTCTATGCCGCCGCTGTGGATTATGTCGGCGTCGCGAATCTCTTCACCTTCATGAATACCATCCCTCCCTACTGGAAGCCTTATCTGAAGATGATGCATGAAATGGTGGGCGATCCTGAAAAGGACGGGGACCTTCTCGGCGCCGCTTCTCCAGTCCTCCATGCGGACAGGATAAAGACACCGCTGTTCATCGCCCAGGGGGCCAACGATCCCCGTGTGAACAAGGACGAATCAGACCAGATGGTGGAGGCTTTAAGGAAACGCGGCGTGGAGGTTCAGTACATGGTAAAAGATAACGAGGGACACGGCTTTCACAATGAGGAAAATCAGTTCGATTTTTACGGCGCCATGGAGGCATTTTTCAGAAAGTACCTCGAGTAAAATGACGGGTCCAAAAATGACATGATGCATTTTTTGTCGCAAGGGTGTCGGCATGAACTATGGATGACCCTCCCGGTTCATGCCGCGGTCCATTGGTTTTTCGCTGATTAACACCTTCCAGTAATACCCAGCGGTAAAGCCACCTAATACACCGGCAAGAAGAAAAACAAATAACAGCAAATCCCCCTGGTCAGTATCGATGAAAGATTTACGCTTTTCCCTGCCATGTTCTTTTGCGTATTTTCCGACGACCGATTCATCGACTCCCGTCCATTTCTCTGCACAGAAAGCGAACATCGGTATACAGAAATTGATAACGACCAGTACAAACCCGATTTTCAGGATTTTGTTTCTTTTCATACTCCCACCTCTGTGGCCTTGATTACCCGCATTTTTATCAGTAAGTCAGGTCGCTTTTTGTAGAGAAGCACCACCATTCCAGATGTTATCGCACCTTCGAGAATACCAAGAGGCAGTTGGGTCGGGACAAATGCGAGAAGTATTTTCCAGAAAAGCGGAAAAAAGGGAGCATCGCCCCGGATACCCAAAGAGAGTTCAACGGATGTAGCCAGATAGGTCGCCCAGTCAGCGAGAAGACCGGCAAAAAATCCGGATATGGCAAGATTGATGCGCATCGAACGCAACAGTTTGAAAACAAGATATCCCGTAAATGAACCCATTATCCCCATCGACATGATATTCGCGCCAAGGGTGGTTATTCCCCCATGCGAGAGAAAAAGCGCCTGGATGAGGAGCGCCACCGATGCAACGACGACACTGACGAAGGGTGTCAGGAGAATAGCAGATATGGCGGTGCCGCACGGGTGCGAGCATGTCCCCGCCGTAGGAACGGGAATGGGCATGCACGAGATAATGAAAACAACGGCGGTTATCAAGCCGACAAGAGGTTTGAACGACAAATCATCCTTGGCGGCTTTCTGAAGCTTCTTGAGCCCGACGAACATGAAGGGTATCACCAGCACATACCAGAAAGCGGCCCAATTGAAGGGCAAAATCCCCTCAGAGATATGCATCGCGTATGCAGGAGACGCGAAAATCAATAATAGCAGCGATCCTCCAAATATTTTCCTCATAGATATGCTCCTTTGGTAAAGTTTGCTGAAAAACAAAAACCCCACCTCTTCAATAGAGATGGGGGCACGGAACCAGTCAGGCTGCTGTAACATAGTTTCGGTACCTCTCCCACGAAGGCCCTGTACTTATTGCTCAAACAGGCAGGTTTCCTGACTCACGGGTCACTTTACTCGCCGCGCCTTCCCGACTGAATCAGTGGCGTTGTTGCGGCTTTCATTACCGTTCACAGTTGCGGGGCAGTGAGGGGGTTTCACCCTCTTCCCTATTACCTCTAACACAGGCCGTAAATTGAGGCTTGGATTTGAGCACCTGTTGAATATCTATTTAATTGTTCTTCCTGGATATCATAAAAAATCAAGTAAGTCAAATATGGGTCGCGATACGAAGCCGGTTCACTACTCTTTGGCCATTTTCAGCCTGGGCCAGCTCTTCGATATATCGAACTGGAGCATCAGATATCCGTAGTCGACGTCATTCGAGCTTCCCGTCGCGTCGCGGAAAAAGCCGCCGGTGAAAAAGTGGTCGTATCCTGCGATTACCGACAGGTTGTCGTTCATGGCATAGGTGAGGGTGAAGTCCGTTTCCAGGCCTATGTTCCTGCTGAAGCCGTCTGGCGCCGCATTGGCGTAAAAATACCGGCCGGTGGCGGAAAAGTTCAACTCCTTGATGATATCGATTCCCCATCCCAGGTTGAAGAGCTGCAGACCGCTGGCATGGAAGCCATTGGCATTCGCCCCGGAAAGGTCTCCGATCAGGTTCATATCGCCGGTCAGAGAGGTATCGGTATCGGGGTTTTCGAACTCCTTTCTCTCCGAAATGCCGCTTGCCGCATCCTTGTTTCCCGAACCGTAGGCGTAGCTGGCAAAGAAGGTGTTCTTTCTTCCCCAGATCTCTTTTTCGACGGTCATGTCCGCATGCCCTCCCCAGGCGTTGACACTGTCATTGTCTAAAGTCCGGGAGTTCATTGTCCTGCCGCTTTCATAGACCGGCTCGATTTCGAGGGATACCGGCCCAACCTTGGCGGTGCCGCGCAAGCCCCAGATATCCCGGTATTCGCCAGCATGATGCTCGTCCGAGCCGGTGTCGTTGAAGGCGTAGGCCTCGATAACGGTCCCCTCCTTGACTGAGTAACTCGTATAGCCACCTACCAGGTTCCCCTTGACGCCAGCGGACCATGGTGTCGCGTACCAGCCGGCAAGAATATCCACGCTCAGGGCATCGAGCGGCTTTACACGGAGCCGTGCCGCGTCGAAGGTGAGCCCCTGGTAGAATGCGTTGGCCCCCAGGATGAAGGCGCTGCCGTAAACGAACTCCTGGCGGCCCACCTTCAGGGACACGACATCCTTGCCCGGCACCCTCCCCTCTATGAACCCCTGGTAGAGGGAGTAGTTGCCGAGATACTGGCTCCCTCCGGTATAGCCGTAACCCTGACCCTCCACATTGATATCCAGAAAATCGGTCGGGTGCCAATAAACATAAGGCAAGACCCTGTAGAGAAAACGCCCTTCGCCGTGCCCCGGACTATAGGAAAAATCCGGAAGTCTTTGATTCCCGACCCCATCACCCCTCAGGAACCCCTTGGCGCCCACTTTATACAAGAATGGCGGCTCTTCGGGCTTGGCAAGCATCGCCTCGATCGACTCCCGGAGCGTCTGATATCCTTCATGCTTCGCCAGTTCGTCCTTCAGCGCCTCGTGCAATTTGCCGATCTTATCCAGGTCCTCCTGCGCAATTGCATCTTTCCCCTCCTTCTTGCTCTTGTCGAGGACCTTTTCAATGATAGCGAGGAGACAGGTCGCCGCATCCGCCTTGGGACAAGGCTTCCCTTCAACCACAACCGGCTTGGGAAGTCGCCCGGTTGCGTCATATTTATTAGCGAGATCGACGAGATCCTTGACCGCCCGCTCATCGACGGCCGTCTGCCCGGCCGGGACCTTTACCGCTTCATCCGCCGCGAGCGCGTTATTCATGAAGATCATCGACTGCATTACGGATAAGCAAATGGCATAACATATCTGTTTCATGAGCAGGTTCCTTTTGGTTCGTTCTTGTGAAAAGCAGTCAGGAGTCGAAATCATTTATCTTTTGCCACTATTTTGCCCAGCAACAAGATAACGGCAACGATTATGGCCATTCCCACGATCGCCGAAAAGATGTAACCCAGGCTCTGCATGCCAAGGCCCATCTGGTCCCATCCCTTGATGTCATAATCGGTCAAGGGCGCCCGCCACATTTCAGCAAGTCTTTTCATTCCCTGAGGAACATACCCCAGCATCTTTTCGATCTCATCCGTGCCCCATTCTCCCCAGGCGTCTCCTGCCTTGAAATGGTCGGGAAGGATGATGCCGATCGGGGAAAAGAGCGCGAGAACCGCAAGGCCGATCCACATTTTCGTTATCGTCGACATATTTTTGAACATTCTTGGTATCGTAAAGTGTTTTTTACACATTTTCGCCTCCGTAGATGCAAAGGAGCTGGCTTTCCGCCTTCTGGAGATATCTGACCACCAGCGCGGTCACAAGTGCCTCGACAAAACCGAATAGGGCAAGGTGTCCCATGGCCATGGCCGGTACGGCGACCGCCAGCGAATAGGGGGCATAGAGGGGATGGCCGTCCGCCGCCTTTGCAATCAGCGGCTGGATACCGAATTCGACCCCCGCTAAAACGGCGGCAACATTGATTGCCAGGTAACCGGCAATAGCCCCCGCCACCCAGCGGCGCGACGAGGTTATTTCAGACGCACCGGCGATGAGTTTATACGTATAGTAGCCGACAAAGGGTAATACCACTGCCATGTTGAAAATGTTGACGCCGATGGCGGTGATCCCGCCGTCGCCGAACATGAGCGCCTGAATGATAAGGGCGATGGAGACGGCGATACATGCGGCCCAGGGACCGAGCAGGATGGCGACAATTACCCCCCCCACCGCATGGCCGCTGGTACCGCCGGGAATGGGGACATTGAACATCATGATTACAAAGGAGAAGGCCGCACCCATGGCCAGCAGCGGGACATCGCGGGAGCGTATGTCTTTCCGTACCTTGCGGGCGGCCAGAGCCAAAAACGGGATGACAGCTATGTCGAATGGTACATAGGTCTGCGGGGAGAGATAGCCATCAGGAATATGCATAATCGCCTCCGTGGTAGTGATTTGCTGTTAACAGCAGCAGTGTCTTGTATCTTGCAAGAATA